>WBZX01000240.1_pt1 | contig 51732 bp, 38 predicted proteins | sample 5204211 | NCBI WGS metagenome assembly WBZX01 (sample SAMN12344362, study PRJNA552823) | activated sludge metagenome | biome: Activated sludge suspended growth; feature: Nitrification reactor; material: Wastewater; isolation source: activated sludge from nitrification reactor of wastewater...
TCTCGCCTCGATCGCCAAGGTCGGGGCCAAGGTGAAGGTCCTCCAGGCCTATGCGGGCGGCGTCAGCGAGAGCGCGCCGCTGTCGTCGCTGTTCAACTGGGGCGGCGACGAGCCCGCTCCGCCACCGGCGAAGGCGAAACGCAAGGTCGCCGTGGCCAAGAAGGCACCGGCTGGCGCCGCGAAGGCCGCGCCGGCCCCGGCGACGAAGAACGCGGCGGCGGAGTAGGCCGGCGCCTCAATAGCGAGCCAGCGTGCGCCGGCCTGCTCGCGAAACCCGAGCGCCGGTGCTGTCACACCCCTGAAATACGAGTCTGGTCTTTCTCCGCCATCGAGTGATGCAGCGGTGGAGAGCGCGGGTGGACAGCGACCGCGAAAGGCCCCAGAGGCACCGGGCCATATTCATCTCGGACCTACATCTCGGAACGCGGGCAGCCCAGGCGCCGGCGCTCCTCGACTTCCTCCGCCACAACGAGGCGGACGTCATCTACCTCGTCGGCGACATCATCGACTTCTGGAAGATCCGGCGCGGACCGGCCTGGCAGCAGTCGCACAACGACGTGCTGCAGAAGCTCCTGCGCAAGGCGCGGAAGGGCGCGCGCATCGTCTTCATCCCCGGCAATCACGACGAGGCGCTGCGGGACTACTGCGGGCAGACCTTCGGCGGCATCGAGATCGTGCGCGATACGATCCATGAGCGCGCCGACGGCCGGCGCTATCTGGTCATGCACGGCGACGAGTTCGACGTGGTGGTGCGCTACGCCAAGTGGCTCGCCTTCCTCGGCGACCGCTCGTACGAGCTGGCTCTGTGGACGAACGCGCCGCTCAACTGGCTGCGCCGGCACCTCGGGCTCGGCTACTGGTCGCTGTCGGCCTACCTGAAGCTGCGCATCAAGTCGGCGGTCAACTTCATCGGCGAGTTCGAGGAGAACCTGGCCGAGGCGGCGCGTCACAAGGGCGCCGACGGCGTCATCTGCGGCCACATCCACCACGCGGCCGACCGCATGATCGACGGCGTCCACTATCTCAACTGCGGCGACTGGGTCGAGAGCTGCACCGCGATCGTCGAGACGGACGCGGGCGCGATGAAGCTGGTGCGCTGGGGCGTGCCCGGCGTGGGAGCACAGCGGGAGGCGATGGTGAGCGCCGCCGAGCCCGTGACGGAGCCGGCCAAGGTCGCCGCCTGATGCGCGTTCTCATCGCAACCGATGCCTGGCATCCTCAGGTCAACGGCGTGGTGAGGACCCTGTCGCAGCTCGAGGCGGAGTTGCGGCGCATAGACTGCGAGCCCGTGCTGCTCGAGCCGGGACGCTTCGCGCAGGTTCCGTTTCCCGGCTACGGCGGACTGCGCCTCGCCCTGCCGGGGCGGACCGCGGTGGCGCGCTTCATCGAGAATGCCGCTGCCGACTGCATCCACATCGCCACCGAAGGTCCTGTCGGCTGGGCCGTGCGCGACTGGTGCCTCCGCCACGGCCGGGTCTTCACGACCAGCTATCACACCAAGTTCCCGGAATACGCGCGGCGCATCTTCGGTCTGCCGGAGCCGTGGGTCTACGCGATCGAGCGGCGGTTCCACGATCGCAGCTCGGGGGTGATGGTGGCGACGGCCTCGCTCGAAGCCGAGTTGCGCCAGCGCGGCTTCCGGCGCCTGATGCGCTGGTCGCGCGGCGTCGACACGACGCGTTTCCGGCCCGACGCCGGACAGCGTCCGCGGCGCGAACGGCCGCTGTTCCTCTACGTCGGCCGCGTCTCACGCGAGAAGAATATCGAGGCTTTCCTCGACGCGGCGCTGCCGGGCGACAAGCTGGTGGTCGGAGACGGGCCACGCCTCGAAGCGTTGCGGCGCCGATATCCCGAGGTGACGTTCGCCGGCCGCAAGTCGGGGGCGGACCTCGCCGCCGCCTACGCCTCGGCCGACGTTTTCGTGTTCCCGAGCCGCACCGACACGTTCGGGCTCGTGCTGCTGGAGGCGCTCGCCTCCGGCCTCCCGGTTGCGGCCTACCCCGTCACCGGGCCGATCGACGTCGTCGAGAACGGCGTCAGCGGCATCCTCCACGAGGACCTCGCAGTGGCGGCGCGACGCGCCCTGACGCTCGACCGCGGTGCCGCTCGCGCGCGGGCCGAGGCCTTCACCTGGCAGCACTCCGCGAGCCAGTTCCTCGACAACATCAAGGCGGCGAACGCCGCGGCGGCCGCCTGCGGGCGTCCTTGCCGCAACGTGCTCCCGACCCGGATCCTGCCGCACGGCGGCGCTCATTGAACCCGAAGGATAGAGACCGATGACCATCTCCGACGCCGCCGAGCCATTCGAGATCACACGCCGCCGCAGCCGCAAGCTGGTGAGCGCCGCCGTTCACCGCCACTCGGCCTGGTCGCTCGCCGGCCTGAGCGAGCGCGCCTTCACGCTCGCCTTCTCCGATCTCGTCTACGCGCAGATCTGGGAGGATCCGGTCGTCGACATGGAGGCGCTGGCGCTCGCGCCGGGGCTGCGCATGGTGACCATCGCGTCGGGCGGCTGCAACTGGCTCAGCTATCTCACCGAGGCTCCCCTCGACCTGACCGCCGTCGATCTCAATACCGCGCATGTGGCGCTCAACCGCCTCAAGCTCGCCGCCGTGCGCCACCTCACCGCCGACGAGGTCTACCGCATGTTCGGCAACGCGGCCTGGGCCGACAACGTCACCATCTTCGACGAGCGCCTCGCGCAGCAGCTCGACGCCGACACGCGCGAGTACTGGAATGCGCGCGACTGGCGGGGCCGGCGCCGCATCAGCGCCTTCGCGCGGGGCTTCTACAAGCATGGACTGCTCGGCCGGTTCATCGCCAGCGGTCACATCCTGGCGCGTCTTCTCGGCGGCAATCCGAAGGCGATGATGCAGGCGCGCTCTCTCGCGGAGCAGAAGGAGATCTTCGATCGCGAGCTCCGGCCGCTGCTGCGCAAGCCCATCGTGCGCAAGCTTCTCGACCAGCGCTCGGCGCTGTTCGGGCTCGGCATCCCGCCGGCGCAGTACGAGGCGCTCAGCGAAGGCCGTCCGATGCACGAGGTCATCGAGGAGCGGCTCGAGCGCCTCGCCTGCGGCTTCGACATCGAGGACAATTATTTCGCGTGGCAGGCCTTCAACCGCGGCTACTCCCGCGACGGCGGCGGGCCGCTGCCGCCCTACCTGCAGCGCAACCGGTTCGCCGGGCTCAAGGCGAACGCGACCAGCGTCCGCATCCTCAACGTCTCCTTCACCGACCACCTGGCGCGCGAGGCGGACCAGAGCCTCGACCGCTACTCGCTGCTCGACGCGCAGGACTGGATGACGGATGAGGATCTCAACGCGCTCTGGCGCGAGATCACGCGCACGGCGCGGCCGGGCGCCCGCGTCATCTTCCGCACGGCGGGTGCCGAGACGATCCTGCCCGGACGCGTCGCCGATGCGATCCTGAGCCAGTGGGAGTATCGCCGCGAGCAGTCCGCCGCGCTCACCCAGCGCGACCGCTCGGCCATCTACGGCGGCTTCCACGTCTACGTGAGGGCGTGACATGCCGGAGGTGGATATGGCGGACGCGAGCTTCGTCCGCGACGCCGAGCGCATGGACCGGCATTACCGGCTGCAGCGGCATGTCTACGACCTCACGCGCGAATACTATCTCCTCGGCCGCAAGCACCTGATCGCGGAGCTGAAGCCGGCCGCGGGGGACAGCGTGCTCGAGATCGGCTGCGGCACGGCGTGGAACCTCGCGCATGTGGCGCGCCGCTATCCCAAGGCGCGGCTTTGCGGTGTCGACATCTCGGCGGCTATGCTCGAAACGGCGCGGCGCTCTCTCGAGCGCAAGGGGCTCGCCCACCGCGTCACGCTGCGCCAGGGCGACGCGACCGGCTTCGATTCCGGAGCGCTGTTCGGGCGCGGCCGGCACGATCGCGTCTTCATCTCCTACGCGCTGTCGATGATCCCCTGCTGGCGCGAGGCGCTGGAGCATGCCGCCTCCCTGGTTGCTCCGGGCGGCGCGCTGCACATCGTCGACTTCGGGCTGTGCGAGGACCTGCCGGAGCCGTTCCAGCGCGCCCTGTTCCGGTTCCTGGCCCATTACAGCGTGACGCCGCGGCCCGACCTGGAGGCGTGCTGCCGGCAGGTTGCCGAGAGGCACGGGCTCGATGTGCATTTCGCGCGCCTCTATCGGGGCTACAGCCACTACGCGGTGCTCACCCGGCCGGTGTAACGCTGGCGGGTGGTGGCCGCCGGCCGTGCGGCTCGCGTGCGCTGGAAAGACGATCCGATTGATGGGATGATTGGGGCACCCGTCTCGTCGTCTTCACCCTCGATCGCAGAGCCCGTGAGAGCTACCGCCGGACAAGCTGCCGACTTGGCGACGCTGCTCAGCCGCGCGGGAGCAGCGCCACATCGGCCGCTCGGGTCGGCGACAGCCAACCCCGATTTGATCGCCAGGCTGGCGGTCGCGGCGTGGTCGCTCGGCAAGCCGTTCTTTCCGCTCGATCCCGCGCTGCCGGCCGCGACGAAGCGCGATCTGCTGGCACAGGCGGGTGTTGATCTCGTTGTCGGCGACGAGGAGGTTCCCGGGCTCACCAACCTTGGCAGCTCTGGTTTGCTGTCTATACCGGCGCCACGAGCTCCGCGCAGGAGCGCGTCTGAGACGATCGCACTCATCATCGCCACCAGCGGATCGACCGGCGAGCCCAAAGGGGTGATGCTGACGCATGGGAACCTCGAGGCGGCGGCGCGATGCTCGGCGGCGCGGACGCCGCTCGGGCCGGGGGACCGCTGGCTGGCGTGCCTGCCGCTCCATCACATCGGCGGCTTCTCGATCCTGACGCGCTGCGCCGACGCGGGAGCGACCCCGGTGCTGGCCGGGCGGTTTGATCCCGATGCCGTGCTCGCCCGCCTACGGCAGGACGCCATCAGCCACCTGTCGCTGGTGCCGGTGATGCTTGCGCAACTCCTGGAGGCGTCGCGCGAGGCGGCTTCGCCCGGCTTGCGCCATGTGCTCGTCGGCGGGGCGGCCCTGTCTCCCTCGCTCGCGGAGGAGGCCCGCGTGCTGGGCTGGCCGATCCAGCCGACCTACGGCATGAGCGAGACCGCGTCGCAGGTTGCGACGCTGGCATCGCTTCCGGCGGGCTGGCGCCGCGGGCACGTCGGGAGGCCGTTGCCCGGCATCGGGGTGGCGCTCGACGGCGAGCAGCGGCTCAAGGTGCGCGGGCCGGTGGTGATGGCCGGCTACGCCAATCCGGATCTCAGGCCCGGTGACGGCATCGAGGACGGTTGGCTGGTGACCAGCGACATCGCCGAGATCGCGCCGGAGGGCGACGTGACGATCCTCGGCCGGGCCGATGACGTCATCGTCACCGGCGGCAAGAAGGTGCATCCCGCCGCGGTGGAGCGGCTGCTGGAGGCCTGTCCCGGCGTGGCTGAGGCATGCGTCACCGGTCGGCCCGATCCGGTCTGGGGCGAGACGGTGGTGGCGATTTTTCGCGGCAGCGCCCGGCGGGACGAGGTGCTCGCCTGGGCGCGCGAGCACCTGCCTCCGGCGTGGCGGCCGCGGCGGGCGCTTGAGGTCGCGGCTCTGCCCCGGCTGTCCAGCGGCAAGCCGGACCGCTCAGCGCTGCGCAGGCTCGCCGAAGGGCTCGATGCCGAGGCCGGGGCCGAGCGGAAGTCGTAGCTCACCCGCCACGATCAGCGGGGGCGGCGCGACGTCCTCGGCCAGCCAGCCCGACGTTGCCAATCCATGCACGGCGGCGCGCGGCAGGGCGGCCGCCAGATGCGCCGCGGCGGTGACGCCGAGGGCCGTGTCGACGACCGAGGTCAGCACGAGCTCGATACCAGCATTGTCGCATTCGGCAGCGATATCGAGCACCTTGCGGAGACCGCCGAAGCGGGCCGGTTTCAAGACGAGGCGGCGGATCGATTGCCGCGCGATCAGCGCATCCAGCCCCAGCGCGGCGAGGGATTCGTCCACAGCGATGGCGAAGGGCAGGCGTTCCTGCAGCGATGCGAGGCGTTGCGGGCTCGGGTCGGCCAACGGCTCCTCGACGCCGTCGATGGGGAGATCGCGGATCGCGGTCAGCAGCTCTCGCGCGTCGCCTTCGCTCCAGGCGCGGTTGGCGTCGAGACGGATGCGCAGGCGGCCTCCGGTGGAGGCGACGACCTGGCGCAAGGCGTCGATCTCGCCGGCAACCGCGGCGAGGCCGACCTTGATCTTGGCGATCGCGAAGCCCTGATCGAGGGCGTGCCGAGCCCGGGCTAGGCATCCCGCGTCGAGAGGCCCCAGGGCGGCATTGACGGCGACACGATCGGCGGCGGTGGGGGAGAGATGCCGGGACAGCGGAAGCTTGGCTCGGCGTGCCTCGGCGTCGAGGAGCGCCGTCTCGAGCGCCCAACGGGCTTCGGGGCAGGACACGCGCGCCAACAGCTCCGACGCTTCCGCGAAATCACGGCCCGGCAAGCCGCGAGCCGCCTCCTCCAGAGCCGCCGTCGCGGCGCTCAGGCCGGCATCGCCGCTGCTCGGCAGCGGGGCGCAATCTCCCCAGCCGGTCACGCCGCCGTCCGTCGTGACGGCGACGAGCGCCCCCTTGCGCCGCGCCATGGTCGCGGAGGCGCCCATCCACGGCCGTACCAGCGGCAGCGAGTAGGGGCGAACGCGGACCGCGGCGACGCGCATGGTGTGGGCGTCAGGGGCGCGGCGGGAACTTCGAGAAATCCGGCGGCCGCTTCTCATTAAAGGCGTTGCGGCCCTCCTGGCCCTCCTCCGTCATATAGAAGAGCGCGGTCGCGTTGCCGGCGAGCTCCTGCACGCCCGAGAGGCCGTCGCTATCGGCGTTGAAACCGGCCTTGAGGACGCGCAGCGCGGTCGGGGACAGGCGCAGCATTTCGCGGCACCACTTCACCGTCTCGGCTTCCAGCTCGGCGACGGGCACGACGGTGTTGACCAGCCCCATCTCGAGCGCCTGACGGGCGTCGTACTGGCGGCAGAGGAACCAGATCTCCTTCGCCTTCTTGAGGCCGATCGTGCGCGCCATGAGACCGGCGCCGAGACCGGCGTCGAAGCTGCCGACGCGCGGCCCCGTCTGCCCAAAGCGGGCGTTGTCGGCGGCGATGGTCAGGTCGCACACGAGATGCAGGACGTGGCCGCCGCCGATGGCCCAGCCGGCGACCATGGCGACGACGGGCTTGGGCAAGGTGCGGATCATGCGCTGCAGGTCGAGCGCGTTGAGATGATTGACGCCGGCCTCGTCGCGGTAGCCGCCGTCGGTGCCGCGCACCTTCTGGTCGCCGCCCGAGCAGAACGCCTCGGTTCCGGCGCCGGTCAGGACGATGACGCCGACGGACTTGTCGAGGCGCGCCATGTGCAGCGCGGTCATCATCTCCTCGACCGTCTCGGGGCGGAAGGCGTTGCGGACGTGGGGGCGGTTGATGGTGATGCGGGCGATGCCCTCCGCCGTGTCGAACAGGATGTCCTTGAACTCGGCGCCGGCGACGGGGGTCCAGCTCACGGTCGGGGTCGTCATGGGCGTGTGCTCCAGGCAAGTGCGGTGGCGAAGAACTCCCGGCAGACCGCGAGGCTCGCCGCGGGGTCGATCGGGACGTGGATGAGGCGGGATCGTGCATGCACGATCCCGTCGAGAGCGTCGCGGGCGGCGTCCGCGGCGGAGCCGGGCCGGCAGGTCTCCAAGCCGAAGGCGCGAGCGGCGCCGACGAAATCGACAGCTTGCGGCGTCCGCCACCCTGTCTCGAACTCGGGCAGCGTGCCCTCCGCCAGATGCTCGAAGATACCGCCGCCGCCGTTGTCGAGCACCATCACGGTCAAGGGATGGCGCGCGACGAGACCCAGGGCGTTGAGATCATGGAACAGCGTGAGGTCGCCGACGATCGCCAGCGTGGGACCCTGTGTAGCCGCGATGCCGCACGCGGTCGAGATGTTGCCGTCGATGCCGCTGACGCCGCGGTTGCCGAGGATGCGCAGGTGCCTCGTGCCGCGGCCGGCGAACCATTCGGCGGCCCGCAGCGCCAGCGAGTTGCCGATGAAGACCGGCGTCTGCTCGGGCATGCCGGCGAGGACGGCGCGCAGCACAGAGCCTTCGAACGGCGCCGCGGAGGCACACAAGCGTCCGGCCTCGGCCGCCGCGGCGCGATCGCGCGCGAGGAATTGATCCGCCAGGCCGCCTGTGTCCACGGGGCCGCCGGCCAGGGCGTCGCAGACGCTCGACACGGGAGCCGTGAGCACGTGGGTGGCTGAGCGGGTGGCATCGGCGATGCGGCTGGTTTCCGAGACGGCGATCTGCGGCACGCCGCGGCACCGCGCCAGCCACTCGTTGACCGGCCGGGTCACCGGCGTGCCGCCGAGGCGCAGGATCCAGGCGGGGACGGGGGCGCCGCGGGCGACCTGATCGGGGTGGGCGAGGATGATGGTGTCGCTGACGTGCGGCCCGAAGCGGCCGCCCGAGAGCAGGTCGGCGAGGACCGGGATTCGCCGCTTGTCCGCCAGCGCGGCCAGTATTTTCCACGTTCCGGCGCCGATGGGGTGGGCTCCGCACACGATGACGCCACCCGGGGCGGATGTGATGCGGCGGATCTCGTCAAGCGCCTCTGCCGAGGCTCGCGCCGTGGTGGCCAGCACCTTCGGCACCGGCGGGGCGGGAGCGGGCTCGGGGGACGCGACGGGAACGAGCGGCTCGCGCAGGGGCACGTTGATGTGCACGGGACCGGGCAGCGGCATCAGAGAGGTCCGCACGGCGCGTCCGGCCAGAGCGCCGAGCCAGTCCGCATCGGTCTCCGCCAGCGGCAGCTGATGGAATGCGCGGACATGCCGCCCGAAGAGATGGATCTGATCCATGGCCTGGTTGGCGCCGCAGTCGTGCAGCTCGGGCGGGCGGTCGGCCGACAGGAGCAGCATCGGGATTCCGGCCATGTTGGCCTCGGCGACGGCCGGCAGCCAGTTGGCGACGGCGGTGCCGGACGTCGCGATGAGCAGCGCCGGGCTGCCGCTGGCCTTGGCAAGGCCGAGGGCGAAGAACGCCGCCGAGCGCTCGTCGGGGATGACGTCGCAGCGCAAGCCCGGATGGCGCAACGCCGCCAGGGTGAGCGGGGTCGAGCGCGATCCCGGCGAGATGACGGCGCGGGTGATCCCGGCGACCGCCAGGGCCCCGACGAGCTGCCGCGCCCAGGAGAAATTGATGTCGCCGCGGGAGGTCACGAGCAGCCCAGGGCCTCGCGCATGGTGTCGAGCTTGAGCTCGATCTCGCGCAGCTCGTTGAGCGGCCGCGACCCGGCGACGATGCCGGCGCCGGCCCAGAGAACGGCGCGCTGGCGGGTCAGATAGGCCGACCTCAGTACGACGATGGCCTCGCCGTCGCCGCGGCTGTCGATGCGGCCCGCGAGTCCGGTGTAGAGGCCGTCACGCCGCTCGCCGAGCTTGTCGAGCCAGCGGCGCGCGTCGGTGGAGGGCGAGCCGAGGATGGCGGCTGTCGGGTGCAGGCGCGCGACGATGTCGAGGAGGCCGTGGCCAGGCCGCAAGCGCGCGCCCACCTCGGTCCACAGATGCAGCAGCGAGCGAAGGCGGCGGACCTTCGGCGATTCCGCCGCTGCGATGTGGTCGCAGGCTCCGCGGAGGGCGGCGACGATGCCGTCGACGACGAGTGCGTGCTCGTGGCGCTGCTTGGGACAGGCGAGGAGGGCGGCAGTCTCGCGATCCTCGTCGGCCTGCATGGCGGCGCGCCGCGTCGTGCCGGCAAGGGCGTCGCAGACGAGCGTGTTGCCGCGCTTGACGGCCAGGCGCTCGGGGCTCGCGGCGACGACGTGCCCGCCGTCATGGGGGACGACGAGGACATGGCAATCGTCGTGATCGCGGATGAGCCGCTGGGCGAGGAGGACCGGGTCGAGCGGCCGCGGCAGGTCCAGCGTCAGCCGGCGCGCCAGCACGGCCTTCTCGAGACGGCCTTCCTCGATCTCGGCCAGAGTCGCGGAGACCGCGTTGAGCCAGTCCCGCGCCGGCGGCGTCAGCTGCTTGCGGAACGTGGCGCGGGTCGCCGGCCCGTCGCGATGCGGCCGGGCGAGCAAGCGGTCCCATTCCTGCTCCCAGATCCGCTCGATGCCGTCGTGGGTCTCGCGGCAGGGGGCGGTGAACGTCACCTCGTCGGCTTCCGCCGTGCGGCGGACGAGGACCGCGGGCCACCATACGGAGGCGGCGGCTGTCCGTGGCGGCGGCTGGACAGTGAAGAAGGCGCTGGGCGGGCTCGCCGCGTCGCCGAGCGTCCGCCAGGCGGACAGGTGCCGTTCGAGCGTGTCGCCGCCCGTCGTCGTGAGCTTCAGCGCTTCGCCCCGCGCCAGGAGTTCGACGCCGTCGTCCGGGGTGCGCCAGTAGACGTGTGGCGACAGATCGGCGGTGGCGGGCAGCATGCCCACGGGAAGGCGCCAAGTCACGCTGACGAGGCCGCCGGGGTCGCCGCCCGCGAGGCGGCGGGCCGCGTCGCCGGCCAGCCGGCGTACGAGGCCGCCCGGAGCGTCGAGCCGCTCGAAATCCATCTGCGATTGTAGGCCGGCGGACATGGTGCGGGGCCCCGCTACAGCAGGCTCAGCGACAACAACGCGGTGAACAGCATCTGGAGGTTGACGGTGCGGCCGAGCAGCCGGTTGTAGTCGGCCGCGAGGCTGGCCCGCTGCAGCGCGACTGCGAGCAGGCCGGCCTCGAGCGCGGCGAGCAGCGTCAGCCAGGGCCGTGGATCGGAGATGGTGATGGCCAGCACGCCGGCGAGGACGAAAGGCAGGGCGAGCAGCGCATCGTAGAGCAGAAGCGAGCGCGACGGGCCGAGGAGGATGGCAAGCGTACGCCGGCCGGCGGCGTGGTCGCCCTCGGCGTCGCGCGTGTTGTTCAGGTGAAGAACCGCGGCCGCGAAGGCGCCCTGCATGAGGCCGACCACGACCGCGGAGGTGGTGAGCGCTCCGGTCTGCAGCAGGTAGGTTCCGCCGACGGCCGCCAGGCCGAAGAAGAGCAGGACCATGGCCTCGCTCAGCGGGGTCCCGGACAGCGGGCGCGGCCCGGCCGAATACCAGAGCCCCGCGGCGAGACCGAGCAGGCCGATGAGCAGGATCGGCCAGCCGCCCGCCGCCACGAGGAAGAGACCGGCCACGGCGGCGAGGCCGAACGAGAGCAGCGCCGCTCTCTTGACCTCGCGCGCGCCGAGCCAGCCCATGACGACGGCACGCGGCGGCCCGCGGCGCGCCTCGCGCCGGTCGACGCCCCGCTCGGCATCGGCGGCGTCGTTGTAGAGATTGGTGCCGATTTGGATGGCGCCCGCGGCGATCAGCGTCAGTGCGAACAGCGGCCACGAGACGCGATGGACGTCGTGCCACGCCAATGCCACTCCCGCCGCCACCGGAGCCGCCGACAAGGGCAGGGTTCGCGGCCGCATGGCCAGGAGCCAGGGACTGGCAGGGGCGGCAGTCAGCGCCGTTGCATCGCTCATGCCGGTGTCTCCTGAGCTGACCCGGGTCGTGTGGCGCCCAGGGCGCACGCGATTCGGGGCATGGGGGAGCCGCAGATTACCAGCAAAGCCGGTAATCCCGAGCGCCTCTTGGCCTCGTCTCGAGATGGGATGTGGCGGAGCGAGCCGGCTAGGAGCGTGCACGCCATCCGGCGACCCTCACCGGGCCCGAATAGCCTCGGAATGAGCCGGGAGTACACGTTGCCATGACGTCGCTCCATCTGATGTAGTGTCCATCAATGTGGACGACAAACATGGCTGACTGCTTGACGGAGATCAACTGGCGATTTGGCACGAGCGCGCAGCCGCCCTGCAAGGTCTGCAGAGTAGGCCCGGAGGTACGCGAATAATACCGCACAAAACAGGCTCGGGTGACCCCGGATTTCGTCTTACGGACGAGCACCCTCCGGCGTCAGGCCGCCTTGCGGCCCTTTGCCGCCAGGGCGGCGAGCTCCGTGACCAGGCCGCGGACGCCTTTCAGGCGGGCCTCCGGCTGATCCCACTCGGCCTTGAAGACGAGGCGCTGGTCGGGCTGGACCTTGACCAGGCCGCGCGACTTCTGGACGAGCGCGATCAACCCCTCGGGATTGGCGAACGTGCTGTTGTGGAAGGCGATGACGGCGCCTTTCGGACCGGCGTCGACCTGCGCGATTGCCGCCTGCCGGCACAGGCCCTTGATCTCCATGACGTCGAGCAGTGAGGCGACCTCGGGCGGGACCTCGCCGAAGCGGTCGACGAGCTCGGCCGCGAAGCCGTCGATCTCCGAGCGGCTCTCCATGGTCGAGAGGCGCCGGTAGAGCCCGAGGCGGGTCTGGAGATCGGTGACGTAGGTCTCGGGGATCAGGACCGACGTCCCGAGAGAGATCTGCGGGCTCCACTTGTCGTCGGCCTCGCGCAGGTCGCCGCCCTTCATGGCCGCGACGGCTTCCTCGAGCATGGACTGGTAGAGCTCGAAGCCGACCTCGCGGATGTGGCCCGACTGCTCCTCGCCCAAGAGATTGCCGGCGCCGCGGATGTCTAGATCGTGGCTCGCCAGCGCGAAGCCGGCGCCGAGGGTGTCGAGCGAGTGCAGCACCTTGAGGCGCTTCTCGGCCCCCTCGGTCAGCTTCTGGCTCGGCGGCGTGGTGAAGTAGGCGTAGGCGCGCGTCTTGGAGCGGCCGACGCGACCGCGAAGCTGGTAGAGCTGGGCCAGGCCGAACATGTCGGCGCGGTGGACGATGAGCGTATTGGCGTTGGGCACGTCGAGGCCCGATTCGACGATGGCGGTCGACAGCAGGACGTCGTAGCGGCCCTCGTAGAAGGCGGTCATCACGTCCTCGAGCTCTGTCGGGGAGAGCTGGCCGTGGGCCCGCGCCACCTTCAGCTCCGGAACGGCCTCGGCGAGGAACTCGGCGACCTCGTCGAGATCGGCGATGCGGGGGACGACGTAGAACGATTGGCCGCCGCGGTAGCGCTCGCGCTTCAGGGCCTCGCGCAGGATGACCGGGTCGAACGGCGAGATATAGGTTCGGACGGCGAGGCGGTCGACCGGCGGCGTGGTGATGAGCGATAGCTCGCGGACACCCGTCAAGGCGAGCTGCAGCGTGCGCGGGATAGGTGTCGCAGAGAGCGTCAGCACATGGACGTCCTCGCGCAGCGCTTTCAGCCGCTCCTTGTGGGCGACGCCGAAGTGTTGCTCCTCGTCGATGATGAGCAGCCCGAGGCGGGCGAACTCGATCTGCTTGGAGAGCAGCGCGTGGGTGCCGACGACGATGTCGATGGCGCCGCTCTTGAGGCCCTGCTTGACCTCGGTCAGCTCCTTGCCGCCGACGAGGCGGGAGGCCTGCGCCACCTTCACCGGGAGGCCGGCGAAGCGGGTGCTGAAGGTGCGGAAATGCTGGCGCGCGAGCAGGGTCGTAGGCACCACCACGGCCACCTGCAACCCGTTCAAGGCGGCGACGAAGGCGGCGCGCAGGGCGACCTCGGTCTTGCCGAAGCCGACGTCGCCGCAGACGAGGCGGTCCATCGGGCGGCCGGTGGCGAGATCGGCGACGACGGCGTCGATGCTCGCTGCCTGATCCTCGGTCTCCTCGTACGGGAAACGGGCGACGAACTCGTCGTAGGCGCCGTGGGGCGGCTCGACGACGGGGGCTTCCTTGAGCTGGCGGAGGGCGGCGACCTTGATCAGCTCGGAGGCGATCTCGCGCAGCCGCTTCTTGAGCCGCGCCTTGCGCGACTGCCAGGCGACGCCGCCGAGCTTGTCGAGCTGGCCGTCGCCCTCGTCGGCGCCGTAGCGCGACAGCAGCTCGATGTTCTCGACCGGCAGGAACAGCTTGTCGCCGCCGGCATAGTGCAGCTCGAGGCAGTCGTGCGGGGCGCCGAGCGCGGTGATGGTCTTCAGCCCGGCGAAGCGGCCGATGCCGTGATCAGCGTGGACGACGAGATCGCCGACGGAGAGGCTGGTCGCCTCGGTCAGCACGTCGGCGGCGCGCTTGTGCTTGCGGCGGGGGCGGACGAGACGGTCGCCGAGGATGTCCTGCTCGCCGATGACGGCCAGCTCCGGCGTCTCGAAGCCCTGCTCGAGCCCGAGCACGACGAGCGCCGTCATGGTGCCCGGGAGCCGCAGGGCGTCCTCGTAGCTGTCGACCTTGACCATGTCTTTGAGGCCATGGTCGCCGAGGAGCGTCTGCATGCGCTCACGAGCGCCGGGCGTCCAGCACGCGACCATGACGCGGCGCTTGGCGCCCAGCGTGGCGCGGATGTGGCCGACGACGGCGTCGAACAGGTTGGCGTCGGGGTTCTGGCGCTCTGGCGCGAAGCTGCGGCCCTGCTTGCCGCGCCAGGAGCGGGTGCTCGCAGCCTCCGCAGGGCCCTGCGGGACGGCGCCCGCGACCGCCGCCTCGAATGGGCTCAGCCTGTAGATCTGGTGATCCTTCAGGGCTTTCGCCCAGGCGCGGCCGTCTAGGAACATGCGGTCGGGCGGCACGGGCTTGTAGACCGGGGCGCCGAACTTCTTCACCTCCAGCGTCTCGAGGCGGGCCTCGTAGTGCTCCTGGATCAGCTCGAAGCGGCGGCGGATGCCCTCGTCGGCGCCGTGGTCGAAGCTGACGGATGCCCCCGGCACGTAGTCGAGCAGCGTCTCCAGCGTGTCGTGGAACAGCGGCAGCCAGTGCTCCTGGCCCGGATAGCGCTGGCCGGCGCTGACCGCCTCGTAGAGCTGGTCTTCTCCAGTGGCGCCGCCGAAGAGCTCGACGTAGCGGGTGCGGAAAAGGCCCGTCGCCGCCTCGCCGAACGCGACCTCGCTGATGGGCAGCAGGCCCAGCTTCTGCACCGGCTTCATGGTGCGCTGCGTCTCGGGGTCGAACGACTTGATGCTCTCGAGCGTGTCGCCGAAGAAGTCGAGGCGCACGGGATTGTTGCGGCCCGGCGGGAAGAGATCGAGGATGCCGCCGCGGACGGCGAACTCGCCCTGCTCCATCACCGTGCCGGTGCGCACGAAGCCGACCAGCGAGAGACGTTTGGCGAGATGCGCCACGTCGATGCGCTGGCCCGGCGCGATCTGCTTCATCGAGCCGCGGATGAAGGCGCGGGGCGGGATGCGCTGCAGCACGGCGTTGACCGTGGTCAGCACGATGGTCGGCTCCTTGCGCGCGCCGACGACGAGGCGGGCGAGGGCGGTGATGCGTTTGGCCACGACATCGGAATTGGGACCGACGCGGTCGTAAGGCACGGTGTCCCAGGCCGGGAAGGAGATCACTCGCTGCTTGGCGGCGAAGAACGTAAGGGCGGCCTCGAGCGCCTCGGCGCGGCGGTCGTCGCGCGCGACGTGCACGACGAGCCCCGCGGCGCCATCGCGGCCGGCCTCGCGCGCGAGCTGGGCGAGGACGAGCGCGTCGAGCCCCTCGGGCACGCCGGTCAGCGTCATGTCGGAAGGGTGGCGCGTCTCGGTGGCGGTCATCTCGGGTCACTATCGATGCAAGCTAGCTCTATCCCGGCCGGGAGAGGGCTGACGTGGGGCGTGTACGCGTCTCAGCCGGCGTTGTGGAAACGGCGGATGGCGGCAATGAGATCTGCCAGCTCGCCGCCCTCGGCCGGGGTTCCGGCGGGAGCCAGCAACCACGCCTGGAGTTGCGGCTCGGGCATGACCAGCAGCTCCTCGAAGCGGGTGAGCGTGGCGTCGTCCATGGTGGCGAGATGGGCCTCGGCGTAACGTCCGACCAGCCAATCCAGCTCCTTGGTGCCGCGGTGGGTGGCACGGTAGGCGGCGCGACGGCGGCGCGGGTCGAGGTCGGTGTCGGTCATCGGAGGCCCGGAATAGACGATGAGCCCGTGGGCCGGATCGAGCCTTCTCGCGCGGGCCGAAGCGCCGGTGAGCCGGGCGTCGGGCGTCGCAAGCGGGCTCGGTCCGGCCTACAGGCACGATCGAGCAGCACTGGATAACGGCGGGCCGGAGCTTGACGGTGGATGCCCCCATCGCCACCCTCTGGCCATACCCGGCGTCATATAGACCCGCCCGACGCGGCGCGGAAGTGGCGCATCGTTTCCCTCTCCCCGTTCTTACGGGGAAAGGGTCGGGGTGAGCGGCGAGAGCCCAGGGTGCAAACCTAGCCGCCCCTCACCCCGACCCTCTCCCCATCGCGAGTGCAGGGCGATAGGGAGAGGGAAAGAGTTGATGCGCCCGAATGAGCTCATACCGCTGTTCGCCTCCGCCCAGATGCTCGCCGGCATCGGGCCGCGGCTCATTCAGCTGCTGAAAAAGGCGCTGAGGCTGCCGCCCGGCGTGACCGAGCCGCGCGTGCTCGATCTCCTGTGGCACCTGCCGACCGGTGTCATCGACCGCCGCGCCGAGCCGACCGTCGCTGGCGCCGTGCCGGGCACGATCGCCACATTCGCGGTGCGCATCCTGCGCCACAAGCCGAGCCCGCGCGGCAACACCAAGGCGCCCTACAAGGTGACGACCGAGGACGACACCGGCCGGCTGGAGCTGGTGTTCTTTCATGCCGAGCGCAGCTTCATCGAGCGTCAGCTGCCGGTCGGCGCCGTTCGCTACGTCTCGGGCCGCGTCGAGCGCTACTCCGACGTGCTGCAGATGTCGCATCCGGACTACATCGTGGCGCCGGAGAGCCGGGGCGATCTGCCGTTGCTGGAGCCCGTGTATCCACTCACCGCCGGGCTGTCAGGCAAGGTGCTGCAGAAGGCGAGCCGGGGCGCGCTCGACCGGGTGCCGCCGATGCCGGAGTGGCAGGAGCCCTCGTGGCTCGCGGCGCGCGGCTGGCCGCCGTTCGGGGAGGCGCTCGTCCGCCTTCATCGGCCTACGGATGCGGCCGACGTCTCGCCGGGCGCCGGACCTTGGCAGCGCCTTGCCTACGACGAGCTGCTGGCCGGGCAGCTGGCGCTGGCGCTCGTGCGGCAAAGCGCCAAGTCGCAGAGCGGGCGCTCGATCACCGGCGACGGCCGCATCCGGGCCAGGATCACCGCCGCGCTGCCGTTCGCGCTGACCGGCTCGCAGGTGAGCGCGCTCAAGGAGATCGAGACCGACATGGCGGCGCCGTTCCGGATGCTGCGGCTGCTGCAAGGTGACGTCGGCTCGGGCAAGACGGTGGTGGCGCTGATGGCCATGGCCATCGCGGTCGAAGCCGGCGGGCAAGCGGCGCTGATGGCTCCGACGGAGGTGCTGGCGCGGCAGCACGCCGAGACGATCGAGCCGCTGGCCAAGGCGGCTGGCCTTACCGTCGGCCTGCTCACTGGACGTGAGAAGGGCAAGGTGCGCAGCGATCTCCTGAAGGCGCTGCAAGCCGGGCTGATCGACATCCTGATCGGCACGCACGCGCTGTTCCAGCCGGACGTGGTGTTCAAGGACCTCGCCTTCGCGGTCATCGACGAGCAGCATCGCTTCGGCGTGCACCAGCGCCTGGCGCTGCAGGCCAAGGGCGGGGGCGGCGGCGCCAACGTGCTGGTGATGACGGCGACGCCGATCCCGCGCACGCTGCTGATGACACACTACGGCGACCTCGACGTGTCGCGCCTCACCGAGAAGCCGGCCGGTCGCAAGCCGGTGACCACGCGGGCGGTCCCGATCGGCGCCATGGAGCGGCTGATCGAGCGTGTGAAGGCGCAGCTGATCGAAGGGGCGCAGGTCTACTGGGTGTGCCCGCTGATCGAAAGCTCCGAGACGTCGGAGCTGGCGGCGGCCGAGGAGCGCGCCGCCCACCTGAAGCAGCACCTCGGCTCGCAGGCCGTCGGTCTCCTGCATGGCGCCATGAACGCCGCCGAGAAGGACGCGACCATGGCCGCCTTCTCGGCCAACGAGCTGAAGGTGCTCGTCGCCACCACCGTCATCGAGGTCGGCGTGAACGTTCCCAATGCCAACATCATGATCATCGAGCATGCCGAGCGCTTCGGTCTCGCCCAGCTGCATCAGCTCCGCGGCCGTGTCGGCCGTGGCGCGCGCGAGAGCTTCTGCATGCTCCTGCACGACGAGCCGCTGGGCAAGACCGCCTCCCAGCGCCTCGCCATGATGTGCGAGACCGACGACGGCTTCCTCATCGCCGAGAAGGACCTGGAGCTCAGGGGCGGCGGCGAGGTGCTGGGGGCGCGGCAAAGCGGCATGCCGGAGTTCCGGGTCGCCGACGTTCCTGGCTTCCCCGATCTGCTCGCCGCAGCGCGTGACGACGCCATGCTGATTCTGGAGCGCGATCCGCAGCTTACTAGCGCCCGCGGGCAGGCGCTGCGGACGCTGCTCTACCTGTTCGAGTGCGACGAGGCCGTGCGCCTCTTCCGGGCGGCTTGAGGCCGGCCTCGATCCAATCTCCGAGCGGCGGATTGTCCTGGATCAAGGGTTCAGGCTAAGAGGCCCGCGACAACGTTTGATAAGAGTCGAGCCGGCCCTGGCGTCCATTGTTTCAACGATGCGGCGCTCGGTCTGCGTGACGACGGCGGCACAGCCGAGGACGAAGCGGCATGAAACGGATACTGGTGGCCTTCGCCTCGCGGGAGGGCCAGACCGAGAAGATCGCGCATCACATCGCGCGGCGGATCGAGGACAAGGGGCTGGCGACACGGCTCATCGACCTGATGAAGGGGCCGGCCGATGCGGGCGCCGACGACTGCGACGCCGTCATTCTGGCCGGCTCCATCCATCGCGGGAGGCACGACCAGGAGCTGTCCCACTTCATCATGCGGCACGCCCCGGCGCTGCGGAAGGTGCCTTCGGCGTTCGTCTGCGTCAGCCTCTCCGCGGCCTCGATGCACTCGCACGACCGTGCCGCCATCGACGAGCTGGCGCAGAGCTTCTTCTATGACATCGGCTGGTATCCGGACCAGCTCGAGCATGTGGCCGGCGCGGTGCGCGACAAGCAGCTCAACCTGCTGGAGCGCTATGCCGTGCATACCGTGATGTACCAGAAGGACATTCCAAGCGATCCCACGGGCGACACCGAGCTGACCGACTGGACGGCGGTGGACGCGTTCGTCGACGGCTTCGTGGCGCCGCTCAAGGCCTGAGGACCGACCGACGGATGATGCGCGGAAGGCTGCTCGGGGAGCGTTCCGCGAGTTCGCCGCCTGCATCCCTCCTCACGACCCGGTCGACAGACGCGCGCCGGCTGGCATAATCGTGACACGGTGCGTCCACGGCTTCATGACAAGCGGCTGGTGGGTGAGCCGCTTGATCGAGTGGAGGTTTCCGTGTCCAGCGTCGCCGCCGCCAACCCTTACGAGCAGGATCTCGGGCAGTGCCCGGCCAACTACGTCCCGCTGACGCCGCTGACCTTCCTGGAGCGCGCAGCCTCCGTGTGGCCGGACCGGACAGCGGTGATCCACGGGCCGGTTCGGCGGACGTGGGGAGAGACCGCGAGCCGCTGCCGCCGTCTCGCCTCGGCGCTCATCAAGCTCGGGCTCGGCAAGGGCGATACCGTGGCCGTCATGGCCGCCAACACGCCGGAGCTGTTCGAGGCGCATTTCGGCGTGCCGCTGATGGGCGGCGTGCTCAACGCCATCAACACGCGGCTCGACGCCGAGGCTGTGGCCTTCATCCTCGGTCATGGCGACAGCCGCATCCTGATCGTCGACCGTGAGTTCTCGGGCGTGGCGAAGAAGGCCGTGGCGCTGCTGCAGCGGCCGATCGCAATCGTCGACATCGACGACCCACAGTACACGGGCGGCGAGTTGATCGGACACATCAGCTACGAGGCGCTGCTCGAGACCGGCGATGCCCTGCATCCCTGGACGACGCCCGGCGACGAGTGGCAGGCGATCGCGCTCAACTACACCTCGGGCACGACCGGGAACCCCAAGGGCGTCGTCTATCACCATCGCGGCGCGTACCTGAATGCGGTGTCGAACGCCCTGTCGTGGGGGATGAGCGACGGGCCGGTCTACCTCTGGACGCTGCCGATGTTCCACTGCAACGGGTGGTGCTTCCCGTGGACGCTCGCGGCGGTGGCGGGGACGAGCGTCTGCCTCAGGGCGGTGCGCGTCGATGCGATCTGCAACCTGATTGCGGCCGTGAAGGTGACGCACTTCTGCGGGGCGCCGATCGTGCTCAACACGATCAACAACGCGCCGGCCGAGCTCAAGGCCGGAATATCCCATAAAGTCAAAGCCATGGTGGCGGGCGCCGCGCCGCCGGCGGCGGTCATCGCCGGCATGGAGCGGATGGGCTGGGAGGTGACGCACGTCTACGGGCTGACCGAGACCTACGGCCCGAGCGTGGTCAATGTCTGGCACGACAAGTGGAACGCGCTCGACCTCGAGCCGCGGTCGGCGGTCAAGGCGCGGCAAGGCGTGCGCGGGCCGATGCTGGAGGCGATCATGGTCGCCGATCCGGAGACGATGCAGCCGGTGCCGCGTGACGGGACCACCATCGGCGAGATTTTCATGCGTGGAAACAACGTGATGAGTGGCTACCTCAAGAACGCCAAGGCGACGCGGGAGGCGTTCGCGGGCGGCTGGTTCCACTCCGGCGACCTCGCGGTCTGGCATCCCGACGGCTACGTCGAGATCAAGGACCGGTCGAAGGACATCATCATCTCCGGCGGCGAGAACATCTCGTCGATCGAGGTCGAGGACGCGCTGTACAAGCACCCGGCGGTGCTGGAGGCCGCGGTGGTCGCGCGGCCGGACGAGAAGTGGGGCGAAACTCCCTGTGCTTTCATCACCTTGAAGGATGGCGCCACGGCCACCGAGGCGGAGATCATGGCCTGGTGCAAGACCAAGATGGCGGGGTTCAAGACACCGAAGACGGTGGTGTTCGGGCCGCTGCCGAAGACCTCGACCGGCAAGATCCAGAAGTTCGAGCTGCGCAACAAGATCAAGGAGCTCGAATAGGGGGCGCTGCCTGCAACCGCACGTGGCAAGATCACCTTGGCAAACCGCGCGCCGAACGCCGCGATCGGTGCGAAAGAACGCCGCGATCACGGCGAACATCGCACCGCGTATGCACGATGACGAGCACGGGGGCGAAAGCGGGCGCAACGGGCGGCAACGGGGCGGTGGCCGGGGGCCGAAATCCGTGCGCGGCGCGCGACGCCGTCGTCATGTCATGATAAGCCGTGTGCCTCCGCGCGGGCGGAGTGTGCCGGCCTCTTCGCGAGGCCGGGGGCGGGACGGAAGAGAAGGGGGACACGCGTTGAAGCGCCGACTGGTTCATCTCGCGGCCGTGGCCATCGCCGCGGCCGGCATGGCGTCGCTGGCCGAGGCCCAGCCCAAGCGCGCGCCGCGGGCGGCGGCCGCCGCCGACCCGAGCTTCCGCGACTGCCCGACCTGCCCGCTGATGGTGCCCCTCCCCACCGGCGAGTTCATGATGGGATCGCCGGAGAGCGAGCCGCGCCGCAACGCCGATGAAGGCCCTCGGCGCCGCGTGCAGATCACGCGGCCATTCGCGCTCTCCAAGTACGAGGTGACGTTCGCGGAATGGGATGCGTGCGTAACCAAGGGCGGCTGCACGCACAAACCTTCCGACGAGGGGTGGGGCCGCGGGCGGCATCCCGTCATCAACGTCTCGCATGCCGATGCGCTCGAGTACGTCGCCTGGCTGGCGCGCACCACGGGTAAGCCCTACCGGCTGGCGACCGAGGCCGAGTGGGAGTATGCGGCGCGCGGACCGGCGAGCGCCACGGCGCAGGCGTCCCCATTCGCCACCGGCACCACCATCGGCTGGAAGCAGGCCAACTACGACGCCAACTTCGTCTACGGCACGGGCCGCATCGGCATCTACCGGCAGCGGACGACGGAGGCGGGCTCGCTGCCGCGCAACGGGTTCGGCCTGCACGAGATGCACGGCAACGTGTGGGAGTGGGTGGCCGACTGCTACCAGCCGAGCTACCGCGACGCGCCCAGTGACGGCTCGGCGGTGACCAGCCCCGGCTGCAAGCTGCGCGTCCTTCGCGGCGGCGCGTGGAACTACTATCCCTGGATGCTGCGCTCGGCGGCGCGCTACGCGACGCCCGGCGACGTGCGTCTCAACAATGCCGGACTGCGCGTCGCGCTGTCGCTCTGATCTCCCCGCTCTCACCAAGGACCACCCCGTGATCACTCGCCGCGGAATGCTCGTCTCCCTCGCCGCCATGATGGCCGCCGCCGGAGGCCTCGTGCCGGACCCTGCGAGCGCGCAGGAGCAGCGCCGACTGCGCCGTCCGCCACGCGGCCCGGCGCAGGCCGTGAAGCCGCCGCCGCCGCCGATGCTGGCCGTCGTCGGGCTCAAGGAGCAGCGCGTCCGCATCTACGATGCGACCGGCACGCAGATGCTGGAATCGCCCGTTTCCAGCGGCCAGGACGGCTACGAGACGCCGCCCGGCATCTTCAGCGTCGTGCAGAAGGAGCTCGAGCACCACTCGAACCTCTACGACGACGCCTCGATGCCCTACATGCAGCGCCTGACGTGGACCGGCATCGCGCTGCATTCCGGCGTCGTTCCCGGCTATCCGGCCTCGCACGGCTGCGTGCGCCTGCCGCACGAGTTCGCCGAGCGCCTGTTCGACCTGACCAAGGTCGGCATGCGCGTCGTCGTGGCGCGCGAGGGCCTCGTCCCGGTGGCGATCGCCGAGCCGAGGATGTTCCGGCGCCAGGGCCTGATGGCGCATGGGCTCATGGCTCAGGGCGAGGGCATGGGCGGCAATGTGCAGCTCGCCGGCCCGATGCCGGACAACATGCCCGGCCGGCCGCCGCTGTCGGCGATGGGGGCGCGCGTCACCGCGCTTTCGGACGCGGCCGAGCAAGCCGGGCAGCGCGTGCGCGCCGAGAAGGCCGCCGCCGCCAAGGCCGCGGCCGCGGCGAAGCCGTCGGAGCGTGTCGTCAAGCTGGCCGAGGCGTCGCTCGCCAAGGCGGAGGCGGCGCTGAAGTCGGCCGAGCGGGTGATCGCGGGCGGGGCGCCCAAGCGGCGGCTTGCCGAGGCGGAGGCCGCGAAGGTGGCGGCGCCGGCGCGCATCGAGGCGGCGCGCGCGCACCTCGACAAGGTGAAGGCCGATGCCAAGGCGAAGCTCGACGCGGCGCGTGCCGCCGAGGAGCGCGCCAAGGCGGCCGAGGCGGCGCACGCGCAGGCGAACGAGGCGGCCGAGCAGGCGCGGCAGGCGATGGCGCCGGTGTCGGTGCTGGTCAGCCGCAAGACGCAGCGCGTCTATGTGCGCAAGGCCTTCCATCCGCTGTTCGAGGGGCCGGCGCTCATCCGCGACGCGGACAAGCCGATCGGCAGCTTCGTGTTCACCGCCAACGAGCCGGCGGAGGGCTCGACCGAGCTCAGGTGGAGCGTCGTCTCGCTCTACAAGAACCCGACCAGCATCGAGCCGCGCACACCGCGCGTGAAGGCGAGCAAGAAGTCGCCGCCGCCGGAGCTGGCGGTGACGGATGCCTCGGCCGCCCAGGCGGCGCTCGAGCGTCTCGACATTCCGGCTGACATCGCCGAGCGCATCGCCGAGGTGGTGCTGCCGGGCTCGTCGCTGATCATCACCGACGAGCCGCCGAGCATCGAGACCGGCAAGGACACCGACTTCGTGGTCGTCATGAGCGGCGAGCCCGCCGGCGGCCTCCTGATGCGCGAGAAGCCCAAGCCCGCCTTCGACGAGTTCGAGGACAGGCCCCAGCGCACGCCGACCCCACGCCCACCGGGCGGCTGGTTCTGGTTCAATTGAGGGGGCGGGCGGTGCGGTTGAATAGCAGCCGGCATCGCTGCGAGCTGGAGCCCAAGTACAGCGTGGATTTCAAAGGCTGCTATCGCGTTTGCACATCCTTCCCGCCGGCGAAGGAGTACCTTCTCGACCAGCTCGAAGTCTGCGAGAGCGAACGCAAACGCTCGGTGGGGGAGCGGATCGGAGTGCATGCCCCGTGAAGGACGATCAGACGCCGGGAGCCAACAAGGTCGTCTTCGGCCTCATCGCGGCCGGCATGATCGGGTTCGCGCTCTATGGCGCCGTCACGGGCGACATGTCGAGCCGCAAGACCGGCGAGCTGACCCGTACCGGCAATCCGCTGTTCTTCTGGGCCACCATCGCCATGTTCGCCGGCATCGGCGTCTACGCGGCGCTGGTGGCGCTCGGGCTGGTCGAGATGAAGGTGCGGTCGAAGGCCGACTACGCCGAGCACATCAAGCGGGACACCGAGCAGAAGACGGCGTTCCTGCTCCTGCTCGCCAGCGGCGGGTCGGCCTACGCGTGGTGGAGCGAGCGGTCGCTGGTCAATCCGAGCACCATGAACGAGATCATGGGCTGGCTGGCGCTGGCGTTTCTCGGGCTCGCGGCGTGGCCGCCGGTGCTGCCGCCCGGGCCGGTCCGATCGGCGATGCGCATCGCCGGCACCACCGCCGTGCTCGTGGCGGCGCTGGCAATCTTCCGCCTGACGCGGTGAGCGCGGGCGGCTCGTCACCGCCCGACGCGATCAGTCGCTCTGCACCATGGCGAGCAGCTCCTGGCGGCTGATGTCGTTGGTCCGGAAGCAACCGAGCATGCGGCTGGTCACCATGTCGGTGCCGGGCTTGTGGACGCCGCGCGCGGTCATGCAGTGGTGCTCGGCCTTGATGACCACGCCGACGCCCTGCGGCTGCAGCACCTTGTCGATGATGTTGGCGATCTGCGCCGTCATCTTCTCCTGGATCTGGAGGCGCTTGGCGAAGGCGTCCACGACGCGGGCCAGCTTGGAGATGCCGACGACGCGACCGTTGGGGATGTAGGCGACCCAGGCGCGGCCGATGATCGGCGCGAGGTGATGCTCGCAGCGGCTCTCGAAGCGGATGCCGCGCAGCACGATCATCTCGTCGTAGCCCTCGGTCTCCTCGAAGGTCTTCATGAGGATCTGTTCGGGGTCCTCGTGGTAGCCGCGCGTATACTCGTCGTAAGCCTTGACGACGCGAGACGGCGTGTCGAGCAGGCCGTCGCGAGTGGGGTCCTCGCCGACATAGCGCAGCAGCGTGCGGATGGCGTCCTCGGCCTCGGCCCGGCTCGGACGCACCAGGCCCTTCTTCGGCACCTCGACCAGAGCCTTGTCGGTCTTGGCGGCGAGCGGCTGCACCTTGCGCGGGCGGACGGTCGTATCCATGGCGGTCCCTCGATAGCTGACGGAGCGTCTACGGCATCGGGGGTGTGCCGGATCGCCATCCATCAAGCTTTTTATATACGAACGTCGAGGCCGGAGTGCCAGTCCCGGCACTCCGGCCTCGAGGATGTCGAGCCAGTTGCCGCCCTTATCGCGGCAGGTTCGTCTTGCCCATCAGGAACGCGTCGATCGACGCGGCGGCCTGACGGCCCTCGCGGATGGCCCACACGACGAGCGACTGGCCGCGGCGCACGTCGCCGGCCGCGAACAGCTTCGGCGAGGCGCCCGCGAGGCGGTAGTCCTTGTCGCTGGCGTCGAGGCCCTTGAAGCGGCCGCGCGGCACCGGCAGCAGGCCGAGCTCCTGCACCACGTCGGTGACGACCGGTCCGGAGAAGCCCATGGCGAAGAGCACGAGGTCGGCCTTGAGCTCGCCCTCGCTGCCCGGCACCGGCTGCATCCTGCCGTCAACGCGCGTGTAGTGCAGCTTCTCGACCTTGCCCTTGGATCCGGAGAAGCCCGTGGTCGAGATCGAGTACTCGGTGGTGGCGCCCTCGGCCTGCGACGACGACACGCGCAGCTTCAGCGGCCAGTGCGGCCACGAGAGCGCCTTCAGCTCCTTCTCGGGCGGCTTGGGCATGATCTCGAGCTGGGTCACCGAGGCGGCGCCCTGGCGGATCGAGGTGCCGATGCAGTCGGAACCGGTGTCGCCGCCGCCGATGACGATGACGTGCTTGCCCTTGGCGGAGATCTCCTTGGTGCCCTTGGGCTGGCCCTCGCCAGCAACGCGGCGGTTCTGCTGGGGCAGGAAGTCCATGGCGTAGTGGATGCCGTCGAGGTCGCGGCCGCTCGATTGCGCGAAGAAGTCGAACGGCTCCTCGGAGCCCATGGCGAGCAGGACGGCGTCGTGCTTGTCCTCGAGCGCGCGCACGGCGACGTCCTTGCCGACGGTGACGCCGCAATGGAACGTCACGCCCTCGGCTTCCATCTGCTTGACGCGGCGCGCGATGATGTCCTTCTCCATCTTGAAGTCGGGGATGCCGTAGACGAGCAGGCCGCCCGGGCGAGCGCTCTTCTCGTAGACGTGGACGTCGTGGCCGGCGCGGGCGAGCTGCTGGGCCGCGGCAAGGCCGGCCGGGCCCGAGCCGATGATGGCCACCGACTTGCCGGTCTTCTTCTCGGGGGGAAGCGGCGTGATCCAGCCTTCCGCCCAGGCGCGATCGGCGATCGAGCACTCGATGGTCTTGATGGTGACCGGCTTGTCGTCGATGTTGAGCGTGCAGGCCGCCTCGCACGGCGCCGGGCAGATGCGGCCCGTGACCTCGGGGAAGTTGTTGGTCGAGTGGAGGTTGCGCGCGGCCGCCTTCCAGTCGCCGTTGTAGACGAGGTCGTTCCAGTCCGGGATCTGGTTGTTGACCGGGCAGCCGTTGTGACAATACGGGATGCCGCAGTCCATGCAGCGCGCGGCCTGGGTCTTGGTGTCCGCCTCGGTGAGCGGCACCACGAACTCCTTCCAGTGCTTCACGCGCTCCTCGACCGGCTTGTACTTGCGGTCGACGCGCTCGAACTCCATGAACCCTGTCGGCTTGCCCATCGTGATGCCCGTTACCTTGCCTCGGTGCGCGCCAGCGATCGGTTGCTGACGCGGCGGAACCCTTCAGCTCGCCCCCCTGGGGGCTACGACCTCTTGCCCACCGTCTCCGGCGCCGTCATGCCCGCTTGCTTCTTGGCGATGTCGGCCAGAGCGCGCTTGTACTCGACCGGCATCACCTTCTTGAACTTCGGCAGCCAGGCCGCGAAGTCCTTCAGGATCGCCTGCGCCTTCTTGGAGTTGGTGTAATGCGCGTGGCGGACGATGAGGGCGTGCAGGCGCTCGGCGTCGCTCTCGCGCATGTCGCCCATGACGGCCGACAGCGGACTTGAGACGTCGCCGTTCGACTTGGCCAGCTTGGCAAGCACGGCCTTGTCGGCCGCGATCGGCTCCAGCTCGACCATCTCCTTATTGAGGCGGGTCTCGAAGTCGCCCTTCTCGTCGAGGACGTAGGCGATGCCGCCCGACATGCCGGCGGCGAAGTTGCGGCCCGTGGCCCCGAGCACGGCCACGACGCCGCCGGTCATGTACTCGCAGCCGTGGTCGCCCGTGCCCTCGACCACCGCCGCGGCACCCGAGTTACGGACAGCGAAGCGCTCGCCGGCGACGCCGCGGAAGTAGCACTCGCCGGCGATGGCGCCGTAGAGCACCGTGTTGCCGACGATGATGCTCTCCTCCGGAACGATGCCTGACTTCGGCGCCGGGCGGACGATGATCTTGGCGCCCGACAGGCCCTTGCCGACGTAGTCGTTGCCCTCGCCGACCAGATCCAGCGTCAGGCCCGCCGCGCCCCAGGCGCCGAAGGCCTGGCCCGCGGTGCCGCTAAAGGTCAGCCAGATGGTGTCCTCGGGCAGGCCGGCGTGGCCATAGCGCTCGGCGATCTTGCCGGACAGCATGGCGCCGCACGAACGGTCGACGTTGCGGATGGCGACGTCGGCCTTGACCGGTTTGCGGCTCTCGAGCGCAGGCTTGGCGATTGCGATCAGCTTGTTGTCGAGCACCTTCTCGAGGCCGTGGTCCTGGCGCTCGCAATGGTGGATGGCGACCGACTTCGGCACGTGCGGCCTGTGGAACAGGTTCGAGAAGTCGAGGCCCTGCGCCTTCCAGTGGGCGATGGCGCGATCCTTGTCGAGGACCTCGGTCTGGCCGACCATCTCGCTCATGGTGCGGAAGCCCATGGCCGCCATCAGCTCGCGCACTTCCTCGGCGACGAAGAAGAAGTAGTTGATGACGTGCTCCGGCTTGCCGGTGAACCGCTTGCGCAGCTCCGGGTCCTGCGTGGCGACGCCGACCGGGCAGGTGTTCAAGTGGCACTTGCGCATCATGATGCAGCCGGCGGCGATGAGCGGCGCGGTGGCGAAGCCGAACTCGTCGGCGCCCAGGAGCGCGCCGATGACGACGTCGCGGCCGGTCCTCAGGCCGCCGTCGACCTGCACGGCGATGCGGCCGCGCAGCCGGTTCAGCACCAGCGTCTGATGCGTCTCGGCGAGGCCGATCTCCCACGGGCTACCGGCGTGCTTGATCGAGGTGAGCGGCGAGGCGCCCGTGCCACCCTCGTAGCCGGAGATCGTCACGTGGTCGGCGCGCGCCTTGGCAACGCCGGCGGCGACGGTGCCGACGCCGATCTCGGAGACGAGCTTCACCGACACGTCGCCCTTCGGGTTGACGTTCTTCAAGTCGAAGATCAGCTGCGCCAGATCCTCGATCGAGTAGATGTCGTGGTGCGGCGGCGGCGAGATCAGGCCGACGCCGGGCGTCGAGTGGCGCACCTTGGCGATGGTCGCGTCGACCTTATGGCCGGGCAGCTGGCCGCCCTCTCCGGGCTTGGCACCCTGGGCCATCTTGATCTGTATCATGTCGGAGTTGACGAGGTACTCCGTGGTGACGCCGAAGCGGCCCGAGGCGACCTGCTTGATGGCCGAGCGCATGGTGTCGCCGTTGGGCAGCGGCTTGAAGCGGTCCGCCTCCTCGCCGCCCTCGCCGGTGTTCGACTTGCCGCCCATGCGGTTCATGGCGATGGCCAGCGTGGTGTGCGCCTCGCGCGAGATCGAGCCGAAGCTCATGGCCCCGGTGGCGAAGCGCTTGACGATGCTGGCCGCGGACTCGACCTCGGCGAGCGGCACGGGCTTCCTGCCCATCTCCTCGGCGGTGCGGATGCGGAACATGCCGCGCATGGTCATCAGCTGCTCGGCCTGCTCGTTCACCGAGCGGGCAAAGTCGCGGTACTTCTGCGGCACCTTGCCCGACATCGACTCCTTCGGGTCGGCGGCGCGGACGGCGTGCTGCAGGTCGGCGACCACGCCCGGCCGCCAGACGTGGGTCTCGCCGCGCACGCGGTAGGCGTACTCGCCGCCGACGTCGAGGGTATCCTGCAGGGTCGGCACGTTGCCGAAAGCCTGCGAGTGGCGCTCGAAGGTCTCCTTAGAGACCTCCTTGAGCCCGACGCCCTCGATCTGCGTATGCGTGCCGGTGAAGTACTTCTTGACGAACGACGACCTGAGCCCGACGGCGTCGAAGATCTGGGCGCCGCAGTAGGACTGGTAGGTCGAGATGCCCATCTTGGCCATGACCTTGAGGATCGCCTTCCCCACGGCCTTGATGTAGCGCTTCTTGACGTCATAGGCGCTCGGGCTGCCGGGCAGCGCCGGCGCCATCTGCTCGAGGGTCTCGAAGGCCAGGTACGGGTTGATGGCCTCGGCGCCGTAGCCGGCCAGCGTGCAGAACTGATGCACCTCGTGCGCCTCGCCCGTCTCGACGACGAGACCGACGGAGGTGCGCAGACCCTGCTTGATCAGGTGGTGGTGCACGGCCGAGGTGGCGAGCAGCGAGGGGATCGGCACGCGATCCGGGCCGCAGGCGCGGTCGGACAGGATGACGATGTTGTACTTCTTGGAGCGCACGGCCTCCTCGGCCTCGGCGCAGACGCAATCGAGCGTCGGGCCCATGCCGGCGGAGCCACGCGAGACGTCGTAGGTGATGTCGATGGTGATCGACGAGAAGTCGTTGTCCTTCACCTCGCCGATGCGGCGGATGCGCTCGAGGTCCTCGTTGGCCAGGATCGGCTGGTCGACCTCGAGGCGCTTCTGCCGCGAGGTGCCCTCGAGATCGAGGATGTTCGGGCGCGGGCCGATGAACGAGACGAGGCTCATGACGAGCTCCTCGCGGATCGAGTCGATCGGCGGGTTCGTCACCTGGGCGAAGTTCTGCTTGAAATACGTGTGCAGCAGCTTGGGCTTCGAGGACAGCGCCGACAGCGGCGTGTCGTTGCCCATTGAGCCGACAGCCTCCTGGCCGCTGGCGGCCATCGGCGTCATCAGGAACTTGATGCTTTCCTGCGTGTAGCCGAAGGCCTGCTGCAGATCGAGCAGGCTGGCGTTGGTGAGGCGGCAGGAGTCGTCGCCCTTCGGCAGCGGCAGGTCGTGCACCATGATCTGGGCGCGCTTCAGCCACGACTCGTAGGGATGGCGGCCGGCGAGCTCGGCCTTGAGCTCGTCGTCGGAGACGATGCGGCCCTTGTCGAGGTCGATCAGCAGCATCTTGCCGGGCTGCAGGCGCCACTTGCGGACGATGTCCTCCTCGGCGACGGGCAGCACGCCCGACTCCGACGACAGGATGACCTTGTCGTCCCTGGTGACGAGGTAGCGGGCCGGGCGCAGGCCGTTGCGGTCGAGCGTGGCGCCGATCTGCTTGCCGTCGGTGAAGGCCATGGCGGCCGGGCCGTCCCACGGCTCCATCAGGCAGGCGTGGTACTCGTAGAAGGCGCGCCGCTTGGAGTCCATCGACGGGTTGCCGGCCCAGGCCTCGGGGATCAGCATCATCGCGGCGTGCGCGAGGCTGTAGCCGCCGAGGCAGAGGAACTCGAGCGCGTTGTCGAAGCAGGCGGTGTCGGACTGGCCCTCGTAGGAGATCGGCCAGAGGTCGGAGATGCGGTTGCCGAACAGTGGCGAGGACACTGACGCCTGACGCGCCGCCATCCAGTTGACGTTGCCGCGCAGCGTGTTGATCTCGCCGTTGTGGGCGACCATCCGGTACGGGTGGGCGAGCTTCCACGACGGGAAGGTGTTGGTCGAGAAGCGCTGATGGACGAGCGCCAGCGCCGACTTCAGCCGCGGGTCGGACAGGTCCTTGTAGTAGGCCTTTACCTGATAGGACAGGAACATGCCCTTGTAGACCAGCGTGCGGCTCGACAGGCAGACGGTGTAGTGGCCGATGTCGCGGCCCTTGTAGGCGCGCTGGATCGAGTTGGAGACGATCTTGCGGGCGAGGTAGAGCTTGCGCTCGAAGTCGCCCTCGCTCATGCCGGCCGGGCGCTTGATGAAGACCTGGCGATGATCGGGCTCGGTCGAGCGGACCAGATCCGACAGGCACGAATTGTCGACCGGCACGCGGCGCCAGCCGAGGACCTCGAGGCCCTCCTCCTCCAGGATGCGTGACCAGACGGTGTTGCAGTGCTTGCGCAGGCGTGGGTCGCGCGGCGCGAAGACATGGCCGACGGCGTAGTCGCCGGGCTCGGGCAGGGTGAAGCCGGTCTTCTCGCACTCCTCCTTCAAGAACTCGTGCGGGATCTGGATCAGGATGCCGGCGCCGTCGCCCGAGAGCGGGTCGGCGCCCACGGCGCCGCGGTGCTCGAGGTTCTCGAGGACCTTGAGCGCGTCGTCGACGATCTGGTGCGACTTGCGGCCCTTCATGTCGGCAACGAAGCCGACGCCGCAGGCGTCGTGCTCGCGCGTGGCGTCGAAGAGGCCCTGGCTTTCGGGGCGCGGGTAGACGCTCTCGGACGTGATGGGGCTGTCGCTCATCTTCAGACCTCGGGGTGCCGGCTGGCAATCAAAAGACTTGAGGGGCCGCGCGTGCGGCAGGTGTCGGGCTCGGGTTGGTGCGGGCCGTTGGAAAGCGCCTACACACGGGCTCGGGTGCGTTTTCGCGCGGAGCCCCGCGTGCCGGCGGCATCACGCTTCGACAACGTGCAGGCGGCGGCCTCGGCGAGGTCGTCCACACGAGTTGCCGTTCCGAGCCGCAATTCCGGCACCACACGCTCCATTCGACAGCGCAAACCACCCGCGGCCGTCACCGTCACCTCAAGTGTCTGCCCGACCTTAAGGGTTTTTGGCGCGCCGAGGGAGCCTCAACAAGGACAGCGATGCTGACCTTTTGGCCGAATTTTGCAGATTTCGTGGCGCCGCACAAGGGCGCCGATGGGGGCTGCCAGGCTCGGGACGAAAGAAAAGGGGCGGCGCCTCCGAGGGCACCACCCCATATTGCCTTCTGACGCACTGGCGCCGGGCCGCGGTCGCGGCCTCGCCGGGCGGAAGGCCGCCCGGCGGTGCTTGCTTACTGAGCCTAGTTTACTGGGCCTCGATCTGCCTGGCACCCTCGGTCGCCGCGATCGGGATGACGCGCGGCTTCATGCGCTCCGGAAGCTCACGCACGAGCTCGATGTGGAGCAGGCCGTCCTTCAGGTCGGCGCTCCTCACCTCGACGTAATCGGCGAGCTGGAAGCGGCGCTCGAAGCTGCGCGCGGCGATGCCGCGATGCAGATACTGGCGCTCCTTGTCCTCGGGCTTCTTGTCGCCGCGGACGACGAGGCTCTGCTCCTTGGCCTCGATCTTGATCTCGTCCTGGCCGAAGCCGGCCACCGCCATGGTGATCCGGTACTCGTTCTCGCCGAGGCGCTCGATGTTGTAGGGGGGGTACGCGGTGTCGGTGTCGCCGCCGGGGAAGCTGTCGAGCAGCTGGACGAGGCGGTCGAAGCCGATGGTGGAGCGATAGAGGGGGGCGAAGTCGAAGTGTCGCATGACATATCCTCCGGTTGAAGCGACATGCAGTGATCCGGCCGCCCGCGATGGGGGCCGGCCAAGTCGCGCACCCTCGAGGAGGCGTGCGCAGATTGTTAGTTAGGAGGGACGCAGCCGCGTTCAAGAGGGGCGGCCGAGTGCGCGGTTCCCGGCATTTTGGGACCATGTGCTGGGCAGCACATTCAACGGACCCGGAATGCCGCAACTTCTGCCCGGACAATGAAGTCCAGCACAAAGGAGCAGAAGTCATGAACGACAATTCGCAATCAACGATGCGCGCGCTGCAGGCCGACGAGATCGATCAGGTGTCGGGCGGCATGCTCGCCCACATGGCGGTGTGGGCTATGGCCACCCTCTTCACGTTCGCGGTTGCCGCGGCGGAAAGCGGGGAGGGCGGCAACTCCTCCGGGCAGACCACCGGCGTCCGGCGCGGCAGCACCTGAGACGAAGCCGTGCCGCTTTGGAAGGGGCCGATGGGGCGTTGCGGCGGCCTTCCCCGGCCCGCTGCGACGCCCTGAGGCGTCGGCGCCGCAATTTGGCGTGCACGCAACATGCTGCGCTTCCGGGGCGAATAGACTTCCTTCATGCCGCGTTCATGTTGCGGCCTTCACCTTGCCCATGGGTAGGGAGACGTATTCACTCGACAGCATCGTTCCGGAGGATCTTCACCCATGTCGCTCAGACTGCTCGCGGCGGGCCTCGCCGCCGCCATCCCGCTCCTCGCGGCGCCGATGGCCGGAGCCGCCGATCTCGGCGACGAGCCGCCGCCACCCCCGCGCTACGGCTCCTACAAGGACGAGGCGCCGCCGCCGCCCCCGCCGCGGCGCTATTCCGAGAGCGGCTGCGTGCCCAAGGACGTCGTTCGCGAGCGCCTGGTCCGCGCCGGTTGGGGCGATTTCCGCAATCCCGAGGTGCGCGGCTCGACGGCGCTGTTCACGGCCAGCCGGCCCTCAGGCACGCGCTTCCTGCTGCGCGTCGACCGCTGCTCGGGCGAGATCATCAAGACCACGCGCCTGTCGAGGCCGGCCCCGGTCACCTACGTCGAGCGCGACTACGACTACGATGACCGATATTACGACCGCTACTACGACGGTCCGCGCGTCGGCCTCTACTGGGGTCCGCGCTACGCGTGGGGCGGCCGTGGCTGGGGCCATCGCGGCCGCTGGTAAGCGTGTCGGCGGCAGATCGACACCGTCCACAGCGGCGGCGGCCCCGTGCCGCCGCCGCTGTGGCGCTTTTTCCGGGCCTGCTATAAGGGAATCCGGCGGTCGCGCCGCCCGCGCCGCAGCGAAAGAGACGGCATGGACCTCGTCGCGCTGGCCAAGAACCCGATCCCGAGCAGCCCCGTCGTCGGCACGCTGATGGCGGACGACGGCGTCGCGCTGCGCTTCGCGCGCTGGAAGGCGACGCGGGGCCCGAGCCGCGGCACGATCTGCCTGTTCGGCGGCCGTGGCGAGTTCATCGAGAAATATTTCGAGGTCATCGCCGACCTCCGCCGCCGCGGCTTCGCGGTGGCAACCATGGACTGGCGCGGCCAGGGCGGCTCCGACCGGCTGCTGGTCAACCCGCGCAAGGGGCACGTCGACAGCTTCTCGGACTACGACCGCGACCTGAAGCGCTTCATGAAGGACGTGGTGCTGCCCGACTGCCCGCCGCCCTACGTGGCGCTGGCGCATTCGACGGGCGCCAACATCCTGCTGCGCAACGCCACCGTGGCGGGCTCGTGGTTCGACCGCCTGATCCTGACGGCGCCGATGATCCGCATCGCGCACCAGCGGCTCGGTTACCCGTCCGAGCTCGTGCGCGCCTATGCCGAGGCGGGCTGGCTGATGGGGCTGTCGCGCGCCTACGTGATCGGTGGCAACGACGAGCCGATGGAGATGAAGCCGTTCGAGGGCAATCCGCTGACCAGCGATCACGAGCGCTGGGCGCGCAACCGGGCGGTGATCGACGTGGCGCCGCATCTGGCGGTCGGCTCGGCGACGATCGGCTGGCTGCGCGGGGCCTTGCGCTCCTGCGCCATGATCTCGGCGCCCGGCTTCGCCGAGAGCGTGCAGGTGCCGGCGCTGATTTTCGCGGCCGGTTCCGACACCGTGGTCTCGGCGCGCGCCGCGGACGAGTTCGCGGTGCGCCTGAAGATCGGCATGCAGGTGCTGCTGCCGAACGCGCGCCACGAGATCCTGCAGGAGAACGACACGGTGCGGCAGCGCTTCTGGGCCGCCTTCGACGCCTACATGGACGTCGCCGCCGCGGCGTGATCGAGAGTGGGCATTCGGAGTTCGGCATTCGGCTTTCGGTCCGTTGGCGAATTCCGACTGCCGATTCTTCATCCCCCCAGCTCCTCGCGCAGCATCTCGAGCTCGAGCCAGCGCTCCTCGGCGGCGGCCAGCTCCGATTGCGCGGCGCCGAGGCGCTCGCTGGCCTTGGCGAAGGCGGCCGGGTCCTTCGCATAGAACGCCGGGTCATGGAGCTTCGCATTCAATGCGGCGATCTCGGCCTCGAGCCTGGCCATGTCGCCGGGTAGCGTCTTCAAGGTATGCTGATCCTTGAACGAGAGCTTGCGCCTGGCCGCCGGCTCGGCGCTCGCGGCGGATGCCGCCGGCGGGGAGCCTTTCGCCTCGTTCGCCGGACGGGTCTCCGGCTTGGGCGGTGACGCCGCCCCGCTCAGCTTCCGCTGCGCCAGCATGTCGGAGTAGCCGCCGGCGTACTCGATCCAGCGGCCGTTGCCCTCCGATGCGATGGTGCTCGTCACGACGCGGTCGAGGAAGTCGCGGTCGTGGCTGACGAGCAGCAGCGTGCCGGTATAATCCGCGAGCAGCTCCTGCAGCAGGTCGAGCGTCTCGAGGTCGAGGTCGTTGGTCGGCTCGTCGAGGACCAGCAGGTTGGACGGCTTGGCGAGTGCGCGGGCCAGCATCAGGCGGGCCCGCTCGCCGCCCGAGAGCACGGACAGCGGCGAGCGCACCTGCTCGGGCAGGAAGAGGAAGTCCTTCATGTAGCTCGCGACGTGGCGGGCCTTGCCGTTGATGACGACCTGATCGCCGCGGCCGCCGGTCAGCGCGTCGGCGACGGTCCATTCGGGGCGCAGCTCGTCGCGGCGCTGGTCGAGAGTGACGACCTCGAGATTGGTGCCGAGCTTGACTGTGCCCGCGTCCGGCGCGAGCACACCAGTCAGCATCTTCAGGAGCGTCGACTTGCCGGCGCCGTTGGGGCCGATGATGCCGACGCGGTCCCCGCGCAGGATGCGGGTCGAGAAGCCGTCGACCAGGGGCGGATTGCCGTCGTAGGCCTTGGTCAGGCCTTCGGCCTCGATGACCAGGCGGCCCGAGAGCTGGGCGTCGGCGGCGGCGAGGCGCACGTTGCCCTGCGCCTTGACGTGCTCGCGGCGCTGCTGCCTCAGCTCCCGCAGCTCGCGCACGCGCCGCACGTTGCGCTTCCGGCGCGCGGTGACGCCGCCGTGCATCCACTGGTCCTCGCGGACGAGCTTGCGGTCGATCTTGTGCTGCTCGGCCTCCTCCTGCTCGAGCACGGCGTCGCGCCACGCCTCGAACTCGCCGAAGCCCTGCTCCATGCGGCGCGCCTTGCCGCGATCGATCCAGACGGTGGCGCGCGACAGGCTCTCGAGGAACCGGCGGTCGTGGCTGATGAGCACGAGGGCGGCACGCTGGGCCTTCAGCTCGCTCTCCAGCCATTCGATGGCGGGCAGGTCGAGGTGGTTGGTCGGCTCGTCGAGGAGCAGGATGTCGGGCGAGGGGGCGAGCACGCGGGCGAGCGCCGCGCGGCGGGTCTCGCCGCCCGAGAGATTCCCGGGGTGCTCGTCGCCGGTCAACCCCAGCGTCTCCAGCAGATAGCGGGCGCGATGCGGGTCGTCGGCGGGGCCGAGGCCCGCCTCGACGTAGGCGAGCGTGGTGTCGAAGGCCGAGAGGTCCGGCTCCTGGGCGAGGTAGCGGACGGCGGCGCCCGGATGCACGAAGCGCTCGCCGTGGTCCGGCTCGATCAGCCCGGCGGCGACGCGCATCAGCGTCGATTTGCCGGAGCCGTTGCGGCCGACGAGGCAGATGCGATCGCCCGGCGCCACGGTCAGTTCGGCCCCGGTCAGCAGCGGCGTGCCGCCGAAGGTGACGTGGACGTCCTTGAGGGTCAGGAGGGGCGGAGCCATGAGGTGCCTGGGCCGGTTATCGAGCGGCCAGTCCTACGGGCGCCGGGAGGCTAGGGCAAGGGCGGAGTGCCGCTGCCTCGCACCGCCCGTTCACGTCTTGCGAACGGTCGTGTGCGCCTGGCTGTCCCAGGTAGCCATCGGCGCCTCGGCCTTCTTCCAGGCCGAGAACCCGCCTTCGAGATGGCAGACGTCGAGGCCCATCTCGGCGAGCACCGCCGTGGTCAGCGTCGAGCGCCACGCGGAGGCGCAGAACAGGACCATGCGCTTGCCTTCGCCCAGGGGCTTCTTGAAATACGGGCTCTCCGGGTCGACCCAGAACTCGATCATGCCGCGCGGCGCATGGAAGGCGCCGGGGATCGTGCCCTCGCGCTCGAGCTCGCGGGTCTCGCGGATGTCGACGAACAGCACGCCCGGATCGTCCAGCAGCGCCTTCGCCTGGTCCACGCTGACGGTCTCGATGCGCTGGGCGGCCTCGGCCATCAGCTGCTTGTAGCCCTTCTTCAGTGCCAACTCGTCTCTCCTTCTTCGTCTGCTCTGGTCAGGCGGCGCTCCGCCGCGAGCCCATTGATGTAATGACGAGCGCGGCGAATGCCACCGCCACCGGCGGGAACGTGACCCAGAGCACCGCGTCCCATCCCTGCGAGAGCAGCAGCGTGCCGGACGAGAGCGAGCCGACGGTCATGGTGCCGAAGACGAGGAAGTCGTTGAGCGACTGCACGGAGGTGCGCTCCTCGGGGCGGTGGCATTCGAGCACGAGGGCGGACGCGCCGAGGAAGCCGAAGTTCCAGCCCACGCCGACCAGGATGAGCGTGCCCCAGAAATGGCCGACCTCGATGCCCATGAGGCCCACGGCGGCGGAGAGCGCGGTCAGCGACAGCCCGGCGGCGATGACGCGGGGCGCGCCGAAGCGCGTGATCAGGCGGCCGGTGAAGAAGCTCGGCGCATACATGGCGATGATGTGCCATTGGATGCCGAGGTTGGACGTCTCCTGCGGCAGGCCGCACAGGCGCATGGCCAGGGGCGCCGAGGTCATGATGAAGTTCATCAGCGTGTAGGAGACGACGCCGCAGATCACGGCGGCGATGAAGCGCGGCTGGCGCACGATCTCGCTGAGCGGCCGCCCGCCCGCCACCTCGGCCGCGGTCGGAGCCGGCACCTGGACGCCCGCGAGGACGAACGCGGAAACGGCAGCGAGGGCAGCCTGGGCGAGATAGGTCGCCGCGAACAGGTACGGGAGCCAGAGGTTCATGGTGGAGGTGACGAGCTGCGGCCCGAGGATGCCGGCGAAGACGCCACCGGCCATGACGGCGGAGAGGGCGCGCGGCCTCAAGTCCGCGGCGACGCAATCGGCGGCGGCGAAGCGGAAGGTGAGCACCACGGCGTTATAGGCGCCGCCGAAGAACGTCGCGGCGCAGAACAGCCAGAACGAGCCGATCATGACGGACGCGAAGGCGAGCAGTCCGACGAGGACGCCGCAGCCCGTGCCGATCATGAACACCGCGCGCCGGCCGTACCGGCGGGCGATGGCGCCGGCGGGCAGGGTGCACACCGCCATGCCGATGACGAAGATCGAGATGGGGAGCGTCGCCAGGGCCTTCGTGGGGGCCAGCGTGTTGCCGACGATGGCGCCCGTAGAGTAGACGACGGCCGCGTTTCCGCCTGCGAGCGCCTGAGCGGTCGCGAGCCGCAGCACGTTGGCGTTGACAGCGGAGGCCGCTGGCTTGGTTCCGGTCTCCGGATTCGTGTTCGACATCAGCTCCTCGGCAACTCGGGCGGGGTCGGCAGATGGCCAGCGACCGCCGCCGCGGCAGTGAGCGCTGGCTTATAGCCGGGAACAGGCCGGCTGTATTTCCATAAGCTGAAGCGCGGGATGGCCCGGGGGAGAGACGCTTGGCCGCGTCTGCTGCTACTGCGCGAAGCCCTCGAGCGGCGAGGGGAGGCCGAGGATCTGCGACGGCACCTTGATGATGCTCTGGCCGACGTCGGTGACGGCGGAGATGACGCCGCCCGGAGTGCTGATGTCGCTGCCCCGCTTCTCGTGCGAGAGGCCGCGGCCGATGGCGCTGGTGAGCACGCTCGACTGGGCGAACTTGGCGTGATTCGTCGAGTCGAGGCCCTGCACCTTGGTGATGTCGAGGACGCGGAGGTTGTAGCGCTCCACAGCAGCGACGACGCGCGGATCGTCGAGGTTCGCCGAGCCGACACGGTCGATGCCGCCGGCCAGCGCGCGGGCGACGGCGAGCGCGTTGTCGTCGCGCGAGACGAGGATGGTCAGCGGGCGCGGCAGGCGGCCGATGACGTCGAGCTGGGTGCGGAAGACGCCGACATCGATATCCGGGGCGGCGAGGATGACCTCGGCCAGCTTGCCGTTGTACCAGCCGCGGCCGGCGAGGCGGGTCTGGCGCAGCGCCTCCATCACCGGCCAGTTGCCCATCGAGTGGGCGAGGATGTTGACGAAGCGCACCTCGCGCATGGCGGAGACGTCGAACAGCAGGCGCTCGAGGTAGTCGCGCGAATAGGTGCTCGACTCGCGGTCGGCGACGTAGAGCGAGGTGGCGCCCCGCGAGGGCCAGGCGAACAAGATGGCGGTGCCGGTGAATCCGGTGTCGTGGACGATCTGTGCGAAGCGGTAGACCGCCTCCTGGTAGAGGGTGTTGTAGCCGTGGACGAAGACCAGCACCTCGTCGTGCTCCGGCCCGGCCTCGCGCGTGCGGGCGCGGATGGCCGAGAGGAAGCCGGCGCGGTCGAGGCTGACGCGCTCGGTGGTGATGAAATGGAGCTGCGGGTCGGGCGGCGTCTGGTCGGGCCACTCGATCTCGCCGACCTTGTGCCGCGTCGGGATCGACACGGTGACCTCGGCGAAGTTCAGCATCTGCGAGCGGTCGTTGGTGAAGGCGTCGGGATCGCCCTGGCGATCGTGGTCGCGCGTGGTGGCGACGAGGAGGCGGGCCTTGGGCGTGAACATCGGGGCACGGGCGGCCGGCACCAGCACTTCCGCCGGAGGCCTCGGCGAGCAGCCGGCCAGCATCAGCAGCAGGAGGCCCGCCGCAAGCAACGCTCGACCGAAAACGCCCATCCGCAAGCCAACCCTCACGCGATTCCCCGGATCGGCAGCGATGGAGCCACCGGACCGGACACCGATCATTTATCGCATCCGCGAAGCGAAGAGCGTGTCAAATCTGCCGCACGGCTCGCGAATCACCCGGAAGTCCCAGCCAGAGTCGGTGCGGCCGGTTAACATATCCACAGTTTGGCAGCGGGCGCGGACCCGGCTGCCAGCCGGTGGGCATCCGCAAGCGGCTGTTGCACTCCGCGTCCGGGTCGGGTAGATGGTTCGCCACTCGCGCGGCTGGTCCTCCCGGTCTGGCCTCCTGGCGCTTTTCTCGCTGCGGTAGCTCAGTGGTAGAGCACTCCCTTGGTAAGGGAGAGGTCGAGAGTTCAATCCTCTCTCGCAGCACCAGTAAAATCAGGCATTTAGACTAGATCCCTCAAGTCTGCAGAAGTTTGCCGGGCACACCGCAGACACACCGAAACAGCGGTGGATTGCGCCGGAACGGCTCTTGCGCGCGTGCGAGAACAGTCGCAGCGTGCGCGGCATGAATGACGACAAGCACCCATCGGGCCTCAATAATTACGTAGGCTATGACAAGATCCGCGAAGCGTTGGGTTACGCTCCGCGAACGATCCAGGACATGGTGCGCCGGGGCGAGTTTCCGCAGCCAGTGAGGTTGCCCGGGCGGGTGGGCGGCCCTGCTGCGTTCCGCGTTTCAGAGGTGAACGCCTGGGACGAGGCGCGCCAGACACACCGTCGGACACACCTCCAGGCGCTTGCCGTCAGCGACCCCGACAAACTCGCACCCGACCAAGTCGCCCCAACAATGCGCGAGCTTGGCGCACGCTTAGTCGCCGATCACATCGGAGAGTCAGTCTCACCAGAGCAGATCACGCTTTCAATCGAGCGCTCGCCGACCAGCTCGGACGCGGCGCTTTCCAGGGGGCACCTGCTGCAGCAGGTTGAGGAGCTTTGCGAGCACTTCGACTACTCGCGCGCGCTGATGGTGGCGGCTAGTCTCTTCCCTGCTCTGCGTGATCGCCTAGCTCAAGAGACCAACCGCGAGATCGACCCCGAACGGCTTCGCAAGCTCGCGATTGCCAGCCTCGACGACGAATGGTGGGCCGAGTTCGATCGGGCCGGGCAGCGGACTGGGGCAGAAGCCGAGGGTGTCGCAGACTAAGCGTGAGGCCGCTCGATTTAGGTGGGGTCTGCGGCGAACAGGGGCAACATCCCGACCTCTGGCGCTGGTTGCTCGAAGTTGGAGACCGTCACGCCCAAAAGCCGGATTCCCTTGTCGGTCGGCAACACCTGACGCACTAGGTTCAGGCTCCCCCGACCAGCATTTCTTGGGTTGCTATTGCCGAGGCGAAGCTGCGGCTCCGGGTGATTTGCTGGAAGTCGGCGAACTTGACTTTCACTGTGACGGTGCGGCCGTAGGTGCCCGTCTTGGCGCACCAGGCCCACACCTTCTCGGCCATGCTCGCAATCCCCGCTTCGATATCGGCTGGTGCCGTGAGGTCCTGCGCGAAGGTCGTCTCGGCCCCCGACGACTTGCGCTGCCGGTCGGCAACTACGGGCCGGTGATCTTCGCCATTGGCGATGCCGAGATACCAAGCGGCGGCCTTGCCGAAGTGCTGCTGCAGGAACGCCAGCGGCATTGCCCTCAGATCGGCCCCAGTGATGATGCCGAGACGCTGCATCTTCTCGGCCGTGACCGGCCCGACGCCGTGCCAGCATCCGGCTGCAACGCGGTGGCTGGCGCAAATCTCAAGCAAAATCGCTCGGTATTGGACTGCCAATCGCGACGGGATTTCAGCACTCGCAGGCTACAGTCGCGAATGCGGTCATGGTCGTGATCGCGCATCCAAGCAGCCAACGGCAGAGCCCGCAGACAGGCTCTGCCGTCGAGCTTTTTCAGGCCTTAACAGCGCGAAATCCAGGCTGACGCAAGCTGATAGCTGCACCTAAGCAGCTACGGCCACCTCTCCCGGTTGGCTTGCTAAGTAGAGCCTCCGCCGTGCAAGTTGGCGGGGGTTCTACTGTGAGCCGAATTGCGAACCATATTTTCGTCTCAGCGCAGACAACCGAATGGTAGCGTCGAACGGGTGGCGAGGCGAATCATGGTCAGCACCCGGCCAACCGCGATTGCACATGCACCTTTGTTAACCATTCTCGCCCTGTCGGGATTTGAGCCGCAGGCCTCTGGCGGGGCGCGGGGCGGGCGCTTGGCGCGCGCCGCCCCGACGTACCCCCGCCGCCTAAACGGCCGCCAGCGGTCAAATCTGGCCCGGCAAACGCCATCGGGGCCGGTTAGGGGCGCCCCAACCGCTCGACAACGGGTCGGTGGCTTGCATGAACTGTGTTCAAATCGGCCGACTCGGGGTCTGCCGGGCCGCCGACGAATGCCCGCCATGGTAGGTCGTGATTCGAATCAGAACGTTGATTTCAGGATGTAATTTTGGCCGTCGGTTGACGCTTGCTGATACACCGTGCTAGCCTCACTTCGCTTTCGGCAGAGGTCGGTCAATCGGGCTTGACGCCATCGCCGGAGGAAACCCCGCACGTATCAGGATGAGGAAGTCAGGCAGGCCGGACCGGTCAGCCAAGAGGACCTGCGCGTGCGCTCAGCAGCAGGAGCTGGTTCCATGATCACCGGACAACAGCACGCATCGAACTATCGGACGAGGTCAGCGCCGGGCTCCACCACAGCGAACGAGCCCCCTTCGTCGCCTCGCCGGACTACCACTCACCCGGCAACCCGACTCCACACTCTGCGGGGTGCGCCATGACCAAGATTGACCCCAGCCGCGCGGCGGCCATTCGCGCCCTCAACGATCACTTCCGGCAAACCTTACAGGGCGGCACGGTACTGATGACGGCGGGCATCGTGGCGCTCGGCAACGAGGCTCAGGCCCGGATCATCGCCGCGGTGCAGGCGTTCGACACTTTCGACGAGAGCAACGATCCCTGGCACGAGCATGACTTCGGCGCGCTCGATTGCGAAGGCGAGCGGGTCTTCTTCAAACTCGAATACTACGACCTCGCTCGCGCTATGCACTCGGAGGACCCTGCCGACCCGAGCAAGACTGAGCGGGTTCTCACCATCATGCTGGCCAGCGAATACTGACCGGCCGCCATGCCAGCGCAGCAACTAACGCGAGGGGCGGGCAAACGGCGCCTGCCAAAGCCCCTTAGACAAGGGGACCTCGACGGCCTCTGCGGGCTCTACAGCACGATCAACGCCATCCGCGTGCTCTGCCCCGAGCTTGACCACGCGACGCAGGTTTGGCTGTTCAGCCGCTTGCTGCACGAGCTGCCCAAGATGGGCGCCAGGCTCGAAGTGGTCGCAACCGACGGTGTCTCGCGGGGACAACTGGCGAAGCTCATACGCCGCGGCGTCGCTGACGTCGCTGAGGAGTTCGATATTAGGCTTCGCGTAACGCGGGTGCCGAAAAACCTGCGCCGCACTGCCGAGCTGAAGACGTTCTGGACCTGGCTGGGCAAACGCCTGTCGCCGACCAGCGTGGCAATCGTCGGACTTGAAGGTCGCATATCGCACTGGACGGTTGCGGTGAAGGTCACGGGCCAGCAGGTGCGCACCTACGACAGCGGCGGCATGAGCGCGATCCGGCGCAGCAACTGCACGGTGGGCAGGGCAGCATCGAGGTTCTCGATCCCGCCTGTGTGGGTCTTTATCATCGCTCGACCAGCCGAACGGCGATGAACGCGTCGGGCTGTCGAGAGGCGGAGGAAGCGGACGTCGCGACTCGGGGCAGAGATCGTCCACATCTTGCGGCATCAATGTCCGCTGCATCCTTGGAAGCTGTGCCGAAAACGGGCCTCCACACCTTGTTGATAGTTCTCATCTTGTTCTTGAAGGGGAGACCCTAGGGCTCTAACCTGTTTACAAGCAGGTCAACATCAACCGTGATTCGCCATGAAGCTCATTCGCGCAACCATTGATCACTTCAAGAATATTTTAAACTCTAGTGATGTCGCTGTTGAGGTCGACGTGACGTGCATCGTCGGCAAGAATGAAAGCGGAAAGACTGCCTTCTTGCAAGCACTGCATCGGCTGAATCCGGCGCAGGAGGGTTTCACCTTTAACGTACAGCGCCAGTATCCGGCTTGGCTGGAGAAGCAGCACCGGCGACAGCGCAAGCTTGAAGATGCCACTCCAGTAACGGCGATGTTTGATCTGGAAGACAAGGATGTCGCGAAACTTGAAGCAAAATTTGGGAAGGGCGCGTTTCCATCCAAAGCAATCACCGTCAGCAGAACTTATGGCAATGATCAGTTCATCGACTTTAAGGTCGATGAAGCTGTTGTAATTCAACATATCATCCAGGGCTTTCAATTCCCTTCCGGCATAGCAACGCCTTCAGACCTGAGCGAGCTGAATCAAGTTATTAAGGGATTGACGGAAACCGACCAGGCGGTGGAAGACGCGGAGGCACAGAAGCAGCTCGGAAAGCGCCTCAATGAAGCAATGACCGCCTGTCTTGGGAAGGACAACGAGGTCGATGAAGCCATTAGAGAGGCGCTGAACGATATTCTTCCCGTATTCTTTTACTTTGATGAGTATAGCCAGCTTCCTGGGTCAGTGCGCATTCGCGATCTTCTTGAGAAGAAGCCTGAAAGCTTGACGCCGGCAGAGCAGACGGCGCGGGCACTGCTTGAATTGGCGGGTGCGGAGAACGAGTATCTCCTGAACCCAGAATATGAAACGCGCAAGCGAGAACTGGAGAATGTTGCCAACGCTATCACACATGACGTGCTGACATTCTGGAGCACGAACCCAGAGCTGCGCACTGAAATCGACATCACGCTGAAGCAGGAAGCCAATTCGAAGGGCCAGCAACAGGTACTGGATGAACTGAAGATTCGCCTGTACGACAACCGCCATCTTCTTTCGCTGCCGTTTGAGGAGCGCTCCACGGGCTTCCGCTGGTTCTTCTCTTTTCTGGCGGCCTTCTCCGCCTATGAAAACTCGAAGCGGGCGGTGATCATTCTGCTCGACGAACCGGGGCTCGGCTTGCACGCAAGAGCGCAGGCCGATTTTCTGCGCTTCATTGATCAGCGGCTGTGCCGCAAATGTCAGGTGATCTATTCCACTCATTCACCATTCATGGTGCAACCCGGAAAGCTGGAGCGAGTCCGCCTCGTCGAAGACAGAGGGCGTGAATTGGGGTCCAGGATCACGGACGACGTGCTTGCCACGGACAAGGACACGTTATTCCCGCTCCAAGGTGCGCTTGGTTACGATATGGCGCAGCATCTTTTCGTGGCTGCGCACAATCTCGTTGTGGAAGGAACCTCTGACTTTACCTACCTGTCGCTGCTCTCAAATCACCTGGCCGCAGCAGGGCGGAAAGGGCTAGATTCCCGCTGGTCGATAGTGCCAGTGGGGGGCGCTGATCTAGTGCCAACATTCGTCGCGCTGCTAGGTGCGCACCTTGAAGTGACGGTCCTCGTGGATTCTCGCAAGGAGGGACATCAGCGTTTGCAGCAGCTTGTACAGCAGGGACTGCTCAAAGACACTCGTTTGATCATTATAGGTGACTACCTCAAGCGTAAGCTGGGGGACATCGAAGATCTGTTTTCTGATGCCGAATACTTAGAGTTGCTCAATAAGGCGTCGGGCAAGAAGCTCAAACCCACAGACCTGAAGGGCAATGATCCACTTATTCGAAGATGCGCACGGGCACTCGGCGTCGAACGCTTTGATCACGGCGCGCCCGCCACGGTGCTCTTGCGGAACTACGCGGACATCTTGCCGAAGTTGTCGGAGGAGACGCTCGCCCGATTCGAGGGGCTGTTTGAAGCAATTAATGCGACGCTGTCCAAGAGCTGAAACGATCAGCAAGGAGGCGGCTGACAATTTTTCGATGACCAAAGCAATGGTCATGCAGCCGGCTAATATTTAAGGTGGAAGCATGGCTCTGCTCAGACACTCAGCTTTTCCGCCCAATGTCGGTCTTGCCGATCTCAGTGGCGTATCAAAAAGCTTCTTCCATCTTCGTTATCAATTTTACCCAGTGGAGTTCGCAGATCTTTGCACCCTTATCGACGAGATTGTCCTGAGAGATCACATTATTCTCGTCGGCAAAGTGGGAACTACGCCACAAAAGTATCTCGATGCGATCAAGCCACTGGTAGATGCTGGCGTTTTTCAGATTTTGGCAGAAGCCTTTCGCCCCGCGAAAACCGAGACATCATCGGCGGCGTTGCGCGCTGCCGCCAAGGCCGCCAATAGCGACGGGCTCACGGCGGCATTGGTTGAAGATGCTGACCTCGAGGTCACACGTCTCCTTGGAGCTGAGGCAAAATTCGGCACATCATCGACGGTGCTGCTACGCAACCTGCATAACTTCGGCGTGAACAGGCGTCCGAAATTCGAACATAGCATCATTGATCTTGTTCAACGCAACAAGCGTTTGGCTATGGATGCACGCGCACTTCATGCCGAGATTCAAAGGCATGGAGTTCCCGCTCGCGGCTTTGTGCAGCTAGATGTTCCTCCGCTTGCGCTAACCGTTCTGAAGAATTCAGCGTCTTTTGAACAAGTGATTGAGCGCCTCCTCGACTTGCGGGAGACAGCTTCAGAGTTGAGAAATGATACATCTATTCTGTATGAACGCCTGTTGCACCCAGGTACTTCGGTTGAGTTACATGCCGAATTGATACGCGAGTGGGAAAAGAAGTGGCGAAAGTCCTGGGAAGAGGCTATTGCAGGGAAAATATTTATCTGTAACACCTCAACAACTATGCTGTCTAAATGCTTTGAACTCGTGAGGTCTCTCGGAGATATTCAGTCGTGGCATGAAGCAGTGATGAAGGGCATCGGTGTTCTTGGGGACGTGCGCGAGGCGTCCAGCGTCGATGCGCTTCGCGCGGTTCATACGCCTGTGCGAAACTACCTTTTGTCATCGCGCGCTGAGATGAATGCCGCGGTATCTCGAGTGTTCGAGAAGGATCCCGAGATTATAGACGCCCTCATGCAGCGGTTAGCTGCGCCAAATTCCCTCTGGAGAAAGGCATTCCGAATTGAACGACCCTGATCCACGTTCGCTGCTAAGCTCAATGAGTGGTCATGGTGGTCGGGTAGTGCAACCGCCATTCGCCTCGTGCGCTACGTCCGGAAATGTATAAGCTGCGTCGATCGCGATTTAGCCCGACTACCGCATCGCCGACCCCGGTGGATCGAAGAATACCCTTACGCGCCGCGAGCCGCAGCGGGGACACCTGAGGCGGTCAGCCATGGCGGCGAGGGGCATGTCGCGACCGCGGGTCCAGACAAGGGTGGCCATGTCAAGCTCGGCCGAGGCCACGCATTCTCTCACGGACTTCATACCGTCACGCTTGCCCCAAGCGCAGCGCACGCGCACCCGCCAGCCAGCATCCCAGGCCTCGCCAATCGTTGCCACCATGGCGGCAACCTAGCTGCTGCCTCTGGCAAGAACAAGACAAGAACACTGAGTACTGTGGAGAGCCGGGCATGACTGCCTTACAGATGGCTTCTCGGGCGGTCAGGATGACCTCGCATTTGCAATCTTTACAGCATGACCCGCAACGTCGAGACCATCCGGAGGCTGTCCCGGGTTGGGCACAACCGAGCCTGCGCGGTCGAGAGCCTGCCAGCGATCTTCCCCGGACACATGGCGCCGGTGGTGCGCCCGGCCGCAGATGCCGATCGCGAGCTAGTGCCGATGAGTTGGGGGTTCGTGCTGCCGCAGCCAGGCAAAGCCACCCGGCGCGTCACCAATGCCCGCGACGACAAAATCGACGGGCGGTTCTGGTCGGGTTCGTTTCGCGAGCGCCGTTGTCTCGTGCCGGTGTCGAGCTACTGCGAGCCGACCGAGACCACTCCGGCCGATTGGGTGTGGTTCACGCTGAACGGGCAGGAGCCTCGGCCGCTGTTTGCATTCGCTGGCATCTGGCGGCGGCACTGCGGGCCGATCAAGCGAGACGGGCCGTCGGTCGAGCTGGACGTGTTCACCTTCCTCACGACCGAGCCGAATGCGCTCACGGCGTCGATCAACCACGAGCGCATGCCGGTGCTGTTGGGCACGACCGACGAGCAGGAAACCTGGCTGCAGGGGAACGACGCCGAAGTTCGGAGCCTTATACGCCCTTACCCGCCAGAGAGAATGCACATCGTCCAACTTGGTCGACAGAAGCTGGATTTATTGGACCAGCCTCAACCTGCCGCGCCGGGCCTACTGTTGTAGCCCGCCAAGCAAGCCGAGAGGGCCCGGCAGCTATGCCGAGCCCATTCGGTCTAGAACTATTATCGGCGACGTCAGGCGGCAAAGCTATCCAGCTTCTGCCCCTTGCTCAGCGCCTCGACCAGCCAGTTCGGCTTGCGGCCGCGGCCAGTCCAGGTCTGCGAGCTGTCCTTAGGGTTGCGGTACTTGACCACGGCCTGACCAGCACCCTTGCCGCCACGGCGGCCACGAGTATTGCCGAGCACTTCGTCGAGAGAGAAGCCGGACTCCTCGGCAAACTCGGCGAGCTTGCGCTTGAGTTCGTTCTTCTCTTGATCTTTGCGGATTGCCATGGCTTCGGCAACAGCATCAGAAAGCTCGGCGAGTTCGCGATAGGTTAGTTTGTCCAGGTTGATCTTGGCCATTGGAGCACCTTTCAAGCTTTTGTCTGATTTGGGCTGTTTATTTCATTGGCTGGCTTTGTCCTGAAAAGCAAGCGAGTATTATTCACTACCGCCGACGCTCAATCTTAAGGTTTATCTCCCCGGCACCCTGCAACCGGCAGATGGAATCCGGGAAGCATGCAGTACAGGGCTCAGGGGGTTGTGGATCAACAAAAAAGGTCTGCCATGAAGGAAGAGCTACAACGGCAACTACGCGAGCGATACCCGCTGTTGCTTCGATATCCAGAGCGCTCTCCCATCAGCGAAAGAGGAATCGAGACGCTCGACGGATGGTACGCGCTTATCGATGCAAGCCTGGGCCAGATACAGAGGCATGCATCCGCTTGCTCGGTGCAAGATCGGCTCGCAATCCGGCAAATCAAGGAGAAACTGGGCTCGCTTCGCATCTATCTGAGCGATTATGACGAGGCAATCGAACAAATCCGTGATGATGCCGCACGGCGCTCATTGACGATCTGCGAGAACTGTGGAGCGCCGGGCAAACTGGTGCGAGACTCGGGCTGGCTCCGCGTAAGATGCAGCGCGTGTCACGACCTTGGCTGACGGCTTCGCCGCTCCGATTCTGACCAGCGTCGCGCAAAGTGAGAAAGCTAAGCTGGAGGCATGACCTTCGATCCACGCATCAAAGAGCTGGCGAGAGCGCACGACGCGGTCGATCGGCTGCGGGAAGTGCACGATCGACTCGCCAAGCGGCCAGAGCGCGAGACGGCCCGGCGTGAAGCTGTGATCCGCATCGCTCTGGCGGCGGCGTTGGCGTGGCTCGTGATCGAGGCCTCCATGAGGCTCTGACTTACACGGCGGTAGGGCGGCCAGAATTGATTCGCCCTGCCATGGCGGCCGAACGCCGATTGGGCCGGTTAGGTATTAGGGCGGTTTGAGCCGGGGGGCGGCCGAAGCCCCAGAATTGACCGCTGGCGGCCGACCCGAGGCGGAGCCACTCGGGTAGCGCCTCGCCCTTACCGAGCGCCCGCGGGCCAGTCAAGCCGGTTTCTGAGGCCGCTACGGCAGCCCCCACCCTTCGGGTGGGAAGGGTGAACGTCGATGCTGCGGTCGGCAACGCCGATGCTGGCAGTTGGCTTTCGATATCGCGTCACCGCCCCACTTGACCAGCACACGCCACCCTCCGCCTTGCTTCGTCGCTCTCGCAAGCCGCCGATGAGGCTCACTCTCAGGCTCGCTCTGTCGACGCAGATCCTCGGTTCGACCGTCACCCCGATGTTCGTCGACGAACATTGGCGGCGATGCTCCTGGTCGCCAAGCTTCTGTGGCTGACCTCGCCCGCCTTCTCTGCCTGACCTCTGATCCAGAGCCCGGTGGCGCTGCCGCTAACCACCGCCCCCCCCCTCTCAGAAAGCAGAAGGTGGCGAGTTCGGCCATATACGCCAAGGGGTCACGAGTTGTGACGAAGTCACCGGTAGTGAAAGGTGGCGTTTTCGGCCGTATTTCGCCAAGGGGTATAAGGGGTAGTAGAGTAGTTGGTTGAAACTAAGTTCAAAACTCTACACCTTTTGCTACCTGGGGGATTAGCTGCCCTTGTTTGTCAGGACGGGTGCCGCGCTGATCGGGATGGCCGGGCAGCACCAGCGAAGCTGCCCGGCCGGGTCGATCGGAGTGGCACCGGGGGGTCAGACCCAGCTGTGAGGCTTCTTGACCTTGGCCTTCGTCGTGAGCCCGACGACATGCGGGTAACCGTGGATCATTTTGACCTTGAAGCCGAGACCGATCACCAGGCTCCTCATCTTGTTGCGCACGATCGCGTGGTTGTAGCCGGAGTCTTGCGACCAATCGGAGAAGTTGTCGTAGAGATCGGCGACCGAAATGGACGCACCGGGGTTCTTCTCGCAGGCCTCATCGATGTAGGCCGCCAGAGGGTTGGCCTCGACCAAGAGCCTCAGCTTCGCACGGTCGAGGTCTTTGGATCGGGTGAATGTGTGGCCGTTGGCGACGAACTCTTTCCAGCCTTGCAGCGCGTGGTTGAGGATACCAGACAGCTCGTTCTTCCAGATTCGGTCGAAAAGCGTCTTGTCTTGCTCCTCCTCGCTGAACTGCCGCTGCAGCGGGAACACCTTCAGGCGCCGACGAATGCCCTGGCTGAGGTCGGCAAGGGACGGTGTGTTGTTGCTGATGAGGATCGGCAGGGCCCGGCACACGAAGTTGAAGGCATCCTTATACTTACGCTCGCCCGTGACCTCTTTGCCCTCGCTGATTTTCTTCAGTACGCCGTCGGGCAGCTTTGCCCCCGCCTTCACGTCGTCATCGATGAACAACAGCTTGCCGGACAGGCTGCCAATAGCGAACGGGCTGGTCTCAAGGCGCGAGACGTCACCCGAGTAGACGGCGTCGCGGCCAAGCAGGTGGGCGATGGTCTGCACGAACTTCGTTTTGCCGTCGCCGCCGGGCCCGAAGAAGACCGCAATCGTCGGGCACATCCGGTTTGGCTGGATCGCGTACGCCATCAGCTGATGCATCACCTTCATCATGCGCCTTGGGCTGGACGCTTTCGACAAGATCGCGGCCATGGCCTTATCGTAGTCGGGGCATTTGGCGGCAGGGTCGAATGAGACCGGCAGAACGTGACGCATGCCGGTATCAGGGCTGTGCGGCCGCAGCTCGATCTGGCCATCAGGAAGCAGCCAGACCTCGCCGTTGGCGACGTTGATCACTGGCGGCGGCTCGGAGACGAAATGCAGCGCGTCGTCGTCTGCAGCAGCTTCGATCTCCAGCAAGTTGATGACAGCTTTCGCCGTGGCGAAGAGCTGGCGGCGCTCGGTGGGGAACTTAGCGCGGATCAGGTCATGTACCTCTCGCTGGAGCAACTTTTCACTGAGCTGGCCCCAATGCGTGTCGCCGAAGAGGTAGAATTCGTGATCGTGCTCGAAGCGGATGCGCTTGCCCTCGGCTTCGAGCGAGTCGAGGTAGGCTTGCATTACTCGCTCGGCTGCCCCCGGTTCGCCCGCCCCTGCAGCCCAACGCTCAGAGCTAGCCGCGATCTTGACGACCTCAGCGTCGTCGAGCGGTGGCCTGCAGCGGTCCCCATTGATCTTGCGGAGTTCCGCCTCGACCTCGGCAACGCTACGACCGCGAGCCCGCATAGAGCCTGCGATCGAGGTCAGAGTGTCGTTGCGCTTGCCCTCGGGGATCACATCTGCCTTCGGCTGCGTCCCCGCGGAAGTGGCTTTGCTCTCTGTGATCGTCGCCCGCCTCTCGACGATTGCCTGCCAGGCCTCGGGCTGTACGAGGGGCTTCTTGACCCACGGCTCATACCCCTCGACCCACACGTAGCTCTTGCCCGAGGCATGTAATGACGGCGGCGCGACGACGTAGCCGCCCTCGCCCTTGATATCGACGCCAAGCGCGATCCTGCTGTGAACCGGCGTGCAATTTTGACCCCTCTCGTGGGGTGATCGGCGCGCAATTTTGACCCCACCCTCTCGGCGGTGAAGATGGCCTCCTGTGCGTGCGTCGGCACGGGAGCGGGCGGGGATGATCAC
>WBZX01000242.1_pt1 | contig 51563 bp, 54 predicted proteins | sample 5204211 | NCBI WGS metagenome assembly WBZX01 (sample SAMN12344362, study PRJNA552823) | activated sludge metagenome | biome: Activated sludge suspended growth; feature: Nitrification reactor; material: Wastewater; isolation source: activated sludge from nitrification reactor of wastewater...
AAGCTACTCCCTACCAGCAAAGCGGTAAGTCTTGAGAAGTCTGTTTCGCGGTAGCTCGCCCTAACCCCTCGGTCGAACCGACAAAGTGCAGCAAGCTGCACTTTGCGGCTCACCTCGAACGTTAGGCATCCGCATGCAGGCCGCGGTCTTCATCCTGTCCACGATAGTTCTCCTGTTCTACGCGGCAATTGCATCAGCGACTCTTTTCTTTGGCTATGCAATTTCTCGCGGCAGCTTTTCGGCATTCTTTGGTGCCATCTTGGCTGGACTCAACTGGCTGATTCCGTGGGGCATCTTGGGTGTCGCTTTTTGCGTAGTGGTCCTACTTATCCTCGGGGTAAATCGAAGCACCCGGAGAATTGGTGCGGTCATACTTTCTGTCTTGGCTTTGGCTTCCGCTACCGTGGTAGCAATATTGTTGCAACCCTCCGACGGCTTTGGCATCCGCGAGGTGGCCTTTCTGCTGCCATGCCTCGCAGTAGTGGGCGTTGGTGTTTGGCTCACGTCCGTCAGCAAACAGGGGCGCTTCAACACGATGCCTAACCCCTCAGTCGAGCCGACCAATTGCGGCAAGCCGCAATCGGCGGCTCACCTCGAACGTTAGACCGCTGGCGAACCAACCGCGAACCTTCATCGCGCCATGAACACAAAGGCCCACGACTCTTCGGATCTGAGCGAAGGGTTCGATCCAAAGATGTTGATCGAAGCCGCGCTTCGGCAAGCTCCCGCGCTTACGTGGTTGCCTGAAGCGTTGGCGAACTGCGGAGTTGGAACGTGGGAGAGCAGAGCCTACGTTCACTATGTCGAAGGTGCAGATAAGAACAAGCCTGGCTCACCGTGGCAGTTTGAAAAGAGCGTGGTTCTGTCGCACGAGTCACTTGGAATGGTCGTGCTTGATGTCCTAAGTGAAGACAGGCTCGGTGGTATTGAGTTCGTTGACAGAATTGGCGAACGAGATGAAAGCACATCTTCCTAAGCAGCCGTCTAACCCCTCAGTCGAGCTGACCAACTGCAGCAAGCTGCAGTCGGCAGCTCACCTCGAACGTTAGCCAACACGAATGACTTTCGCGGAACTTATTGCCCAAGTTCGTCAGCTGTACGTTGGGTCGCTGTCCAGGCGAGTCATTGAAGTGCCGTCACACATTGAGCCGGCTTTGCGCAACAGCGATGGTTCGCTGTCAGTTGAAGGTCAATTTGACTTGCCGTGCCGGGTTGATGTCATTCCAAAGACAGGAACCCAAGCCGGCGTGCCGGTGTCTGCCGATTCAGAATCTAGCCTCACCTTTGAGCCAATCAAGTTCATGATTGGTTCAACTTCGATCACCATAAGTCCAGTTGTCTGGGACTGGGTTCCCGTTCGAATTGAAGGTGATCACGGTATTGCTTCCGCGGAAGTGCTGGTCGAATGGTTCATGCAATGGTTCGATCCAAATGATGAGAACAGCCAAAATGGCGAAGGCCTTTATGGTGTCGTCCACTTCATGTCCGATCCAAAGACAGATGACTCCGCCACAACTACCCAGATCGACCTAGGGTCTGCTCCGGTAGATGCCCTGGAGGATTTGCTGTTCCGGGTCTCCAACATTGGAGCGAGTGCTGTATATGTTGGCTAACCCCTCAGTCGAGCCGACCAATTGCGGCAAGCCGCAATCGGCGGCTCACCTCGAACGTTAGGCCGCCGATGCCCTGCCAGCGCCCTTCACCATTCGGCCGGAAATTCATCCAGCTGTTCCTGGCACTCATAGCAGCCGCCGCTGTATCGGCCACTGAAGCCAAACCCAAAAGTGTTCATCTCTTCGTCAAGAACGATGGGACTTACCTGTTGGCGGGCAGGCCAGTGGCGGCGTCCGAGCTGCAAACGAGCCTTCGGACTCTCAAAGCCAAATCCAAAGAACTCAACCTTCACGTCACTGCCGGCCCGAAGGTCAAGTACGAACAGGTCGCTCAGGCAATTCGGGTCGTACAAGAAGAAGGACTCGGGCTCACCTTGGTCGGCCATGTAGCTGCTCCGCCATTGGAAAATGCGCCAAGGTCGCCGGGTCAGTGAAACACTTTCTGTTCCAGCCATGAAGTCAACCCGACCAGTTCAAGTGCCAAGGCGGCCTAACCCCTCGGTCGAACCGACAAAGTGCAGCAAGCTGCACTTTGCGGCTCACCTCGAACGTTAGGCCCCGCGCCATGTCAAGCCGCACCGCTGTGCCGCTTCGGTCTTTTTCGTGGTGCTCGCCTGAAATACGAAGCAGCCGGTCAGTGTGCGGGCCGTCCGTCCGCTGGCGGCCGGCGAACCTCACGGCGAAGCTCCAAACGAAAACCATGAATTCCCGCTTCGCCCATGGCCGGCGCAGTGTTTCCTGTACAGGGCGAACGCAAAGTTGAGGCGACACAGAGAACAGACTGCCACTCCAAAGACGGCCTTGTTGCACGCGCTGGTGCGTCGTGCCGACCCAGAATGATTGGCAAAGCCACCCGCACCTGATGCAAATCCGCCCCATCCTCCCAACCGAGATCGAGTCGGCCCGCTGCTTGCTGGTGGCCGCCGGCTGGGACCGCAAGGTCTCGAACGCCGATGAGTTCGCCGAGTTGGTGGCGCGCTCACAGCGGGCGCTGGTGGCCGTGCAGGACGGCGAAGTGATCGGCTTCATCCGCGCGCTGACCGACGGCCTCACCAACGGCTATATCTCGATGGTGGTGGTGGCAGAGTCGCAACGCGGCAGCGGCGTGGGCCGCGCGCTGGTGGAGGCGGTGATGGGGCACAACGCCCAGATGACCTGGGTGCTGCGGGCCGGGCGCGAGGGCGTGGCAGGCTTCTACGAGAAGCTGGGCTTTCGGCCGTCGCAGGTGGCCATGGAGCGGCTGGGCGTCAAGCCTGCCGCTTGATCAGAACTTCGCAGGGCGCGCGCATGGCGGATGCCAAAACCAAGCCCACGGCGATGGCCGTGGAGAACTACATCGCGGCCATCGCCGATGACGCCCGCCGGGCCGACTGCGAGGCGTTGGTGAAGCTGATGGTCAAGGCCACCCGGCAGCCGGCCGTCATGTGGGGCACGGCCATCGTGGGCTGCGGCCTGCACCGCTACCCACTGGCGGGTGGCAAGGCGGGTGAGATCTGCGCGGTGGGCTTTTCCTCGCGCAAGGGCGACATTGCCATCTACGGCGTTGCCGCCGACCTGGCCGACCCGGCCTTGCTCGCCAAGCTCGGCAAGCACAAGCGCGGCAAAGGCTGCCTGTATGTGGCCAGGCTCTCCGACATCCACCTGCCGGTGCTGGAACAGCTCATGGCCCAGGCGGCGGCGTTGAAGAGTAGCTGACGCGCCAGGGCGCTTGCGTTAGATTGCAGCGTCACGGAGGAAGCCTATGGGTGCCAAGACTAGTCTGTTGGCGCAGGTGGAGGGCGATGCACGCCAGATCCTGTCGTCCAGCCCTGCGCTGGACGAAGACGCCACCGCGCGCCTGGTGGCAGCGCTTTTCCCCGGTGCGGCGTTCGGCCCGCCGCAGGACGCTGACCTGAGCTACACCTACGTGCGCGACGGCACCGTGGTGGCGGGCTGCTGGCCGGGGCTGCGCATCGTGGCCACCGCCGAGGTGGCGCTTGACAAACCCTCGCAGCTGCCCCCGAAGTACATCGCAGCGCGAGGCAAGACCGTGGTGCATGCCATGCACAGCGTGGTCGACTGGTTTGCCTGCGCGGTCTGGGAGGACGGCGTCTTGCGCCGCTCGCTCAGCGTGGCGCCAGACGAGGGCGTGCTGGAAGACATCGGCCCGCGCATGGCCTTCGAAGTGCCCTACTGGGAAGGCGCACACCCCGCCGTCGACCCCGAGGACGGGCCGGACGATTACCCGCTGCCCTTCCACCCGCTGGAGCTGGGTGAGGCCGCGCTGCGCGAGTTTTTTGGGTTCCAGTTGGAAGGCTATGTGGACCCTGCCTTGCTGGAGGCCGAACACATCAGGATGCTCAGGTTCGAGCCAGTGGGTGCGGCGCGCCGGCCTGCACAGGCGCGCAACCCCTGGTGGAAGTTCTGGTAAACCCATCACCGCCGTGAGGCCTGCATGAAGGAGGTTGCCGCACATGACGCCGTTCACCGTCAAAGCCTTGTCGCCGCAAACCTGGCACGATTTCGCGGCGCTTGCCGAGCGCCACAACGGCGTGTGGGGCGGTTGCTGGTGCCTGGAGTTCCACGCCGATGGCAAGGAGCGAGGGCCGCAGCGGAAAGAGAAGAAGGCGTGCCACGTTCGCAATGGCACGGCCCATGCGGCGCTGGTGTACGAGGGCGAGCGATGCATCGGCTGGTGCCAGTTTGGGTCGCCCGAAGAGTTGCCGCGCATCAAGCATCAGCGGGCCTACCGAGAGGGCTTGGCGTCGCTGCCGCGGTGGCGTATCACCTGCGTGTTTGTCGACAAGGAATGCCGTGGACGTGGTGTGTCAAAGGCGGCGGTGGGCGGCGCGCTGGCCGAGATCGCCCGCCTGGGCGGTGGCACCGTGGAGAGCTACCCTGAGAACTGCGAGGGCCGGCGCGTTTCCGCTTCGTTCCTCTACAACGGCGGGCTGGCGGTGTTCGAGGCGCACGGGTTCGAGCGGGTGCGCCCACTGGGCAAGAACCACTGGCTCGTGGCCAAGGAGGCGTGAAATGGGCTTCATCGGACGCCCCATGAAAAGCTGCGTCTGTGTCGACCCGCCCGGGCTTGTGAAAGACGAAGATTTGCAGGCCTGGGTTCGGTGGTGCGTGGGCCAAGTGGCCGCGCTTGCACCCCAGAAGATCAAACCAAGCAACGTATGAGGTCAGCATGCACAAACCCTTTGTGAACCTGGACGAACTGGCGTTTGACGACGTGGAGGACAACGGCTTCTACACCTCCCGCCGCGCCAAATTCAGCGCCGCCATTGGCGCGCGGCAGCTGGGCTACAACCTGACCGAGCTGCCACCCGGCAAGGCCCAGTGCCCGTTCCATTCCCACCGCGCCGAAGAAGAAATGTTCCTGATCCTCGAAGGCGAGGGGGAATTGCGTTTCGGCGACCGGCGCTACCCCTTGCGCAAGCACGATGTGGTGGCCTGCCCCACCGGCGGTGCCGAAGTGGCGCACCAGATCATCAACACCGGCCGCACGACCATGCGCTACCTCTCGCTCTCGAACCTGCAGCCGGTGGAGATTTGCGAGTACCCCGATTCGGACAAGATCGGGGCCTTTGCAGACACGCCGGGTGCCCCGGGCTTGCGTGGCCTGCACCGCAGTGCAGCGGCGGTGGACTACTACAACGGTGAGTCCTTGCAAGGCCCCGGCGGCGTCTGACACCCCTGCGCAAGGAGCCACCATGAACGTGATTGTCTTTGGGGCCACCGGTGCAACCGGCCGCCTCGTCGTTCAGTCTGCGCTGGTCGCAGGGCACGCCGTCACGGCCTTTGTGCGGGATGCCAAGCGCCTGAGCACCGCGCATGCCCATCTTCGCGGGGTGGAAGGCGACGTGATGGATGCCATGTCCGTGGCCGCCGCCGTGCCCGGCCACGACGCCGTCATCTGCGCGCTGGGGACGATGCCCGAAGGCAAGGCAGATCTGGCACGCAGGCAACCCGGCATCCCCGTCTGTTCGGTGGGAACCCGGCACATCCTGGCGGCCATGGCCACCTGCGGATGCCGACGTCTGGTGGTGGAGAGCTCGGCGAGCGTGGGCGACAGTTGCGCCATGGGGGTGCTGGGCGCGGGCCACATCGTGCGCCTGGCACTCAGGCAGGTCATGGCGGACAAGGAAATGCAGGAAGCCGCAACGATGACCAGCACTTGCGACTGGACCATCGTTCGCCCAGTGAAGCTGAGCAACGCACCGGCGAAAGGCAGCCTGAAGGCAGGTACGGGTCTGCGTTGGCATCTCGCTTCCAGCGCCACCCGAGCAGACGTGGCTGACTTCATGGTGCGCATCCTCTCGGACCGCAGCACCTGGCGACAGGCCATCACACTCAAGAACTGACCATGCCCGCCACCGCCGCGATGACTGCAGCAACTCCCCCCGAGGCCATCGAGGCCTACATCACCGCGCACCCGGAGGGCGTGCAGGCTGTTTTGCGGCAAGTGCGCCAGGCCATCCTCGCCGAGGTGCCGAATGGGCAAGAGCGCATCAGCTACCGCATGCCCGCCGTGTTCCACCACGGCGTGGTGGTGTACTACGCGGCCTTCAAGAAGCACATCGGCCTGTACCCGCCGGTGCGCAACGCGGCCGTGCGCGAGCGGGTGGCGCCCTACGCTGGGCCCAAGGGGAATTTGCAGTTCCCGCTCTCGGCGCCGATGCCGTTGGAACTCATCTCCGCCGTGGCCCGCGCCCGCATGCAGGAGTGTGTGCAAGAGAATCTGGCCAAGGCGGGCAAGCGCGGCGCCTGAGTCGCGCCCCGCACGGCCCCTTCCACCGCAAAGGAGACAAGCATGCGCAGAGTCACAGGCATCGGCGGCATCTTTCTCACGGCCCAAGACCCGAAGGCGCTGTGCGCCTGGTACCAGCGGCACCTGGGCATCGATGTGCAAGCCTGGGGCGGCACCGCTTTCGCGTGGGCCGACGCCGAGGGTCAACCGATGAAGGGCACGACGATCTGGTCGGTGGCGTCGGCCGAGGGCCGGCCCTTTGCGCCCGGCACGGCGCCCTTCATGGTGAACTACCGCGTGCACGACCTGGCCGCGCTGCTGCAGGCGCTGCGGGACGAAGGCTGCAAGGTGCTGGAGAAGACCGACGATTCGGAGTACGGGAAGTTTGGCTGGGTGATCGACCCCGAGGGCAACAAGGTGGAGCTGTGGCAGCCGCCGGCGGGGCAGTGAGGGCGCAGGGGATGACCGACCACCAAACCGACCGCGAGGCCGCCGTGGAGCCCGGCTACGAAGGCGACATGACCATCATCGCCAAGTACCTCACGCCCACCGAGGCGCACCTGCTGTGCGCGTGCCTGCACGCGGCCGGCATCCCGGCCGATGCGGGCGACACCCACACGGTGCAAATGCATTCGCTGTTGACGGTGGCGGTGGGGGGCGCCCGCGTGCGCGTGCCAGCGGCCCGCGAGGCCGAGGCGCATGCGGTCATCGCGGCGTTCCACCGCGGCGAGTTCACGCTGGCCGACGATTTCAATCCTGAACCCGACGAGGGTTGAGCGGCCATGCCCGTCGTCACCTCGGCCGCCGGTATCACCACCGATTGGCTCTCCGCCGCCATGGGTGAGCCGGTGGCCTCGTTCTCCCTGCTCCACGAAGAGCAGGCCAACTGGTCGCAGCACTGGCCCATCGCCGCCACCCTGGCCAGCGGTGAGCGGCGAGCGCTGCGTCTCAAGCTGTGCCTGGGCGACACCTTTGGTCCGTCTGAGCTGCACTACTACACGCGCGACTACGTGGGCCTGGCCGATGCCCCGCTGCCGCGCTGCTACCAGGCTTGCTTCGAGCCCGGCGTGGGCTACCACCTGCTGCTGGAAGACCTCTCGGCCACGCACACCGACGCGCGCGACCTGCCGCCCACCCTGGCCTATGGCCTGGAAGTGGCCACCCTGCTGGGCCGGCTGCACGCACACCACTGGCAATCGCAGGCGGCGCCGGACCCCAGCGTGGTGGACCGCTACCTGGCCGAGGCGCAGCCGGGCCTGGCCGTGCTGCAGGAGCTGACGGGGCACGACCTGGCCGATGCGTTTGGGCGCCTGGCCCGGCAGATGCACCGGCGCTGGTCGGACCCCAGCGGCATGTCCTTGCTGCACGGCGACCTGAACCCCACCAACATCCTGTGCCCGCGCGCCGCGCAAGGGCCCATCTGTTTCATCGACCGGCAACCCTTCGACTGGTCGTTGACCTACGGCCTGGCGGTGTCCGACCTGGCCTACCTGGTCGCCATCTGGTGGCCCACTGAGAACCGCAGCGCCTGGCAGTGGGATGTGCTGCGCGCCTGGCACACAGCCCTGAACCAGCCTTCCTACCGCTGGGAGATGGCGGTGGCCGACTGGCAACTCTCGGTGCTGCAGTGCCTGTGCGTGCCCCTGGAGTGGTGCGCCAAGCCCGACACCGCCTTGCCCATGCGCTGGCTGTGGGAGGCCCAATTGGACAGAATCCTGGCGGCCATGACGCCAACCGGCGCGGGCCTGCCGCCAGCACCCTGGCCACAGGAGTGAAGCCCATGGGTCAGCCCATCCCAGACCTTGCCATTCCCATCCTGCCCAGCCGCTCCATCAGCGTCACGGTGGCGTTCTACCAGCGCCTGGGCTTTGAAGGTGGGGCACACGCGCTGGACCCCGCCTACGCCATCCTGCGGCGCGGCACGCTGGAGCTGCACTTCTTTGCCCACCCGGCCCTGGTTCCGGCCGAGTCTTTTGCGGGCTGCTACCTGCGCGTGCAAGACGTGGACGGCATCCACCGCGACTTTGCGGCCAGCCCATTGCCCAGCCACGGCATTCCCCGCATGGACGCCCCGCAAAACAAGCCTTGGGGGCTGCGCGAATTTGCGCTGGTGGACGCCGACGGCAACCTGCTGCGCGTGGGCCAGGTGCTGACACCCTGACGCCCTGGCGGCCCCGGGGGCGGTGGCCGGCCGCTGGCTATCATCGCCCCATGCCTGCAAGCCTAGACAACCGCCTGGTGGTGGCCATCTCCTCGCGCGCGCTGTTCGACTTTGAAGAAGAGAACCGCGTCTTCGAAGGCCGTGACGACCGCGCCTACATGCAATTGCAGCTGACCCGGCTGGACGAGCCCGCCAGGCCGGGCGTGGCGTTCTCGCTGGTGCACAAGCTGCTGGCGTTCAACACGCCTGCGCAACCGCGGGTGGAGGTGGTGATCCTCTCGCGCAACGACCCGGTGTCGGGCATGCGCGTGTTCCGCTCGGCCAAGCACTACGGTCTGCCCATCGAGCGCGGCGTGTTCACGCGCGGCGAGAGCCCTTGGCGCTACCTGCGGCCCTTGCAGGCCAACCTGTTTCTCTCGGCCAACGACGCCGACGTGCGCTCGGCCCTGCAGGCCGGCGTGCCCGCCGCGCGGGTGCTGCCGCACGCAGCGCGCGCCTCCGGCGCCCACCCGCACGAGGTGCGCATTGCGTTTGACGGCGACGCCGTGCTGTTCTCGGACGAGGCCGAGCGCGTGTACCAGCAGGGCGGCCTGCCGGCCTTCCAGCGCCACGAGGTGGACAAGGCCGCCACGCCGCTGCCGCCCGGGCCCTTCAAGCCGCTGCTGGACGCGCTGGGCCAGCTGCGCACGGCTTGGCCCCAGGCGGGTGGCATGCGCCTGCGCACGGCCCTGGTGACGGCCCGCAGCGCACCAGCACACGAGCGCGCCATCCGCACGCTGATGGGCTGGCAGGTGGATGTGGACGAGGCCATGTTCCTGGGCGGCCTGCCCAAGGGCGAGTTCCTGCGCGAGTTCGAGCCCGACTTTTTCTTTGACGACCAGACCGGCCACGTGGAGGGCGCGGCCAACCATGTGCCAGCAGGCCATGTCGCGTCGGGAGTGAGCAACACATGAAGAACCACTTTGCAGCCACCACCCTGCTGGCGGCCAGCGCAGCGCCGGTCTTGGCCATCGGCTGCGACGAGCTGCGCGACAGCATCGACGCCCGCATCCGCGCGGGCGGCGTGAGCAGCTTCAGCCTCACCGTGGTGGCGGCCGACACCACCGCGCCGGGCGCCGTAGTGGGCACCTGCGACCGCGGCGCCCGCAAGATCCACTACCTCAAGGGCACGGCCAGCGCTGCACCCGTTGCCACCCTGGCCCCGGCGCCCGCCACGGCGGCCAAGCCGGTGGCAGCAGCCTCAACGGCCCCAGCGCCGGCCCCGGCGGCCAAGCCCAAGGCGGCCGCACCCGAGGTGATCACCGAGTGCGATGACGGCACCTCGGTGACGCATGGCGCGTGCAAGCCCTGAGGCGTCCTGTGTCAGCGCCGCAGCCCGTCGCCATCCCCGCGCGCCGACTTCATCCCCGCGCTCTGCCGTCATCCCCGCGCAGGCGGGGATCCATGTGGCGCCCCTGAACAGCCTGGATTCCCGCCTGCGCGGGAATGACGGCGGAGTCAGCGCGAGTGACGGTGGGGTCAGCGGGAATGTCGGTGGCGTCAGCGGGAATGACGGGAATCACTTGGCGCTGCGCAGCTTGGCCAGCGCGGTCTGGGTCTCGGTCCACAGGTCCATGCCCACGTTGGCGCCGATGCTGGCGTTCACCCGCGTGAGTTTGTCGCGCATGCGGGCCACCTCGGCCGCCGGCACCTCGTTGATCAGCATGCCCTTGGCCTTCAGGTTGCCCAGGGCCTTGCCGGCTTCCTCGCGCGTGTCCTTGCGCTCGAAGTCGCGGCTGATTCGGGCGGCGTCCATCAGCACCTTCTGCTCGGCGGCGTTCAGGCCGTCCCACCACTTCTTGCTCACGGTGACGATCCACGGGCTGTAGACGTGGTTGGTGATGCTGAGGTACTTCTGCACCTCATAGAACTTGCTGGAGAGGATGGTGTTGTACGGGTTCTCTTGCCCGTCCACGGTCTTGGTTTCCAGCGCGCTGAACAGCTCGCTGAACGGCAACGGCACGGCGTTGGCGCCCAGGGTCTTGAAGCTGTCGAGGTAGACGTTGTTCTGCATCACGCGCAGCTTCACGCCGTCCAGGTCTTCGAGCTTGTTCACCGCGCGCTTGCTGTTGGTGAGGTTGCGAAAACCGTTCTCCCAGTACACCAGGCCCACCAGGCCCTTCTCACTCAGCTTGGCCATCACCTTCTGGCCGATGGGGCCGTCGAGGATGGTGTCGGCCTCCTTGGCGTTGTTGAACAGGAAGGGCGTGTCCCACAGGGCCATTTCCTTGCTGATGCCCACCAGCGTGGCGGTGGAACCCACCATCATTTCCTGAGCGCCGCCGATCAGCGCCTGCTGCATCTGCGTGTCGGGGCCCAGTGCCGCAGCGCCGATGGCGCGCACCTTCATCTTGCCGCCACTGGCCTTTTCCACTGCGTCGGCAAACAGCTTCACCGCGCGGCCCTGGTTGCTCTGCTCGTTCAGGCCGTAGCCGAAGCGGATGAGGCGGGGCTTGAAGTCTTGCGCTTGGGCGGCAAAGGGCATGGCCAGCACGGCGGCGGCGGCGCTGACGGTGGCAAGGAGCGAGCGACGGAAGCAGTTCATGGAAGTCTCCGATTGGAAAGTGAGAAGGGTCAGCGCATCCAGGCCACCGGGGCCGTGACGATCTGAGGGAACAGGACGAACAAGGCCAGGATCAGCGTGTAAACAAGCAGAAAGGGGTTCACGCCCTTGATGACGCTGTGCATCGAGAGCCGGCCCACACCGGCCACCACGTTGAGCACCGTGCCCACCGGTGGCGTGATCAGGCCGATGGCGCCATTGAGCACGAACATCAGGCCGAAGTACACGGGGTCGATGCCGGCCTTGGTGGCGATGGGCAGCATCACCGGCGCGAAGATCAGGATGGTGGGGGTGAGGTCCAGCGCGGTACCGATCAGCACCAGCACCACCATCATCACCGCCATCAGCGTGCGCGGGTTGTGTACCAGGGGCCCGAGCCAGTGGGTGAGCACGCTGGGCAGGTCGGCCAGGGTGATCATGTAGCTGGCCACCTGGGCGCCGGCGCACAAGAACATCACGATGGCCGTGGTCTTGGCCGCGCGCACCAGCACGCCGCGGATCTCGGGCAGCGTCATTTCGCGGTGCACGAACAACGCGACGACCAGCGCATAGAAGGCCGCCACCACGGCCGCCTCGGTGGGCGTGAAGATGCCGCTCTTCATGCCGCCGATGATGATGATGGGCATCAGCATGGCCCAGAAGGCCTTCACCGTGGCCTGCAGGCGCGCGGCCATGGGCAGCGGCGTGCCCTGGGGCAGGTCGGTGCGGCGCAGCACCCACTTCCAGGCCACGATCAGGCCGGTGCCCATGATCAGCCCCGGCACGATGCCCGAGACGAACAGCGCCGAGATCGAGGTGTTGGTGGTGACGCCGTAGATCACGAAGGGCATGGACGGCGGGATGATGGGCGCGATGATGCCGCCCGAGGCCAGCAGCCCCGCCGAGGTGTGCATGGGGTAGCCCTGCTGGCGCATCATGGGCAGCAAGATGGTGGCCAGCGCGGCCGTGTCGGCCAGCGCCGAGCCGCTCATGCTGGCCATCAGCACCGCAGCACCAATGGCCACGTAGCCCAGGCCGCCGCGGATGTGGCCCACCCAGGCCTGGGCCATGGCGATGATGCGGCGGCTGATGCCGCCCGAGTTCATCAGCTCGCCGGCCAGGATGAAGAAGGGCACTGCCAGCAGCGGAAAGCTGTCCACGCCGGCCACCAGGTTCTGGGCCAGCAACTGCGTGTCCCAGAAGTCCAGCACAAAGGCCATGCCGGCGCCGGTGAGCACCAGGGCCAGGGCCATGTTCATGCCGATGCCCATGAGCAGCAGCATGCCTGCCGAGAAGACGATGAAGGCGAGGGCTTCGGGAGACATGTCCGTTCACTCCACTTCGGCGCCAGCGCCCAGGTCCAGCGGCTTGCGCTGGATGATTTCGATCAGCGCCATCGCGCCGATGGCGGCGGCGCACAGCAGGGCCGGCAGCGGCAGCAAGGCAGACGGGTAGCCCAGCACGACCGAGTGGCTGTCCATGCCCACCACCACCTGCTGCCAGGCGCCCCAACCCAGCAGGGCGCAGGCCAGCAGCACCAGGCTGCGGATCAGCAGCGTCATGGCCTGGAAGGCCAGCGGGCGCTTGGCCAGCAGGCCCACCAGGCTGGTGAAGGCCATGTGCTCGCCGTGCGGGTAGGCGGCGGTGGCACCGATGAACACCATCCACACGAACAACAGGCGCGAGAGCTCTTCGCTGGCCGCCACGCCACTGCCAAAGCCGTAGCGCAGCACCACGTTGATGAAGACGGCCACCGCCATCACACCCAGGCAGGCGGCCATCAGGCTCTCGATGAAGTGGTTCAGCCGGCCACGGTCGGGCTCAGCGGCATGCGATTGGCTCATGCGGGTTCCTTGGTGTGCAGCCAGGCCGAGACCTGGGCCTGCAGTTGGGGCAATGGCGCGGTGGCGTCCACCCGCAGCACGCCCGCCTCGCCCACGGGCGATTCGAGCGTGGCGAACTGGCTCGCCACCAAGCTGGTCGAGAAGAAGTGGCTGGTGCGCGCCGCCACGCGGGCGGCCGCTTCGGTGGGCGTGATGTCCATGAACACAAAGCGCAGGCCGGGCGAGGCCTGGCGCAGCACATCGCGGTAGCGCCGGCGCAGGGCCGAACAGGTCAGCACCTGGGCCGGGTGGGCTTGCAGCTCGGCGCCCAGGCGCGCCAGCCAGCCTTCGCGGTCGGCGTCGGTGAGCGCGATGCCCTGGGCCATCTTGGCGCGGCTGGCGGCGCTGTGGTGGTCGTCACCCTCGATCAGCGGCCAGCCTTCGGCGCTGGCCACGGCCGCCCCCAGGCTGGACTTGCCGCAACCGGCCACACCCATGATCACCACCGAGGCATACATCGTTAAGATAGCGCTGTCCAAATTGGTCTAAAAAATGTCCCGAACAGCGGAAGGCTTGCGGCTTGGCAGATTTGACGGGTCTTCGCGGGTTGCGCGTCCGTCTGAATTCACTGGCTTTCCGTTTGGGATAGCGCTATCCTATTCTTCATCGGGTCGGTTGAATTCGGTAGAAACCCTAGTCTCATGAGCAAACAACCTTTGCGCAAGCGGGCCACCGGCCGCATCACGCTGCAGGACGTGGCCCACCTGGCCGGCGTCAGCCCCATCACCGTGTCGCGCGCGCTGCGCGGCGAGCGCGCGGTGGACCCGGCCTTGGCCGAACGCGTGAAAGACGCCGCGCAGAAGCTGGGCTACGTGCCCGACCCGGCGGCGCGCGCACTGGCTTCGCGCCACGGCTCGCATGTGGCGGTGCTGATCCCCATGCTCTCGAACGCGTTGTTCGTGGACCTGCTCGAAGCCGTGCAGCGCAGCCTGCGCCCCGCCGGCTACCAGACGCTGATCGGCATCACCCACTACGACCCGGCCGAAGAAGAACAATTGCTGCGCGAGCAACTGCAGCACCGCCCTGCGGGCCTGTTGGTGACCGGCCTGGACCGCAACGACGCCACGCGCGAGCTCATTGCCCGCAGCGGCGTGCCCTGCGTGCACCTGATGGAAACCTCGGCCAGCGCCGGCGTCTACTCGGTGGGCCTCTCTCAATCCGATGCCGCACGTGCGCTGACCCAACACCTGATCAGCACCGGCCGGCGCCGCATCGCCTTTGCCGCCGCACAGCTGGACCCGCGCACCTTGCAGCGGCTGGACGGCTGGCGCAGCGAGATGGCGGCGCATGGCCTGCACGACCCCAAGCTGGAGTGGCAAAACCCGGCGGCGTCGTCGCTGGCCGTGGGCGGGCTGATGTTCGAGCAGATCATCGGGCAGGCCCCCCCCGTCGACGCCATCTTTTTCTGCAACGACGACCTGGCCCAGGGCGCGCTGCTGGCGGCATTGCGCCTGGGCGTTCAGGTGCCCCAGCGCATTGCCATCGCCGGCTTCAACGACCTCACCGGCTCCGACCAGATGCTGCCGCCGCTCACCACGGTGCGCACGCCGCGCGGCCAGATCGGCACCGAGGCCGCGCGCATGCTGCTGGCGCTGATGCGCGGCGAGCCGGTGGACACGCCCAGCGTGGACCTGGGCTTCGAGGTGGTGGTGCGGGGCAGCAGCTGAGGCGGCCGGTCACACGCTGTCGGCCGCGCACCAGGCCATCGCCGGTGCCGCCTCGCCGCCCGGGCTGAGCTTGACCGCGCAGTACTTGAACTCGGGGATCTTGCCAAATGGGTCGAGCGCGGCGTTGGTGAGCAGGTTGGCTGCCGCCTCGGCGTAGGCAAAGGGGATGAAGACCACGCCGGGCGGCGTGCCGTCGTCGCGGCGCACGTGCAGCGTGAGCTGGCCGCGACGCGAGGCCACGGTGACCGGGCTGCCGGCTTGCAGGCCCACGCGGGCCATGTCGGGCCCGTTCATGCTCACGGTGGCGTGCGGCTCCACGGCGTCCAGCACGGCCGAGCGGCGCGTCATGCTGCCGGTGTGCCAGTGCTCCAGCTGCCGGCCGGTGATGAGCACGAAGGGGTAGTCGGGGTCGGGTGTCTCGTCGGCGGTGATCAGCGTGGTGGGCTTCAGCGCCACCTTGCCGTCGGGCGTGTCGAAGTGCTGGGTGAAGACGATGGGCTGGCCGGGGTCGTCTTCGGTGAGGCAGGGGTAGGTGACGCTGCTGTCGCGCTCCAGCCGCTCCCAGCTCACGCCGGCGATCACCCCGTGCATGGCCTGGCGCATTTCCTCGTACACCGCGGCCACGCCGGCCTCGGGGCCCGGGTAGTGCCAGGGCAGGCCCATGCGCTTGGCAATCTCCTGGATGATCCACAGGTCTTGCCGTGCATCGCCCGGCGCATCCAGCGCGCGGCGGCCCATCTGCACCATGCGGTCGGTGTTGGTGACGGTGCCGGTCTTCTCGGGCCAGGCGCTGGCGGGCAGCACCACGTCGGCCAGCCAGGCGGTTTCGGTGAGGAAGAGGTCTTGCACCACCAGGTGCTGCAACGACGCCAGACCTTCACGCGCATGGTTCAGGTCGGGGTCGCTCATGGCCGGGTTCTCGCCCTCCACGTACATGCCCCAGACCTTGTGCGGGTCGCTGGCTGGCGCCTTGGCCTTGTGCAGGATCTCGACCACGGTGTAGCCGGGCTGGCTGTCGAGCTTCGTGCCCCAGAAGTCCTCGAACCAGGCATGCACAGCGGGTGTGCTCACGCGCTGGTAGTTGGGGAACATCATCGGGATCAGGCCCGCGTCGCTGGCGCCCTGCACGTTGTTCTGGCCACGCAGCGGGTGCAGGCCAGAGCCGGGCTTGCCGATCTGGCCGGTGACGGTGGTGAGCGCGATCAGCGCGCGCACGTTGTCGGTGCCGTGCACGTGCTGGCTCACGCCCATGCCCCACAGGATCATCGAGCCCTTGCTGGTGGCAAAGGCACGCGCCACCTCGCGAATGGTCTCGGCCGGGATGCCACACACGCTTTCCATGGCCTCGGGGCTGAAGGCCTGCACGCCGGCCTTGATCTCGTCAAAGTTGTTGGCGCGCGCGGCGATGAAGGCCGGGTCGGTGAGGCCTTCTTCGATGACCGTGTGGATCATCGCGTTGACCAGCGCCACGTCGGTGTCGGCCTTGAACTGCAGCGTGCGCCAGGCATGGCGGGCCAGGTCGGTGCGGCGCGGGTCGGCCATCACGATCTTGGTGCCACGGGCTGCGGCGTTCTTCATCCACGTGGCCGCCACCGGGTGGTTGGCCGTGGGGTTGGAGCCGATGATGATGACCAGCTCGGCGTGCGCCACGTCCTTCACCGGGTTGCTCACCGCGCCCGAGCCCACGCCTTCCAGCAGGGCGGCCACGCTGGAGGCATGGCACAGGCGGGTGCAATGGTCAACGTTGTTGCTGCCAAAGCCGGTGCGCACCAGCTTCTGGAACAAATAGGCCTCTTCGTTGCTGCCCTTGGCCGAGCCAAAGCCGGCCAGGGCCTTGTGGCCGTGCTGGTCGCGCAGGGCCTTGAGGCCACCGGCGGCAAAGTCCAGCGCTTCGTCCCAGGTGGCTTCGCGGAACACCTCGTGCCAATCGTTCGGCCGGGCCACGTTCTGCCAGTCCTTGGGCACGCCGGGCTTGCGGATCAGCGGCACGGTGAGGCGTTGGCGGTGGTGCACGTAGTCGTAGCCGAAGCGGCCCTTCACGCACAGGCGGCCCTCGTTGGCCGGGCCGTCGCGGCCTTCCACCGCCACGATGGTGTTGTCCTTCACGTGGTAGGTGAGCAAACACCCCACGCCGCAGTAGGGGCAGACGGAGTCCACCTTCTTGTCGACGCGCTGGTCGCCGATGAGGGTCTTGGGCATCAGCGCGCCGGTGGGGCACGCCTGCACGCATTCGCCGCAGGCCACGCAGCTGCTCTCGCCCATGGGGTCGCCCACATCAAACGCGATCTGCGCGTGCGAACCCCGGTGCAGCATGCCGATCACGTCGTTCATCTGCGTTTCGCGGCAGGCGCGCACGCAGCGCGTGCACTGGATGCAGGCACTGAGGTTCACCGCCATGGCGGGGTGGCTCAGGTCGGGTGCGGGCTGTTCGCGCTGCAGCGCCGTGAGCGCGGCGCGCGGCTGCACCTGCAGGCGCGTAGCCCAGTCGCTCAGCTCGCCGTGCGGGCGCGCGGCGTCGCCGTCCACCCAGTGCTGGCCCTCGGCGGGCAGGTCGGCCAGCAGCATTTCCAGCACCATCTTCTGGCTCTTGCGTGCGCGCTCGCTCTGGGCCTGCACCTCCATGCCGGGCTGCACGCTGCGGCAGCATGAAGGGGCCAGCACGCGCTCGCCCTTCACTTCCACCACGCAGGCGCGGCAGTTGCCGTCGGGGCGCAGGCCGTCGGTGAAACACAGGCGGGGAATGGACACGCCGTGGCGCTCGGCGGCCTTGAGGATGGTCTCGCCCTCGAAGGCCTCGCGCGGCTGGCCGTCGAGCACGAAGCTGATCATGCGGGGGATGTCCGCGTGGGGGTCGCGCGCGTTCATGCCGACGCTCCTGGTTGGAACCCGACTTCGTCCGGGAAGTACTGCTGCACGCAGCGTATGGGGTTGGGCGCAGCCTGGCCCAGGCCGCAGATGCTGGCGTCGCCCATCACCTGGGCCAGGTCGGCGAGCGTGGGGTGGTCCCAGTCGGCCCGGGCCATCAGCTGCGCGGCCTTGTCGGTGCCCACGCGGCAGGGCGTGCACTGGCCGCAGCTCTCATCGGCAAAGAAGCGCATGGCGTTGAGTGCGGCGTCGCGCGCCTTGTCATGCTGGCCCAGCACCACCACGGCGGCCGAGCCGATGAAGCAGCCGTGCGGCTGCAGCGTGTCGAAATCCAGCGGCTCGTCGGCCAGTCGCGCGGGCAGGATGCCGCCCGAGGCGCCACCGGGCAAGTAGCCGTACAGCGTGTGGCCCTCGGCCATGCCACCGCAGTATTCGTCCACCAGTTCGCGCAGGCTGATGCCGGCGGGGGCCAGCTTCACACCCGGCCGCTGCACCCGGCCGCTGACGCTGAACGAGCGCAGGCCCTTGCGGCCGCGCCGGCCAAAACTGGCAAACCATGCGGCACCGCGCTGAACGATGTCGCGCACCCAGTACAGCGTCTCGAAGTTGTGCTCCAGCGTGGGCAGGCCGAACACCCCCACCTCGGCGATGTAGGGCGGGCGCAGGCGGGGCTCGCCGCGCTTGCCCTCGATGCTCTCGATCATCGCGCTCTCTTCGCCGCAGATGTAGGCGCCGGCGCCGCGCCGCAGCTCGATGCTGGGCAGCGGGCAGGGCGGGTTGGCCTGCAAGGCGGCCAGCTCGCGCTGCAGCAGCGCACGGGCGCCGTGGTACTCGTCGCGCAGGTAGATGAACACGCGCGCCGTGCCCACCACCTGGGCTGCGATGAGGATGCCTTCGAGAAAGCGGTGCGGGTCGCGCTCCAGATACGTTCGGTCCTTGAAGGTGCCGGGCTCGCCTTCGTCGATGTTCACCGCCATGACCTTGGGGCCGGCAAAGCCGCGCACGATGCGCCACTTGCGGCCGGCCGGAAAGCCCGCGCCGCCCAGGCCGCGCAGGCCCGAGTCTTCCAGCGTCTTCAGGATCTCTTCGGCGTCGCGCTCGCCGTTCACCACCTCGGCGGCCAATTGGTAGCCGCCGGCGGCGCGGTAGGTGGCGTAGTCGGTGGCGGCCGGGGCCAGCGCGGTGTCGTCGGGGCCGGTCACCTCATGGGCGCTTTGGCTGGCCAGGTCGAAGGCCTGGCCAGCGGTGGGCAAGGGGTGCTGCGCTTCGTTGGCGTGCACATGGCGCAGCACCGCCTCGGCCGTGGCGCGCGGCACCGGCCGCTGGCCCACCACGGCCACCGGCGCCTGCTCGCAGCGGCCCACGCAAGGCGCGTGCTGCACGGCCACATCGGGGCCCACCGCAGCAGCCAGCGCGCCCATCAGCGCAGCCGAGCCCGCCATGGCGCACGAGAGGCTGTCGCACACGCGAACCGTCAAGCGGGGCGGCGTGGCGTCGTCGGCCAGCACCTCGAAGTGGTGATAGAAGCTCGCCACCTCCACCACCGCCGCCATGCCCAAGCGCATCTCGGCGGCCAGGGCCACCAGGTGGCGCTCGTACAGGCCGCGGTACTGGTCGTTCAGCAGGTGCAGGTATTCGATCAGCAGGTCGCGCCGCAGCGGGCCGGGGCCCACCAACGTGCGCACCTCGGCGCGCGCCGCATCGTCCGGCTGCCGGCCCTTGAGGCTGCCCTTGCGGCGCAGGCGCTCGCGCACGGCATCGAGCGGGATGCTGGTTTCCTGGCGAGGCTGGACGGGGGCCATGGTGGGGATGGACATGCGGGCTTGCGTGAGGGCGGAGCTCGCAAATGTACGCAGCGGGTGCCGCGCGCTCAATATGAGGCCGGGCTCAGACCCATATGCGCCATGGCACATAAAGGCTTACCCTGAGCGCCCTGAGCGCCCTGCGTGGCCCCCGAAAAACCCCACCGGCCACCGACCCGGCGGCCGTGGCTCAACCCGCCGCGTGCTGCCGCAACCCCTGCAAGTCCAGCACGCGCAGGCCGCCGTATTCGATGCGGATCAGCCCGGCCGCCTGCAGCGTCTTCAGCGCCTCGTTCACGCGCTGGCGCGACAGGCCCACCAGGTAGCCCAGCTCCTGCTGGGTGATGCGCAGCAACTGGCCCACGCCGGGGTAGAGCACGGGATGGAACAGCGCGGCCAGGTTGCGCGCCACGCGGGCGTCGGGGTGGTTGAGGCGGTCGGTCTCGCGCGCGGCGATGAACTGGCCCAGGCGCTCGTTGAGCTGGTTCAGCACGAAGCGGTTGAACGGGATGCTCTGGTTCAGCAGCGTGTGGAAGCTTTCCACCGGCAGGCCCGCCACGGCGCTCTGGCGCAGGGCTTCGATGTTGTAGCGGTAGGGCTCGCGCTTGAGCAGCGTGCCTTCGCCGAACCAGGCGCCCGGGGGCACCCCCGTGAAAGTGATGAGCGGGCCCTGGGCGGCGTCGTTGCTCATCTTCAGCAGGCCTTCGACCACGCCAAACCAGAAGGTGGCCGGGCGGCCGAGCCGGCAGATGAAATCGCCCGGTTGGGCGGTGGCGATGACCAGCTCGGCCTCGGCCCGCGCGCGGTCTGCCGGCTCCAGCACCGCCAGCCAGGGGATGCCGGCCAGTTCGTCGGCGCTGGGCTTGCGCGCACGCTCGCGCAGCGGCTTGGGGGTGTTGATGTAGGTCATCGGGTGTGCCTGTGGAGAGGCCGGGAAAGTCCGCCCCGGGCTGACCCGTAAATTGTCGTCCAACGGACAACATGACGTCAAACTAACGCCTAGCATCCGCTCCATTGAATGACGCCGCCTGCGCCCAAGTTTTTGGGGGGCGGCATCGCTGGAGACCGATTCCGTGCAGACCACCTTTGTGCGCTTGTTGCTGGACCACGCTGCCAAGCGGCCCGATGCGGCCGCTTTGCGCGAGAAGGAATACGGCATCTGGCAAACCACCACCTGGGGCCAACTGGCCGTGCTGGTGAAGCGCCTGGCCGGTGGCTTTGCTGCGGCCGGCATGCGGCGCGGCCAGCACGTCATCGTGGTGGGCGACAACCGCCCGCGCCTCTCGGCCGCCATGCTGGCCGCCCAGGCCCTGGGCGCCGTGCCGGTGCCGCTGTACCAGGACGCAGTGGCGGCCGAATTCGTCTACCCCATCAACTTCGCCGAAGTGGCCTTTGCCGTGGTGGAGAACCAGGAGCAGGTGGACAAGATGCTGGAGGTGCGCGAGCACTGTCCGCAGCTCGCCCACATCTGGTACGACGACCCGCGCGGCCTGCGCAAGTACGAAGAGCCCGGCCTGGTGTCGCTCGATGCCCTGGCCGAGGCCGGCGACGCCTGGATGGCGCAGCACCCCGGCTTCTTCGAGGCCGAGGTGGCCAAGACCCAGCCGCACGATGTGGCGGCGATGTTCTTCACCTCGGGCACCACCGGCAACCCCAAGGGCGTGGTGCACACCCACTTCTCGCTGCTGGACCGCGCGGCGGCCGGCCAGAAGTTCGACAAGCTCACCGACGTTGAGGAGGTGCTGGCCTACATGCCACCGGCCTGGGTGGGCCAGAACATCTTCAGCTACGCGCAGTGGCTGGCCTGCGGCTACATCGTCAACTGCCCCGAGTCCGGCGCCACGGTCACCATCGACCTGAAGGAAATCGGCCCCACCTACTACTTCGCCCCGCCCCGCATTTTTGAAGGCCTGCTGACCACGGTGATGATCCGCATGGAAGACGCCGGCGCCTTCAAGCGCGGCCTGTTCCAGCACTTCATGAAGCTGGCCAAGCGCGTGGGCCCGGCGCTGATCGACGGCAAGCCCGTGGGCCTCATCGACAAGCTGCACTACGCCATCGGCAACCTGGCCATCTACGGCCCGCTGCGCAACACGCTGGGTTTCAGCCGCGTGCGCGTGGCCTACACGGCGGGCGAGGCCATCGGCCCCGACCTGTTCACCTTCTACCGCTCCATCGGCATCAACCTCAAGCAGCTCTACGGCTCCACCGAGACCGCCGTGTTCGTCTGCCTGCAGCCCGACCACGAGGCCCATGCCGACACCGTGGGCGTGCCTTGCGAGGGCGTGGAGATCAAGCTCAGCGAGAGCGGCGAGGTGCTGGTGAAATCGCCCGGCCTGCTCAAGGAGTACTTCAAGAACCCCGAGGCCACGGCCGAGGTGCTCACGGCCGAGGGCTGGTACCACACCAGCGACGCCGGCTTCATCGACGCCTCGGGCCACCTGAAGATCATCGACCGCGTGAAGGACGTGGGCCGTTTGATGGGCGGCGCCAACGACGGCGCCATGTTCGCGCCCAAGTACGTGGAGAACAAGCTCAAGTTCTTCCCCTTCATCAAAGAGGCCGTGGCCTTTGGCGACAAGCGCGAGAAGGTCTGCGCCTTCATCAACATCGACGTGGAAGCCGTGGGCAACTGGGCCGAGCGCCGCAACCTGCCCTATGCCGGCTACACCGACCTGGCCGGCAAGCCCGAGGTCTACGAGATGCTGCGCGAGTGCGTGGAGCAGGTGAACGCCGACCTGGCCCGTGACGCGCTGCTGGCCGGCACGCAGATCCACCGCTTCCTGGTGCTGCACAAAGAACTGGACGCCGACGACGGCGAGATGACGCGCACCCGCAAGGTCAAGCGCGGCTTCATCAACGACAAGTACCAGGTGCTGGTCGACGCCATGTACGGCGGCAAGAGCGAGCAGTTCATCGAGACCGCGGTGAAGTTCGAGGACGGCCGCAGCGGCAGTGTCTCGGCCACGCTGAAGATCGGTGACGCCAAGACCTTCCCGGCGCAAAACAAGAAAGCTGCATGACCATGGCAGACGGAAAAGAGATCGGCGACGTCATCCTCGACGTCCAGAACATCAGCCTGCGCTTCGGCGGCGTGAAGGCGCTCACCGACATCAGCTTCAACGTGCGCGAGCACGAAGTGCGCTCCATCATCGGCCCGAACGGTGCCGGCAAGAGTTCGATGCTCAACTGCATCAACGGCGTCTACACACCGCAGGAAGGCAAGATCACCTTCCGTGGCAAGACCTTCAGCCACATGAACTCGCGCCAGGTGGCCGAGATGGGCGTGGCCCGCACCTTCCAGAACCTGGCGCTGTTCAAGGGCATGAGCGTGATCGACAACATCATGTCGGGCCGCAACCTGAAGATGAAAACCAACATCTTCCAGCAGGCCATCCGCTGGGGCGCCGCCGAGCGCGAGGAGACGCTGCACCGCGAGTTCGTCGAGCACATCATCGACTTTCTTGAGATTCAGGCCTTCCGCAAGACCCCTGTGGGCCGGCTGCCCTACGGCCTGCAAAAGCGCGTGGACCTGGGCCGCGCCCTGGCCATGGAGCCGCAGGTGCTGCTGCTCGATGAGCCCATGGCCGGCATGAACGTGGAGGAGAAGCAGGACATGTGCCGCTTCATCCTCGACGTGAACGACGAGTTCGGTTCCACCATCGTGCTGATCGAGCACGACATGGGCGTGGTGATGGACATCTCCGACCGCGTGGTGGTGCTGGACTACGGCAAGAAGATCGGTGACGGCACGCCGGATGAAGTGCGCAACAACGAAGACGTGATCAGTGCCTACCTGGGCACTTCACACTGAGGGCAGCATGGGACCATTCCTTGAAACTCTGTTCGGCGGCCTGATGGCAGGCATGCTGTATTCGCTGATCGCGCTGGGCTTTGTGCTGATCTTCAAGGCCTCGGGCGTCTTCAACTTTGCGCAGGGCGCCATGGTGCTGTTCGCAGCGCTCGCCATGGCCCGCTTTGCCGAGTGGTTCCCCAAGTGGTTCGGCTTCGACAGCCAGATCATGGCCAACCTGCTGGCCTTTGCCGCCGCCATGGTGGTGATGGTGGTGGTGGCCTGGCTGATCCAGAAGCTCTGTCTGTCGCACCTGGTGAACCAGGAGGGCATCACGCTGCTGATGGCCACGCTGGGCATCTCGTACTTCATGGACGGCTTTGGCCAGACCCTGTTCGGCTCTGACATCTACAAGATCGACATCGGCATGCCGAAGGACCCGATCTTTTTGTTTGAGTCCACCTTCCAGGGCGGCATCCTGGTGAACAAGGAAGATTTGTACGCCGCGCTGATCGCCGCCGCGCTGGTGGCCCTGCTGAGCCTGTTCTTCCAGAAAACCTCCACCGGCCGTGCGCTGCGCGCCGTGGCCGACGACCACCAGGCCGCGCAGTCCATCGGCATCCCGCTGGGCCGCATCTGGGTCATCGTCTGGAGCGTGGCCGGCTTCGCCGCGCTGGTGGCCGGCATCATTTGGGGCAGCAAGCTGGGCGTGCAGTTCTCGCTCTCGCAGGTGGCCCTGAAGGCCCTGCCCGTGGTCATCCTGGGCGGCCTCACTTCGGTGCCCGGCGCCATCATCGGCGGCCTGCTGATCGGCGTGGGCGAGAAGCTCTCCGAGATGTACATCGGGCCGTTCTTTGGTGGCGGCATCGAGATCTGGTTTGCGTATGTTCTTGCCCTTGGGTTCTTGCTGGTTCGGCCGCAAGGACTCTTTGGGGAGAAGATCATCGACCGCGTTTGAGCACACAAGGAGAAGAACATGCTCTACCGTGAGAACGGCCAATTCAAGACTTCGTACCGCGCCGACCAGCAGATCTTCCCGATCCTGCAGGACAAGGCCGTCATCCTGGGCCTGATCGCCTTCGCCTTCGTGGCCGTGCCGCTGCTGGCCAGCGAGTACAGCTTCCGGGCCATCTTCATCCCTTTCCTCATCCTCTCGATGGCGGCCCTGGGTCTGAACGTGCTGGTGGGCTATTGCGGCCAGATCTCGCTCGGCACCGGCGCCTTCATGGCCATCGGCGCCTACGGGGCCTACAACTTCTTCGTGCGCCTGCCCGGCATCCCGCTGATCGCCGCGCTGCTGCTGGGCGGCGTGTGCGCCACCGTGGTGGGCGTGCTGTTCGGCCTGCCGTCGCTGCGCATCCGCGGCCTGTACCTGGCGGTGGCCACGCTGGCGGCGCAGTTCTTCACCGACTGGGCCTTCCTGCGCATCAAGTGGTTCACCAACGACTCCACCTCGGGTTCGGTGAGCGTGGCTGGCCTGAATGTGCTGGGCATGCCCATCGAGACGCCGGTGCAGAAGTATTTGTTCTGCCTGAGCTTCGTGGTGGTGTTCGCGCTGATGGCCAAGAACCTGGTGCGCGGCCACATCGGCCGCGAGTGGATGGCCATGCGCGACATGGACGTGGCGGCGGCGGTGATCGGCATCCGCCCGGTCTACGCCAAGCTCAGCGCCTTCGCGGTGAGCTCGTTCATCGTCGGCGTGGCCGGTGCGCTGTGGGCCTTTGTGCACCTGGGCTCGTGGGAGCCGGCGGCCTTCTCGGTGGACCGCTCCTTCCAGTTGCTGTTCATGGTCATCATCGGCGGCCTGGGTTCGATTGCCGGCAGTTTCTTTGGCGCCGCCTTCATCGTGCTGCTGCCCATCTTTCTGGACGCCGCGCCGGCGGCGCTGGGCATCCCCATCGACACCGCCCTGGCCTCGCACCTCACGTCCATGATCTTCGGCGCGCTGATCGTTTTCTTCCTCATCGTCGAGCCGCACGGCATCGCCCGCCTGTGGGCCACGGCCCGCGAGAAGTTGCGCCTGTGGCCCTTCCCGCATTGATTTCCCCCCGCCGAACCCTCACGGCACCTGCCCTCGCTTCAACCCCTGCAACGGAGACAACCATGCACATGAAGTCCATCGCCCTCGCCGCCGCCCTGGCCGGCGCCACGCTGAGCGCCGCCCTGGCACCCTCCGCCGCCAACGCCCAGGCCAAGGAGCAGTTCTTCCCGCTGCTGGTCTACCGCACCGGCCCCTACGCCCCCAACGGCACGCCCTGGGCCAACGGCAAACAGGACTACATCAAGCTGGTCAACGCCCGCGACGGTGGCGTGAACGGCGTGAAGATCGCCTACGAGGAATGCGAGACCGGCTACGCCACCGACAAGGGCGTGGAGTGCTACGAGCGCCTGAAGAGCAAGGGCGCAACCATCGTCGACCCGCAGGCCACCGGCATCACCTTCGCGTTGACCGACAAGGTGGCCAACGACCACATCCCCCTGGTCACCATGGGCTACGGCCTGGCCGCTTCGCAAGACGGCGGTGTGTTCAAGTGGAACTTCCCGCTGATGGGCAGCTACTGGACGGCGGCCGACATCCTGATCCAGCACCTGGGCAAGAAGGAAGGCGGGCTCGACAAGCTCAAGGGCAAGAAGATCGCCCTGGTCTACCACGATAGCCCCTTCGGCAAAGAGCCCATGCCGCTGCTGGACGAGCGCAGCAAGATGCACGGCTTCGAGCTGGTGAAGATCCCCGTCACCGCGCCGGGCCTGGAGCAAAAGTCGGCCTGGCTGCAGGTGCGCCAGCAGCGCCCTGACTACGTGCTGCTGTGGGGCTGGGGCGTGATGAACTCCACCGCCCTGAAGGAAGCCCAGGCCACCGGCTACCCGCGCGAGAAGATGTACGGCGTGTGGTGGGCGGGTGCCGAACCCGACGTGAAGGACGTGGGCGAAGGCGCCAAGGGCTACAACGCGCTGGCCCTGAACGGCTCGGGCCAGGACGCCAAGGTGATGAAGGACATCCTCACCCTGGTGCACGGCAAGGGCCAGGGCACCGGCCCCAAGGAAGAAGTGGGCAGCGTGCTCTACACCCGTGGCGTGATCATGCAGGCCATGATGATCGAAGGCATGCGCCGCGCGCAGGAGCGCTTCGGCAAGGGCAAGGTCATCACGGGTGACCAGATGCGCTGGGGCATGGAGAACCTGAACCTCGACGCCAAGGCGCTGGACAAGCTGGGGCTGACCGGCCTGATCCGCCCGGTGAGCACCTCGTGCCTGGACCACATGGGCTCCACCGCAGCCCGCGTGCAGGTGTGGGACGGCAAGAAGTGGAACCTGGGCGCCGACTGGTACGAAGCCGACAGCGCCCTCCTGAAGCCCATGGTCAAGCAGGCGGCCGACAAGTACGCCGAAGGCAAGAAGCTGACGCGCCGTACGCCGCAAGACTGCCAGTCTTGACCCTCCCCCGAGGCGGCCACGGGGCCGCCTCCCCCTCAAGGGGGCGCCACCAGCGGCCCGGCGAAGCCGGTTCCGCGGCGGCTGCTTGATCACACCGAGGCTTGCATGAGCAACATCCTTCTCAACGTCAACGGCATCGAGGTCATCTACAACCACGTCATCCTGGTGCTCAAGGGCGTCTCGCTGCAGGTGCCCGAGGGCCAGGTGGTGGCGTTGCTGGGCGGCAATGGCGCGGGCAAGACCACCACGCTGCGCGCCGTGAGCAACCTGCTGGCGGGTGAACGTGGCGAGGTCACCAAGGGCAGCATCGAGTTGCGCGGCGAGCGCATCGAAAAGCTCAGCCCGGCCGACATGGTGGACCGTGGCGTCATCCAGGTGATGGAAGGCCGGCACTGCTTCGCCCACCTCAGCATCGAAGAAAACCTGATGACCGGCGCCTACACCCGCCAGGACGGCAAGGCCGCCGTGGCCCAGACGCTGGAGAAGGTCTACAACTACTTCCCGCGCCTCAAGACCCGCCGCACCAGCCAGGCCGCCTACACCTCGGGCGGCGAGCAGCAGATGTGCGCCATCGGCCGCGCGCTGATGGCCAACCCCAAGATGGTGCTGCTCGACGAGCCCAGCATGGGCCTGGCGCCGCAGATCGTCGAAGAGGTGTTTGAGATCGTGAAGGACCTCAACACGAAAGAGAAGGTCACCTTCCTGCTGGCCGAGCAGAACACCAACATCGCGCTGCGCTACGCCGACTACGGCTACATCCTCGAGAACGGCCGCATCGTGATGGACGGCGCCGCCAAGGACCTGCGCGAGAACGAGGACGTGAAGGAGTTTTACCTCGGCATGGGCGGCGGCGACCGCAAGAGCTTCAAGGACGTGAAGAGCTACAAGCGCCGCAAGCGTTGGCTGGCTTGACCCATGGACAGCGGAGCCAGCGCCTCTGTCGTCATTCCCGCGCAGGCGGGAATCCAGGTTGCGGCAGTCCGTGGATTCCCGCCTGCGCGGGAATGACGATCAGGGCGAGGCACCCGGGCACCAAAAGGATCGTGCAGACATGACTGAAGACTGGGGTTTTGCTGCCCCTGCGTTCAAGGCGGACGAGGCCCTGCGGCGCCTCAAGCGCGAACTGCGCGAGGCCGGCCTCACCGAACGCGAAGGCCGCTTCGAACGCAAAGGCCAGGTGCTGGCCCGCGCGGCCTTGAGCGACGACGGCGCCGTGCTGCGCGTGGCCATGGTGAAGAAGCCGGGGCGCACGCCCGAGTGGCAGGAACTGACGCTGAAGGACGCCGCCCAGGTGCGCGCTTTCGTGACCGATCTGAAGCAAAAACTGACGCAGTGGAGCGACCGCGATGACTGATTTCTACGACGCGCTGGAGACCCGCGACGCCGCCCAGCGTGAAGCCGCCCTGATGGCCGCCCTGCCCGGCGCCGTGGCCCAGGCCCAGCGCGGCACCGCCGCCTTCGCCGAGTTGCTGCGGGGCGTGGACGCCAGCCGCATCACCACCCGCGCGGCCCTGGCCACGCTGCCGGTGACGCGCAAGCACGAGTTGCTGGAGCGCCAGCAAGCGACGCGCGCCGACTCATCCAACCGCGACCCTTTTGGCGGCTTCTCGGCCATCGGCTGGCGCGGCCTTCAGGCGGCCCAGGGCGCGCGCCGCGTGTTCCAGAGCCCCGGCACGATCTACGAGCCCGAAGGCCATGCGGCCGACTACTGGCGCATGGCACGCGCCATCCACGCCGCCGGCTTTCGCGCCGGCGACCTGGCGCACTGCAGCTTCAGCTACCACCTCACACCCGCCGGCTCGATGATGGAAACCGGGGCCCACGCGCTGGGCTGCACCACCTTCGCCGGAGGCGTGGGCAACACCGAGCTGCAGTTGCAGGCCGTGGCCGAGCTGCAGCCGCACGGCTACATCGGTACGCCCAGCTTTCTGAAGATCATGGTCGAGAAGGCGGCCGAGGCCGGCGGGCCCGTGGCCAGCCCCATCCCCAGCATCACCAAGGCCCTGGTGTCGGGCGAGGCCTGCCCGCCCAGCCTGCGCGACTGGTTCACCCAGCACGGCATCGCCGCCTACCAGTGCTACGCCACCGCCGACCTGGGCCTGATCGCCTACGAAACCTCGGCCCGGGAAGGCCTGGTGATAGCCGAAGGCGTGATCGTGGAGATCGTGCGCCCCGGCACGGGCGACCCGGTGCCCGAGGGCGAGGTGGGGGAACTGGTGGTCACCACGCTGAACCCCGACTATCCGCTGGTGCGCTTCGGCACCGGCGATCTCTCGGCCGTATTGCCCGGCAGTTGCCCCACCGGCCGCACCAATGGCCGGATCAAGGGCTGGATGGGCCGCGCCGACCAAACCGTCAAAGTGCGTGGCATGTTCGTGCACCCAGGCCAAGTGGCTGCGGTGGTGAAGCGCCACCCCGAGATCGCCCGCGCGCGCCTGGTGGTGGAAGGCGAAATGGCCAACGACCGAATGACGCTGAAGCTGGAAACCAGCGCCGCGCCCGAAGGCCTGGCCGCCGCAGTGGCCGACACGGTGCGCGACGTCACCAAGCTGCGTGGCGAAGTGCAACTGGTGCCCAGCGGCAGCCTGCCCAACGACGGCAAGGTCATCGAGGACGCGCGCAGCTACCAGTGAACTTGCGGCCGGCCGCCAGAGCCGAGGGTCTGCATACGGCGCATAGCGGTCATCCTCGCCACCGCCGTCATTCCCGCGTAGGCGGGATTCCAGCATTCGACGTCGGTGGCGTGCAGAGTTCGCCGGGTGAGCGATTGACGCCATGTCCCCCTGTGCCGCGCCCTTGCCAGGGCGCGGCCCATTCCTCCTCTACTTGCGTCAATCGCTCACCCGACACCCTGCCTGAGCCGGCGGTGTCGCCCCACCCGGTGGACCACCACCGACGCAGGTTGCAGGGCCCTGGTGGTGCCTTCGGACAGAGGGCACATTCGCGTGTGGGTTGACAGCGGCGAGGGCCATGGCGGAAGAAGAGCGCGCAGGTGCGACCGGGGGCACGGTGCTGGTCCGCGAGGAGCCCGTTGGCCGAAGGCGCCGCCGCTGCGCTGCTGCAGCCGACGCTACCAACCTGGATGCCCGCCTGCGCGGGCATGACGGAGCGGCCGTGCGCTGGCATGACGGCGAAGCGCCGTCAGCGGTCCAACACCACGAAGTGCTTGCGCACGCGCTCCAGCACTTCGAACGAGCCCTTGAAGCCGGCCGGAATCACCGCCGCCTGACCAGGCCCCAGATCGGTCACGGTGCCGTCTGCGCTGTGCAGCCGAGCCCGGCCTTCCAGCAAAAAGAAATACTCGTGCTCGCGCGGGCCGAACTCGATGCGCCAGCGGCCGGGCTCGCAGTGCCAAATACCAGCACTGACGCCATCGGTGGCGCTCTCGTACAGCGTCCAGGTGCGGCGCTCGGGTGCGCCCACCTCGCGGCGTTCCACGCGCGGCTGGTCCACCACCGGCGGCGTGGCGGGTTGCTCGAAGGTTTGGATGGCAGGGGTGCTCATGGCGTAGACCTTCAAAGGATCTTCAAACGATGCGCAAGGGGATGGTGACCGGGCCGTTGTTCACCAGGTGCACCTGCATGTCGGCGCCGAACTCGCCGGTGGCCACCAGCGGGTGCCGTGCTCGTGCCAGCGCCACCACCTCGTCGTACAAGGCCCGGCCCAGCTCGGCCGGTGCCGCGCCACTGAAGCCGGGGCGGTTGCCGCTGGCGGTGTCGGCGGCCAGCGTGAACTGCGAGACGATGAGCAGACCGCCCGGCGTGCCGGCGCCGTCGATGTCCTGCACGCTGCGGTTCATCTTGCCGGCGTCGTCGTTGAAGATGCGCAGCTTCAGCAGCTTGTCCACCAGCCTCAAAGCCTGGGCCGGGGTGTCGCTGGGCTCGGCACACACCAGCACCAGCAGTCCCGCAGCGATCTCACCGACGGTGGCGCTGGCCACCTCCACGCGTGCTTCGCGCACCCGCTGCAACAACGCGATCATTCCAAATCCTTCTCGTCGCCAAAGTGGGCTTCCACGTCCACCGGCAGCATCTGGATGCTGGCGCGCAGGCCGGGCACGGCGCGCATCAGCGCCTGCTCCACGTCCTCGCGCACGGTGGCGGCGCGCTGCAGCGTCCAGTCGGCCGGCATGTGCATGTGCAGGTCGGCAAAGCGACGCGCACCGGCGCGGCGCGTCACCAAGTGGTCGAAGCGGATGTGGCGGTCGGCAAAGTTGCGCAGCGTGGTGTGGATGGCGTCGCGGTGCTCGGTTTCCAGGGCACGGTCCATCAGCCCATCGGCCGAGCGCCTCACCAGCGACCAGCCCTCGTGGATGATGTTCAGCGCCACGCCGATGGCGGCCAACGGGTCCAGCCACAGCCAGCCCGTGAGGTGCACCCCCACCAATCCGGCGATGACGCCCACCGAGGTCCAGACGTCGGTGAACAGGTGGCGGGCATCGGCCTCCAGTGCCATCGAGTGGTGCTCGCGCGCCTTCTTCAGCATGGCCGTGGCCAACACGCCGTTCATGGCCGAGCTGACCACCGACAGCGCCAGGCCCAGCCCCAGCGATTCCAGCGCATGCGGCTGCAGCCAGCGCATCACGGCGGCCACGATGATGCCCAGCGCGGCGGCCAGGATGAGCACACCCTCGAAGCCGCTGGAGAAATACTCGGCCTTGTGGTGGCCGTAGGGGTGGTCTTCGTCGGGCGGCTGAGCGGCAATGGTGACCATGGCCAGCGCGAACATGGCGCCCGCCAGGTTCACCAGCGATTCCAGCGCGTCCGACAGCAGGCTGACCGAATCGGTGAGCCACCAAGCGCCGGTCTTCAGCACGATGGTGGCCAGCGCCACCGCCACCGACACCTTCAGATAGCCCGAGACATGCATGGCTGCATTGTCGCCGCGCAGGCGCAACACATCCTACGATTGGAAACCTTGTAGGCTCACACTTTGGCGGTGCGGGCCCTTGCAGTGGCTACGATGCCGCTCGCATCAACGGGCCCCGGCCCATTCTGGAGAACCTCACATGAATCGTTGGAACCGCGCCATCGCCCTGGCCCTCGTCGGCACCTTGAATTTCGCCGGCCTGGTGCAAACCACCCAAGCCGCCACCATCAGCACCGAAGCGGTGGCCGCCGACGCCGGCGTGGCCCTGCGCCCGGCCGAGGACGCTCGCGATTTCATTGCCCAGACCCTGCAACGCGACGACGTGGTCAGCGCCTTGCAACAACGCGGCGTGAGCCTGGACCAGGCCCGTGCCCGAGTGGGCGCATTGAGCGACGCCGAAGCCCAGGCGGTGGCACAGCAGATCGACGCCGCGCCGGCCGGCGCCAGCGATGTGCTGGGCACCATCATCTTCATCTTCGTGCTGCTGCTGGTCACCGACATCCTGGGCTTCACCAAGGTGTTCCCGTTCACGCGCTCGATCCGCTGAGCTTGCACGGCACCACGCGCCGCCAGTCTCTGCGGAGCCTGGCGGCGCTGTCGTTTGCATCGGCCTCACTGGCCTCGCTGTCTGGCTGCACCAGTTGGACGCCGCCGCAGCAGGCCGCGCTGCGCAGCGCTTCGCCGCCTGGGCTGCTGCGGCGTGCCCACCACGCCGGGCTGCCGTTCGTGGACCAGCCCGGTGACGACCTGTGTGGCCCGGCGGTACTCGCCAGCCTGCTCACCGCAGCCGGCCAGCAACCCGACCTGGCCACGCTGACCGAGCAGGTCTACCTGCCCGGCCGCCAGGGCACGCTGCAGACCGAGATGCTGGCCGGCGCGCGCCGCCACGGCCTGTTGGGGGTGGAGTTGCCACCGCAGCTCAGTGCCGCACTCACCGAAGTGGCCGCTGGCCGGCCGGTGGCGGTGCTGCTGAACCTGGGGCTGGCCTGGTGGCCACGCTGGCACTACGCCGTGCTGGTGGGCTACGACCTGGATGCCGGCGAGGTGTGGCTGCACAGCGGCCACCACGCCGACGTGCGCTGGAGCCTCATCACCTTCGAGAACACCTGGGCCCGCAGCGGACACTGGGCCTTCGTGGCCTTGCCACCGGGGCAGATGCCCGCCGAGGTGGATGAAGCGGCGATGGTGCGCGCCCTGCTGGGCCTGGACCGCGCGCTGCCTGCGGCGCAGGTGGTGTCCGCCTGGCGGGCCGCCGCACTGCGCTGGCCTGGCAACGACACCTTGGCGATGGGCGTTGGCAATGCCTTGCTGGCGGCCGGGCAACTGCCTGCAGCGGCAGAACAATTCGCGAAGGTGGCCCAGCGCAGCGACAGCGCGGCGGCGTGGAACAACCTGGCTGCCGCGCGTCTGCAATCGGGCGACCGCATGGGGGCACGACAGGCTGCACTGCGGGCCGTGCAGCGCGCCCGTTCCCACGAGCCGCGCTGGATCGAGGTCACCGCGCAGACGTTGCGCGAGACCGAGGCCCCCTGAGTGCCTCGTCCGATCAGCGTTTGGCGATGCCCAGCAACTCGACTTCGAAATGCAGCGTGGCCCCCGGCGGAATCACGCCAGCCGCGCCACGCGAACCGTAGGCGATCTCGGGCGGGCAGGTGAGCTTGGCCTTGCCGCCGGTCTTCATCTTCTGCAGGCCTTCGGTCCAACAGGGGATGACGCGGTTGAGCGGGAACTCGGCCGGCTGGCCACGGCTGTACGAGCTGTCGAACTCCTTGCCGTCGGGCAGCGTGCCGCGGTAGTGCACGCGCACAGTGTCGCTGGCTTGCGGGCTGCCGCCGTTGCCTTCCTTGAGCGAGCGGTAGACCAGGCCGCTGGCCGCCACCTCGGCACCCGGCTCCTTGGCTGCGGCCGAGGCCGCCGCGCTGGGTTGCGCGTGCGCGGCGCCGGCCATCAGGGAAGTGGCCAGTGCCAGCGTCGTGATCGTGCGGGTCAGGGTCGTGGTCGTCATCTGTGTTCCTCGGTCGTCGTTCACCATCAAGCCAGGGTCACGCGCGCGAACTTGCGCTTGCCCACCTGCACCACGCAGGTCCCTGCGGGCACCTTCAAAGCCTTGTCGCTGATCACCGTGCCGTCGATCCGCACGCCGCCCTGGTCCACCATGCGCATGCCTTCGCTGGTGCTGGGCACCAGGTTGGCCGCCTTGAGCAACGCGGCGATGCCCATGGGGGCGCCGCTGAGCGTGAGCTCGGGGATGTCGTCGGGGATGCCGCCCTTGGCGCGGTTGTTGAAGTCGGCCTCGGCAGCCTCGGCCGCGGCCGCATTGTGGAAGCGCGCGGTGATCTCCTTGGCCAGCAGCACTTTGGCGTCCTTGGGGTTGCGTCCGCCATCCACTTCGGCCTTGAGCGCGGCGATCTCGGCCTCGCTTCGGAAGCTCAGCAGCGTGTACCACTTCCACATCTGCACATCGCTGATCGAGAGGATCTTGGCGAACATGGTGTTGGCCGGCTCGGTGATGCCCACGTAGTTGTTCTTGGACTTGGACATCTTCTCGACGCCGTCCAGGCCTTCGAGCAGCGGCATGGTCAGGATGCACTGCGGCTCCTGGCCGTACTCGGCCTGCAGCGCGCGGCCCACCAGCAGGTTGAACTTCTGATCGGTGCCGCCAAGCTCCAGGTCGCTCTTTAGGGCCACCGAGTCGTAGCCCTGCATCAGCGGGTACAGCAGCTCGTGCACCGAGATCGGCGTGTTGCTCTGGAAGCGCTTGGTGAAGTCGTCGCGCTCCAGCATGCGGGCCACGGTGTACTTGGCAGCCAGCTCAATCATGCCGCGCGCGCCCAGCGGATCGCTCCACTCGCTGTTGTAGCGAATCTCGGTCTTGCTCGGGTCCAGCACCAGGCTGGCCTGGGCGTAATAGGTTTTGGCGTTGGCCTCGATCTGCTCGCGCGTGAGCGGCGGGCGGGTGGCGTTGCGGCCTGACGGGTCGCCGATCATCGAGGTGAAGTCGCCGATCAGGAAGATGACCGTGTGGCCCAGGTCCTGCAGCTGGCGCATCTTGTTCAGCACCACGGTGTGGCCGATGTGGATGTCGGGCGCCGTCGGGTCCAGGCCCAGCTTGATGCGCAGCGGCGTGCCGGTGGCTTCCCAGCGCTGCAGCTTCTTCACCCAGTCGGCCTGCGGCAGCAGTTCAGAACAGCCGCGCTGGCTGATGGCCAGGGCCTCGCGCACACGGTCGCTCAGGGCGGGGTTGGAGGCGGCGGGAAGCAATTCAGACATGGTGCAACAGACTGTGAAAAGGGGCTGCCGGCAGGGTCCCGCCGGTATACTCGCGGCTCGCGAAAAGCGGGAAAAATACTCGATTTCGCACCTGTTGGCCCTGTGGGCCGGCGCCCGATTCTACGGGCCCGATCCGCAGCGGTCTGGCCACATGGCCCTTGCGGGCTGTGGCCGCTCCAACCATCCAAACAGGGCGCCTCGGCGTCCGACGACCAGATTTGACTTCGTTGGAATCCACCTTGGCAGCCTGGCTGTCCATCTCGGCCTCGGCAGCGCGCGATTTCGTGTCAGCGCACCGCCGTGGTCTGAGCAGCACCCTGCTCGTCGGTCTGGCCGGTTTCGGCGTGGCGGCCTTCGGCATTGCGCCGCTGGCGCCCGATGCCGCCGAGCTGCCGCACCGCCTGATCACCGAAGCCGTCACGCCCACGGCCCTGGAAGGGCAGCTCGAAGCCCTGGCTGTGCACCGCATGACGCTGTCACGCAGCACCACCACGCGCACCAGCGACACGGCCGACGCGCTGCTGCGCCGGCTGGGCGTGGCCGATGCCTCGGCCGCCGCTTGGCTGCGGCAAGACGCCACCGCCCGCCGCGTGGTGGAAGGCCGCACCGGCAAGCTGGTGCGCGCCACGTTGGACGACCAGGGCCAGCTGCAAAGCCTGGTGGCCCGCTACCCGGCCGATGATGCCGCCACGGCCGCGCAGTTCAACCGCCTCACGCTCAGCCGCAGTGCCGACGGCGCTTGGGCCAGCAAGCTGGAATTGGCCCCGCTGGAAGCCACCGCACGGCTGGCCAGCGGCAGCATCCGGTCGTCCCTGTTCGCCGCCACCGACGAGGCCGGCATCCCCGACAGCGTGGCCGTGCAGATGGCCGAGATGTTCTCCACCGAGATCGATTTCCACCGCGAACTGCGCAAGGGCGACAGCTTCAGCGTGGTGTACGAGGCCCTCACCGCCGATGGCGAACCGCTGAACGGCGGCCAGGGCGCGGGCCGCGTGCTGGCCGCCGAGTTCATCAACAACGGCAAGCCCCACCAAGCCGTGTGGTTCAGCGAGGGCAAGGGCGGCTACTTCGATTTCAACGGCCAGAGCAAGCAGCGCTCGTTCCTGGCCAGCCCCATGGAATTCTCACGCGTCACCTCGGGCTTCGCGATGCGCTTCCACCCCATCCAGCAGAAGTGGAAGGCCCACCTGGGTGTGGACTACGGCGCCCCCGTCGGCACGCCGGTGCGCAGCGTGGGTGAAGGCACGGTGAGCTTCGCCGGCCGCCAGAACGGCTACGGCAACGTGGTGGAGGTGCAGCACAGCGGCGACCGCAAGACGGTGTATGCGCACCTGAGCCGCATCGACGTGCGCCAAGGCCAGCACATCGAGCAGGCCCAGCGCCTGGGCGCCGTGGGTGCCACCGGCTGGGCCACCGGCCCGCACCTGCACTTCGAATTCCGTGTGCATGGCCAGCACGCCGATCCGCTGGCCATCGCCAAGGCGTCCGAAACACTGACCCTCAACGCCCAGCAGCGGCCGCGCTTCGCCCAGGTGGCGCTGCGCATGAAGTCTGACCTGGGTCTGGCCGAGTCCCTGAACGGCCAGCCCGGCCGCGTGGAGTAAGCCGCCCTGCCCGGCGGTGCTGAGCGCAGGCCATGCTGACCATTGGCCTGATGTCCGGCACCTCGCTGGACGGTGTAGACGGCGTGCTGGCCCGGTTTGACGCGCAGCAACGCCTGCAGGTGCTGGCCCATGCGCACCAGCCCATGCCTGTGGTGCTGCGCCAGGCCTTCCTGGCCCTCAACAGCGCCGGCCCCAACGAACTGCACGACGCGGCCCTGGCCGCCAACGCGCTGGCGCGCCTGCAGGCCCAGGTGGTGGCCGAGTTGCTGTCGCTGTCCGGGGTGGCGGCCTCGCAGGTGGCCGTCGTGGGCTCGCATGGCCAGACCGTGCGCCACCGGCCCGGCGAATTCGATGGCACCGGCTACACCGTTCAACTCAACCAGCCCGCGCTGCTGGCCGAGATGTGCGGCATCGATGTGGTGGCCGATTTCCGCAGCCGTGACGTGGCCGCCGGCGGCCAGGGCGCGCCGCTGGTGCCAGCCTTCCACGCCACGGTGTTCGGCCATCCCAGCCATGCCCGCGCCATCCTCAACCTGGGCGGCATTGGCAACCTCACCTTGCTGCCCGCCAACTTGGCGTGCGCTTCAGACTCAGTGCGCGGATTTGACTGTGGCCCCGGCAACGCCCTGCTGGACCACTGGGTGCAGCAACACCGCCAGCAGCCTTATGACGCCGACGGTGCGTGGGGTGCTGGCGGCACCGTGAACGCCAGCCTGCTGGCGCGTCTGCTGGACGAGCCCTTCCTGCGCGCAGCACCACCCAAAAGCACGGGCCGCGACCTGTTCAACCCCGCATGGCTGGCCGGCAAGCTCGCTGACCAGCAGAACCTGCCTGCCCAGGACGTGCAGAGCACGCTGGCCGAGTTCACCGCTGCTGCGGCGGCCGACGCCCTGCTGCGCGAGCAGGCTGGCGTGGCCGAGGTACTGGTGTGTGGCGGCGGCGCCCTCAATGGTGACCTGATGCGGCGCCTGGACGCACGCCTGCCAGGCATCACCGTGGCCAGCACAGCCAGCGCCGGCCTCTCGCCCATGCAGGTGGAAGCCGCAGCCTTCGCCTGGCTGGCCCTGGCCTTTGTGCAGCGTCAGCCAGGCAACCTGCCGGCGGTCACCGGCGCACGCGGCCCGCGCGTGCTGGGTGCGCTGTATCCAGCCGCCTGAGCGGGCAAGCCAGCCCGAAACAAGCAAGCCGCCCGAAGGCGGCTTGGTCGGTGGGCGCTGGGCAGGTCAGGCCGAGAAGCTGGAGCCACAACCACAGGTGGTGGTGGCGTTCGGGTTCTTGATCACGAACTGCGCGCCCTGCAGGTCTTCCTTGTAGTCGATCTCGGCGCCCACCAGGTACTGCAGGCTCATCGCGTCGATCAGCAGCGTGACGCCGTTCTTGCTCATCTGGGTGTCGTCTTCGTTCACCACCTCGTCGAAGGTGAAGCCGTACTGAAAGCCCGAGCAGCCGCCGCCCTGCACGAACACGCGCAGCTTCAGGTCGGGATTGCCCTCCTCGGCCACCAGATCGGCCACCTTGGCGGCGGCGCTGTCGGTGAAGACAAGGGGGGCGGGGATCTCGTTGGTAGCGGGAGCGAGGTTCTCTGCAACAGCGTTCATGGCAGGCGTCCTGGTTGGAATGTGAGGGGGTGTGCGGTCAGGCGCTGAGCAGCTCAGGCTTCCTTGGACGCAGCGAGTTTCAGGGTGGGTTTTTCTTCAACGTTGGCTCGGTGCTTGAGTGCGCCATCGATGGTGGCGCCCTGGTGCATTTCCAGGGCTTCGTAGTTCACGTCACCGACGATGCGGGCTTTGGGCTGCAGTTCCAGCAACTCGGTGGAACGCACCGGCCCATGCACCTCACCGTTGATGATCACATGGCCTGCGATCACCTTGCCATGGACGCGGGCTTTTTCACTGATCACCAGCAGGCTGGGGCCGTCGCCTGCAGCCATCACGTCACCGTGCACTTCGCCGTCCACCCTCAGACCTTCGGTGAACCGCAGTTCTCCGTGCACGGCCGTGCCCTCACCGATCAGACTGCGGATAGGGGGTTGTTTCTTGCGGTTGAACCACATGCCAGTGCTCCTGCATGCCCCAACGAGGGCGTGTACTTACATTCGTGCCGATTGCGTTGCGCGAACGGCGCCATTGTTGTCGGTCAGGCGAACCTGCACGGTTTTTACCACGGCCTGCGCCGGGTGCTCGACATGCCCCTCCACCCGGGCGTACTGCTTCACCTGCAGAGGCTTGGCGCCACCCGGCATGGCCAAGGTCCAGGGCTTGCCATCCAGCGTGCCCACCAGGGTCACGTCGTAGTTGCCGGCATAAGGGGCCGCGTTGCGTCCGGCCAGCATCACCAGCAGTTGGTAGCGCAGACGGCCAGGGACTTCCTGCTCCACCTGGAAACCGCGCACCTGAAGCCCCTCAGCCTGGGCGCCAGCGGCCGGCAGCAAGCGCTCAAAGAAGCCCAGATCGCCCTTGAGCGACATGTTGTCGGCCTCCACCTGGCGCAACTGGGCGGCCAGACGCTCCTGCGCGACCCTTTCGGTCTTCAACAGGCTTTCGGCGGTGTTGGCGATGGACTGCGCTTTCTCGCGCTCGCCCCGCAACTGGCTCACCTCGTCGCGCAGGCGCACCAGTTCTTCCTTGGCGTCGCGGTCCAGGCCAGCGATGCCCTTGCCAAACTCGAAGGCCCACAGGCCAATGGCGGCCGAGAAGCCCAGCACCACCGCCGCCACCGCCCAGCGCAACGGCCAGGGCAGGTGGCTGCGCACCGTCATGCGCGGTGCGGTGATGGAGAGGCGGCGGCGTAGGAGTTTCCAGCGCATGGGCGGGCCAGTGTGCACCACAAAGCGCCACGAAAACGAAAGGCCGCGTGAGAGCGGCCTTCCTTGTAACCCAGGGCGGCGTTCGCCGAGGGTCTGTGACGCTGTGCGTCGATCAGCGCTTGCTGAACTGCTTCCTGCGGCGAGCGCCGTGCAAGCCAACCTTCTTACGCTCGACTTCACGCGCATCGCGCGTGACGAAGCCGGCGTGGCTCAGTTCGGGCTTCAGGGCCGCGTCGTAGTCGATCAGGGCACGGGTAATGCCGTGGCGAACAGCACCGGCCTGGCCGGATTCGCCACCACCGTGCACGTTCACCTTGACGTCGAAGGCCTCGGCGTTGTTCGTCAGCAGCAGGGGCTGCTTGCAGATCATGATGGAGGTCTGGCGGCCGAAATACTGGTCGATTTCGCGGCCGTTGACGACAATCTTGCCAGTGCCCTTCTTGATGAAGACACGGGCCACCGACGACTTGCGACGGCCGGTACCGTAGTTGTAGTTTCCGATCATCACCGCTCCTTAGGATTCCAGCGCTGCAATTTCGAGCACTTTGGGCTGCTGGGCGGCATGAGGGTGTTCACCACCGGCATACACCTTCAGCTTCTTGATCATGGCGTAACCCAGCGGGCCCTTGGGCAGCATGCCCTTGACGGCCTTTTCCAGGGCGCGGCCCGGGTGCTTGGCTTGCATGTCCTTGAACTTGGTGCCGTAGATACCGCCCGGGTGGCCCGAGTGACGGTAGTACACCTTGTCGTTGGCCTTGTTGCCCGTGACACGGAGCTTGTCGGCGTTCAGGACGATGATGAAATCACCGGTGTCGACGTGAGGCGTGTAAATGGCCTTGTGCTTGCCGCGCAAACGGAGTGCCACTTCGCTGGCGACACGTCCGAGCACCTTGTCGGTGGCATCAAGCACAAGCCACTCGTGCTTCACTTCGGCCGGCTTGGCGCTGAAGGTCTTCATGAGAGGTCTCGCATTGAGAAAAACACGGCTGTTTGAACGGCTTGCCAGGCAACTTCGGCGCCGCTTGGGTTGGCTGGCTACACTCGTGTGCACCCTGCCGGCGGCCTCTCAGATGTCCCGGTCACACAGCCCACCCCCATAAGAAGCAGCCATGCCCGTTCTCCCCGCCGATGACGGGAAAGCCTTCAAGTATAACGCAGATTCTTTTCTGTGCCGAGCGCCAAATCTGCCCGCAATGGAGGGGGCTTCTGGAGATGCCTTTCCAGTTGACTTGTGTATATTCAGGGTAATCCCTTAGTTCTCGGAGCGCCCCATGCCTGAGTCCAGCCCCGAACCTCAGCCCACCGCCCCCAACGCCACCCCGCACAACGCCATTGGCCCGGGCGGCAAGGAGCCAGCCTTCCGCTGGGTGCCAATCCGCTCGCTGTCCGAGCGCCATCGCACCCGTGTGCTGACCCACCTGCTGGGCCTGGAGCCCCACGACCGCTACCTGCGCTTCGGCTACACCGCCAGCGACGCCCAGATCAGCCGCTATGTGGACCTGCTGGACTTCCGCCGCGACGAGATCTTTGGCGTGTTCAACCGCAAGCTTGAGCTGATCGCCATGGCCCACCTGGCCTACCTGCCTGACCACCCCAACGAGCGCCACCTGTGCGAGTTCGGCGTGTCGGTGAGCCCCAAGGCCCGTGGCCGCGGCTATGGCAGCCGCCTGTTCGACCATGCGGTGCTGCATGCCCGCAACCGCTACGTCGAGATCATGATCATCCACGCGCTGAGCGAAAACACCGCGATGCTCAAGATCGCCCGCAACGCTGGCGCCACCGTGGTGCGCGACGGCAGCGAGTCGGAAGCCCGCCTGAGGCTGCCGCCGGAGAGCGTGGGCTCGCACCTGGAGGAACTGGTGGAAGGCCAGGCCGCCGAACTCGATTACCAGTTCAAGCACGGTGCCCACCGCGTGGACCAGTTGTTCGACCTGTTCCAGGAAGTGCGCAACGGCATGGCCAAGGCCACCCGCAGCACCATCGAATAAGTGGTGCACCCGGCTGCGGGGTACCGCAGCCACCCGCCATGCGGTTTGCGCAGGCCGCTTGGGCCGAGGCTGGGCGTTCAGGCTTGCAAGCCTGAACGTGGAGCGGCCCGGCGCCTGCCTGCGTGAGGCCGCGCGCGACGGACGTACCATCGCGCCATGCCCGACACCGAATCCCCCGTGGCGCCCTACGCCACGCTGGGCCCAGACACCGTTCTGGACGCCCTCTACGCTGCGGGCCTGGAGCCTGATGGCCGCCTGCTGCAACTCAACTCCTACGAGAACCGCGTCTACCAGGCCCACCTGGAAGGCGGGCGCGTGGTGGTGGCCAAGTTCTACCGGCCGGCGCGCTGGACCGATGCTCAGATTTTGGAAGAGCATGGGTTCTCGGCCGAACTGGCTGCAGCCGACCTGCCGGCGGTCTCACCCTTCGGCTTGGCACCGGCCGTGCTGGACGCATCGGCGACCAACGACACCCTGGGCCATTTCACGTCGACCCCCGGCGAGCGCTTCCGTTTTGCCGTGTGCGAGCGCCGCGTGGGCCGGGCGCCAGAGCTGGAGCACCCCGAGACCCAGGCCTGGCTGGGCCGCCTGATCGGCCGGTTGCACGCGGTGGGCCGGCGTGGCCGCTTCGAGCACCGCCGCCGGCTGGACGTGGCCACCTTCGGCCGGGGGCCCCGCCAGCGCCTGATCGACGCAGGCTTCGTGCGGCCCGAGACCGAAGGCGCCTGGCTGTCCGCCAGCGCCCAGGCGCTGGACCTGGTGGAAGCCGCCTTTGCCCGGCACGACGGCCTGTGCACGCTGCGCCTGCACGGCGACTGCCACCCTGGCAACGTGCTGTGTCGGGACGAGGGCGAATTTGCCGGCCCCAATTTCGTCGACTTCGACGACTGCTGCACCGGCCCGGCCATCCAGGACCTGTGGATGCTGCTGCCCGGCGAGCGTGGCGCGGTGGACGCTTCGCTGCACCACCTGCTGGACGGCTACCGCGACTTCATGGATTTCGACGACCGCGAGTTGCTGCTGATCGAGCCGCTGCGCACGCTGCGCATGGTCCACCACAGCGCCTGGCTGGCCGAGCGCTGGAGCGACCCGGCCTTTCCGGTGGCCTTCCCGTGGTTCGACAGCCCGAACTACTGGCAGCAGCAAACCACCGAGTTGCGCGAGCAGATCGAGCGCATGCAGGACGTCTGATCAGGCCAGCGCCGGGCCGCCCCAGGCGGCCTGATGACCCTCGCGGAGGGTCGCTGCGGTGCGCCGCGGCCGGGTGCACCTGGTCGTCAGGCGCTCAGCAACGCCGTCACGCGCTTCACGTAGGCCGAAGGGTCTTCCAGGTGGCCGCCCTCGGCCAGCAGGGCCTGGTCGAACAGGATCTGGGCCAGGTCGTCGAAGCGCGGATCGTCGGCCAGCTTCTTCACCAGGGCGTGCTCGGGGTTCACCTCCAGGATGGGCTGCGACACCGGCGCGGCTTGGCCGGCCTGCTTCAGCAGCCGCGCCAGGTGGCCGCTCATGTCGCCCTCGTCCACCACCACGCAGGCGGGTGAGTCCACCAGCCGGGTGGTCACACGCACGTCCTTGGCGCGGTCCTTCAGCGCTTCCTTCAAACGCTCCAAGACCGGTTTGAAGGCCTCGGCCGCTTCCTCGGCCTGCTTCTTCTCGGCCTCGTCCTGCAATTGCCCCAAGTCCACGGCGCCCTTGGCCACGCTTTGCAGGGCCTTGCCTTCAAACTCGTGCAGGTGCGAGAGCAGCCACTCGTCCACGCGGTCGGTGAGCAGCAGCACCTCCAGGCCCTTCTTGCGGAAGATCTCCAGCTGCGGGCTGTTCTTGGCCGCCGCCAGCGTGTCGGCGGTGATCACGTAGATCACTTCCTGGCCTTCCTTCATGCGGCCCACGTAGTCGGCCAGGCTCACGCCTTCGTCGGCATGGGTGGACGCGAAGCGCAGCAGCTTGGCCAGGCGCTCCTGGTTGGCAAAGTCTTCGCCCACGCCTTCCTTCAGCACCGCACCGAACTCGTTCCAGAAGCTCTGGTACTTGGCCTTGTCGTCGGCGCTGTCGCTGTTGGCCAGGCTCTCCAGCATGCCCAGCACGCGCTTGGTGGAGCCCTCGCGGATGGCCTTCACGTCGCGGCTTTCCTGCAGCAGCTCGCGGCTCACGTTCAGTGGCAGGTCGGCCGAATCGATCACGCCCTTCACGAAGCGCAGGTAGGTGGGCATCAGCGCCTCGGCGTCGTCCATGATGAAGACGCGCTTCACGTACAGCTTCACGCCCCCGCGCTTGTCGCGGTTCCACAGGTCGAACGGGGCCTTGGCCGGCACGTACAGCAGCTGGGTGTATTCGCTGCGGCCTTCCACGCGGTTGTGGGTGTAGGCCAGCGGCGGCTGGCTGTCGTAGCTGAGTTGCTTGTAGAACTCCTGGTACTCGGTGTCGGTGATGTCGCTCTTGCTGCGGGCCCACAAGGCGGCGGCCTTGTTGATGGTTTCCCACTCCTCGGTCTTGACCTGCTTGGAGGCCTCGGCATCCCAGGTCTCCTTCTGCATCAGGATGGGCAACGAGATGTGGTCGCTGTACTTGCTGACGATGGACTTGAGCTTCCAGGTCGAGAGGAACTCGCTGTCTTCGTCGCGCAAATGCAGGATGACATCGGTGCCGCGGGTGGCCTTGGTGATGGTTTCCAGCTCGTATTCGCCGGTGCCCTCGCTGGTCCAGCGCACGCCCTGCTCGGCGGGCAGGCCGGCGCGGCGCGTCTCCACCACCATGCGGTCGGCCACGATGAAGCCCGAGTAGAAACCCACGCCGAACTGGCCGATCAGGTTGGCGTCCTTCTTCTGGTCGCCTTCGAGCTTGGCCATGAACTCGCGCGTGCCACTCTTGGCGATGGTGCCCAGGTGGCTGGCGGCTTCTTCCGCACTCATGCCGATGCCGTTGTCGCGGATGGTGATGGTCTTGGCCTCGGCGTCGAACAGCACCCGCACTTCGAGGTTGGGCGTGTCTTCGAACAGCGCTGCGTTGTCCAGCGCCTCGAAGCGCAGCTTGTCGCAGGCGTCGGACGCGTTGGAGACCAGCTCGCGCAGGAAGATCTCCTTGTTCGAGTACAGCGAGTGGGTGACGAGGTGCAGGATCTGCTTGACTTCGGCCTGGAAGGAATGGGTCTGCTTGCTCATGGTGCTGGGTCGTTCAGAGGGTATTCAAGGGCGCCGCGTGGGCGCGAGGCAATGAGGTGGGGGCGGCCCCGGCTCTTTCAAGACCCGGCCGGCGCCAGGGCTTTCACGGGGTCGTGATGGTGCCAGATCTGGCCGGCCGGCCGGTGCGGCTGCGGCATGATGGCGGCCCATGCCGCCACTGACCGACGCGATCCTCCACCACCTGGCCGCTGCCCTGGGGCCTGGCCCTGTGCCCCACGTGCGTGCCCTGCACCTGCCGCCCTCGCCCTGGACCGGCAGCAAGGACGGCGAGTTCGGCGCGCTGGAGCTGGACGACGGCAGCCTGGGGCTGAGCTATGTGCTGCTGGACAACGCCCTGGCCGAGCTGAGCCAGGCCGGCCTGCCCGGCCTGGTGGGTGCCAGCGCCCTGAACGTGGCCCAGGGCTGGCGCGATGGCCAAGGCAGCACCCGCACGCTGGGCTTTGCCGCCGTCAACGCACTGAGCCGCCATGTGCTGGACCGGCGTGGCTTTGTGCCACCCCGCGCCACCGATTCGATCGCCGGTCTGGCCCTGCAAGCCGGCGAGCACATCGGCATGGTGGGCTTCTTCCCGCCGCTGGTGAAGCAAGTGACGGCCCACGGCGCCAGGCTGACTGTGCTGGAACTGCGCGCCGACCTGGCGGGCAAGCACCCCGACTTTGAGGTAACGCTGGACCCGGCTGCCCTGCGCCACTGCAGCAAGGTGCTGTGCACCTCCACCGCGCTGCTGAACCACACCCTGCCCGAGGTGCTGAGCCACTGCACCCAGGCCCGGCAAGTGGCCCTGATTGGCCCGGGCGCCGGCTGCCTGCCCGACGTGCTGTTTGCCCACGGCATCACCACCCTGGCCGGCAGCTGGATCGTCGACGGCCCGGCCTTTGCCCAGGCGCTGCGCAGCGGCGCTTCGTGGGGCCAGCACGCCTACAAGTTCACCCTGAACCGGGCAGACTGGCCCGCGACAACAATCTGCGCATGAGCACCCACCCCACCCCCAAACAGGTCGAAGCCGACACCCTGGACTGGCTGGACAAGGCCGTCATCGGCCTCAACCTCTGCCCCTTTGCCAAGAGCGTGCGCGTGAAAGGCCAGGTGCGCGTGGTGGTGAGCGACGCCACCGAACCCGAGGCCCTGCTGGCCCAGCTGGTGCAGGAACTGCAGCACTTGGCCGACGTGGACCCCGAGGTGACCGACACCACCCTGCTCGTGCACCCGCAGGTGCTGACCGACTTTCTGGATTTCAACGACTTCATGGCTGCGGCCGACGGCGCGCTGCAACAGCTGGAACTGGACGGCACGCTGCAAATCGCCAGCTTTCACCCGCAGTTCCAGTTTGCCGGCACGGCGCCGGACGACATCGGCAACTACACCAACCGCTCGCCCTGGCCCACGCTGCACCTGATCCGCGAGGCCAGCATCGACCGCGCGGTGGCAGTGTTTCCCGAAGCCGAGGCGATCTTCGAGCGCAACATCGAAACGCTGGAAGCCATGGGCCTGGACGGCTGGCTGAAGCTCTTCCCTGAACAGAAAGACCCCGCCAAATGAGCTTGAAGCGCGTGCTGAAGTGGAGCGCCCTGGGCCTGGTGGCCGTGCTGTTGCTGGGCCTGATCGCCGGCACCTGGTTCGTGCGCCAGCGCCAGCCGCAGCGCCAGGGCACGCTGGCGCTGGCCGGCCTGACCGCGCCGGTCACCGTGCGCTACGACCGGGTGGGCGTGCCCCACATCCAGGCCGGCAACGAGGCTGACCTGTACCGCGCGCTGGGCTATGTGCACGCGCAGGACCGGCTGTTCCAGATGGAAATGCTGCGGCGCCTGTCGCGCGGCGAGTTGGCCGAGGTGCTGGGCCCCAAGCTGCTGCCCACCGACCGCCTGTTCCGCACCCTGGGCCTGCGCGCCCGCAGCGACGAAGTGGGCCCCAAACTCGACCCGTCGCTGGCCAGCACCCGCGCGCTGCAGGCCTACCTGGCGGGCATCAACCAGTACCAGGACACCCACCCCGCGCCCACCGAGTTTGCGCTGCTGGGCATCCCCAAGCGGCCCTTCACCGCCGCCGACACCATCAGCGTGGCGGGCTACCTGGCCTACAGCTTCGCGTCGGCGTTCAAGACCGAGCCGGTGATGACGCAGATCCGCGACCAACTGGGGCCCAACTACCTGAAGGCGTTCGACCTCGAATGGCACCCGCAAGGCGCCGTGGAGGACGGCCTCAAGGACGGCGGCCTGAAGCTGGCCCAGGCCGATTGGACCGGCCTGCAGCAGTTCTCGGCGCTGAGCCATGACGCCGTGGCGCTCAGCGGCGTGGCGCAGATGGAAGGCAGCAACGCCTGGGTGCTCTCAGGCGCCCACACCGCCAGCGGCAAGCCGCTGCTGGCCGGCGACCCGCACATCGGCTATTCCACGCCCGCGGTCTGGTACGAGGCCCACCTCAGCGCGCCGGGCTTCGAGCTCTACGGGCACTTCCAGGCGCTGAACCCGGCCGCGCTGCTGGGCCACAACGCGCAGTTCGGCTGGACGCTCACGATGTTCCAGAACGACGACATCGACCTCATTGCCGAAACCACCGATGCTGCGCACCCCGGCCAGGTGCAGGTCAAGGGCCGGTGGGTGCCGCTGGCCACGCGCGAGGAAACCATCCAGGTCAAGGGTGGCGCGCCGGTGGTGCTGAAGCTGCAGCGCTCGCCGCATGGCCCCGTGATCAACGAGGCCCTGGGCGAGGGTGCTCCCACCCGACCCATCGCCCTGTGGTGGGCCTACCTTGAAACCGAGAACCCGGTGCTCGACGCCTTCTTCCGCCTCAACCGCGCTGAAACGCTGGCCAAAGCACGTTCGGCCGCCGAAGGCATCCACGCGCCGGGTCTGAACGTGGTGTGGGCCAACGCCGCCGGCGACATCGCCTGGTGGGCCGCCGCCAAGCTGCCACTGCGCCCGCCCGGCGTGAACCCGACCTTCCTCCTGGACGGCAGCAGGGACGAGGCCGACAAGCTGGGCTACCTCCCCTTCTCGCGCAACCCGCAGCAAGAGAACCCAGCCGGCGGCATCATCGTCTCGGCCAACTTCCAGCCGCCCGGCACCGAGCCTGTGCCCGGCTACTACAACCTCTGGGACCGGGGTGCGCGCATCAGCCAGCGCCTGCGCGAGCCGGGTGTGAAGTGGAATACCGACAACACCCGGCCGCTGCAACTCGACACCGGCACCGGCTACACGCAGCGCGTGCTGGCCCCGCTGCTGCCCACGCTGCAGCAGGCCGTGCAGGACCTGACGGAGAAAAAGCTGCTGGACCTGCTGCTGAAGTGGGACGGCAAACACGACGTGGGGCTGATCGCGCCCACGCTCTACAACCAGTTCCTCTACAACCTGGCCGAGCAGGCCTTCGGCGACGAGCTGGGCGAGCAAGGTTTTGAGGCGCTGCGCCGCACCCGCGCGCTCGACATCGCCCTGCCCCGACTGGTGGCCGACCCCGCCTCACCCTGGTGGGACCGCAAGACCACGCCCGAACGTGTGGAGACGCGGGACGACATCGTCAAGGCCGCCTGGGCCGCCGCGCTGGCCCACCTGCACAGCACCTATGGCAACGACACGACGCTGTGGACCTGGGCCCGCACCCACACCGTCACCCACGCCCACCCGCTGGGCCAGCAGAAGCCGCTGAACCTGCTGTTCAATGTGGGGCCGTTCGCGGCACCGGGTGGGCGCGAGGTGCCCAACAACCTCTCGCAGCCACTGGGCCCGGCGCCGTGGGCGGTGAGCTACGGGCCCTCCACCCGCCGCATCATCGACTTCGCCCACCCCGAGCAGGCCCTGGGCGTGAACCCCGTGGGCCAGAGCGGCGTGTGGGGCGACAAGCACTACGACGACCAGGCCACCGGCTACATGCAGGGCCGATACCGCACCGAGAACCTGGCCGAGGCCGATGTGGCCCGGCAGACGGTGAGCACGCTGACGTTGACACCCTGAATGTCGCGAACATGGCGGCTCTCAGCGCATAGCCGTCATCCCCGCCACCGCCGTCATTCCCGCGTAGGCGGGAATCCAGCATTCAACGTCGGTGGCGTGCAGAGGTCGCCGGGTGAGCGATTGACGCCATGTCCCCCTGTGCCGCGCCCCTACGAGGGCGCGACCCATTCCTCCTGATACTTGCGTCAATCGCTCACCCGACACCCTCTGCCAGGAACCGGCGTTGGCGCCGAACCTGTGGGAATGCAAACAAGGCCTGTGGAGCGACAGGCGGGCAGCCGGGGCTGGCGATTTTTGGGGCGCTGAGGAGCCCAGGCTTCGGGGTGGCGCGCGCAGCGCGCTTCGTGAACATGCTTGCCGCATCTTGTTTGAGTGCAGCGAGCAAGGCGAGCGAAACGAGTGATGCGGCACACCCCGAAGGCGAGCACCGCAAGGCAGTCGGCGCGCAGCGACGCGCCGCCACAGCATGAGCCAGACCCGGCTGGCCGCCTGGCGCGGGCGCACACCAAGCCAGAAGGCCTGGATTCCCGCCTACGCGGGAATGACGGCGGTGACGGGGATGACCGCTATGCGCCGCAAGCCGCCACCGTAAAAAAGGCCGCCCGAAGGCGGCCTCTCGTGCGTACCGGAACGCTGTGGCTCAGCGCACCACGGCGATCTGCTCGCGGTTGCCACCCTTGTAGGTGTAGAGCGTGAGCGCGCCGTTCTTGATGTCGCCCTTCTCGTCGAACGAGATGGTGCCCGTCACACCCTTGTAGCCACTGGTCTTGGCCAGCACCGGCAGGTACTTGGCCGGCTCGGCCGAGCCAGCCTTGACCATGGCGTCCACCATCACCATCGTGGCGTCGTAGACGTAGGGAGCGTAGATCTGCACGTCGGCGTTGAACTTCTTCTTGAAGTCGGCCTTGAACTTCTCCATGCCCACCTTCTGGCTGCCTTCGACGCCGCCGGCTTCAGCGCACACCACCTGGCCGTCGTCCATGGCGCCGGCGGCCAGCTTGGGCAGTTCGCCCGAGCAGATGCCGTCGCCGCCCATGAACTTGGCCTTGATGCCCAGTTGCTTCATCTGGCGGATCATCGGGCCGGCCACGGCGTCCATGCCGCCGTAGAAGACGACGTCGGGCTTGGTGGCCTTGATGCTGGTCAGGATGGCGGTGAAGTCGGTGGCCTTGTCGTTGGTGAATTCACGCTTGGCGATCTTGCCGCCCTTGCCCTTGACGCCCTTTTCGAACTCGTCGGCCACACCCTGGCCGTAGGCGGTGCGGTCGTCGATGACGGCAATGGTCTTGCCCTTGATCTGTTCAACGGCGTAGCGGCCCAGGGTGCCGCCCAGGTGCACGTCATCGGCCACCACGCGGAAGGTGGTCTTGAGGCCCTGGCGGGTGTACTTGGGGTTGGTGGCCGAGGGGCTGATCTGGGGGATGCCTGCGTCGGAGTAGACCTTGGAGGCGGGGATGGTGGTGCCGGAGTTCAGGTGGCCCACCACGCCGTTGACCTTGGCGTCGACCAGCTTTTGCGCAGCGGCGGTGCCTTGCTTGGGGTCGCCTGCGTCGTCTTCGGCCAGCAACTCGAACTTGGCCGTCTTGCCGCCGATCTTCACGCCCTTGGCGTTGAGCTCGTCAATGGCCATGCGGGCGCCGTTCTCGTTGTCCTTGCCCAGGTGGGCAATGCCGCCGCTGGTCGGGCCCACGTGACCGATCTTGACCACCACGTCGTCGGCCAGGGCCAGGCCGGTGGCGCACATCAGGGCGGCCACGGCCGTCAGCTTGAGTTGGAACTTCATCTAAGCGCTCTCCAATGGATCAGTAGTGAGGCCTGTGCTGCCTGGTGGGGCGCGATGCACTCGGGCGGGTGCATCTCACAGCGCTTTGAGGGGCCCGGTTTGGGGGTGCCGGCCTGTTTTGCAAGTTGCAGGCCAGAGCCCACAACGCAGCGCATGGCCGGCGGGAATACAACGGGCTTATTCGCCCAGGTAGGCCGCGCGCACCTTGGGGTCGTCCAGCAGGGCCTTGGCATCGCCGCTCATGGTGACCTCGCCCGACTCCATCACGTAGCCGCGGTTGGCCAGGGCCAAGGCGCGGCTGGCGTTCTGCTCCACCAGCAGCATGGTGGTGCCCTGCTTGTGGATGGTCTCGACGACCTCGAAGATCTTGTCGACCATGATGGGCGACAGGCCCATGCTGGGCTCGTCCAGCAGCAGCACCTTGGGGCGGGCCATCAGCGCGCGGCCCATGGCCAGCATCTGCTGCTCGCCGCCGCTCATGGTGCCGGCCAGCTGCGCGGCGCGCTCCTTCAGGCGCGGGAAGATGCCGAAGACCTTGTCGATGTCGGCCTCGATCTCGCCGTCGTCGCGGCAGTAGGCGCCCATCTGCAGGTTCTCAACGATGGTCATGCGGGTGAAAGTGCCGCGGCCTTCGGGGATCATCACCAGGCCCTGGCGCGCCAGGTCCCAGGCACCCTGGCCCTTGATGGGCTTGCCGAGAAACTCCACAGACCCATCGGCGATGGGCTGGATGCCGGTGACCGCCTTGAGCGTGGTGGTCTTGCCAGCGCCGTTGGCGCCAATCAGGCTCACCAGTTCGCCCTCAAACACCTCGAAGCTGGCGCCCTTGACGGCCTGGATGCCGCCATAGGCCACCTTCAGGCCGGTGACCTTGAGCAGGGGGGGCTTGTTGTCTGTCATGTTGTCGTGTCCTGCTGAGCTCAATGCGGGGTGTGACCGGCGCCAAGGTAGGCCTCGATCACCTTCTCGTTGCGTTGCACCTCGGCTGAGGTGCCTTCGGCGATCTGCTTGCCGTAGTCGAGCACCGTCACGCGGTCGCACAGGCCCATCACCAGCTTCACGTCGTGCTCGATCAGCAGGATGGTGCGGCCGTCCTTGCGGATGCGGTCGATCAGCTCGCGCAACACCAGCTTCTCGGTGGCGTTCATGCCGGCAGCGGGCTCGTCGAGCGCGATCAGCTTGGGGTCGGTGGCCAGGGCGCGGGCGATCTCCAAGCGGCGCTGGTCGCCATACGAGAGCGTGCGGGCCTTGTACTCGGCGAACTTGCCAATGCCCACATAGTCCAGCAGCTCTTGCGCACGCTTGCGGATGGCGCTTTCCTCGGCCTTGAAGCCAGGGGTGCGGAACACCGCGCCGATCAGGCCCGAGCCCGAACGCACATGCCGCCCCACCATGACGTTCTCCAGCGCGGTCATCTCGGCGAACAGCCGGATGTTCTGGAAGGTTCTGGCGATGCCGGCCTTGGCCACCTCGTGCACCGTGGTGGGCGTGTAGGGCTTGCCGCCCAGCTCGAAGCTGCCGCCGTCGGGCGTGTACAGCCCGGTGATGACGTTGAAGAAGGTGGTCTTGCCCGCGCCGTTCGGGC
>WBZX01000245.1_pt1 | contig 51237 bp, 56 predicted proteins | sample 5204211 | NCBI WGS metagenome assembly WBZX01 (sample SAMN12344362, study PRJNA552823) | activated sludge metagenome | biome: Activated sludge suspended growth; feature: Nitrification reactor; material: Wastewater; isolation source: activated sludge from nitrification reactor of wastewater...
CACAGCCCACCAGCCCGGGTGCGGCCCAGCGTGGCGAGCGCCGGCAGGATCAGGCTGGCGAACACCAGATACACCCCGACCAGTTGCACCGAGGTGGTGATCGCCAGCGCAAACAGCGCGTAGAAACCCAGACCGTGTCGCGTCAATGGGCGCCAGAGCAGGCCGATCGCCGCATAGATCGCGGCGGCCACGCCCAGTTGCGCCGGGCTGACCCAGAGAACCTGTCCGACCAGCAGGTTCTGCAGTTCCTCGCCGCCGTGCGGATCGCTGGCCAGCAGCAGGGCGGCGAGGCAGGCCACCACCACGAAGCTGGAGCCGATCAGCGCTTCCTGCCTCGTCGGCCAGCGACGATCGCTCCAGGCCAGCAGTGCGGCGCCCGCGAGCGCCGCACTGAACGCGACGAGTTGCGTGACCCAGCCTGCGTCCGCATCGGCGGCATGGGCGGCGATGACGCCCAGTCCGGCGAACTGCGCGATGGCGAGGTCGAGGAAGACGATGCCGCGCTGCAACACCCGCCGCCCGAGCGGGATGTGCGTGGCCAGGACGAGCAGGCCCGCCGCGAGCGGCGGGCCGAGCAGGGCGGGATCGAGCGCGGCGAAGTTCATCTCAGTGCAGCCCCGCCAGCAGTTTCGACACGGTCGAATCGAACAGGCCGAACAGGTCGCCGCTCTGTGCATCGCCGCCGACGGTGAACGGCAGCGCGACCGCCTTCAGCCCGGCCTGAGCGGCGATCCACTCGCTGGGGCGGGCGGGCTGGTAGGCGGCGCGCAGCACCAGTTTCGCCGGCGTCGCCGCCAACTTGGCCTTCACCGCCGCCAGGCTGGCGAGACTGGGTTCGACGCCGGGCTTGGGCTCGAGCACGGCGACTTCCTTCAGGCCCAGCCAGTTCTGCAGGTAGGGGAAGGCCTTGTGCTGGACGACGACGGGCACCCCTTTCAGCGGCGCCGCCTCCTTTTCCCAGCGCGCGATGGCGGCGTTCCAGCGTGCCGAGAAATCGGCCCAGCGGGTGCGGTAGCCGGCCGCCTCCGCGGGGTCGAGCGCGGCCATGCGCGCGGCCAGCGCTTCGCCGACGCGGGCGATGTTGCGCGGATCGGTCTGGATGTGCGGATTGCCGTCGGCGTGCACGTCACCGGCGGAGCGGTCGAGCGCCGCCGGTTTTTCCAGCATCGCCACGTGCGGCGCGGCGAAGAACTGCCCCGGCTGGCCGGCCTGGATCGCGGCATTGCCCGACTGGGCGAGGATCACCGGCAGCCAGCCGATCTCCAGCTCGGCCCCGGTACAGGCGATCAGGTCGGCGCTGCGCGCGCGGGCGATCAGCGAGGGCCGCGCCTCGATGCGATGCGGATCCTGCATCGCGGTGGTGGCGGTGTAGACGTTGACGTGCGAACCGCCGATTTCCTTGGCCAGCGCGCCCCATTCGGGTTCGCAGGCGAAGATCTTGAGATCGGCGTGCGCGGCGGCGGGCAGGGCGGCGGCCAGCGCCAGCAGCGCGGCGCGGACGGTCAGGGGGGATGTCGGTTTCATGTTCGTGTCCTCAGAACGCGTGGGCGCCGTGGCTGCCCAGGCTGTAGATGTACTGCACGAAGAACTGGTTCTCGTCGACGTTCTGCTGCGCCTGGTCGAGGGTGTACTGCAGGCGGATGCGGGTGAACTCGGACGGGTTGTAGTCCAGCATCAGGCTGTGCCGTTTCGGGTCGTAGTCGGCCAGCGTGCCCAGCGTTGTGCCGGCATCGGCGCCGGCGAACACCGCGTCGCCGCGGAACAGCTGGTCGTAGCGGTAACCCACGCGCCAGCGGGGCATGAACTGGAAAGTCCCCTGCGCGTAGAAGCCCGACTGGTCGGTCGCGTAGTCGCCCGCCAGGCTGCCGCTGCAGGCGCTGGGATCGGTCGCGTCGGCATCGTCGCAATTCAGCAGGCCGGATTCGCGGCGCTGGAAGACTTCCGCGGTGAACTTGAAGTTCTGCTGCGTCGAATTGCCGTCGGGCGCCCATTTCCACACGAAATCGGCGAGCCAGGTGCGGCTGGTGCCGGAGAAGTCGCCGGTCACGCCGACGTTGTTGATATCTACGCCTTCGAAGCTGCGGTTGCGTGGCTTGGCCTGCAGCCAGGACAGGCCGGCGCGCCAGCTGTTCGATGCGTCGAAATCGCCGCCCACGTGGCCGAACAGCGCCACGCTGTTGGCGCCGTTGCTGCCGTTGTTGGTGCTGGGGAAGGCGCCGCCTGCGCCGAGCTCGGCACCGAATTCGAGGAAGAGATCGGTCGGCGCCAGCCATTTGATCTGCAGGCCGTCCTGCACGTAGCCCTCGCCGAAGAGGGCGTCGTACACGAGGTTGTTGGTGGCGAAATCCCAGGCGTGCGGATGCTGCTCGTTCTGGTAGCCGATGCCCGACTTGAAGCGGCCGCCCTTGATCGACAGGCCGTGCCCCAGGCTGGTGGTCTGGAACCAGGCCTCCTCGATGCCGATCGAGTCGTCGGCACCGAGTACCGCGTTGAGGAAGCCGCGGAACCAGGGATCGACGCTGGCGGACAGCACCAGTTCGCTCTCGCCGAGCGAGAAGCCGCGCTCGGGCGCCGAAGCGCCCGAAGGCAGGAAACCGGTGATGCCGCGGTCGGCGCGGTCCTCCAGATGGGCGTATCCGCCCTGGAGGATGAGCGAGATGTCCGGGTTGAAACTGTTGCTGCGGGTCGGTTCGGCCGATGCAACGGGCTGCGCGGCCTGGGCGGCGACGCTGTCGGTCCGGGCCTCGGCCTGCTGCAGGCGCGCTTCGAGCGCCTGGATGCGGGCTTCGTAGGTGGATTTCATTTCCTTGATCTCGGCGCGCAGGGCATCGAGATCGGCGTCGGCGTGCGCCGGAAAGGCGGCCGCGAGCGCGGCCGCCAGCAATGCGGGACGTAACATGGTGTACTCCGTCGAAAGAATGCGGAAAACCCGCGCAGGCTTGCGCGGGAAGCAGGTTCAGACGGAGCGGACGGGCGGGGCGCGGGCGCGCGCGACGATGCGCGCGGGATCGGGATGAGCGATCGCCGGCGGGGCGGCGACGGCGTGTACGGCTGGAATGTAAGGTGCGACGACGGGCGTGGGCGCCGCCGCCGCGCCGAGCTGGGCCTGCGCCACGCAGACTTCGCAGACCTTGTCGGGCAGATTCGATTCGTGCGGACGCAGGTGGGTGAGCGCATGCGCGAACGCCGCCGCCTGCCCGAACAGCAGGGCCAGCGCAAACAGCCAGGAAACGAGGGGGCGGCGCGAATGCATGGCGAGATAGTAGTGCAAATCGGCCCTAGTGCTTCTTTTTTGCCGGTTCGACCGGCGGCACCGGATCATAGCCATGGTCGCAGCCCGGCCGGCAGCGGCCGATGCGCCGGGCAGCGAGCCAGGCGCCTTTCAGGGCGCCGTGTTTCTCGATCGCCTCCTTGCCGTATTCCGAACAGGTCGGCAGGTAGCGGCACTGCCGACCCAGCCAGGGCGACAGCGCGAGCTGGTATACCCGGATCAGGCCGACGAGGGCGCGCTGGGCGAGGTTCATGCGGAAAGCTGCCCGGCTGCGCTGCTGAAATCGGTCAGCAGCTTTTCGACAAAGGCCGGATCGAGGTCGCGCACGATGAAGACGAAGCGGCTGCGATGGTCCTCGTCCGGCCAGGCGTCCAGTTTGACCTCGGGATAGAGCACGTGCTGCACGGCATGCAGCACGACGGGCTGCGCCTCGCCCTGAAGGTTGACGATGGCCTTGAAGCGCAGCAGGTTTTCGGCGCGGAAACTGGTCAGCATCGACAGGGCCGCGGACAGGCCGTGGCGGTCGATCGGTGTGTCGATCGTCACGGAAAAGGCGCGGATGCGCGTGTCGTGCCCATCCTCGGCCGGGCGGCCGCCCAGTGTGCCGCCGCGCGCCGGGCGGTAGCGCTGTGCCTTCAACCAGCGTGCGACCCCGACCGACTTGGTGTCGGCATTCCACAGCCCCAGATTGCGGATGGTATCCGGGTCGAGTGCGCCATGCGTCACCACGATGAGGTCTGCCGCAGGGTTCAGCGCGGCAAGGCGCGCGCGCAGCGCGGCCACCGCTTCCGGCGTGGCGAGATCGGTCTTGGTCAGGAGAAGCCGGTCGGCGACCGCAACCTGCTTGGCGGCCTCGAAATGGGCGTCCAGCTGTCCCATGCCGAACAGGGCGTCCACGGTGGTGACCACGCCGTCGAGGCGGAAGCGGGCACGCACCCAGTTGTCGTGCAGCAGGTTGTCGAGCACCGGGACCGGGTCAGCGATGCCGGTGGTTTCGATGATCACGCGTTCGAAGGGCGGGATATCGCCCTTCGAACGCGCCATCCACAGGTTCTTGAGCGTCGGCGACAGGCTGCCGGAAATCGTGCAGCAGACACAGCCGCCCGACAGCAGCGCCATCGGGCCTTCCATTTTCTGCAGGAGCTGGTGATCGAGCGCGACTTCGCCGAACTCGTTCATCAGGATGGCCGTGCGCGGCAGCGTGCGCACGAGGTGATTGAGGACCGTGGTCTTGCCGCTGCCCAGAAACCCGGTCAGCAGCGTGATGGGAAGCGGCGCATCCATCGCGCGTGCGCCTGGCCCGTCAGGCGTGCAGCTTCTCCATCTTCTCGTGGCGTTCCTGCGCCTCGATGGAGTACTCGGCCGTCGGCCGCGCCAGCAGGCGGGGCAGACCGATGGGTTCGCCGGTTTCCAGGCAGTAGCCGAATTCGCCGGATTCGATGCGGGCCAGGGCCTTGTTGATCTTCTTCAGCAGCTTGCGTTCGCGGTCGCGCACGCGCTGCTCCAGCATGTTTTCCTCTTCGACCGTGGCACGGTCGTTGGGGTCGGCGAAGTTCTCGTTCTCTTTCAGATGTTCGCCGGTATCGGCTGCGTTGGACAGCATTTCGTCGCGCAGGGCCTCGAGGCGGGTGCGGAAGAACGCCAGCTGCGCGGCGTTCATGTAATCCGCGTCGGACATCTTCAGCAGCGCAGCTTCGGTCAGGGGTTTGGAAGAGGCAGGCATTGGGTAGAGCTCCAGCTATCGTCAATGTGGCGACGGCCAGACCGGGCATACCGGTTTTGGCCAAGGCGGGAGTCTGAACGTCTACGGCGCAGGATGCAAGCCATTCGAACGGACGCCTGCCGCCTGCGGACGGGCGGCGGCGGATTGCGCCATAATCGCGCCTATGAAGAAGACCCTCCCCGCCATCCTGTTTTTCGGCCTGCTGGCGGCCTGCGGCCGGGATACGCCACCGCCGGCCGTGCAGGACGTCCGTCCGGTGCGCGCCGAACGGGTGAGTGCGCAGGCCGCCGTGGCCGGCACGCGCTACGCCGGCGAGGTGCGGGCGCGCTACGAAACCGATCTCGCGTTCCGTGTCGGCGGCCGGGTGCGTAGCCGCATGGTGGACGCGGGGACGCCGGTTCGCGCCGGACAGGTCATCGCCACGCTCGATCCCAGCGACTTCGCCCTGGCGGCGCGCGCGGCGCGTTCACAGCTGGCGGCCGCCGAGGCCGAGGCGAAGCTGGCGCGCGAGGACCTGAAGCGCTTTACCGAACTGCGGGCGAGAAATTTCATCGCGCAGGCCGAACTGGACCGGCGGACCACCGCCGCCGCCGCCGCCGATGCGCAGGTGCGGGCGCTGCGTGCCGACGCGGCCCGGCAGGGTAATCAGGCCGATTACACGCGGCTGACCGTGCCGCAAACCGGCGTGGTCACCGCGGTGTCGTTCGAGGCCGGCCAGGTGGTGGCGGCCGGGCAGCCGGTTGCGCGCCTGGCGCAGGCCGGCGAACGCGAGGTGCGCATCGACGTGCCGGAGAACGCGCTCGATGCCCTGCGCGGCGCCAAGGCGCTGAACGTGCGCCTGTGGTCCGCACCGGACAGGGTCTACGCCGGTCGCCTGCGCGAACTGGCGCCCATGGCCGATCCGGCGACGCGCACCTATGCCGCGCGCGTCAGCATTGCGGCGCCGGACGATGCGGTGAGGCTGGGCATGACCGCCACCGTCGAGCTCGCGTCCGACGCGGTGCCCAGCCTGACGGTCGCGCAAAGCGCCCTGTTCCGGGTGAACGGGCGGCCAGAAGTCTGGGTGGTGCACCCGCAGACGGGCCAGGTCGCGGCCCGTGCCGTCGAACTCGGTCCGCTGCACGGCGAGCGTGTCATGGTGCGTTCCGGGCTGGCGGCCGGCGAATGGGTGGTCACGGCCGGCGTGCACAAACTCGCCCCCGGCCAGCGCGTGCGACTGGTCCAATGAACGTTGCGCCGCGTTTTGCCCCCGGGCGCGGCAACCTGTCGCGCTGGGCCCTCGAACATCCGGCGCTGATGCGTTTCCTGATCGTGCTGGTCCTGCTGCTGGGCGTGCGTTCGTATTTCCATCTCGGCCAGGCCGAGGACCCGCCGTTCACCTTCAAGACCATGCTGATCCAGGCCACCTGGCCGGGCGCCACCGCGCAGGAGGTGTCGGAACAACTCACCGAGCGGATCGAGAAGAAACTGCAGGAAATGCCGGAGCTGGATTACGTCCAGAGTTACGCCAAGCCGGGCGAGACCGCGCTGTTCGTCAATCTCAAGGAGAACGTGCGCGGTGCGGACGTCGCCGCGGCCTGGTACCAGGTACGCAAGAAGATCGGCGACCTCGGGCCGCAGTTGCCGGCGGGCGTGCGCGGGCCCTACTTCAACGACGAGTTCGGCGATACCTTCGGCTCGATCTACGCCTTCACCGGTGACGGGTTCTCGCGAGCGGAATTGCGCCGCGTGGCCGAGGACGCGCAGCGCGAAGTGCGGCGCCTGCCCAACGTCGGCAAGGTCGAATTGTTCGGCGTGGTGCCGGAGACGATCTACATCGAGGTGCCGCTGCAGAAGCTCGCCACCCTGCAGCTCACGTCGCAGCAGATCATGCAGGCGGTGCAGGAGCAGAACGGCGTGGTGGGGAACGGCCGGGTGGAGAACGCCACGCTGTCGATCCCGCTGCGCGTGTCGGGGCCGTATTCCGACGTCGAACGCCTGCGCGAGACCATCATCCGCGTCGGCACGCGCAGCCTGCGTCTGGGCGACATCGCCGAGGTGACACGGCGCTACGAAGACCCACCCGCGGTCGAGATCCGCTCGCAGGGCGAACCCGCCGTGCTGCTGGGCGTGTCGCTGGCCGACGGCGGCGACGTGCTCGCGCTGGGGCGCGACGTCGGCGCGACGATGGCGGCGCTGCAGAAGACGCTGCCGGTCGGGCTGGAGATACGGAAAATTCACGACCAGCCCAGCATCGTCGCGCGCGCGGTCAGGCTGTTCATGCAGAGCTTCGTGGAAGCCGTCGGCATCGTGCTGGCGGTGACCTTTCTTGCGCTCAAATGGCGCGCGGGGCTGGTGGTCACGCTGTCCATCCCGGTGGTGCTGGCGATCACCTTCACCACGATGTGGTTCTTCGGCATCGACCTGCACCGCATCTCGACCGGTGCGCTGATCATCTCGCTGGGCCTGCTGGTGGACGATGCGATCATCGCGGTGGAAATGATGGCGCACAAGCTCGAGGCCGGCTGGAGCCGCTTCGAGGCCGCCACCTACGCATTCCATTCGACGGCGTTTCCCATGCTCACCGGCACGCTGCTCACCGCCACCGCTTTCCTGCCCATTGCGCTCGCCAAGTCGATGGTCGGCGAATACACCTTCGCCATCTTCGCGGTGACGACGATCGCGCTGCTGTCGTCGTGGCTGGTCGCCGTCGTCGTCACACCGTATTTCGGCCATCTGATCCTCAAGCCGTCGCATCGCGTGGAGGACGAGGACGCCACCTACCGGACGCCTTTCTATCTCCGTTTCCGTGCTGCGGTCACCTGGTGCCTGCACCGGCGCCGGACGGTGATTGCGCTGACCGCCGCCGGGCTGGTCGTCGGCATCGTGGCGATGCAGAAGGTCGAGAAGCAGTTCTTCCCGCAGTCCGATCGCCTGGAAATCCTGATCGAGATGTGGCTGCCCGAAGGCGCATCGATCGAAGCGACGCACGCTGAAGCGGTCCGGCTCGAATCGCTGCTGCGTCGCGACGCCGACGTGGCACACGTACTGAACTACATCGGCCAGGGTGCGCCGCGCTTCGTGCTGGGGCTGGACCAGCGGCTGGCCAACCGCAATTTCGCACAACTGGTGGTGATCGCGAAGGACGTGCCGGCGCGCGAGCGCGAGATCGCGCGCATCCGCAGGCTGTTCGACACGGATTTCCCCAACGTGCGCGGGCGCGCGGTGCGTTTCGAGTACGGCCCGCCGGCCGGCTATCCCGTGCAGTATCGCCTGTCGGGTTCCGATATCCCCCGCCTCAAGGTCGAAGCCGAAAAGCTGCGTCGCATCGTGGCGGCCGATCCGCGCGTGACCTCGGTGAATCTCGACTGGAACGAACAGTCGCTGGCGGTGAAGGCGCAGCTCGACCAGGACAAGATCAAGGCGCTCGGGCTGAGCTCCGATCTGGTCGGCCGTCTGGTGGCACTGCAATTGTCAGGTGCGACGGTCACCCAGTTCCGCGAGAACGATCTGCTCATCGACGTGGTCCTGCGCACGCCGCGTGCCGAGCACCGCGACGTCGATGCGCTCGCCGCCCTGCCCATCGGCAGCTTCAACGGGCAGAGCGTGACGCTGGGGCAGATCGCCCGCTTCGTGCCCACGTTCGAGGACGGCGTGATCTGGCGGCGCGATCGCCTGCCGACGATATCGGTACGCGGCGACCCGGTCGGCGCCACCCAGCCTGCCACCATCGTGGCCGAACTGGCGCCGCAGGTGGCGGCCTTCCGTGCGGCCCTGCCGGCCGGTTTCCGCGTCGAGATCGGCGGTCCGGTCGAAAGCAGCGCCAAGGCCAATGCCGCCATCGCCGCTTCGTGGCCGCTCATCGTCATCGTCACCTTCACGCTGCTGATGCTGCAGCTCGGCAGCTTCTCGCGGTCCATGCTGGTGGTGCTGACCGCGCCGCTGGGCGTGATCGGCGTGGCCGTCGCCCTGCTCGTGAGCGGCCGGCCGATGGGCTTCGTCGCCCTGCTCGGCATCATTTCGCTGGCCGGCATGATCATGCGCAATTCGGTGATCCTGGTCGACCAGATCCGCCAGGACCTTGCACGCGGCCTGTCGCAATGGGACGCCATCGTCGAATCGACGGTGCGGCGCATGCGGCCGATCAGCCTGACTGCGGCGGCGGCGGTGCTGGCGATGATCCCGCTGTCGCGGTCGATCTTCTGGGGGCCGATGGCGGTATCGGTGATGGGCGGCCTGGTCGCGGCGACATTCCTGACGCTGTTCTTCCTGCCGGCCTTGTATGCGGCGTGGTTTCGCGTAAAAAGCGAGTAGCGGCATCCGGAATGTCGAGGAGGAAGAGCATGAAGTCGATCCTGCTGACGCTTGTCTTGCTCGGCGGCTGCGCGAACCTGCAGTCGAACGACCCCGCCTCGCCCTACTACGCGTATGCGACCGGCTGGAGCATGCAGTTGCATCGCGAGCTGACGATTCCTGCCGACGCGGCGACCGTGCGCCTGCAGTACGGCCGCATCGTGCCGCGCAACAGCGTGCAGGAGCAGGATCCGTTCTGCGTAATCGAGCTTGATACAGTGCGCGACGTCCCGCAGACGCTGGCGCCGGGGCGCTTCGAGGTCCGGCAGGTGACGCGCAGCGTGAGCACGGTGATGGCGGCGCGCGCGCCCGGTTTCGTGCGTACCGGCCTGGCGGACGATGGGTCGCCGACCTTCCTTTACTACATCACGACGTTCCGCCTGCATGACCCTGCGCAACCGGCGCTGCGCGGCATGACCTGCGCCTGGAACCAGATGGCGCCCGGCAACCAGGGCCTGATGCGGCATCTCACGCTGGGCGAGATCCGGTCCGCGCTGGGGGACTGGATGACACTCGTTCCGCCGGGGCGCGGCGTATGAAGCATTCGGGCACGCTCGTCAAACCCGGCAGCCGGCTTCGTCTCGCCGACCGGGATCCGGACGACGACAGCAGCATCGGCAAGGACAAGTCCGATGCACGGGAAAGCCTGGCGACCGCGCACGCCAGGCTGGAGTCACTGCAGGAACGGCTGTACGCGGAGGGCAGGCACAAGCTGCTGGTGGTGCTGCAGGCAATGGACACGGCGGGCAAGGACTCGACCATCCGCCATGTTTTCCAGGGCGTCGATCCGCTGGGCGTCAGGGTGCGCGGCTTCAAGGCGCCGACGCCGGAAGAACAGGCGCACGATTTTCTCTGGCGCGTGCATCCGCATGTGCCCGGCGCTGGCGAGATCGCGATCTTCAACCGCTCGCATTACGAGGACGTGCTGATCACCCGCGTCAACGGCTGGATCGATGCCGGGGAATGCGAGCGACGCTATCGCCAGATCAACGACTTCGAGCGCATGCTGGCGGAAACCGGCACCACCATCCTCAAGTTCTATCTGCACATCTCGAAGGACGAGCAGAAGAAGCGTCTGGAGGAGCGCCGCGACACGCCGCAGAAGCAGTGGAAATTCAATCCCGGCGACCTGGCCGTGCGCGCGCAGTGGGAGGCCTACATGGATGCCTACGAGGCCGCGCTGTCGGCTACCAGCACCACCCATGCGCCGTGGCACGTGATCCCCGCCAACAGCAAGCTGGCGCGCAACCTGACGGTATCGCGCCTGCTGATCGATGCGCTGGAAGCGCTTGACATGCGTTACCCGCCGCCGGTCGAAGGGGCGGCCGGCATCCGGATCGAATAGGGCTTATTTGACGACGCTGAGGTGCGCGGGGCGGGCCGGTCGTGCGTTTGCCTGCACGCTGTTCCAAGCCTGCCAGCCGGGGAAGGCCTCGGGCCGGTGGATGTGATAGCCCTGCAGGTAATCGACCCCGATTTCGCCCAGCATCGCCGCCATGTCGGCGTCTTCGACCTGTTCGGCGATGGAGTGCATGCCGAAGTCGGTTGCCAGGCGGGCGATCGAACGCACGATCGCCTGGTCGCGGTTGTCGGCGAGCATGCCGCGCACGAAGGCGCCGTCGATCTTGAGGTAATCCGCGGGCAGATGCTTGAGATAGAAGAAGGACGAGGCATCGCGGCCGAAATCGTCGAGCGCGAACTGGCAGCCGCGCGGCCGCAGGGTCTGGATCAGGCGCTGCGCGTCTTCCAGGTTGACCACGGCGGCGGTCTCGGTGATTTCGAAGCCGATGCGCGCGCCGGCCACGCCGTAGTGGTCGAGCAGGCTGCACACGACGTCGAGGAAGGATTCGTCGGCCACCGTCTTGCCCGAAAGGTTGACGAAGTACACCGCGCTGTCATCGGGATGCGCCGCCAGCCAGGAAATCACCGCCTCGACCATCCAGCGGTCGAGGATGGGCGCCTGGCCATAGCGCTCGAGCGCAGCCAGCAATTTGGCCGGGCCTTCGATGACGCCGTTGCGCTGCCAGCGGATGAGGACCTCGTAGTGAGGCTGCCCACTGGGCTTGGCGGGCTGGATGAGCTGGCGATAAGGCAGGAACTGGCCGGCCTCGAGGGCCTGCGCGAAATCCGCGGCCCAGCCCATCTCGGCTTCGAGACGGCGGAACCCCACTTCGTCGGCCTCGTACAGCAGGACGCGCCCGCTGCCTTCGGATTTGGCGCGATAGCAGGCCATGTCGGCCTGTACCATGAGGTCGCCGGCCGATGTGGCGTCGCGTGTGATGAGCGCGATGCCCGCGCAGGCGCCGAGCGTGAAACGGCGCCCCTTGTGCTCGAAGCGGAAATCGCGGATGCGCTGCACCAGAGAGCGGCAGATCTGGATGGCTTCCCCCGCCGGGGTATCGAACAGGATGAGACCGAATTCGTCGCCGCCCAGGCGGCCGAGATAGGCATGGTTGGGCAGCGTGGCGCGCATGGTCTGCGCGATGTCCTGCAGCAGGCCGTCGCCGACGGCGTGGCCGCAGGTGTCGTTCACCAGCTTGAACTGGTCGAGGTCGATGTAGCAGAACGCATGCTGTTCCACGAGGTCGTGCGCGGTGCGCAGTGCGCGCGCCAGCCGGCCTTCGACGGCGCGGCGGTTCGGCAGCTTGGTGAGCGCATCGTGGTAGGCCATGTCGCGCAGGCTGTCGAGCAGTTGCTTCTTCTCGGTCTCGTCGCGCAGGACGTAGACCGCGCCGAAGCCGCCGTTGCCGGTGAGCGGCGCGCAGCTGTAGCTGATCGCGAAAATCTGGCCGAAGCGCGTATACAGGCGGGCCGAACCGTTCTTGCCCATCTTCGGCGATTCCTGCGCGAGAAAGCAGGTAGGCATGTCGTCCTCGCTGCTGGCACGGTCCAGGGTCATCAGTTCGCGCAGGGGCGTGCCTATGGCTTCTTCGAGGGCTGCGCCGAGCAGGCTTTCCGCACTGGGATTGATGTAGACGACACGGTTGCGCGCATCGGTGACGACGACGGCGTCGTTGATCGACTGCAGCGTGACCTGCCAGCGCTCCTTCTCGGCTTCGAGCGCGGCTTCGTCGAGCTTGCGCTGCGTGATGTCGAAGCGGATCGTGAGATATTTCAGCGGCTGGCCGTCGTCGCCCTTGATCGGCAGGATGGTCGACGCCAGCCAGTAGGGGCGCCCGTCGCGGGTGCGGTTGCAGATTTCGCCCTGCCAGATGCGGCCGCTGGAAATCGTCTGCCACAGGTTTTCGAAGAAGGCGCGGTCATGCCAGCCCGAGTTGAGCAGGCTGAAATTCTGGCCGATCAGGCCTTCGCGCGTGTACCCCGAAAGGACGCAGAACAATTCGTTGGCGTAGGTGATGGTGCCGTCAAGGGTGGATTCCGCCACTGCGGCCGAACTGTCGAGTGCCTTCTGCTGCTCGTTCAGGTCGGTCAGGAGGCGTTCGAGCGCGGCATTCATGTGGTTGAAACCGCGCAGCGTGTCGCGCATCTCGGGCGGGCAGCCGCGCCCGATCGGCGCGCGCACGCTGTAGTCGCCGGATTCGACCTGGCGCACGACGGTGCGCAGGGTATTCAGGCCGCGCAGATTGAACTTGAGCAGCGCGTGGACCAGCCAGCCCAGCAGGCAGAATCCGAGGACGAGCACCGCGAACAGGCGCGTGCCGAGGTGCCACAGGAAATCCTCGTAGGCCCGGGGCGAGGGCCGGATGACGAGTTGGCCGTAATGCTTGCCGCCGAGTTCGACGCGCGCCTGCATCATCGGGGTGTCGACGGCGGTGAGCGCGGCGAACCAGTCCGGCCGGTCGGCCAGCAGCGGCGGGGCCTGTTCGCGCACGCTGTAGCCTTTCGGCGTGACGTATTCCGCGTACAGGAGATTGCCCTGTGCGACCGGCGTCCGCAGTTGCGCGCGCAGCGCTGGGTAGTCGCCCAGGATGGCGGAATCGGTGACGGCCTGCGTCAGTGCGGCAAGCTGGGCCGAGGCCTGCACGCGCAGGGCGGCGTCGGCGTCGTGTCGCACGATCTGCAGGATTTGCTGGCCGACCAGGATGAACAGCGCCAGCATGACCAGCAGGACGGCGCCCATGACGCGGCTCTGCGTGCTGAATTTGTCCAGCGGGGCAGGGCGCCCGAGATGCGCGCGGTGGGGGGGGCTGACGTTCATACGCTGTGAATCGGCAGCCCGGTGCGATCCTGAAGGGACTGTGAATTCAGGTTTCGGGAGGGAGTGTCTGCTTACACTCCGCGAGCGTCAGGATTTGCGTCGCGCGCGCGGATGGGCCTGGTCGTAGACCTTGGCGAGGTGCTGCCAGTCGAGGTGGGTATAGACCTGGGTGGTGCCGATGCTGGCGTGGCCGAGCAGTTCCTGCACCGCGCGCAGATCGCCGGAGGATTGCAGCACATGGGTGGCGAAGGCGTGACGCAGCATGTGCGGGTGGACGCGTTGCGACAGGCCGGCGCGCACGGCCCAGCGTTCCAGCCGCAGCTGGACGCTGCGTGGACCGAGGCGCTCGCCGCGCCGGTTGACGAAGAGCGCGTTCGTGTCCGTCTTCGCCAGCGTGTGGCGCAGCGGCAGCCACGCCGCCAGAGCGGTGAGTGCCTGCCTGCCGACCGGCACGATGCGCGTCTTGCCACCCTTGCCGGTGACGGTGGCCTCGCCCGCGCGCGCGTCGAGGTGGGCGAGGTCGAGCCCCACCACTTCGGCGAGACGCAGGCCGGACGAGTAGATGAGTTCGAACATCGCCCGGTCGCGTAGGTCCAGTGCGTCGTCGGCCGGCGCGTCGAGCAGCTGGGTACAGGCATCGGGCGACAGGACTTCGGGCAGCGACTTGGCGGCCTTGGGCGGGCGCAGGCCGGTGCAGGGGTTGGCGGGGTAACCGAGCCGGCGGCAGGCGAAGGCATAGAAGCCGCGCCAGCTCGACAGATGACGCGCCACGCTCCGGGGCGACAGGCTGCCGGCGCGCAGCGCGACGACGGCGCCGCGGATGTCGGCTACGTCGAGTTCGGCCAGGGCTTTGTCTCCGACGTGGCGCATCAGGCCGTCGAGGTCGCGCCGACAGGCGGCGAGGGTATGCGGGGACAGCCGCCGTTCGGCGGCGAGGTGGAGCAGGTAGCGTTCGACGGCGTCCTGATTCACTGCATCCGCGTCAGCGCGGCGGCCACGATCTGCCCCAGGCGCGAAAGATAGAGCGTGCCCATGCCGGCGTAGAAGCGCTTGTCCTCCTCGGACGCCAGCACAAGCAGGCCCAGCGAGGGACTGTTGGCCGCCGTGCGCAGGGGGATGCAGGCGAAGCTCTTGAGATGCGGCGACACCTCGCCGAACCAGTCGCTGGCCTGCGGGACCGCCAGCGCGCCGCACACCGGCTGCAGCAGGGTGGAGATGGCGGTGGTGGCATCGGCCGCGAGGCCGCCGTCGGCCAGCAGGCGCAAGGCATGGTGCGGCACGGCGAACCCTTCGCGCAGGTGCAGCGCCAGCGCCCCGGCGATGTCCTGCGGCGACTTCGCGGCCACCAGCGCCAGCGTCAGGGCGTGCAGCTTTTCCGAGATGCCGTCGTTTTCCTCGCCGAACTGGATCAGTTCGGCGAGCTTGTTTTCCAGCATGCGCACCTTGTCGCGCATCGCGATGAGCTGGCGCTCGCTCATCGACACCGCGTGCGTACCGTGGGGATGCGGAATATTCAGTTCCGCCAGCAGGGTGGGGAATTCGTTGAAGAAATTCGGATTGCGGGTGAGAAAGTCGGCGATGGCCTGCCTGTCGAAGGGGGCGTCGAGCGTGTCCATTAGAGTTCCAGTTCTCCTTCAAATACGGTTGCGGCCGGTCCGGTCATGAGAACGGGCTGGCCCATGCCGGCCCATTCGATGACGAGATCGCCGCCGCGGGTATGTACGCTCACCGGGCTTTTCAGCCAGCCCTGGCGGATGCCGGCGACGGCCGCGGCGCAGGCGCCGGTGCCGCAGGCCAGCGTTTCGCCGGCGCCGCGTTCGTAGACGCGCAGGCGGATGTCGTGCGGGGTGAGCACCTGCATGAAGCCGGCGTTGACGCGCTGGGGAAAGCGGGCGTGCGCCTCGATGGCGGCGCCGAGGATGTCCACCGGCGCACTGTCGAGATCGTTCACGCGCAGCACCGCGTGCGGGTTGCCCATCGACAGTGCGGCGATCTCGACGACGTGCTGGCCGACCTTGAGCGGATAGGTCGGTGCCTCGGCGTCGGCGACGAAGGGAATATCGGCCGGCGCGAAGCGCGGCGCCCCCATGTTCACCGTGACCTGGCCGTTGTCGAGCAGGCGGGGCTCGATGAGGCCGGAAGCGGTTTCCACCCGGATCGCGGTCTTGTCGGTGAGGCCCTTGTCGTGCACGAAGCGGACGAAGCAGCGCGCGCCGTTGCCGCATTGTTCGACCTCACCGCCGTCGGCGTTGAAGATGCGGTAGCGGAAGTCGACGCCGGGCTGCGTGGCGGCCTCGACCAGCAGGATCTGGTCGCAGCCCACGCCGAAATGGCGGTCGGCGATGCGGCGGCATTGCTCGGGCGTAAGCGAGACGGCCTGGCGCACGCCGTCGAACACGACGAAGTCGTTGCCGAGGCCATGCATCTTGGTGAAGCGCACGTTCATGCGGTCTTGAGCCTGACGTAGTCCTTGAGGAGGCAGCGATCCATCACCACCGTCATGCCGGCCGCCTGCGCGCGCTGCGCCGCTGCCTCGTGGACGATGCCTTCCTGGATCCAGATTGCCGGCAAGTGTAGCGCCACGCACGCATCGACGATAGCCGGCACGTGCTCGGCGGCGCGGAAGACGTCGACCAGGTCGACGGGAAAGGGAATGTCGGCAAGGCCGGGATAGGCCTTTTCGCCCAGTACCGCATCGACCAGCGGGCGTACCGGCACGATGCGGAACCCATAGCGCTGCATGGCCTGCGCGACGACGTAACTGGGCCGGGCAGGCTGCGGCGACAGACCCACCACGGCGATGGTCCGCACGCGATCGAACAGGGCGCGCAGCGCGGCATCGTTGGGCTGGGAAAAATTCATAGCGTCAATACCATCACGTGGTCGTCCATCACGAAGCCTTCCCCGATATCGAACACGCGCGATTCGACGATGCGGAAACCGTATTTCTCATATGCCCTGATCGCCTGCGCGTTGCCGCGATTCACCTGGAGATGCAGCGATGCGTCTCCGTGTGCCCGGGCCCAGGCCGTGACGGCGTCGAGCAGGGCGGCGCCGATGCCGTTGCGTTGTCGTTGCGGATGGACGTAGAGCTTGTCGAGCTTGCACGCCCGGCCGTCCCGACTGGCATGCGCAAAGCCCGCCGGCGGCGTGCCCGCCACCCACCAGGCGTGGGCCGGGTCGTCGAGCTGCGCCTGGACGCGTGCCGCTGCGTAGCGATCGGCCAGCATGAAATCGATCTGTGCCTGGCTGATGAGCGCGGGGTAGGTGGCCTGCCACACGGTGCGTGCGAGCGCAGTGACGGCCCCGATCTCGTTCGCGGCGAGGCGACGCGGTCGTTCATTCATACAAGCCGGGCTCGCCAGGCGGGCGGGTCTTGAAACGTCGGTGCAGCCAGAGATATTGCGCCGGCATCTCGCGGACGCGCTCTTCGATGAAGGCGTTCATGCGCGCGACGTCGGCTTCCAGATCGTCGCCTGGATAATCTTCCCAGACCGGATAGAAGCGCACTGCGTAGCCCCGGCCCCAGCGCAACTGCCGGGTGATGGCCGGCACGATTTGCGCATTGGTGAGCCTGGCCAGTCGCGGCAGCGCAGAGACGGTGGCGGCCGGCACGCCGAAGAAGGGCACGAACACGGCATTGAGGCGGCCGTGGTCCTGGTCCGGCAGGTAGTAGAAGGGACGCCCCGACTTGATGGCACCGAGCGTGGCCTTGATGCCTTCGTGACGCGCGATCAGCACGATGTCGCGAAAGCGCGTCCTGCCATGGCGCATGTATCTGTCGCTTACCGGGTTGCTGGCGGGGGCGTACATCGAGGCGATTTTCCAGTCCATGGTCAGACGCACGCCGCCCATGTCGAGGCCGACGAAATGCGGCGCCAGCCAGATCACCGGACGTACGCCGTCGCCCAGCGCGGCTTCTGGATTGTCGATGCGCACGAGGCGCCGCAGGCGTGCGTCGGAACTCCACCACAGTACGCCGTGTTCCAGCACGGCACGCATCGAGGCCTGGTAGGTCTGGCGCAGCCAGCGGCGGCGCGTGGCCTCGGTCGCTTCGGGGAAACACAGGCGCAGGTTGGTGGCGACGATGCGGCGGCGGCGTCCGGGGAACAGCGCGAACAGCCAGCCGACGACGTTGCCCAGCAGCGCCTGCAAGGGGAACGGCAGCCAGTGCAGCAGCCACAGCAGGCCCACGCTGGCCCACATGCCCCACAGTCGGGGGTGATACAGTCCGCGCCCGGCGGCGTTCATGCGGCCGCGTCCGGTTCGGGCGCGTTGCCCGGTTTCTTGTAGCGGTTGTAGCTCCACATGTATTGCGCGGGGAACAGGCGGACGATTTCCTCCACGCCCCGGTTGATGCGCGCAGCGGCCAGGGCCTTGTCTTCCGGCAGCGGATCGCCCAGCGGCAGCACGTGCAGGCGGAAGCCGCGTCCCCACGCCAGCCGTTCGGCAGCGATGAAGAACACGTCCGCACCGGTCTTGCGTTGCAGGCTGGCGGCCAGCGTCGGCGTGTAGGCCGGGCGTCCGAAGAAGGGCGCCCAGACGCCGTCGCCGCCGGTCGCCACCTGGTCGGGCAGGATGCCGATGGCTTCGCGGCGCTTGAGCGCGGCAAGCTGTGCGCGCACGCCCGACAGGTCGGTGGGCACCAGCGTCGCCTGGCCGCGCTCGCGGCCCATGCGCATCAGCGTGCCCAGCGTCGCCTTGCGCGGCGGCTTGTACATGGCGGTGAAAGGATGCAGAGAGGCGTAATACAGGCTGATGATCTCGAAACAGCCGATGTGCGGCGACATCAGGATGATGCCCCTGCCGGCCGCGTGGGCGGCGTCGAGATGTTCCCAGCCCCGGATGTCGCGCACGAGCCTGAGCACCGAGGCGTAGGGACGCAGCCATATCGCCGGCAGTTCGGCGATGGCCTTGCCCGACTCCGAGACGGCGCGGCGCAACAGGCGGGGACAGTCGCCCGAGGGCTTGCACACCCCGCTGGCGAAGAGGTTGTCGCGCATGCGGCGGGCGTGCCGGCCCGGCGCCAGGTAGATCAGCCAGCCGAGCGCGACGCCGAAGGCGTGCAGCACGGGTAGCGGCAGCCAGGCCAGCAGTTTGAACAGGGCGATCACGCGGGCATACGAACTTTCACGCGCTTTAGCGCGTAGAAAGTCGGAGTCCCTTTGTGGGGCATGCAGCGCGACGCGGGATGGCGCCGGTCCGGCCGGGAATTGACGAACGGACCGACTGCGCGGCAGAATGCCTGTGCCGCCGGGTTAATCATGACAACTTGCGGGCGGGATACAAATACAGCTAAAGCGTCGCCGCTCCGTGGGTCCCGCGAGCCGGTTACGCAGTCGGTAACCGGGACAACAGGAGCAGTCATGCAGAAGGATTTCATCTTTACTTCGGAGTCGGTGTCTGAGGGCCATCCCGACAAGATGGCCGACCAAATCTCGGATGCGGTTCTGGACGCGATTCTAACCCAGGACAAACACGCCCGCGTCGCCTGCGAGACGCTGCTGACGACGGGGCTCGTCGTCATCGCCGGCGAGATCACCACCTCCGCCGTCATCGATTTCGGCCAGGTCGCGCGCGAGACGATCAAGCGCATCGGCTACGACTCGTCGGAGAAAGGCTTCGACTACCACACCTGTGCCGTCATGGTCGCGGTCGGCAAGCAGTCGCCCGACATCGCGCAGGGCGTCAACGAGGGCGAAGGCCTGTTCCTCGACCAGGGCGCTGGCGACCAGGGCCTGATGTTCGGCTACGCCTGCACCGAGACGCCCACCCTGATGCCGATGCCGATCTATCTCGCGCACCGCCTCACCGAGCGCCAGTCCGAACTGCGCAAGGACGGCCGCCTGCCGTGGCTGCGGCCCGACGCCAAGTCCCAGGTCTCGATCCGCTACGTCGACGGCAAGCCGCAGGCGATCGATACCGTCGTGCTGTCGACCCAGCACCACCCCGAAGTCTCACACGCCCAGCTGACCGAGGCGGTGATCGAGGAAGTGATCAAGCCGGTGCTGCCCAAGGAAATGCTCACTACCGATACCCGTTACCTCGTCAACCCCACCGGCCGCTTCGTCGTTGGCGGCCCGATGGGCGACGCCGGCCTCACCGGCCGCAAGATCATCGTCGACACCTACGGCGGCGCAGCGCCGCACGGCGGCGGCGCCTTCTCCGGCAAGGACCCGTCCAAGGTCGACCGTTCCGCCGCCTACGCCGGACGCTACGTGGCGAAGAACATCGTCGCCGCCGGCCTCGCCGAACGCTGCATGGTGCAGGTCAGCTACGCCATCGGCGTCGCCAGGCCGACCTCGCTGATGGTCGACACCTTCGGTACCGGCAAGATCCCCGAGGCCAGGATCGTCGAACTGATCCAGAGCCATTTCGATCTGCGTCCCAAGGGCATCATCCAGATGCTCGACCTGCTGCGCCCCGTCTACACGCGGACCGCGAGCTACGGCCACTTCGGACGCGAGGAGCCGGATTTCACCTGGGAAGTGACGGACAAGGCGGCCGCCCTGCGGGCCGCCGCCGGGCTCTGATAGAATGCGGGCCTCCGTTTTCTGTCCGATAGGGGTCCATCATGGCCGAGCGTAGTCGCACCCGCCGCAACACTCTGGAACGGCGTTGCCTGTCCAAGAGCTTCAAGCGCCTGTTCAAGGGTTCGCCCAAGAGCATCTTCAAGATGCTCGAAGGCGTGAAGCCCGCCAAGGGCAAGGCTTCCTGAGCCAGGCACTTGACTCGAAACAGCCGGCATCTGCCGGCTGTTTTCGTTTGTGCGGGGGGGGATCAATCCGGCCTGCGGCGACGATGTGCCGCCCATCCAACCAGGCCCAGGCCGGCCAGCATCATGGCGTAGGTGTCGGCTTCGGGGACGGGGGCGAGGTCTGTTACCGCAATGCCTTCCAAGTGAAGGCCGAATGTAAAGCCATAGTACAGTGCGGGCACTCCATCGCTGGCCGTGACCAGATGCGTCCAATCCGCAGTGTAGAAATACACGCCGTTACCAATGAGCGATACCGCTGTCGTCAACGTGCCGGAATCGGGGGCGGCGTTGAACGAGATCCCATTCCACTCGCCGGTAAAACCGGACATATCCAGTGTCATCGTGTTGTTGCTTATGCTGCCGCTGGGTGCGCCATTCAGGGTGGTCATATAGGCTGTCTGGCCTTGCCACAGAAACCCGGTGCTGAAAGCGCCAGGGCCTTGTACGGTTCCCATGAGGATTGCGCCGTCAGTGCTGCCCTGGCTGACGGTGCTGCCGCTGCCGATGAGCCCCAGATTGTAATAAGCAGAAAAAACGCCCCCGCCGAGTTGGGCGGCTGAGCTGCCTAGCCCGCCTGACAATAGGCCGATTTCGCCTATCGACAGGCTTGTGACCGGAGCAGCCAATGCGTCATGAAGGGGCATGCAACCGGCTAAGGCAATGCCGGCGAGTAGGCGTGTAATTTGTTTCATGTCCTCATTTCTGGTTATGTCGCTGGTTGACGGGCTCGAACCGCTGTCGTCTTGTCTGGCGTGCAAATGCACCGCAGCGTAGGCACGCAAATTATGTTCCATGATGGTGCCAGTCTGGGAGGCATCTATCAAAACAATGGCTTGCGAACCGCCTGTGGATTGCTGATATGGCATGTGTAAAGAATGCCGACGCGGTTGGCCTTCCGCTTCCCTGAAGGCAAGCCCTCGACCGTCGAATTCCGGGTTTGGCACTTCCGGGGTAGAATCCGGCCTCGGTTCCGAGGAGCGCTGCGACGGTTCATCCGCCAGGCTCGGGACGCTTCCTTTCAACGGCGCTCACGTTTTCTTTTTGTGATCAGAAAGGAGGGCGTGATGAACGCCGTAACCCCCCCCGCCAATTTCACCGATTACGTCGTTGCCGACCTGGCGCTTGCCGACTGGGGCCGCAAGGAAATCCGCATTGCCGAAACCGAGATGCCGGGCCTGATGGCGATCCGCGAGGAATTCGCCGCCAGCCAGCCGCTCAAGGGCGCGCGCATCACCGGGTCGCTGCACATGACGATCCAGACTGCGGTGCTCATCGAGACCCTGCAGGCCCTGGGTGCCGAAGTGCGCTGGGCGTCGTGCAACATCTTCTCGACGCAGGACCATGCGGCCGCCGCCATCGTCGCGACCGGCACCCCGGTGTTCGCGGTGAAAGGCGAGTCGCTGGAGGATTACTGGGATTACACCCATCGCATTTTCGAATGGGCCGACGGCGGCTTCAGCAACATGATCCTGGACGACGGCGGCGACGCGACCCTGCTGCTGCACCTCGGTGCCCGCACAGAAAAGGATTTGTCGGTGATCGCCAATCCGACCAGTGAAGAGGAACGCGTGCTCTACGCCGCGATCAAGGCCAAGGTCGCGGCGGATCCGACCTGGTATTCGGTGCGTCTGGCCGCGGTGCGCGGCGTGACCGAGGAAACCACGACCGGTGTGCATCGTCTGTACCAGATGCATGCGCGCGGCGACCTGAAGTTCCCGGCGATCAACGTGAACGATTCGGTCACCAAATCCAAGTTCGACAACCTCTACGGCTGCCGCGAGTCGCTGGTGGACGGCATCAAGCGCGCGACCGACGTGATGGTCGCGGGCAAGATCGCGGTGGTGGCCGGCTACGGCGACGTGGGCAAAGGTTCGGCGCAGGCGCTGCGCGCCCTGTCGGCCCAGGTTTGGGTGACCGAGATCGACCCGATCTGCGCGCTGCAGGCGGCGATGGAAGGCTACCGCGTGGTGACCATGGACTATGCCGCCGACAAGGCCGATATCTTCGTTACCGCCACCGGCAACTTCCACGTCATTACCCATGAGCACATGGCGAAGATGAAGGACCAGGCCATCGTCTGCAACATCGGTCACTTCGACAACGAGATCGACGTGGCCAGCATCGAAAAATACCAGTGGGAAGAGATCAAGCCGCAGGTCGATCACGTGATCTTCCCGGACGGCAAGCGCATCATTCTTCTCGCGAAAGGCCGTCTCGTGAACCTCGGCTGCGCCACCGGCCATCCTTCCTACGTGATGTCGTCGTCGTTCGCCAACCAGACCATCGCCCAGATCGAACTGTGGCAGGAACGCGATTCGGGCAAATACCCGGTCGGTGTCTACACGCTGCCCAAGCACCTGGACGAGAAGGTCGCGCGCCTGCAGTTGAAGAAGCTCAACGCGCAGCTCACCGAACTGACCGACTATCAGGCCAGCTATATCGGCGTCGCGAAGGCGGGGCCGTACAAGGCGGATCACTACCGCTATTGATCGATTGCGTTTCGGCTGAAAGGAGGGCGTCATGCGTCTGCTGCTGCTGTGGATACTCAATGCCGTCGCCCTGCTTGCGGTGACGTATCTGCTGCCTTCCATCCAGGTGACGGGTTTCGGCGCGGCACTCGCCGCCGCGCTGGTGCTCGGCTTCATCAACACGCTGGTGCGGCCGGTGCTGACGCTGCTCACGCTGCCGATCACGCTGCTCACACTGGGGATTTTCTATCTGGTGCTCAACGGCCTGCTGTTCTGGCTGGCCAGCGCGCTGATTCCCGGTTTCGAGGTGCACGGCTTCGTGTCGGCGCTGGTCGGCGCGATTCTCTACGGCGTGATTGCGTGGGCGCTGTCGGCGCTCATTCCGAACAAAAAAGGTTGACCATGACCGAACGTACTTTCAGCTTCGAGTTCTTCCCGCCCAAGACCGCCGAGGGGGCCGAGAAGCTGCGCGCCACGCGCGAGCAGCTTGCGCAACTCAAGCCCAAGTTCTTTTCTGTGACCTTCGGCGCGGGCGGCTCGACCCGCGACCGCACGCTCGAGGCCGTCCGGGAGATCCAGGCTTCCGGATCGGAAGCCGCGCCGCACCTGTCGTGCATCGGCTCGACGCGCGAGAACATCCGCGAGATCCTCGGCGAGTACAAAAGCCAGGGCATCCGGCATCTGGTTGCATTGCGCGGCGACCTGCCCTCGGGCACGCTGGACGCGGGCAAATTCAACTACGCCAACGAACTGGTGAGCTTCATCCGCGCGGAAACCGGCGACTGGTTCGAGATCGAGGTGGCGGCCTATCCGGAAATACACCCGCAGGCGCGCTCGTGGAAGGACGATCTCGCGAACTTCAGGCGCAAGGTCGATGCCGGCGCCGACTCGGCGATCACGCAGTATTTCTTCAACGCGGATGCCTACTTCCGCTTTGTGGAAGAAACGCGCGCCATGGGCGTCGAGATCCCGGTCGTGCCGGGCATCATGCCCATCGGCAACTATGTGCAGCTTGCGCGTTTCTCGGATGCCTGCGGTGCGGAAATTCCTCGCTGGCTGCGGAAAAAGCTGGAAAGCTACGGTGAGGATCTGGCTTCGATCCGTGCCTTCGGACTGGATGTGGTGACCGAGCTGTGCGACCGGCTGCTGGCCGGCGGCGCACCGGGGCTGCACTTCTACACCATGAATCAGGCGGGGCCCTCCACGACCATCTGGCAGCGGCTGGGCTTGTCGTAATGCCTACAGCCAGGTAATCCGCTGCTGCAGGGCGGCAAGTTCGACTGCGGCGTCCTTGAGGTTTGCCGCATCGCCATCCGAGCCGACGACGACGCCCTTGTCTGCCACCGGCGCGAGATTGTCCAGCTTGAACCGGCCCTTGCCGGTCTGATCGCGCAGGAAACAGCTTTCGTCGAAGAACAGGCGGTCGCCGCTGGCGTCGACTTCGTCGGAATCGACCGAGTCATGGCCGATCAGCTTCTTTACGTCGTCGAGTCCGACGATTTCAGCTGTGGTGACGGTCTTCTGGCTGGCGTCGATGAGATAGGCTTTCATGGCGTCCTCATAGACATTTGCCGAGCGCGTTCAGGCAATAGTCGATGTTTTCCTGTTTGGCCGAGTATCCCATCAGGCCGATGCGCCAGATCTTGCCTGCCATGTCGCCCAGGCCGGCGCCGATTTCAAGATTGAATTCGCTGAGCAACCGGCTGCGCACTGCCGCGTCGTCCACGCCCTGGGGCACGTAGACGCTGTTGAGCTGCGGCAGGCGTGCGTCTTCGGCGACGACATAGTTCAGGCCAAGCTTTTCCAGGCCGGCCTTGAGTTTTTCATGCATGGCGCGGTGGCGTGCCCAGGCGTTTTCCAGGCCCTCCTCTTCCAGCATCACGAGCGACTCGTGCAGGCCGTACATCGGGTTGATCGGCGCGGTGTGGTGGTAGGTGCGCTTGCCGGCGGACTGCCAGTAGCCAAGCACCAGGTTGAGGTCGAGGAACCAACTCTGCACGGGCGTGCCGCGCGCCTTGATGCGGGCGATGGCGCGTTCCGAGAACGACACCGGCGACAGGCCCGGCGTGCACGACAGGCATTTCTGGCTGCCCGAATAAGCGGCGTCGATGCCCCAGGCGTCGAGATGGATCGGCGTGCCGCCGAGGCTGGTCACGCAGTCCATGATGGTCAGCGCGCCATGTTCCTGCGCGATCTTCGCCAGCGCCGCCGCATCGCTCTGTGCGCCAGTCGAGGTTTCGGCGTGGACGAAGGCCAGCACCTTGGCATCGGGATTCGCCTTGAAGGCCTCGCGTACCTTGTCGGGCGACACCGGCGTGCCCCAGGCATCGTCGACGATCACCGGCACGCCGCCGGTGCGCTTCACGTTTTCCAGCATGCGGCCGCCGAATACGCCGTTGCGGCAGACGATGACCTTGTCGCCCGGCTCCACCAGGTTGACGAAGCACATCTCCATCCCCGCCGAGCCCGGCGCCGAGACCGGGAAGGTCAGCGCGTTCTGCGTCTGGAAGGCCATGCGCAGCATGGCCTTGATCTGTTCCATCAGGTCGACGAAGGCCGGGTCGAGGTGGCCGATGGTCGGGCGCGCCATGGCGTCGAGGACGCGTTGCGGGACGTCGGAGGGGCCAGGCCCCATGAGGATGCGCTTGGGGGGAAGGAAGGATGCCGTCATGACCTTGTTCTCGGTATGGAAATATCAATCAAAACAAAGACTTGATTGTAAGTGCAACAAGTGGAAACGGGAAAGCCGCTCACGCCGTGGGGGCTTCCCCCATCAACGGCCGCATCGCGGTGAGCAGGCTGTTGAACAGGCGCGGATGCAGCTTTTCCTGTTCGGCCAGCATCTGCTTCATCGCGTAGCGTTGCTGCGGCTTGGCGAAACAGGCCGGGCAGTTCTCGAAGATCACGGGCAGGCCGGCGTCGGTCGCGAAGGCGCGCGTCTGCCGTTCGCGTACATACGCAAACGGCCGGATCACGCGCAGGTCGCCGGCGTCGTTGCGGTAGTGCGGCGACATGGTACGCAGCTTGCCGCCGAAGAACATCGACATCATCAAGGTTTCGGCGAGGTCGTCGAGGTGCTGCGCAAGCGCGACGACGTTGCAATGCTGTTCACGCGCGACGCGATACAGAATGCCGCGCCGCATCCGCGAGCAATAGGCGCAATAGGAATCGCTGTCCTTGGTCAGGGTTTTCTGCGCTTCTTCCAGGATGGGCTGGGATTCGAGGAAATAGGGCACGCCCAGCGCGGCGAGATACGGCCGGAGCGGGGCAGGGTCGAACTGGTCGGATTGCGGATCGACCGTGCAGGCGAGCAATTCGAACTTCACCGGCGCCTTCTGCTGCAGGTGGTGCAGGGTGTGCAGCAGCGACAGCGAATCCTTGCCGCCCGACAGGCCCAGCAGGATGCGGTCGCCGTCGCGGATCATGGCGTAGTCGCCGATGGCCCGTCCCGCTTCGGAGAGCAGCGAGCGGGACGGCTTGACCCAGCCGCCGGGCGCGGCGGCGCTCATGCCGAAAACTGCAGCGCGTGCAGTTGCGCGTAGCGGCCCTGCCTCGCCAGCAGGTCGGCGTGGGGACCGGTTTCGACGATGCGCCCCGCTTCGAGCACGACGATGCGGTCGGCCCGTTCGATGGTCGAGAGACGGTGCGCGATGACGAGGGTGGTGCGGTTCTGCATCAGCGTCTCCAGGGCAGCCTGCACGTGACGTTCGGATTCGTTGTCGAGCGCCGAGGTGGCTTCATCGAGAATCAGGATGGGTGCGTTCTTGAGGATCGCCCGCGCAATGGCGATGCGCTGGCGCTGGCCGCCGGACAGACGCATGCCGTTCTCGCCGATCAGCGTATCGAGCTTGTCCGGGAGGGCCTGGATGAAATCCCAGGCGTGTGCGGCGATGCAGGCGGCGCGGATTTCGTCCGCGCTCGCGTCGCGTTTGCTGCCATAGGCAATGTTATGCGCCAGCGTGTCGTTGAACAGCACGACGTCCTGCGAAACCAGCGCAATGTGGCTGCGCAGGTTCTGCAGGCGCAGGCTGCGGATGTCGGTGCCGTCGAGTTCGATGCGGCCCGTGTCGGGATCGTAGAAACGCGGGACCAGGTTGGCCAGGGTGGTCTTGCCGGACCCCGACGCACCGACCAGCGCGACGGTCTCGCCGGGGGCGATGTCGAGCGCGATACGGTCCAGCGCGGGGGTGGGCTTGCCCGGATAGGCGAGCGTCACGTCGCGGAAAGTCAGTCGCCCCTCGATACGGTCGGGCGCATGCGTCCCGTGGTCGCGCTCGGTCTCTTCGTCGAGCATGGAGAAAATGGTTTCGGCGGCTGCCAGGCCGCGCTGCAACTGATCGTTGACGGCGGTGAGCCGTTTGAGCGGGGCGAAGAGCAGCAGCATGGCCATGAAGAAGGCGACGAAGCCGCCGACCGTGGTGGTGTTTTCCGAGGCCTGTCCGGCAGCGATGTAGACGATGACGGCGAGTGCGACGGCGGCGATGAACTGGATCACCGGCTCGTACACCGCGTTGGCGGCCACCCGCTTCATCTCGAACAGCCGTGCCTGGTTGGCGGCGTGCCGGAAACGTCCCTGCTCGTAGTTCTCGCCGCCGTAGAGCTTGACGACGCGATGGCCGCCAACCGCCTCGTCCACAACCTGGGTGAGTTCGCCGATGTTCTGCTGGGCCTTGCGCGAGAGTCCGCGCAGACGCTTGCTCGCGATACGCACGATCCACAGCGTGAGCGGCACCAGGGCGAACACGATCAGGGTCAGGCGCCAGTTCAGCCAGAGCAGGTACCCGAGCAGGCCCAGCACGGTGACGGTGTCGCGTACCAGGGTGGTGAGCGAACTGGTGGCCGACTGCGTGACCTGGGTGACGTTGAAGGCCAGGTGCGCGATGAGCTGTCCGCTGGGATTCTGGTCGAAATAGCGGGTTGGCAGGCGCATCAGCCGGTCGAACATCGCGGTGCGCAGGTCCATCACCAGCCGGCTGCCGACCCAGGCCATGCAGTAGGTGCTGATGAAGCTGGCCACGCCGCGTACGATGAACAGCGCCAGCAGCAGGACCGGCACCCAGCGGATGAAGCTCTGGTCCTTGGCGACGAAGCCTTCGTCCAGCAGCGGCTTGAACAGGGCCGGCAGCATGGGCTCGGTGGCGGCCGTCGCCACCAGCGCGAGGATGGAGAGCGCGAACATGCGCCAGTAGGGCCCGACGTAGCCGAGCAGACGCTTGTACAGCGCACGGTTCGAGGCCGGATTCATGGGCACGACAAAAGGGACCGGAACCGGGTTTCGGGAAGCTTTCGCTGGTGGGGAATGCTGGTTTCGAGCATGGTTTCTGGGCCGGGTGCCCGGCGATTGTAGCGTGCCTCGCTTGCCGGCACCGATTCCGCGCGTCGGGTTATGCGCCGGGCGGGACAGGGGGCGTAGAATACGCCGCCATGTCCGAAGTCATTGATCAGCGTCCGCGCGCGCAGAACGTACTCGAGCAGCACCTCAGCGAGGTGCAGCTCCTGCTTGCGCGCCAGCGGCGCGTCGAGGCGCTGGTGCAGAAGCAGGACATGCCGCGCCACGATCTGGTCGAGGGCCTGGTGCATCGCCAGCATCTGGTGGAACTGCACAACCTGCTGCGGCGCCTGTCGGCCGGCGAAATCGCGCGCGTGATCGAGGCCCTGCCGGAAGAAGATCGGCTGGCTGCCTGGCAGGAAGTCGAGGAGAGCCGCTGCGAACTGGTGCTCGAACTGGTGTCGGACGACGTGCGGGCCGAACTGGTCGAGTCGCGCCCCCTCAGCAGTGCGCGCAACATGTTGTCCGCCTTCGAGCTGCGCAACGGACGCCTGAGCCAGGTGCGCATCGACAGCCGGGCGGATCTGGCCAACGTCAATCCGATGTGGGTCGACCTCGTGGCACCGACGGCCAGCGTGCGTGCCTGGGTCGGCGAGTACTTCCAGCTTTACCTGCCTGATCCCGAGGACGTGACGGACATCGAGGAAAGCGCGCGCTTCTATATCGACGACAACGATTCGGTGCACCTGAGTTCGGATTTCCTGCTCGACAAGCAGGGCGATGCGCGCAACGTCGCGGTCGCGTTCATCCTGCACCGCAATATCCTGTTCTCGGTACGCAACGAGGAACTTCCGGTGTTTCGCCTGCAGCGTCTGCGGGCCCGTACGCAGCCGGGCTACGTCTCGGACGGCAAGGACGTGCTGCTCGATCTCTATGGTGCCGACGTCGAGTATTCTGCCGATGCGCTCGAGGATATCTACGCCGAGCTCGAACGCGTCGGTCGCCAGGTGCTCTCGCCGCAGGTCACCGACGACGAGGCCGCGGAGATCCTCGCGGAAATCGCCAAGGGCGAAGACCTGAACGGGCGGATCCGGCGCAACGTGCTCGACACGCGTCGCGCGCTCTCCTTCCTGATGCGTGGCCGCCTCCTGTCCACGGAGCAACACGAGGACGCGCGGCAGATCCTGCGCGACATCGAGTCGCTCGACGGCCATACGTCCTTCCTCTTCAACAAGATCAACTTCCTGATGGATGCCACCGTCGGCTTCATCAACATCAACCAGAACAAGCGGGTGTCCAAACTGACCGCGATTTCGGTGGTGTTCGTGCCGATCAATATCATCGCCGGCATCGGCGGCATGTCGGAATTCTCGATGATGACGGCGGGCATTCCCTGGCCGATTTCCTATGGCGCGTTCATCGCCGCAATGTGCGCGATCGGCTACGGGACCTATCACGCCCTGCGTTACTTCGAACGCCGCAAGGCGCTGGTTGCGCGCCAGGGCAAGGATGCCTGAGCCCGGCAAGGCGCGGCACCCGCTCTCCCGATTTACTGCGGTACGCGCGCGTAGCCCATGTAGCGCTGGATCGCGGCGACGCGCTTCTGGTAGGCGCGCGAACTGCGGTGATTCTCGTACCAGCGCGGGTTGGGCACCATGGCCGCCAGGCGGGCGGCCTGGTCGCGGCTGAGACTGGCTGCGCTGGTCTTGAAATAGCGGCGCGCGGCGGCTTCGGCGCCGTAGATCCCGTTACCCCACTCGATGACGTTGAGGTAGACCTCGAGGATGCGTCGCTTGCTCCAGGTCGCCTCGATCATCAGTGTGATGATCGCTTCCTGTCCCTTGCGGATGAAGCTGCGTTCTCCGGAAAGAAAGAGATTCTTGGCAAGCTGCTGGCTGATGGTCGAGCCGCCGGCGACGAGTCGGCCCTTCTTGAGATTCTTGCGCACCGCGGCCTCGATACCCTCGACATCGAAGCCTTCGTGGTCGAGGAATTTCGCATCCTCTGCAGCCACGATGGCCCGTTTGAGATTGATCGAGATACGGTCGTACGGTACCCACTTGTGCCGCAAGGAAGCATCCGGATTGGCTTCCTGCCGGCGTTCGAGTCCCGCCGCCATGAATGCCGTGGAGGCGGGATCGTGATCGATCCACCACAGTACATGGGCAAAGACCCAGGCCTGATAGAGGACGACGAGGGTGGCGAGCGAGAGGACGGCGTTTCGCGTCCAGCGCAGGAAGCGCCGCATCATGCGCGCAGCGCGGCTATGACGGGCGCGGTGTCCGGGCGGACGCCGCGCCAGAGGAAGAAGGCCTCGGCCGCCTGTTCGACCAGCATGCCCAGGCCGTCCGCCGTGACGGCGCGGTGTTCGCGCGCGAAGCGGAGAAAGGGGGTGTCCCGCCCGTACATCATGTCGTAGGCCAGGGCGCCGGGGGCGAATACGTCCGGCGCAAGCGGCGGCAGCTCGTCGGCGAGGCTTGCCGCCGTGGCATTGATGACTACATCGAACGCGCCGGGCACGGCGTCGAACCCGCAGGCCGTCACGCCTTGCCCGAATGTCGTGGCGAGGGCCTCGGCACGGGAGACCGTACGGTTGGCAATGACGAGCGAAGCCGGCGCCTGCGCAAGCAGGGGACCGATCACGCCGCGCGCTGCGCCGCCGGCGCCGAGCAACAGGATGCGCCTGCCCGACAGCGGGCGCTGCAGGTTGTGCAGGAGATCGGCGACCAGTCCCGCACCATCGGTGTTGTCGCCCAGGATGGCATCCGCCTCGAATGCCAGGGTATTGACCGCGCCGGCACGCTCCGCGCGTGGGGTGAGGCGCGTGGCCAGGGCGCAGGCCTCCTCCTTGAACGGCACCGTGACGTTGGCGCCGCGGCCCCCGGCTGCGGCGAATGCGCGCAGGCTGCCGGCGAATCCGTCGGTGGGGGCGAGGATGGCTTCGTAAGTCATGTCCTGCCCGGTCTGGCGGGCAAACGCGGCGTGGATGAGCGGGGATTTGGAATGGGCAATCGGGTGCCCGAAAACGGCGTAGCGGTCGGTCATGGCGCGATTCTAACCGCGCCGTGCTGAATCAGGTCTGGTGCCAGGGCAGGCGGCGCACTTTCCAGCCGTTGCGTGTGTTGCGATGTCCGCTGGCCTGATCGAGATCGCCCTCGAACCCCTCCAGCACGTTGTAGCAATTACTCCGTCCGGCCTGGGTGCAGGCCGTTGCCGCCCGATGGGAGCGTTCGCCGCTGCGACAAATGAACAGCAGCAGGGATTCGGGATCCGTGGCCTGTGCGAGTTGTACGAGGAAATGCGGGTTGGCGACCCAGCCCGGCCAGGACTGCCACTCCACATGTACCGCCCCCGGAATGACGCCGGTCAGTTCGAGCTCGGCACGCGAACGCACGTCCACGAGCCGGGTTCCAGGCGCCAGGCCCAGCAATTCGTGCGCTTCGGGCGGAACCAGGGCGCCTGCATAGGGCAGGGACAAAATCTGCCCCCGGTTGTGGGCAGCGTCGAGCAATTCGGTGATGCGTCCCATGGCACGCTCCTGACAGTCAATCCAAAGTATATGCACGCTCGGGAGAGGTGCAATCAATGCACCGAAAAAGTGCATATAGGTCGATCCAGGCACGGTAACGGTGCGTTTCATGGGGTGCCTGTCAGGCTATCCCGGCCCGCTTGCCTTGTGGCACAATGCCCGGCCGCCCAATTTTTTGCATGGCACGGTTGCTGCTAACTCGCTCCTCGTATGACGTTTCCGAGTAGCGCGTGCGCGCGGTGTGCAACGTCGTCGTTCTATCCATTTCAGTCTTGAGGAGATTCAGCATGGCCGTGGCCGATGTGATGAAGACAATCAAGGACAACGAAGTCAAATTCGTTGACCTGCGCTTTACCGATACCCGTGGCAAGGAACAGCACGTGTCGATCCCCGCACGCATCGTGAGCGAGGAGTGGTTCGAGGATGGCCACCCCTTCGACGGTTCGTCGATCGCCGGCTGGAAAGGCATCCAGGCCTCCGACATGCTGCTGAAGGCCGATCCGGATTCGGCCTACATGGACCCCTTCTTCGACGAAGCCACCCTGGTGCTGACCTGCGACGTCATCGAGCCGTCCGACGGCAAGGGCTACGAGCGTGATCCGCGTTCGGTCGCCAAGCGCGCCGAGGCCTACCTCAAGTCCACCGGCCTCGCCGACACCGCCTACTTCGGTCCCGAGCCTGAGTTCTTCATCTTCGATTCGATCACCTGGCACGACAACATGTCGGGCTGCGGCGTGCAGATCAATTCGGAAGAAGCGGCCTGGTCGTCGGCCGAGAAATTCGAGAACGGCAACACCGGCCACCGTCCCGGCATCAAGGGCGGCTACTTCCCGGTTCCCCCGGTCGACAGCCTGCAGGACATCCGTGCCGCCATGGTGCTGGCGCTGGAAGAAGCCGGCATCCCGGTCGAAGTGTTCCACCACGAAGTCGCCACGGCCGGCCAGTGCGAGATCGGCACCGTGTTCAGCACGCTGACCAAGCGCGCCGACTGGACCCAGACCCTGAAGTACATCGTGCAGAACGTCGCCCACGCCTACGGCAAGACCGCGACCTTCATGCCCAAGCCCATCGTCGGCGACAACGGTTCCGGCATGCACGTGCACCAGTCCCTGTGGAAAGACGGCAAGAACCTGTTCGCGGGCGACGGCTATGCCGGCCTGTCGGAAATGTGCCTGTATTACATCGGCGGCATCATCAAGCACGCCAAGGCGCTGAACGCGATCACCAACCCCTCGACCAACTCGTACAAGCGTCTGGTCCCGGGCTTCGAGGCACCGGTCATGCTCGCCTACTCGGCGCGCAACCGTTCGGCCTCGATCCGTATCCCGATCGCCGCATCGACCAAGGCCCGCCGCATCGAGACCCGCTTCCCGGATCCCACGGCCAACCCCTACCTGTGCTTCGCCGCGCTGATGATGGCCGGCCTCGACGGCATCCAGAACAAGATCCACCCCGGCGATCCCGCCGACAAGGATCTGTACGACCTGCCGCCGGAAGAGGATGCGAAGATTCCGAAGGTCTGCCACAGCCTGGAAATGGCGCTGGACGAACTCGACAAGGACCGCGAGTTCCTGACCCGCGGCGGCGTGTTCACCAACGACATGATCGACGCCTACATCGAACTGAAGATGCAGGAAGTCACCAAGTTCCGCATGACCACCCACCCGGTGGAATTCGCGATGTACTACTCGCTGTAAATCCAGCGGGGGTTACGGAAAGGGCGGCCTGGGCCGCCCTTTTTTCATGGGATCGCGCAGGCGGTCGGGCATCAAGTCGGCAGCGGTTTTGGCCGTAGTCAGGGGGTACGCTACACTCGCGCCTATGCCATTCACACGCCTGCCCTTCCTGCTGTGCCTGATTCTGGCTGCGCCTGCGCAGGCGGAAATCTACAAGTACGTCGATGAAAATGGGCAGGTTACCTTCACCGACGTCTACAGGAAGGGGGCCAAGCGCATCGACCTTCCCGGTGCCCCCACGCCGCTGCCGTCGGGCAGCAAATCGCGCCGTGCGTCGTACGCGCCCAGCCCGGCAGACTTCCCCCGTATCGATCCGGCCACGCAAAAGCGTCGGGACGATATTCGTCGCCAGGTACTGGAAGACGAAATCGCGGGTGAGCGTCGCGATGCCGAGGAGGCGCGCCGGCAACTGACCCTGGGCGAGCGCCTGCAACCGGGCGAACGCGCCACCGACGCGACTTATCTCAATCGCGTGAAGAGGCTGCGCGATGCCGTGCAGCAGCACGAACAGAACGTCGCGTCCATCCAGCGCGAACTCGCCAACCTGCGGTAGCCCCCCGTCCTGGCCGGCGTGGCTGGCCACAATGCAAAGGCGCATGCTCTGGCACAATCAGTGCTTCATACGAGTGCATGAGCGCCATGCCTATCCCAGACAGCGAATATTCCGGGCTCGACGGTCTTTCCACGGGCATCCTGGTGCTGGATGCCGAAGACCTCATCCGCTATGTCAATCCGGCAACCGAGACGCTGCTGGGCGTATCCGGCGCCGTGCTCGTCGGCGATACGGCCAGCCACGCCTTCGTGCGCAGCCCGGAATTTCTGGGCGCGATCGAGACAGCGCGCAGCGAACAGGAAACCGTGATCGAATACGAGCTCGACGTGGCGGTGAATGGCCACCCGCCGATCCGGGTCGGTTGCAATATTTCCCCGATGGAACGGCCGGCGAATGGGATGCTGATCGAGATGCGCGCCCTGGATCCACATTTGCGCATCGCGCGGCTGGAGCAGGCGCGTCTGCAGCAGGAGGCCAATCGCGAACTGCTGCGCAATCTGGCGCATGAAATCAAGAATCCCCTCGGCGGCATCCGCGGCGCAGCGCAGTTGCTCGAACACGAGTTGCCGCGCGAGTCGCTGCGCGAATACACCCAAGTCATCATCAAGGAGTCCGACCGCCTGCAGTCGCTGATGGAGCGGCTGCTGACCCCGCACCGAACGCCCCGTTTTGGTGCGGTCAATATCCACGAAGTCCTGGAGCGGGTGCGCAGCCTGATCCTGGCCGAAACCCCGAGCGTGACGCTGCGGCGCGACTACGACATCAGCCTGCCCGAGATTCGTGCCGATGCCGAGCAGCTGATCCAGGCCACGCTCAACATAGCGCGCAACGCGGTGCAGGCCATGCATGGCCAGGGCAGGATCGTGTTCCGTACCCGGGTCGCGCGGCAGATCACGCTGGAAAGCCGGCGCCACAAGCTGGGCATGCGTGTCGAGATCGTCGACGATGGGCCCGGCATTCCGGAGGACATCCGCGAGCAGATATTTTATCCGCTGGTGTCGGGGCGCGAGGGCGGCAGCGGCCTGGGACTTGCCGTGGCGCAGACGCTGGTGGCCCAGAATCACGGCACCATCGACTGCGAAAGCCAGCCCGGCCATACCGTTTTTTCGATTTTTCTTCCGCTTCCCGCCTGAACATCGCCATGCCGAAATCAACTGTAGTCTGGATCATCGACGACGACCGCTCCATCCGCTGGGTGCTGGAGAAGGCGCTGTTGCGCGAGGACATCCCCTGCATGACCTTCAGTTCGGCGACCGACGCGCTGCGCGAACTCGAACGCAGCACCCCGGCTGCCGTGCTGTCGGACATCCGCATGCCCGGCGTGTCCGGCCTCGAGTTGCTGCAGGCCCTGAAGGAGCGGCTGCCCAAGGTGCCGGTCATCATCATGACGGCGTATTCCGATCTGGACAGCGCGGTCGCCGCGTTTCAGGGTGGCGCCTTTGAATACTTGCCCAAGCCCTTCGATGTCGACCAGGCGCTCGAGCTGGTGCGTCGCGCGCTGGCGGAAAATGCCAGTCGCGACATGCCCGTGCAGAGCGATGCGCCGATGCCGGAAATCCTCGGGCAGGCGCCTGCCATGCAGGAAGTGTTCCGCGCCATCGGCCGGCTGGCGCACTCGCATGCCACCGTTCTGATCACCGGTGAATCCGGCAGCGGCAAGGAACTGGTTGCACGTGCGCTGCATCGCCACAGCCCGCGCGCCGCCGGTCCCTTCATCGCGCTCAACACGGCCGCCATTCCCAAGGATCTGCTCGAATCCGAGCTCTTCGGACACGAACGCGGCGCCTTCACCGGGGCCGCGGCGCAACGCCGCGGGCGTTTCGAACAGGCCGACGGCGGCACCCTCTTCCTCGACGAAATCGGGGACATGCCGGCCGAGTTGCAGACGCGGCTACTGCGCGTGCTGGCCGACGGTCAGTTCTACCGCGTCGGGGGGCATACGCCGATCAAGGTCAATGTGCGCGTCATCGCCGCCACGCATCAGGATCTCGAAGTGCGCGTGCGCGAAGGCCTGTTTCGCGAGGACCTCTTTCATCGCCTGAACGTGATCCGGCTGCGCTTGCCGGCCCTGCGCGAGCGACGTGAGGACATCCCGCTGCTGGTGCGGCATTTCATGCAGAAGAGTGCGCGCGAACTGGGCATGGAAGCCAAGGGCGTGTCAGAGGCCGCAATGAAGACGCTGGTCGGCCTGCCATGGAGCGGCAACGTGCGCCAGCTCGAGAACGTCAGTCATTACCTGACCGTCATGGCGCCAGGACAGGTGGTCGAAGTCGGCGATCTGCCCGCGGACCTGATGCAGGGCGGCGTCGCCTCGGGAGCCGGCAGCGACTGGCTGGCCGGATTGGCTGCGGAAGCCGGCGCGCGGCTGGCGCGCGGGGAAGCAGCCATCCTGGACGAGCTCACGCAGGCCTACGAAAAAACCCTGATCGAGGTGGCCCTGCGGCACACCGGTGGGCGTCGCATCGAAGCCGCACACCTGCTGGGCTGGGGACGCAACACGTTGACGCGCAAGATCCACGAGCTGGGCATGGATGCGGCGGAGGCGGACGAGCCCAAGGCCTGATCGCGTGCGGCGGTGATGAACGAAAAAAGCCGACCCGGGGTCGGCTTTTTTTCGTGGCGCGGTCCTGTCAGGCGGCGAGCGCTTCTTCCAGCAATTTCTGGATTTCGCCCTTCTGGTACATCTCGATCATGATGTCGGAGCCGCCGATCAGTTCGCCTTTCACGTAGAGCTGCGGAAAGGTCGGCCAGTTGGCGTAGTACTTCAGGTTCTCGAAGATTTCCGGATCGGCCAGCACGTTCACCGCCAGGAAATCCTTCACGCCGCAGGCCTGCAGGACCTGCGCGGCGCGCGAAGAGAAGCCGCACTGGGGAAACTGCGGGGTGCCCTTCATGTAGAGAACGATCTTGTTGTTGGTGACTTGTTCGCGGATGCGGTCGAGCGGGGCCATGGCAACTCCTGAATACTTGACTGGAATAGTCGGGAATTATACCTGCGACATGTCTGTCGTCAAGCCGCCTTGGGGGCTTCGTGATCGAGATAGGGGCTGACGAAGGCCTTGTGGAAAAGATGCGGTATCAGCAGGTGCAGGGGCATGCGCAACCAGTGCGCCCTGATGTAGGCCGCAAGTCGGGCCGCCGGCGTGAACGCGTCCGCGCAGCTGTCATGGTCCGGCGCCAGCGCGCGCGCGAAAACGGCATCCATGAGTGCCAGCATGACGCGGCCCGGTGCGGCGTCCTGCAGGGCGGCCAGCACCGACTCCGGCACTGGCGTATCGAGAAAATGCCCTGTGTAACGCAGCGCATAGTAGAGGGAGCGGCGCAGCTGCAGTTCCTCGGCGCGCGCCAGCAGGCGCGGCCAGAAATCGGCTGTGCCTGCAGCTTCGCGCAGCAGGAGATCGAGGTCGGTCAGGTCGCGCAGGCCGTGCGGCAGTTCGCCGTCGTGGAAGAGGTGCGTCGCCGAATGCAGGATGCGGTCTTCGGGGGCCAAGACCCAGACTCCAGGCAGGGACTCTGTCGGTACTGCACGGCTCCGCAACTTGTCTGAATCGGGGTGGTAACGTGCCGTATCAGGCAAGATGGCGTGGTGCACGTCAATGACCGTCTGGCGGTGCACATGTTGCATGGGGGGAATCTCATGCATCCAGCGGCGATAGTAACGTTTGTCGTAATCGGATTGGTGAGTGCCATGCCAACCTGCGAGCATGAGTGCATTTTCCACATCATGCAGCCGGTCGCGGGGTACCAGAATATCGATATCACTGAACAAGCGGCCGCGGGCAGCGGGCACATCCGCAGCGACGTAGGCCGCTCCCTTGAGTGCGATAAGCGGTACATCAAGATTGGCGAGTGCTGAACGGATCTGCTGGAGTTCCCAGGTGACTGCCGAACGTTGTTTGCTTGCCAGGGTTTCGGCGGCAACAAAGTGCCACCGTACCTGAGCTGGAATTGCGCGCGCCAATGTCTCGCCCTGAAGCAAATGGGCCAGGCGGGCCAGCAGACCTGCGGCACGTGCCTGGCGGATCAGCGTGTCCCACTCGCTCATGGAAAAGCGGGTGATGGAATCCGGCGTACGCAGCGTACGGATAAGCAGATCGTGACTCATGAGGAGATACGATCAGGGCAAACCAGACGGTCAAACGCAGCAATGGCCTCGTCAAGATCGCTATAGCGGAAATCAAAACATTCGGTCTGATCGACGAGTGCGGTGCCCACGCGGAAACCATCTGCGCCGAGATGACTGTAGTTGAAAGCGTTCTGTGCCAGGAACATGAAGGTTTGTGCCCGCGAACGTGGCGTGAGGCGGGTGCTGGCACCCGCTTCCCATTTAGGGAAAATGACCCAGCACGGCTGCGCAGGTTCGTGCTGGCGCAAGACGCTTTCACGGGGAGGTCGCATATGGGCCACAGTGCCCTTGATCGTGTCATGTGAAGGGCGATTGATGAAGGCCTCCCCGTCAAACTGTCGTATGACGTCGATCGACTGGTTTTTCAGGCTGACCGGCCGGGGCAGGGGCTGAATCATTCCTGATTTGCGATCGATCAATGCGAGTTCGTCGGACAATAATCGCCAACCCGAGAGAACCAGGCCGGCGGTCAGCGTGCTTTTGCCTGAGCCTGGGGGGGCAGGGAGAATGGCCGCATGACCATTTTTCTCCACAACCGCAGCGTGAATGATGAGGTACTGGTGCGCCTGTGTCGAAACGCACCAGTTGAGCCCCCATTCCAGCATGGGAAACGCCTGGTTGTAGGGTAGGGGCTTGAACGGTTGCATCCCGTCATAGGAAAACCTTGCCTGTGGACGAATCCATCGTCGCAAGCCACCTGTGGAATCGATGGAAACATGAAAATCGGCGAAAGCTTCCCGCACGCTGCGCACTTCGAACTGGCCGTATAACTGCGAGAGCCCTTCAGCGATGCTGGCGATTTTTGACTGTACGCGCAGAGAGAATGGCCCTGTGCGCATCCATACCCCAGGCCCTGCCAACTGTTTGCGCAGATCGGTGGGCGAAAGCTGAAGCAGTTTCATGCGGATTCCAGCAGGCCGATCTTGCGCAGATTATGCAAGACGTCTTCGGCAAGCATACGGAAATGAGGTGTATTGCCTACGCCAAGTCTTTGTGCGAGTACGTTGGCAATTTCGTCGAGAGTTTGACCCGGTTGCTCGCGGCAGGCCTGGTAGAGCGCCAGCGTGAACGGCTTGAGGTAGTGTGTATCCCCTGAGCTGCTGTCGAAAACGACAGCTTCATCTCCCCAGCATTTCAGCAGGCGAGTTGTGGAAACGGCGCCCTGCATTGATCAGTTCAACGGACAACCACGTTCGTTCAGCATGGCCAGTGAATCCTTGAGTGCCGCGCCATTGCTGAGGTAATTGCTCTTGAACAGCGCAATGATTTCACCCGAGGTGTAGCCGAAATTCACGCTGGGGTGTGCCGCGTTCAGCAAGGCGGCAACGGCATGGAAACCCAGGTTCGTGGAAATGGGGTCGCCGCTACCATTCAGTAGACGCATGACTTCCAGGAGGGTATAGGGGGTGCCATTGGTCTTCACGTACTGCGTCACGCCAAACACCGTATTGAATTTGTCCGTGGTCTTGAAGCCAGTTGCCGGCCAGGAATCCAGATGCACGTCCACTTTCCAATAGCCGGGCGTACATCCTTCACAAGCGGGTCCTTTGGGAGCGGACAGATTACCGGACATCATGCCCGAAATCGTGCACTGGCTGGCCCATACAGGACGGCTGGCCAGCGTGAATACCGCTGCGACGCCGAGAGCCGTTCCGGCCAGCTTGCGACGTGAGGTGTCGATCGCGGCGTCCTCGGAAACGGCGGGCTGGGCGTCGTGGTTTTCAGGGATAAGGTCAGACATGGCGTGCCTCGATCAGCATTTTGGTTGATTGTGCCGGAATGCAGCAAGATTCGCACCAGCCGGGCTAGGCGGGGCGGAACATGCCGAATATACGAGGTTTGGCCGGTCCCGGCTCGGCCGGACAAGCGGGTTGTGTAAATTATTCCGACAGCGAACCGCCGCTCACGCGGGCGATACCCGCGAGGTCGTCCCAGTGCCTGACCTGTTCGAAGCCTTGCGCCAGGAGGAGCGAACGGACGGCGACGGCCTGGTCGTAGCCGTGTTCCAGGAGCAGGCTGCCGCCCGGGGCAAGATGCCGGGGGGCAGCGGCGATCAGGCGGCGCAGGTCGTCGAGGCCATCGTTGCCGGCAACGAGCGCGGAGAGGGGCTCGAAGCGTACGTCGCCGCGGGCGAGATGCGGGTCGGCGGCGGCAATGTAGGGCGGGTTGCCGACGATGATGTCGAAGCGTCGACCGGCGAGCGCGTCGAACCAGTCACTTTCCAGAAACGCGACGGCGGCGCCGAGTCGCGCAGCGTTGCCGCGGGCGATGGCCAGGGCTGCGGGCGCGCGGTCGACGGCGGTGACCTGGGCGTTCGGGCGCTCCAGCGCCAGCGTGATGGCGAGGCAGCCGCTGCCGGTACCGAGATCGAGGACCGTGCGCGCGCTGCCGGCCGGCATCCGTTCCAGTGCCAGGTCGACCAGGAGCTCGGTCTCGGGGCGTGGGATCAGCACGTCGCGCGTGACGTGGAAGAGGCGGCCATAGAATTCGCGCGTGCCCGTGATGTGGGCGACGGGTTCGCCCTGGATGCGCCGCTGCAGGAGCTGGTCGAACGCCGTCAGTTGGGCGGGCGATACCGGATCAGGGGCATGCGCGATCAGCCAGGCGGGGCCGCACTGCCAGGCGAATCCCGCAAGGACACGGGCTTCCAGCCGGGCCTCGCGCGGTTCGAGTCCGCATGCGGCGGCCAGTCGGGACGTGGCTTCGGCGAGCAGGCCGGCCACGCTGGCGACGGAAGCCGGCATGTTCTCAGCGTTCGCCGGAGAGCGCCGCGAGCTGCTCGGCCTGGTGCTCGGCGGCCAGCGCGTCGAGCAGTTCGGTCAGGTCGCCGTCCATCATCGCGTCGATCTTGTGCAGCGTCAGGTTGATGCGGTGGTCGGTCACGCGGCCCTGCGGAAAGTTGTAGGTGCGGATGCGATCGGAGCGGTCGCCGCTGCCGATCAGGCTCTTGCGCGTGCTGGCCTCGGCCGCATGCTGGGCCTGAATTTCACGATCCTTGAGACGGGCAGCGAGCACGCTCATGGCTTGCGCGCGGTTGCGGTGCTGCGAGCGGTCGTCCTGGCATTCGACGACCAGTCCCGTCGGCAGGTGGGTGATGCGCACCGCGGAATCGGTCTTGTTGATGTGCTGGCCGCCGGCACCCGATGCACGGAAGGTATCGATGCGGAGGTCTGCCGGGTTGATGTCGATCTCGCCGACTTCGTCGGCTTCGGGCATCACGGCCACGGTGCAGGCGGAGGTATGGATGCGGCCCTGGGATTCGGTTTCCGGCACGCGCTGCACGCGGTGCCCGCCCGATTCGAATTTCAGCCGCGAATACGCGCCCGGACCGACGATGCGCACGATGGCCTCCTTGTAGCCGCCGACTTCGCCGGGGTTTTCCGAGACGAGCTCGACCTTCCAGCCCTGGCGTTCCGCAAAGCGCGTGTACATGCGCAGCAGGTTGCCGGCGAACAGCGCCGATTCGTCGCCGCCGGTACCGGCGCGGATTTCCAGGAAGATGTTGCGGTCGTCGTTGGGGTCCTTCGGCAGCAGTGCGGTCTGCAGGCCGATTTCGAGCTGCGCGATGCGGCTGGCGCCATCGGCGAGCTCGGCTTCGGCCAGCTCGCGCATATCCGGGTCGGCGAGCATTTCGTGCGCGGCTTTCTGGTCGCTTTCGACCTGCCTGTACTGGCGATACAGCGTGACGACCGGATCGAGCTCCGCCCGCTCGCGCGACAGCTTGCGGAAGCTGTCCATGTCCCCCGCGATTTCGGGCTGGGCGAGCAGGGCATCGAGCTCCGCCAGCCGCTCGTCGGCACGAGCGAGCTTGTCGGCCAGCGAGGCTTTCATTCCTTGGGCAAGCCGTAGAACTGGCTGATCAGGCGCACGAACTGGTCACGTTCGCTGCGCGAAGCGTGGTTGAGCGCATGCGTGGGTGCGTGCAGCAGCTTGTTGGCCAGCGCATGCGACAAGGCGTCGAGCACGGCATGCGGGTCGTCGCCGCGGGCCAGGGCTCTCTGGGCCTTCTCGATTTCGTGGCGGCGGTGGCGTTCGGCGCTGTCGCGCAGGTGGCGGATCACCGGCACCAGCTCACGGCCTTCCATCCAGTGCACGAAGCTCTCGACGCTGGTCTCGATGATGGCTTCGGCCTGCGCGACCTGCGCCACGCGGTTGTCCATGCCTTCGCGCACGACCTGGCCGAGATCGTCCACGCTGTAGAGGAAGACGTCGTTCATGTCGGCCACTTCGGCCTCGACGTCGCGCGGCACGGCGAGGTCGACGATGAAGATGGGGCGGTGGCGGCGCTGCCGGATGGCACGTTCCAGCATGCCTTTGCCCAGAATCGGGAGCGGGCTCGCCGTCGAGGTGATGATGATGTCGTGGGCGGCGATCTCGTCCGGCAGGGCCGTGAGCGGAATCACGCCGGCGCCGAAGCGTTCCGCCAGCGGGCGGGCGCGTTCGGCGGTGCGGTTGGCCACGGTCATGCGGCGCGGATGCTGTGCGGCAAAGTGCGTGATGCACAGCTCGATCATCTCGCCGGCGCCGATGAAGAGGCAGGCCTGGTCCTTGATGCTGGGGAAGATGCGCTCGGCCAGCCTGACCGCGGCGGCGGCCATCGACACCGAATTGGCGCCGATCTCGGTGCTGGTGCGGACCTCCTTGGCGACCGAGAAGGTGCGCTGGAAGAGCTTGTGCAGCAGGAGGCCGAGCGTGCCGGCCTCTTCGGCGGTGGCGACGGCCTGCTTCATCTGGCCGAGGATCTGGGTTTCGCCCAGCACCATCGAATCGAGTCCGGCGGCGACGCGGAAGGCGTGCTGCGCGGCCTGCTCGTGCGGCAATGCGTACAGATAGGGGGCGAGTTCGCGGCGTTCGATCTGGTGGAAATCGGCCAGCCATTGCGTCACCGCGTCGGCCGACGCGGTATTGCAGTACAGCTCTGTGCGGTTGCAGGTCGAGAGAATGGCCGCCTCGGAGGCGCGCTGGCTTTGCGTCAGGTCGTGCAGCGCCTGGATCAGCTTTTCGGGGCCGAACGCGACCTGCTCGCGGATCGCGAGGGGCGCGGTGTGATGATTGACCCCGAGGGTGAGTAGCTGCATTGCGGCGGCCGGCCGTTGAAAGAGGGCGCTATTTTACCTGCTCTCGCTAGGCCGCGTGCGCGGCAGCGGGACGGTAATCGAAGCGCAGCCGATCGTAGTAGCGTCCGCGGTAGAGCAGGCGACGTTTGCCGGGGGAGTCGGAAAATCCGCTGCGGGTGTGCAGCACATTGTTGCAGACCAGGCCCATGCCCGGCCGGAGGCGTGCTGCGAGGATGTACTCCGAGCCTGCCAGGATGTCGGCGAGCGTGCGCACGGCGGCCTGTGTGCGGGCGCCGGCGTGCCAGACGATGGAGCGGGTGCGCGCGGTGTAGCGCATGTAAAGGAAGCCTTCCGCCGGGTCGACCGCGAACACCGGCCCGCTCTGCTCGGCGCGGGCGACGTTGTCCTCGTCCATGCGGGCGGGGATGGTCATCGCGTCCGGCTGCATCAGCGCGTCGACGTAGTCGGGGTTGCAGTCGCGCAGCTGGATGTAGGCGATCTCGTGGTCCAGCAGCTTGTTCTCGCCGCCGGCTTCGGCATCCTGCGCGCAATGCAGGGTCATGCCGAGGATGCGGCGGTCGGACGTGTTGTAGTAGCCGTCGGTGTGCCAGTTGATCGGCTTGTGCGTGTAGGGGATGAAATCGCCGCGAACGTGGCTTTCGTCTTCGTTCGGCGTGATGCTCGACAGGCCGTCCTCGTCGGCGAGGTAGTTGCCCTCGAGCCGTTCCAGCCCGAGCTGGCGGCCGAGTTGCAGGGCCAGCGACTTGTCGGCGGCAGGCAGGTGCGTGGCACTGTAGATCGCCATGTTGGCGCGCGCGCAGGCGGCGGCGAGCGCGGCGTTTTCCGCACGCGTGATGCGGCGCGGATCGTCCAGCGGCACGACCAGTTCATCGATGCTGCGCGGATAGGCGGCGAGCCTGGCGTCGCGCCAGGCCCTGTACGCCGCGTCGTCGGCCAGGTCGAAGGGATTGCCCATGCGCGCCTGAGCCTACTCCGGCGGCAGCATGTCGGGCGAGCCGAAGCCGCGTTTCACCGGCGCATCCGACAGCAGGCCCTTGAAGCTCTTTCTGACCGTGCCCATCATCTCGGGCATCTCGATGTCCATGATCTGGTCCATGATCCAGGTCTTGTCGTCGTCGCCCATCTCGTCGCGGATCTGCAGGCCGAGAAAACGCAACGCGGGGAAGCTGGCCTTCTCGTCGTCGGGAAACTCGAATTCGGCGTAGTCTGCAAAGCGGCGATTGAGGAAGTCGATGAACTCGGCCTTGTAGTTGCGGCTGCCGTCGCCCTTGCCGACGACGCTGATGATGTTTTCCTCCATCACCTCGCCGAGGCGGTTGGCAATGGCCTGCAGCACGGCGACGCGGCGCTCGGGCGTGAGCGTGGCGTAGGCCATGCGGTCGCAGTAGTGCACCAGGAAGGCGACGAACTCGGCGATGAGCTTGAAGCCGCGGGCCGGCGTGATGATGTCGTAGTTCTCGCGGCCGAGATTGTCGACGGCCTTGTCGGCGACGCGCCAGGTCGTCGAGGCGACGGCGGTGGCGATTTCCTCGGGACTGCGTTCGCCGTCCTTCTTGAACCAGACGGTGCGGACTCTGACGGGCTTGACCATGGTCTATTCTCCTGTGGCAACGGGTCGCGCGGGGTCGGTGATCCACTGGCTCCAGGATCCGGCATAGAGGCGCGATCCGGGCAGGCCGGCGATCTCCATCGCCAGCACGTTGTGGCAGGCGGTGACGCCGGAACCGCACATGTGGATGACCTGCCAGGTGGGCTTGCCTTTCAGCAGGGCCTGGTAGGTCTCGCGCAGGGCCTCGGGCGGCAGGAAGGTGCCGTCCACGTCCAGATTATCCTCGAACTGCAGGTTGAAGGCGCCGGGCACGTGGCCGGCGACCGGGTCGGCGGGTTCGTATTCGCCGGTGAAACGCCGGTCGGAACGGGCGTCGAGGATGATCGCATCGCCGGTCTGCGAGGCGCGCAGCACATCCTCGGCGACGGCGATCTGCGAAGTTTCGGGCAGGCAGGCGCATGCCGCCTTGTGCGGTTCGGGTACGTCGGCCGTCACCGGGCGCTTTTCGCGCGTCCATTTCGGGTAGCCGCCGTCGAGCAGGGCCACGCCGGGGTGGCCGAGCCAGCGCAGCAGCCACCACATGCGGCAGGCGATCGAGCCGTAGCTGTCGTCGTACACCACGACCTGCCTGTTGACGCCCACGCCCCAGGCGCAGAGCTTTTCGGTGAGCACGCGCGGATCGGGCAGGGGGTGGCGGCCGGTCATCGTGCCCATGGGGGCCGACAGGTCCTTGTCCAGATTCACGTAGCGGGCACCCGGGATATGTGCCTTGTCGTAGGCCAGGCGTCCGGACTCGGGGTCCGTGATGGTGAAGCGGCAGTCGAACACGACCCAGTTGGGATCGTCCAGATGGGCGGCCAGATCTTCGGTGGTGACAAGGGTGTTGGAGAACATGCGGGCAATCGATAGGGGGTTCAGGCAAAAACGGGCAGCGGTATCCGCTGCCCGTTTCCATGTCGCGACAGGCGCAGGATCAGTAGCCGCCCTTGCCGTACGGCTTGGTCAGGCCGGCAACCCGGCACCCCTGGCGGGCGGGCTGGTTGGGAAAAAGGTCGTACAGCTTCTTTTTCCAGTCGACGCCTTCGTGCAGCTCTTCCAGCTCGGCGACCATGTTGCGGAAGTTCGGGGTGTGGCCGTCTTCCTTGTACTTGTCGCGCAGGTAGTTGATGACCTGCCAGTGTTCGTCGGTCAGCGTGATCTTTTCGTTGGCGGCGATCACCGGGGGCACGTCGTCGCTGAAATTCGCTTCCAGCAGGAAGTCCTCTTCGCCGGTTTCGAGCTCTTCGCCATTCACAACATAAGACATGGTTTCTCCTTTCGGTGGTTGGTTGAAGTGTGGCCGGCAGGACCGGCACGGGTTTAAAGCACCGCCGGCACTACCGGCGCTATGGATTTGTGCGGAATGAAAATGCCGCAGCCCAGCAGGCGATGACGTCCCATGCCCTCGTCCTGCAGTTGCAGGGACTTGTGGGGCGGTACGTCGTGCAGCATCAGGCTGTAGCCGGTCAACGGGCCGGTCGCGCTTCGCAGGGTCTGCTGCTTGCCGCAGATGAAACCGCAGCGCAGCTGAAAGCGACCGTCCAGTTCGCGCATCACGTCCTGCACGAATTGTTCTTCAGTGCCGCTGCCGGTGTCAACGAAATGCGCGTAGATATTGGCGAAAGGGCTGAACTCCCGGGTCTTGAAGCCGCCGATCTGGAGGGCGTGTCCGGCGAGATCGAGGGTTTGTCCGGAGAGTTTCTGCGCGTCCGCCACGCGTGCCTTGGGCACCCGCATGTAGAGCTTGGTGCGCCGGTTGATGTTGAGGGAAGCGTCGCCGCTGTTCGTTTCGGCGCCCTTCAGGTGCTGGATGCCGCTGCCGCCGTCCTCGTTCAGCCAGGGGAGGATGGCCTGGATGGCGTCGCCCAGCAACTGGGCGTTGTCCGCGGGAATCGTGCTGCCGACGAGATCGAACTGCAGGTCGATCATGCGGGGGGCGTATTCCTCGGGCTTGTTTTCAGGGAAACCCCAGCTCACGGCGCGTCTCCGGCGTGGGCCCGGGCCCAGTTCGCCATCAGTTCGGCCCATTTTGCCGCGCTGACCGGGTCGACGTCGAAAATGGTGAAGCGCTTGTTTTCGCGGATGCGGACGCGCAGGAAGGGCACGCCGCCCGCTTCGTGGGTCAGGTGCTGGAATTCGACTTCCTGGCCGCCGAAGGGCAGGCGCATTTTGTCAATCGGGGTGATTTCAGGCATGGGGAATCCGGATCGGTCTGCGTGTTTGTCGGTGCGTCGGGCGTTGTTGAACGGACTGGCGCGTAAGGCTTGCGTCAGGTCGTCATTGAATTGAGGCGAAGTCTTGCATAATCAACCCTGTCCGATACAGGGGCTTGCGTTGGCAAAAATATTTTAATACTCTTATTGATTCCTGTGATTGACGGCTAATGTCTCACTGATTGCGCTTGCGAGGCATTACCGCGTTGGGGAAAACGATCTACTCCTTTTGGGTAGGTAGAGACCTACCGGGATGGAGTAGTCGATTTACCCATCAGAATGATGGTGGCGTGGGGGTCAACCCAATACGATGGGGGGATACCGTTAAGCTGCCTGCTGAACGGGCATTTCGAAATGTTCTAGGAGAGAAAACCATGGCAAAGAAGATGATTGATACGCCCAATCTGGACGAGCTCGAGAAAGGCCCGTGGCCCAGTTTCGTGACCGGCCTCAAGCGTCTGGCTAAAGATAACGACATGATGGTTGACCTCATGGGTCAGCTGGAAACCTCCTACAAGACCAAGTTCGGTTACTGGAAGGGCGGTACGGTCGGTGTGTTCGGTTACGGCGGCGGCGTGATCCCCCGTTTCACCGAACTGAAGGACGAGAACCACAACCCGCTGTTCCCCGAAGCGGCTGAATTCCACACCCTGCGCATCCAGCCGCCCGCCGGCATGCACTACACCTCTGACCTGCTGCGCAAGATGTGCGACGTCTGGTCCGCGACCGGCGGCTCGGGCCTGATTGCCTTCCACGGCCAGTCCGGCGACATCATGTTCCAGGGCATCAAGACCGAAAACGTCCAGAAGGCCTTCGACGAATTCAACGAAATGGGCTTCGACCTCGGTGGCGCCGGTCCCGCGCTGCGCACCTCGATGTCCTGCGTGGGTGCTGCCCGTTGTGAAATGTCGTGCTACGACGAAGCCAAGGCGCTGCGTACCGTCATCAACAACAACCTGGACGACATGCACCGTCCGTCCCTGCCGTACAAGTTCAAGTTCAAGTTCTCCGGCTGCCCGAACGACTGCGTCAACGCCATCCAGCGTTCCGACATGGCCACCATCGGCACCTGGCGCGACAACATCCGCGTCAACGAGGCGCAGGTTCAGGACTACATGAAGGCCCACGGCATGAACGATCTCGTCAACGACGTGATCAGCAAGTGCCCGACCAAGGCCATCACCCTGGTCGAAACCGGCAAGTTCCAGGCTTCGGCCAATGTATCCGCTGCCAACCTGGGTAACGGCCAGACCATGTGCATCGACAACAAGAACTGCGTGCGCTGCATGCATTGCCTGAACGTCATCCCCGGCGGCCTGCTGCCCGGTAACGACAAGGGCGTCTCGATCCTGGTCGGTGGCAAGGGCGTGCTGAAGATCGGCGCGACCATGGGTACCGTCGTGATCCCGTTCATGAAGCTCGAGTCGGACGAAGACTACGAAAAGCTGAACGAACTGGCCCGCAACATCCTCGACTTCTTCGCCGAAAACGCGCTGGAGCACGAGCGTACCGGTGAAATGATCGAACGTATCGGCCTGACCAACTTCCTGGAAGGTCTGGACATCCCGGTCGATCCCAACATGATCAGCTCGCCGCGTTCCAACCCCTACTTCCGTTCCGACGACTGGGACGAGCAGGTCGAGAAGTGGAACGAGTACAAGCAGTCCGCAGCCTAAGTTTCGCTTAACCCCGGGTATGGGCCTTGTGGCCTGTGCCCGGTGCTTTAATTCAGAGTTGGAGATAAAAATGGCAGAACTACGTCCGCCTATCGAATCCGGCGCACCGGATCCGATGCCCTACATGCACCCCGTGATGGTGAAGAACTACGGCAAGTGGGTGTTCCACAGCCACCCCAAGCCGGGTGTCCTGTACCACCGCGCTGAGTCCGGCGACGAAATCTGGACCGTCAAGGCGGGTACCCAGCGTCAGATGGACCACTACACCATCCGCGAGCTGGCTGACATTGCCGACCAGTACGGTGACGGTTTTGTGCGCTTCACCGCGCGTTCCAACATCGAATACATGGTGGCCGACGGTTCCAAGGTCGAGCCGCTGATCAAGGCGCTGAACGACAAGGGCTACCCCATCGGCGGTACCGCCAACTCGGTGTCCATGATCGCCCACACCCAGGGCTGGCTGCACTGCGACATCCCCGGCACCGACGCCTCCGGCGTGGTGAAGGCGCTGATGGACGAGCTGTACGACGACTTCGTCAAGTGCGAGATGCCCAACCGTGTCAAGCTGTCCACCTCCTGCTGCGAAATCAACTGCGGCGGCCAGGCCGACATTGCGATCATCGTTCAGCACACCAAGCCGCCCAAGATCAACCACGATCTGGTTGCCAACGTCTGCGAGCGTCCCTCCGTCGTCGCCCGTTGCCCGGTGGCTGCGATCCGTCCCGCTCTGGTGAACGGCAAGCCTTCGCTGGAAGTGGACGAGAAGAAGTGCATCTGCTGCGGCGCCTGCTTCCCGCCCTGCCCCCCGATGCAGATCAACGATCCCGAGCACTCCAAGATCGCGATCTGGGTGGGCGGCAAGAACTCCAACGCCCGCTCCAAGCCGACCTTCCACAAGCTGGTCGCTGCCGGCCTGCCGAACAACGCACCGCGCTGGCCGGAAGTGGGCGAAGTGGTCAAGAAGATCCTCGCCACCTACAAGGCCGATGGCAAGCCGTGGGAGCGCATGATCGACTGGATCGACCGGATTGGCTGGCCTGCATTCTTCGAGAAGACTGGTCTGCCCTTCACCAAGTACCACATCGACAACTGGCGTGGTGGTCGTTACAACCTGAACGCTTCTGCGCACATCCGCTTCTGAGCGTTCGGGCGATGGTCGTCATGTCCGCCGCGGAGTGATTCCGCGGCGGATGTTTGATGAATAACAACGACGCATTTTTCGGAGTTTGAGTTAGCCATGCAATTCGGCATTCTTATTAACGAAGGGCCTTACACTCATCAGGCCAGCGATTCCGCTTTTCTGTTCGCGCGCACCGCGATCGAAAAAGGCCATACCGTTCCGCGCGTGTTTTTCTATCACGATGGTGTGAATAACTCCACGCGCCTGGCGACTCCGCCGCAGGACGATCGCAATGTTTCCGCGCGCTGGTCCAAGCTGGCCGCCGAGCATGGCGTCGATCTGGTGGTGTGCGTGGCCGCTGCCCAGCGGCGTGGCATCAACGATGACGTGCTGGCACCCGGCTTCCGGATTTCCGGTCTGGGCCAGTTGGTTGAAATGGGTATTCAGTACGATCGTCTCGTGACGTTCGGGGATTGAGGAATAGCGAGATGAGCGATATGGATATGGACGACGACGGCTCCGGCATCGTCAAAAAATTCATGTTCCTGAACCGCAAGGCGCCGCACGGTACCGTGTATGCGCTGGAGGGTCTGGAAGTGGTATTGATCACCGCGGCGTTCGACCAGGACGTGAGCCTGGTGTTCACCGACGACGGCGTGTACCAGTTGATGAAGGGTATCGACACCAAGGGTATCGAGGTCAAGGATTTCTCCAAGACCTACCGTGCGCTCGAAGGCTACGACATCGAAAAGCTCTATGTCGACCAGGCGTCGATGGATGCGCGTGGTCTGTCCGAAGACGACCTGATTGTGGATGTGACGGTGCTCTCCGTCGATGAGATGAAGAATCTCATGGCCGAGCAAGACGTCGTGATCAGCTTCTAAGGGGACGGACATGCTGCATATAGTGAATAAATCGGCCACGGACCGCGGTTCGCTGGAAAGCTGCCTGCGTATGGCCACCAAGGGTTCTGCCGTTCTGCTGATCGAAGACGCGGTCTACGCGGCGACGAAGGGCGGCACGGCGGCTGCGAAAATCCAGGCAGCACAGGCTGACCTCAAGATTTACGCACTCGGTCCCGATCTGGCGGCGCGCGGCATGGCCGGGCGTGTGCTGGACGGCGTCAATGTCGTGGATTACGGCGGTTTTGTGGATCTGGTCGCGGAACACAGCAACTGTCAGTCTTGGCTGTAACTTTTAATCAAGGAGTATTGCTATGCCCATGGTGAACATCGCCGGTAAAGAAGTCGAAGTCGACGAAGAAGGCTATCTGGTCGACCTGTCGCAGTGGAACGAAGACATTGCCAAATACATGGCTGTCGAAGAGAAAGTCGACCTGACCGAGAACCACTGGGAAGTCGTCAACTTCCTGCGTGAGTACTACGCCGAATACCAGATCGCTCCCGCTGTGCGCGTTCTGACCAAGGCCATCGGCAAGAAGCTCGGCCCCGAAAAGGGCAACAACAAGTACCTGTACGAGTTGTTCCCCTACGGCCCGGCCAAGCAGGCCTGCAAGATCGCCGGCCTGCCGAAGCCGACTGGCTGTATCTAAGCATTGAAGTGCTCGGGTCGCCCCGGCAGTACCGGGGCGATTCGATTTCAAACACGTGTTTCCCGATCGAATGCGGTACGCATCGCG
>WBZX01000246.1_pt1 | contig 51150 bp, 41 predicted proteins | sample 5204211 | NCBI WGS metagenome assembly WBZX01 (sample SAMN12344362, study PRJNA552823) | activated sludge metagenome | biome: Activated sludge suspended growth; feature: Nitrification reactor; material: Wastewater; isolation source: activated sludge from nitrification reactor of wastewater...
CCGGGGCCATCAAGCCTGGCGCAGAGGCTGCAGGCAAGGGCCTCACGATGATCGCCGCGCAAGGCAACGTGGAGTTCCAGGCACAAGCATCAACGCTGCAGGTGGCGGCGAAGAACAACGTGACGGTGCAAAGCGCCAACGCCCACATCGACTGGGCGAGCCCGAAGAAGATCAGCCTGAGCACAGCGGGCGGGGCCAACATCACCATCGAGGGCGGCAACATCACGGTGCAGTGCCCGGGGACGATCCTGGTGAAGGCGGGAAGCAAGCAGTTCACGGGTGGGGGGAAAGTGAACTACGTGCTGCCCGAGTTACCTGCAAAGTACATGTATTCAGCGCTCTATACGGTCTCCGACACGGCAGGCGCGGCATTGCCGGGGCAGAAGTACTTGATGACCATGCCCAATGGTCAAGTCCATTTTGGCGAAACCGATTTACAGGGCCAGTCTCGAATTGCCTACAGCTCTGAAGAGGGTTCCGTTGAATTTACGCTGCTGACACAGGATCAGTGGATGCAGGAAGTAGTCAATTCCTCCCACCAGGATCTGGACAAGCATTGGCTGGATGGAGAAAACCGCGAATGAATCACCCCTGTTCGACTTTCCACTTGCACACGCGGGCGATGAAGGCCGTTTGGTTGTGCCTGCCCATCGTCATCGTCAGCATTGCGACTGCTTCATGCGCGGCATCACCTGAAACTTGGAAGACCGAAGTCGCTTGTGGCGGGCAAGGATTCACGGTCGAGTCGCATTGCCGCAAGTCCGGCAAACCGTTTGAGGCGAACGAGTGTGTGGCCGACCAGAGCCTGTCCAACGGCTCACATCTGGTTCGCGTGCCAGAGGCGGCGCCGTCCAAGGGCGCCGCGCCGCTATTCGCAGTGGCTTGGGGTTGCGCACAGGCACGCGGTCAGCATTTCCTCACGTTGTCCTACGTGTCTGGGCAGGGGCGCAGCGATGAAGATGAGTTGGCCGAAGCCTTCTCGCTCGAACTTAAGTCTGTGGCAGACAAAGCCCTTTTGGTTGAAATTTTCCGCAATGAGGACAAGGGCGCACATGGGCGCATTCGATCCATCCTGCCCGATGGTGAGGTAAGCAAATGACGACCTTGTATGAGCACTTGGCGGTGACCAAGGGCAAGGCCTACAACCCCGAGAAAATCAAGCCCTACTCTTGGCTCTCCAAAGCGCCTGAGATCAAGAAGCAGCCAGACGAAATTGCAGGCAAATCACGCATATGGGGGGATATATCGCCCGAAGGTCAAGCGCTGGTGATCGACCTCATCATCGAAGTCTGTACCCGGTACAAGCTGAGCTATCGAGAGATCGGCTACGTGCTGTTGATGGCCAGGGTCGAGTCCGGCTTCAATCCGGACGCGGCCGCAGGAACCACTTCGGCTGCCGGCATTGGTCAGTACACCAGAGCAACGGTAGAGGAATGCACGAAGCCCGGATATTCCAAGCACTATCTTGGCTTCGAGCTCGATCTGTCTGGACTGAACGTCTTTGATGCCGAACGAGGCGCATATGGAATATTGCTGTCCTACTTCATATGCAGAGCCCGAGCGCAAGACGAGTTTCCAACGGCGCTAGAGGGAAGTATCTACCTGTATCACCACGAAGGATGGTATTCGCACTTCAAGGGCAAGGACGATACTGAAAAGGTTGAAGCCGTGCGCGACATTATTAGGACAAAGATCCTCGCGCTTCTAGACGAAACAGAGCGCTTGCTTCAGGCCAAGAGCCAAGTTCAGTTTACGCTCAAGACCGCAGACGGAAAGCCGTACGTCAATCAACCCTTTGCAATGGTGACAGCCAAGGGCCCCGGCACGGGGTCAAGCGGCGCAGCACAACCTGGCGCGGCCCAGCATACGAGCGATGGCCAAGTGTTGGTTGGTAAGACGGACGGCGCTGGGCAGACGCCATTGGTGAGTGTTGATGGTCTGTCCGAGGTGGTTTTCTCTGTCTTGAACTTCAACTACAAGTCGGTTATTGGGAGTTTTCCTGGCCGGGGCACTGGCCAACTCACCTCCTACAAGGTGAAAGCCAATGACACACTTGCGAAGATTGCCAAGCATCACCACACCACGCCGGAGGCGCTTGCCAAACTGAACAACATCAGTAACGCGAACAAGATCGGCGTGGGCCAAGTCTTGCGGATCCCAGGTGGGGAAGGCAGCTCACAACCCAGCATCTGGATGAGGCGGCCCTCAATGGAATGGCTCGCTTCCATGATCGGTCCCCATATTGGGGCAGAGGGAGTAGAAGACACGGCGGCTGTTGTGGAACACAAGCGTAGCCATGTGGCGCTGCCTGCTGGCAACAAGGCGCACGGCACAGCTGTAAGCCATAACAACATCTGCATCGCCGGTGGCAAGACCTCCGCCGAAGTCAAGGCGCCGCCCGCAGCGAAGGTGGCGCACAAGACCAACGAGGCTGGCGCCACCAAGCCGGTTCAAGCGACGGCAGCGCCTCCGTCCGATAAGAAGGTGGTCACTGGCTTGCTGTACCCGCTCCCGGTGCGCGCTACTGCGAACTACCATGAAGGTGCGCGCCGATTTGGATCCAGCCGTGGCGGGCGCCGGCACGCTGGAGTGGATCTCTATGCACCCGCCGGTACCATCGTGCGGGCCATGGCTGCAGGCAAGGTTCTGCGGGTCTACGATTTTTACTGCGAGACCTGGGCCATCGAGATCGACCATGGCAGCTTCATTGCGCGCTACGGCGAAGTCGATAAGCACAAGGCCAATCTCTTCGTGCAAGGGGGTGACGACGTCAAGCGTGGTGACAAGATCGGTGTCGTCGGGCGTCTGGTTGGTATCAAGGTTCCGAGCAACATGTTGCATCTGGAGTTGTATGCATCGACCGAGGACTCGGCGTTGACTGTGAAGGGCAATCCTCCATATCAACGCCGGAAGGATCTGTTTGACCCGACGGCCTCGATTGACGCTGCGGTGATGGAGTGAAGATGAAACTCGACTTATGTTCTGGCCTGCTGGCCGCGATCCTGGGATTCACGTTCGTATCAACAGCGCTGGCGCGGGACGTTGTGGCGCCTGTTGCGGCGTCAGCGCCCGTCGCGATTGCCGCCTCGGATTGGCGAAGCTTGATCGGCGAGCTCAGCGCCCATCCCGAGGTGCTGACCAAGGAATGGGCAGGCATCCGTGCCGCATTGCCTGCGGGTTGCTTCCGAAACTCAAACAAGCGAGATCTCGATTGCCCGCCGATGGATGGCGTGGTTCGCATTTCGGTGGATCCAGGTCCGCTAGGCATCATTGACCTGGTGCTGAAGGCGCCGGCCACTTGTGATCAGATTTATGACCTGCTCAGCAAGCGCTTTGGCAAAGGTGAAATGGAAAACGGCGACAAGTGCTACGCCGAATGGAAGCTGAAAAAATGGGTCAAACGCGCCAGCGTGAACTTGGCGCCCGGCCGCAGGGATCCGACCCAGTTGCGCCTTCAATTCGCTATCGAGCAGGGCCCGTAGGATCTGTGTCGGCGCCTTTTGAAAGACTTCGTCGAAGCCATTTTTCAGTCGAACGTGCGTGAAATATGGGCGCAAGGGTAGCCGCTGCATCAGTGCTGGAGGCGCATCTTTGAAGAGGTGATCAAGAGCGTGCGCCTGCGGCCGGTGACGGTTGAACTGGCCACAGCAACATCACAGCCAGTTCGATAACCTCTCAGAGTGACCTCGCCGCCGGAGGCTGGTCAAGGCAACGTGATCGTCACCCTCGCCGTCTGCTCAGGCAAGCTGATCACCTGCGAGTACTTCGCCAAGTCCGCATTGGTCTGACGGTTCAGATTCCAGCGTATGCCCAGGAAGGCCAGCAGGCTGGCCAGGGCAATGACCGAGCCGATGACCCACAGCGGCACTTCCGAGCGCAGCTTGTGGCTGAAACGGTCGGGGGCTTCCCAGTGCGGGGCGAAGGTGGGGCGCTTGCCTTTGAGGTGGGCAATTTCGTCACCCAGACGCGCCGTGAGGTAACCCAGTTTCTCGGTGCCTTCGAGCAGGTACTTGCCCTGGAAGCCCACCAGCAGGCACATGTGAAAGACCTCCAGCACTTGGATCTTGGCTGCGCCTTGGCGGCGGGCCTCTTCCAGCTTGTCGTAAAAGCCTTCGCCGGCCAGTTGCTCGCCGAACAACTCCAGTTGCAGTGGGCGCCGCTCCCAGGCGTCGCGGATGCGTTCGCACGAGGTGAACACGGTTTCATCCACCAGCGCGCAGAACGCGTACTTGGCCAGGTACAGGTCCTCGGCCGGCGTCTGAAGCTTGGCCGTACCACGCTCAAAGCTGACCAGAAACTCGCGCACCTTGGTGCGGAACTCTTCGGCGCTGTGGGGCGTGTAGCGGTTCTTCAAAAGAAACAACATGTAAAAGCCATCGGCCATCAGGTCAAGCAGCGAGCGTGCTTCCGGCGTGGCGGCGGTGCGCACCACGCCCATGGGACGCTGGCCCGAGATGAGGGTAGGCGGGCGAGAGGACTCAACCATGGTGTTGGGCTTCAGATGGGCAGTAGCGTGGCAAGGGTCACTGGTTCAGCGCGAAGAGTTCCATCTTCAGGTCGCTGATGCCGGTGGGCACGTAGATGGTGATGGACTGCGACTGCAGCATGCGCTCGTACAGCGGGCCGCGCGCGTCCAATGCGAAGTAGTAGGCGCCGGGCCGCACGGGGATGGCGCCGGGCACTTGCGGCGCATGGGCCAGCTTCACGCCGCTCATGGCCGAGAGCACCAATTTGTCCACGTCGTCGGGCGCGCCCACCTTCACGCGCATGGGCACCACGTCTACCAGTTCAGCCGCGGGCATGTCGGCGCTGATGCCGATGTAGAACGAGGTGCTGGGCGTGATCTTGTCGGACTCGAGCCGGCCCAGGTGGAACGAGGGCTTGGTCTCGGTGAGTGCGATCGAGAAGTACTTGGTGGAGATCACAGTCTCCAGCAGGTCGCGGATGATCTGGTCGAGCTTGGCGAACGAGCGGCCGGGCGTGGTGTGGCTGTAGCTCGGCAGGTCGGCCAGCGAATGGCTCTTGGAGAAGGTCATCAGCGCGCCGGCCAGGCTCATCAGGCGCTCGTACAGGCGCTCGGGGTGCAGGCCCGGGTGCTGGTGGATGTGCATCAGGCCCGCACAGGCGGCGCTGGCGGTGTGCAGCAGCCAGAACGAGGCGATGTCGCCCGAGCGGAACTCCACCACGTGCTTTGAGGGCTCGCGGTGAAAGCCGTACAGCGCTTCCACCTTGGCTTGCAGCATGTCGATCTGTCGGCGCAGCATGGCCTGCAACGTGGGCGAGGCCTGGATGGTGAGCGAGGGGGGCACAAAGCGCATGTCCAACTCGAAGCTGCCGCCTGCGTTGCGCCGCAGTCTCAGCAGGGGCAGGCTGATCAGGTGGTCGCGTGGCTCGTCGTCGGGCAGCAGGCGGGCGCAGCGGCGCAGGGTGGTGATGTCGGCAGGCGACGCCTGCGTGTACAAATCCGCCGCCGGGCGGTCTTGCTGGCGGTAGCGCTGGGCAATTTCACCCGTGCTGTCCTGGGGCGCGTGGTTGCCGCCTTGGGCGCGCATGGGGGCGATGCCGATGTGGAACACCACCTCGCTCACCCCGGTGGGGATGGACGACAGCGCGTAGGGCGGGGGCAGGTCGTCGTCCGACGGCGCGGCGTAGAGCTCGCCGTCGGGAAACACCAACTGCACTTCACTGAGCCGCAATGCGCCGTTCTGCAAGGCGTCGGTGTCCACCTTGCAGAGCTGCACACCCCAGGCATAGGGGTGCAGGGTGCGGGCCGTGTCGGCCAGCCGTGCCTCGTGGTAAGCGTCCTGCTGCTGGAAGTGCTGGGGGCGCAGGAACAGGCCTTCGCCCCACAAAACCTTGGATGACTGCATCAATGAACCTCTGCAGCGCCGTTGGCGCTCATTTGCACACGACGCCGGCCAGACGCAGCGCTTCGGGTGGGGTGTCGATGGGGTCGCCGGTGGCCACGCTCAGGGCGCAGCCGTGCACGCCCAGGGTCACGCCCTTTTTCTCGGCGCCGTTGGCGTCAAAGGCAAAGCGCCAGCGGCCTGTGGCCGGCGCCCTGAACAAGGCCACCACCCCCAGGTAGGGGGCGTTGCGGGCCATCGACTCCACGGTCTCGCTCTTCTGGCCAGGTGTGAGCACGACTTCGCGCACATCCTCCAGGTCGGGCCCAAAGGCGGTCTTCTCAGCCTCGGGGCTGCGGAATGCGTCGTAAGGCGCGCGCAGGAAGGCGGCCGAATTCTTGAGGTGGTAGACCCGCACCACCACCGACAGCGAGCGTCCGTTGGTGCCGGTGTTGAGCTGTTCCCCGGCGTGAACCCGCAACACCACCTTCTTGTCGAGTTGCAGCGGTGGAACGGTGACACCTTGCGGCACGTCCGGTTTGCGGATGCCCAGCATCTCCAGCGACTTGTCAAGCATGCCGCCACCGCTGTCACTGCTGGCGCAACCCGACAGGGCCCACGACAACACCATGGCGCAAGCCAGCAGCGAGCGACGCATTGCACGCGAAAAATGAATATAGGCTTGCATGTGAAGGGGCCGCCGGCCTGTGTCAGGCCTGGCGTCCAAACGAAGTTCCTCTGGGGCGCTGTGCCTGAACAGGCCGGCACTCTTTTGCGGCCGATGATACAGCGCACCGCTGGACGGTGATCCACCCGGAAGGGGGTCTTGTCGCTCGGTCGAAAAGACGTCTATAGTGGCCCCGTTTCCTAACAATTGAGCCGTGGCACATGGTGCCGCCAAATGGCCGAATACAAACAATGTCCCGATTTGAAGCACTCAAATCAGTAAGGGCGGGCAGGGAGGATGTGGTGTCTGCAGGCACCAATCGGTCTGCTGTCAGGTCCCTCTGGTTCCCTGTCGCCTTGCTCACCGTCGCCCTGATGGCGGGCTGTGCCTCCACGCCCCGCGAGAAATCGGCCGTGGCCTCTGTGCCTGCTGTACCCACGCTGCAGCAGCATCTGGACGATGCAGCCCGTGCCCGTGCCGAGGGCACCCGCATCAAGGAGCGCGATCTCTACCGTGCCGCTGCTGCGGCCTACCCCACCAGCAAAGAGCCCTGGCTCAAGCTGGCCGAGGGCTACTTTGAAGAGTCCGACTACGGCAACGCCATTCTGGCTGCGCAAGAGGTGCTGCAGCGTGACTCAAACGACAACGTGGCCACCAGCATGCTGGCCGTTAGCGGCTTGCGTGTTTCCACGGCAGCGCTGAAATCGCTCAGGCAACAGAACAACCTGGGCTCTGACACCCGCAGCCAGGCCGAGAATGCGGCACGCATTCTGCGCGATGTGCTGGGTGAGCCTGTGCTTGCCGGGCGGCAGGAGTCAGGGGCCGCCGCAGGTGGCGGTGCGCCCACTGCCACGGTTCAGCCCAAGAGGCCACCCAAGCAGCCTCCCGCAGGCGCATCGACCGCAGCTGCCACCAAGAAGCAGGATGCCGCACCGGCAGCCAAGGGCGGCAACCCCTTCGACAAGCTCAACTGAGGGTCTCGGAGACCTTCACCCATTTCTGACGGCAGCCGAGGTAATTCATGGCCAAGAAAGACAGTGTTCAAAAGCGTCTCGAGAAGGTTCGTCCGCCTCGGGTTCAGTTGACCTACGACGTGGAAATCGGCGACGCCATCGAGCAGAAGGAAATTCCTTTTGTGGTGGGTGTACTGGGTGATTTCACCGGCCAGCAGGATCCCGACAAGCCGCAGCCCAAGCTGAAGGATCGCAAGTTCGTCAACGTGGACCTCGACAACTTCGACGAAGTCATGAAGGGCATGGCGCCCAAGACCTCGTACCGCGTGAAGAACAAGCTCGGTGCCGAGGGCGGCGAATTCGCGGTCAACCTCGAGTTCGGCAAGATCGATGACTTCCGCCCCGAGGCCGTGGTGCAGCAGGTCGAGCCGCTGCGCAAGCTGCTGGAGGCGCGCACCAAGCTCAATGACCTGCGCAACAAGTTGGCCGGCAACGAGAAGCTCGAGGACATCCTCGGCGACGTGCTGAACAACACCGAGCAGCTCAAGAAGCTCGACCAAGAGACCCGGAAGTCTGAGGAGTAACACGACCATGGCACAAGCTGCAGCCCAAACCCAGGCCCAGGCCGCCACCACCGAATCGAGCCTGCTCGACCAAATCGTGGTGCAGAGCAAGGTGGCTCGCAGTGACAGCGAGCACAGCCGAGCCAAAGACATCATTGGCGAACTCGTTCGCGAGGTGATGCAAGGCACCGTGGTGGTCAGTGACAACCTGGGTGTTTCGCTGGACGCCCGCCTGGCCGATCTGGACCGGCTCATTTCTGCGCAGCTCAGCGAGGTGATGCACCACCCCGAGTTCCAGAAGCTCGAATCCACCTGGACCGGCCTGAACTACCTGTGCAAGCACACCTCCACCGGTGTCGGCATGAAGATCCAGGTCTTCAATGCCACCAAGAAAGAGCTGGTGCGCGACTTCAAGACGGCCATCGACTTCGACCAGAGCGCGCTGTTCAAGAAGGTCTACGAAGAAGAGTTCGGCACCTTCGGTGGCGCGCCCTTCGGCACGCTGATCGGTGATTTCCAGTTCGGCCGCCAGCCTGAGGACATGTACCTGCTGGAGCAGATGTCCCATGTGGCCGCCGCTGCCCACGCGCCGTTCATCTCGGCCGCAGGCCCGGAAATGTTCGGCCTGGAAACCTTCACCGACATGAGCAAGCCGCGCGACCTGGCCAAGGCGCTCGACACGGTGGAATACGCCAAGTGGCACTCGTTCCGCGATTCCGAGGATTCGCGCTATGTGGGCCTCACGGTGCCCAGCTTCCTGGGCCGCCTGCCGTTCAACCCCAAGGATGGCACCACCACCGAAGGCTTCAACTTCGCCGAGGATGTGGACGGCAGCGACCACAGCAAGTACCTGTGGGTGAACGCTGCGTATGCGCTGGGCGCGCGCATCACGGCCGCCTTCGAAACCTATGGCTGGTGCGCTGCCATCCGTGGCGTGGAGGGCGGTGGTCTGGTCGAAGACCTGCCGACCCACACCTTCAAGACCGACGAGGGCGAGGTGGCGCTAAAGTGCCCGACCGAGATCGCGATTACCGACCGCCGGGAAAAGGAGCTCAGCGACCTGGGCTTCATCCCTCTGGTGCACTGCAAGAACACCGACTACGCGGCGTTCTTTGCCACCCAGTCCACTCAGAAGCCCAAGCGCTACGACTCGGAGTCGGCCAACGCCAACGCGGTGCTGTCGTCCCAGCTGCAGTACATGTTCGCCGTGTGCCGCATCGCGCACTACATGAAGTCGATGATGCGCGACAAGATCGGCAGCTTCGCATCGGCGTCCAACGTCGAGGCCTTCCTCAACACCTGGATCCAGCAGTACGTCACCTCGGACGACAACGCCACCCAGGCCATCAAGGCTGCCTACCCGCTGCGCGACGCCAAGGTGGAAGTGAGTGAAGTGCCGGGTCGGCCAGGGGTGTACCGGGCGGTGTCGTTCATCCGTCCGCACTTCCAACTGGATGAGCTGACGGTATCGTTGCGACTGGTCGCAGAGTTGCCGCAAGGCAAGGGTTGAGGCTCGCGACCATTTTCTTTAATCCATCAACTCCAGGGAGAGATACATGAAAGACATATACCTGATCTTCAAAAGCTCCGACATCAAGGGCGAAACCCGCGATGCAACCCATGCCAAGGATTTCGCCATCGAAATCTCTTCTTTCGAGCACGCCATCACCCAGCCCAAGTCGTCGTCGTCTTCGACGGCTGGTGGCCACACGGCTGAGCGCACCGAGCACGACGAGATGATCCTTACCAAGGATATCGACGCCGCTACCACCAAGCTGTTGCAGGCCATCTCGGCCGGTACGGTCTACAAGGACGTGGAAATCTATTTCTACCGCGCCCTGGGTGGATCGAATACCACCGTCACGAGCGGCAACAAGCGTGTGAACTACCTGAAGATCGAGCTGAAGAACGTGGTGATCTCCACGCACAAGAAGCGCATCGTCGCTGGTTCCGAGCTGCCAGCCGAAACCGTTGGCCTGCGCTACTCGGCCGTGCGCTGGACCTACAACGAAGCGCCGCTGGACGGCAGTACGCCCAAGTACACCAACATCCAGGGCATGTGGAACCTGCGGGACAACACGGTCAGCTTCGCCTGATCTTCCTGCTTGCTTTGACATCAAGGGCGGCGTCGAGGCCGCCCTCTTTGTTGGGGGGCTGCATGTCTACGTGTCGCTTGGTCGCCCGCATGGGTCGGCCGAATTGAATTGAAGGTGCCTCGTGCAGCAGCGTTTTGCACCCTTCCTGCTGGACAGACTGATGGACCACTCTTCGGGGGCAGGTCCTGCCGACGCGTCGCGGCTGACACGCAGCCTGGAGCAACTCAAGGACAGCGTGGCCCGTGATGTCGAGGCCCTGCTCAACTCCCGCAGCGCGATGTCGGAAGCCGAGTTGTCGGACTACAAGGAGGCCAAGCGCTCGCTGTTGCGTTTCGGGCTCGACGATTTCTCTTCCCGCACCTTGGCCAGTGTGGACGACAGGGCGCACATTTGCCAGTCGATCCAGCGTGCCATTGCCGACCATGAAACCCGGCTGCGCAACACCGTGGTCGAGATCGAGGTCGACAACACCCGGGGCGGGGGCGCCGTCCGGTTCCTGATCCGTGGCCTGCTGGTCTTGCATCCCACCGCAGAGCCTGTCAGTTTTGATGCCGTGATGAGAACAGGTTCAAAGCACTATGAAGTGCAGAAGTCTCCGCTGCGGCGTTCGGCCTGAGAGCGGCGCCACAACCCGTCCCGCCCGGAGAACTGACCGCTGAACATGGAATCCCTCCTCCCATTCTTCGAGCAAGAGCTGGCGTTCCTGCGTACGGGGGCGGCTGAGTTCTCGCGCAAGTACCCGCGCATCGCCGGCCGCCTGGCATTGGCGGGTGACGTCTCGGAAGACCCGCACGTCGAGCGCATGATCCAGTCGTTTGCGTTGCTCACCTCACGGGTGCAGAAGCGGCTGGACGACGACTTTCCGCTGTTCACCGAATCGTTCTTCGAAGTCATCTACCCGCATTACCTGCGGCCGTTTCCCTCGTGCTCGATCGCGCGGCTGGATGCCGGCACCACGGCGGCGCAGATGGCCACCGCGCAGTTGCTGCCGCGTGGCACCGAGCTCACCACGCGCCCTCTGCGTGGCGTTACCTGCCGCTTTGCCACCGCCTGGGAGGCCGCCATCCTGCCGGTGAGGGTGACCCAGGCCAGTTACCGCTCGGTGGTGTCGGCCCCCGCGGGCTCGCCATTGCCGCGCGGCGGAACCTCGGTGCTTTCTGTTCAGCTGAGCATGCTCTCGCCGCAAGCGAAGTGGGCTGGGCTGGGGGTTCGGCAACTGCGCTTCTTCCTTGACGGCGAGGGCTCGCAGGTTGCCGCGCTGCGCGAGGCGCTGCTGGGGCGCACCCTGGGGGTGTTGGCACAAACCACGACGGTGGGCCCTTGGCACGCGGCGTCCACGTCGGCGCCACGTGCGGTGGGGTTTGAGGCCGACGAGGCCCTGGTGGATTTCGACGAACGCTCGCACCCGGCCTATCGCCTGCTGACCGAGTACTTCTCGTTCCCCGAGAAGTTCAACTTCGTGGACGTGACCTTGCCCGAGGCCGTGTTGCAGGGCAGCGCCCGCGAGGTGACGCTGCACTTCGTGATGCAGGGCATACGCAGTGACACCGACACCGGCCATCTGCTGGAGACCATCAGCGAGAAAAGCCTGATTTTGGGCTGCGTGCCCGTGGTCAACCTGTTTTCGCAGCGGGCCGATCCCATCCGCATCACCCACGCGGCGGCCAGCTACCCGGTGCTGCCCGATGCGCGCCGTGCCGCAGGCTATGAGGTGTACGCCATCGACAAGGTGTACTGCGTGCGCCAAAGCCAGCAGGGCGAGCGCATCGACGAGTTCAAGCCCTTCTACTCGCTGCAGCACGAAGATCTGCTGGCTGAAGGTGAGGGCGCCGGTCGCTACTGGCACGCCCACCGCGACGATGCGCTGGCCGAACTGAGCCCGGGTTTCGAGACCGAGATCGCCATCGTCGACATCGCCTTCGACCCGGCCTTGCCGCAAACTGAAACCCTGTCGCTGCAGGTGCGCGCCACCAACCGCGACCTGCCCAGCCAGATGAGCATAGGCAGCGCGGGCGGCGACCTGTTCATCGAGGGCGGCTCGGTGGCGCGCGAGATCCGGCTGCTGCGCAAGCCCACGCCGGCCGTGCGCTTCGAGCGCGGGCGCGGCGCGCTGTGGCGGCTGGTGTCGCACCTCTCGCTCAACCACCTCACACTCTCGGCGGGTGGCATCGACGCCGTGAAAGAGTTGCTGCGCCTGTACAACCTGCCGCGCAACGCCGCCAACCGCCGGGTGGTGGATGGCCTGGTGGCGATCGATTTCAAGCCCGCCAACGCCTGCCTGCCTGGCAACCCCTTCCCCACCTTCGTGCGCGGCACCGAGGTGCACCTGCGTGTGGACGAAGCCAGCTTCGTGGGCACGGGCCTGCGGCTGTTTGTGCAGGTGCTGGACCACTTCTTCGGGCTCTATGCCCACGCCAACAGCTTCACCCAACTCAAGGTGTTTGCTGCCCATTCCAACGAGGAGTTGATCGCATGCCCCCGGCGCAGCGGCAGCACGGCCTTGCTGTGAACAGCGTCATCGAACGCCTGTTCGAACGCCCTGAACAGTTCAGCGTGTTCCAGGCCGTGCGCTGGCTGGAGCGCTGGATGGCACGCGAAGAGGGTGTGGGCGGCAAGGAGGTGCTGAGCAAGCGCATCGCCTTTCGCAACTCGCTCTCGCTGGCGTTTCCGCCCAGCGAGATGGCCGAGTTCAAGCTGCTGCGTGCCACAGAGGCGGAAGGCGCAGCGGCGACGGCGTCAGACACAGAGGTCAACGCCATCCCAACCCACTCGCGCCAAGTGGCGCAGGTGCAGATCACGCCGGCCTTCATGGGCCTGCTGGGGGCGGGCGGTGCCTTGCCCAACTTCTACACCGAGTTGCTGGCGCAGCGTGAACAGGCCACACGTGACGACGCGCCACGCGCCTTTCTGGACCTGTTCCAGCACCGCGCCATGGTGCTGGCCTACCAGGGCTGGCGCAAGCACCGGCTGCATGTGCAGTTCGAGTCCGACCGCCGCAACCGCTTCCTGCCCCTGGTGCTGGCGCTGGCGGGCGTGGGCCAGGGGGCGCTGCGCGACCGCATGGGCGCGGCCCAGGGTGGTGTGGCAGACGATGCGGCTGCCTTCTACGCCGGCGCGCTGCAGCGGCGCACGGTGTCGGCCGTCACCCTGCGCCAAGTGGTGTCGCACTACTTCGAGGTGCCGGTGCAACTCGACGAATTCGTGGGCCGCTGGTTTGAGCTGCCGGTGGAAAACCAGTCGCGCCTGGGCCTGGCCAACGGCACGCTGGGTGGCGGTGCGGTGATGGGTGAGCGCGTGTGGCAGCGCGACCTGCGCCTGCGCCTCACGCTGGGCCCCATGCCGCTCAAGAAGTACAGCCGCTTCCTGCCGGGCTCGCCGGGCGAGCGGGCACTGAAGGAATTGCTCACGCTGATGACCGGCGTCTCGCTGGAATACGAGGTGCGCCTGCGCCTGCGCGCCGAAGACGTGCGCAGCACCACGCTGGGCACCGGCCTGGGCGGGCGCCTGGGCTGGGACAGCTACCTTGTGACACAAGCCCAAACCCAGGACCGGCAGGATGCCGGCTATGGCGTGCACATGCTGCACTAGTTTCGCAACCGACTCACACACCAAGAACACGGCCAGGGAGCCCAACAACAATGACGACGAACCTGAAGACGCTGATCTCGAAACTCAATGACACCAGCCGCAAGGCGGCCGAGCGCGCCGCCAGCCTCTGCATGGCACGCGGGCACTTTGAGGTCGATCTGGAGCACCTCTTCCTCGCGCTGCTGGAGCAGCCGCAAAGCGACTTCGCGCTGATCTGCAAGCGCCACGGCGTGGCCGCCACCGAGCTGCAACGCGACCTGGAGGCCGAACTGGCCCGCTTCAAGACCGGCAACACCCGCACGCCCGTCTTTGGCCACAACCTGCCCACCCTGCTGGAGCACGCTTGGCTCATCGCCTCGCTGGACGCGCACAACCACCGCATCCGCAGCGCCCACCTGCTCATGGCCCTGCTCACCGAAGACAGCCTGCGCCAGATGGCCCAGCGCAGCAGCAAGCTCTTCGCGCGCTTCAAGCTGGATGAGTTGAAGCACAAGCTGGACGACGTCACGCGCGGCTCGCAAGAGGCGTCCGATGCCCTGCGCTCGGCCGAGGCGCCAGCCGCCGGTGACGACGAGGGCGAGGCCGCCGGCACGCCCGCCGCAACCCAGACCCCAGCACTGGACCAGTTCACCACCAACCTCACCCAGCGCGCCCGCGACGGCAAGCTTGACCCGGTGATCGGCCGCGATACCGAGATCCGCCAGGCGATTGACATCCTCATGCGCCGGCGCCAAAACAACCCCATCCTCACCGGCGAGGCCGGCGTGGGCAAGACGGCCGTGGTGGAAGGCCTGGCTCTGCGCATCGCCGTGGGCGACGTGCCGCCGCCGCTGCAGGGTGTGGAACTGCACACGCTGGACATGGGCCTGCTGCAGGCCGGCGCCAGCGTGAAGGGCGAGTTCGAGAACCGGCTGAAGAACGTGATCGACGAGGTGAAGAAGAGCCCGCACCCCATCATCTTGTTCATCGACGAAGCCCACACCATGATTGGCGCGGGCGGCCAGGCCGGCCAGAACGACGCCGCCAACCTGCTCAAGCCGGCGCTGGCCCGTGGCGAGCTGCGCACCGTGGCCGCCACCACCTGGGCCGAGTACAAGAAGTACTTCGAGAAGGACGCCGCGCTGGCCCGCCGCTTCCAGGTGGTGAAGGTGGAGGAACCCTCCGAGCCCATCGCCGCCGCCATGCTGCGCGGCATGGCCGCGCTGATGGAAAAGCACTTCAACGTGCGCGTGTTCGAAGAGGCCATCACCGAGGCCGTGCGCCTCTCGGCCCGCTACATCAGCGGCCGCCAGCTGCCCGACAAGGCCATCAGCGTGCTCGACACCGCCTGCGCCAAGGTGGCCCTGGGCCAGAGCGCCGTGCCCGCAGCCATGGAGGAAGACACCAAGCTGCTGGAGCGCTTGGCCACCGAGCTGGGCGCGCTGGAGCGCGAAGCCGCCGCTGGCGCCGACCACCGCAGCAAGCTGGCCGAGTTGAAGGAACAGCAAGCGGCGGTGCAAAAGAACCTGGCCGCGCTGACCGAGCGCTACAGCGCCGAGAAGGCGCTGGTGGCCGAGATCCAGCAGCTGCGCGCTGCGTTGGAAGCCGAGAAGGAAGCCTCGCAGGTCATCCAGACCGCGCAGGCCCATGCCGAAGCCGAGCACGAGGCGGTGGCCGCCGTGCCCAAGAAGAAGGTCGCCGCGAAAGACGCCACCAAAAAGCCGGCCAAGCACGAGGCGGTGGTGCATTCACCGGCCCAGGCCGAGTTGCAGAAGAAGCTCGACGCCCTGGCCGCGCTGCAGGGCGAAACCCCCATGATCCCCATGCAGGTCGACGGCAAGGTGGTGGCCGAGATCGTGGCCGCGTGGACCGGCATCCCGCTGGGCAAGATGGTGAAGGACGAGATCAAGACCGTGATGAACCTGCAGCCGCTGCTGCAGGAGCGCGTGATCGGCCAAGACCATGCGCTGAGCGCCGTGGCCCAGCGCGTGCGCACCGCGCGCGCCAACCTGGAAGACCCGAACAAGCCCAAGGGCGTGTTCATGTTCGTGGGCCCCAGCGGCGTGGGCAAGACCGAAACCGCGCTGGCGCTGGCCGACATCCTCTACGGCGGCGAGAAGAAGCTCATCACCATCAACATGAGCGAGTACCAGGAGGCGCACTCGGTCAGCGGCCTCAAGGGCTCGCCCCCGGGCTATGTGGGCTACGGCGAGGGTGGCGTGCTCACCGAGGCCGTGCGCCGCAACCCCTACAGCGTGGTGCTGCTGGACGAAGTGGAGAAGGCCCACCCCGACGTGCTGGAGATGTTCTTCCAAGTCTTCGACAAGGGCATGATGGACGACGCCGAAGGCCGCGAGATCGACTTCCGCAACACCCTCATCATCCTCACCAGCAACATCGGCAGCCAGCAGATCATGCAGGCCTGTTTGAACAAGCCGGCCGAGGAACTGCCGGCCTCCGACGCGCTGGCCGAAGCCCTGCGCCCGGTGATGATGAAGACCTTCAAGCCCGCCTTCCTGGGCCGCATGAAGGTGGTGCCGTTCTACCCCATCAGCGACCCGGTGCTGGAGCAGATCATCCAGCTCAAGCTCAGCCGCATCGCCCAGCGCGTGGCCACCAACCACAAGGCGCTGTTCGATTTCGACGCCAAGCTGGTGGACGCGGTGCTGGCCCGCTGCACCGAAGTGGACAGCGGCGCCCGCAATGTGGACCACATCCTCAACGGCACGCTGCTGCCCGAGATTGCCGGCGAGGTGCTGAGCCGCATGGCCAGCGGCGGCGCCATCGAGAAGATCAAGGTCAGCGCCGCGAAGAACGGCGATTTCCGGTACACCGTGCAGTGATGCCACCCGTTGCCCGGGTGTGCAGACACTGGGCGGCGTGCGCGTCAGGGAGAGAACCAATGCAAACAAGCAAGTGGACGGGGTTGGCAACATGAGCCTCGTTGCCGACATCCTTGCCGCCCTCAGCGGTGGCTTCACGCAGGGCACGCGGCTGCTGCGCCTGCACACGCCGCTGGGCCCCAACGTGCTGCTGGCCGAGCGGGTTGAGGTGCACGAAGCCATCTTCCCTGGCCCGCAGGCCCGCTCCGCCTGTGGCTTTGCGATGCAGGTGGACGCGCTCAGCACCGACACCCACCTCGAACTCAAAAGCCTCATGGGCCGGCCTGCGCTGCTGGAGCTGCTCACCGCTGACAGCCTGATGGACCTGCGCCCCTGGCACGGCCACGTCACGCAAGCCGAGCTGCTGGGCAGCGACGGTGGCCTGGCGCGCTACCGGCTCACGGTGGAGCCCTGGCTGGCCTTTCTGGGCCACCGGCAAGACGCTTATGTGTTCCAGGGCCAGACGGTGGTGCAAATCATCGACGAGGTGTTTGCCGATTACCAGAGCCAAGGCCAACTCGCGCCCGACTGGCGCTGGGAGTTGGCCGACGCCAGTGTCTACCCACAGCGCAGCCTGTGCATCCAGTACCAAGAGACCGACCTGCAGTTCGTGCAACGGCTGCTGCGCGAAGAAGGCCTGTTCGCCTGGTGGGAGCACAACGGCAACCCATTGGACGCCACACTCGGCAAGCACACCCTGGTGATCGCCGACCACAACGGCGCGGTGCTGCCCAACCGCCAGCCCGTGGTGCGCTACACCCAGAGCGGTGCGGCGCTCAGCGAAGACAGCCTCACCCAGTTCAAGCGCGCGAGCCAGTTGCACACGGCGGCGCTCAACCTGGCCAGCCCCGACTACCGCAGCCTCAGCCTGCGCCCGGCCTCGCAAAGCGCCGCTTCTGCATCACCCGCCCCACTGACTGAGCTGCAGATCAGCGACGTGCCCGGCGCCTACGCCTACGAAGACGCCGCCCAGGGCGAACGCCTGGCCCTGCGCCAGATGCAGGCCCTGGACGCGCAGCGCCAGCAGGTGAGCGCCACCGCCACGCTGCGCCGCGCCGCGCCCGGCACGCACTGGCTGCTCACCGAGCACCCGGTGCACACCGGCCTGGACACCACCCAAGACCAGTTCGTCACCCTGGCCGTGAGCCACCGTGCCCGCAACAACCTCAGCGCCGACCTCAAGGCCAAGCTGGAAGCCCTGGCGCTGGGCCTGGCCAAGGCCAAGCAGGCCCTGGCAGACAGCCCCGCGCGCAAGGCCCTGGCCAATGACAGCGACGAGCCGCTGTACGAATGCCGCATCAGCGCCCAGCCCCTGGCCACGCCCGTGCGCCCGGCGGTGCTGGACGACGCCGGCCTGCCCGACCCGCGCCTGAACCCCACAGAACAGCGCCGCCCCAGCATCACCGGCGTGCAAACCGCCATCGTGGTGGGCGCGGAACCGGTGCACACCGACCGCGACCACCGCATCAAGCTGCAGTTCCACTGGCAGCGTGGTGCCGGCAGCAGCCTGCGGCTGAACCATCCCCAGGGCGACAACGCCCCCGCCAGCGACGCCAGCGGCACCTGGGTGCGCGTGGCCGAGCGCGTGGCCGGCGCCAACTGGGGCAGCCACTTCACCCCACGCGTGGGGCAAGAAGTGCTGGTCAGCTTCATCGGCGGCGACATCGACCGCCCGGTCGTGGTGGGCAGCGTCTACAACGGCAAGGGCCAGGACGACGCGCAGGGCAACCAGGTCTCCGCGGGCGCCGCCAACGCCACCGGCAACGCCAACGCCTGGTTCCCGGGCAATGACCACGCCCAGGTGCACGCGGGCTTCAAGACCCAGGAACTCTCTGCCAGCCAAGGCGGCACGGGCGGCTACAACCAGTTGGTCTTCGACGACAGCCCCGAGGGCCACAACCGGGTCGAGCTCAGCAGCACCGCCGAAGCCACGCGCCTGCAACTGGGCCACCTGCTGCACCAGGCCGACAACCAGCGCCTGCAACCCCGCGGCCACGGCATCGACCTGGCCACCACCGCCTGGGGGGCGGTGCGTGCTGGCAGTGGCCTGCTGCTCAGCGCCCACACCAAGCCCGCCAGCACCGCCGGTGGCCAGCAACTCGACAGTCGGGAGCCGCAAGCCCGCCTGGAACAAGGCCAAAGCCTCATCCACGCGCTGGCGGAAACGGCGCAGGCCCACAACGCCAAGCTCACCGCGCCCACCAAAGAGGCCGAGGTGAAGGGCGCCACGCAAAAGGACAAGGCCAAGCAACTCAGTGTGGAACAAGGCCTGTGGGCCACGCAAGACAGCCTCAAGGCCAGCGCCAGCAACGGTGAGGACGCTGGCGGTGACGAAGCCGCCATCAATGGCGCGAATGACCAAGCCGCCATCAACGGCGGCAAGGGCAGCACCACGCAGTGGAGCCGCCCCGACCTGGTCATCACGGCCCCCGGTGGCATCGCCAGCTTCACCCCCGCCAACCACATCACCAGCGCTGGGGCCACCACCTCACTGGCGGCGGGCCAAGACCTGCACCACCTGGCCCAAGGCAACCACGCCACAGCGGCCAAGGACGGGCTCATCCTGTTCAGCTACGGCAAGGCCAGCAACCCTAGTAAACCCAACCAGGAAACCGGCATTGCCCTGCATGCGGCAAGTGGCAGTGTGAACACCCAAAGCCAAAGCGCAGCGACCAAGATCACGGCAGACAAGAACATCACCGTGGCCAGCACCACGGCAATGGTGAAGATCGCAGCGCCCAACAAGGTGCTGCTCACTGCGGCCGGTGCGGCCATCACCCTCCAGGGCGGGAGCATCACGCTCAATGGGCCAGGGAAGGTGGAGTTCAAGGCGGGGCAGAAGGTGTTGGCGGGGGCGGGGAGCGCGAGTTCATCAGTGGGATTACCCGTTCCAGTTGAGCTGCACATCAAAGCACAAGGCCCATTCAGTGTGCGTCCTGCGGCCCATGGCGGCGATGTCATGGCCGTGTTTGCTGGTTGGGCGGGCCAGCCCTATCAAATCTACTCTGCCCATGGCGAAGTACTTGGCCAAGGGCGCGTGTCGAAGGCTGGGCGCCTGGATCGACTGACCGTACCGTCTCTTGACCGTGTTGTTGTGGAGCTTGGTGACCCCAATCAGACGAAGTTTGCTCCGATGGAAAGTTCATCGGTGCCAATCACACAACCCGAACCAGAAGACCCAGTGGATACGGAACTGGGGGACACGGCCTGGGATGACCCGAGCTTGACTGTCGCGGCCGCACCTCAATACAAGAGCGGTGCCGCAGAGGCCGCCGAGGACGCATACCTTGGCGCCAAGACCGTTCTGAGCTTGTTGCAGCAAATGGGCATCGATCCCATCGCTGGCGACTGAACGTCAACCTGAACGGTACAACACCATGGCACGCTTCCTATCCGCCACTTATCACGCCGAGATCAAAGTGGCCGAGTTCATTTGCGACGATGGCCGGCACTTGCTACGCTGCGGCGGAACGCTGCCTTGGCGTCTGAACAATGCGGGCGACCTGATGTCCCCGGTTGACACCAACGGCGCCCCAGCTCCGAAGAAGACCAGGGACTACATCGGCTTCGCGGCGGTGCCAAACAGGAGCACCGGCAAGACGAGTCACTTCTTCATCTTTCCGGACTACGCTGCCGGACGTCGGCAGATGGCGCTGTCCATTAAGCGTCTGTATGTCGCCAAGACATTGCCTGAACTGGTTGAGAAGTACGCACCACCAGGCTCCAATGACACGGCGAAATACACCAGAGATCTACTTCTTGAAACTGGCGTTAGCAGAGATGCAACGGTCGGTGATCTCACGGACAAGGAGTTCGAGAAGGTGCTGGATGCGATCGAAAAGATCGAGGGCTATCACAACGAGGCCGAAAGCCGCAAAGAGGTGTGGATGCCGGTCAGCCGGATCACCGCCACGGATGGAGCCAGGCCCGTGGCGGATGAGGAAATTGTGTTGCGCCTCAACGGCAAAGACACCGCCGTCAAGACCAATGCCTATGGGCAGACGCCGCCCATCCCTCACCCCAACGGGCAACAAGTCGAGGCGCTGCACAAGCAGGCCAATGGCGAGTTGAAGTCTGTCGGCAAGATAGCAGGCGAGACGGGCCAGCATTTTTCGCTGCTGACCTGGGTTGAGCGGTTCTTTGCTACGCCGGCACCCGACAAGGCACCGGCCAATGCCAATGTAAGCCCACGGCGCGCAGCCATGGCCTACACCGTGCAGCCGAACGACACCTTGGCCAAGTTGGCGGGGCGTTTCAACATCCCTGCAGCGCAGATCAAGCGCGACAACAACCTCAAGAACGACAAGATTCTTGCGGGCAAGCAACTGGGCATATATGGCCCGTTGCCTGCGACCGTTTCAGCATCAGCCGTCAAGCGTGCAGCGCCCAAGGCAACGCCCCATGCCAAGGGCCATGCAGCGCCCCCTGCGAGCAAGGCCGCGCAGACGGTGCGCTCAAAGGCCGCCACCGGCAAACCCATCGCTACCGTGCGGGCGGAACAACGCATGGCGCCCTGGATGGCCGTCGCCTTCCAGGAAGCGACCACCTACGCAGGCAAGGATGAGGAAGAGATCACCAAGACCCACAACTACCATCGCCTGGTGACCGACAGCGACCGCAAGGGCGGTGAGGTCAAGGTGCTCAAGGACAAGAAGGGCAAGCCTCTGCTGGACAAGGAAGGCCGTGAGCGCACCCGGATTCGTTTTGATGGCTTTGCCACCTTGATCGGCGACACCAACGCGTGGTGCGCATCCTTCGTCAACTACTGCCTCAAGGAGGCCAAATACGCCCCGGGCAGAAGCCACATGTCCACGTTCACCTTTGGCACCGACAAAGACCTGTTTGTGCAGGTGAAGGAGCCAATCTATGGCGCCATCCGCTTTACCCACCGTACCGGCGGCGGCCATGTGTGTTTGGTCTATGGCGTGGCGGCGGGCAAGCTGGTGGTGATTGGGGGCAATCAGGGCAACCAGATTTGCTTCGAGTTGATGAACCTCGGCGACAAGGGCGAGGCTTTCTTCGTGCCTGTGCCCTACAAGGACTATGCGGACAAGGACGGCAGCGTGCTGCCCGATGTGGATGTGGACGCGTTGAAGAAGGAGTTTGGGAATGCGGTCAAGATTTCGGATGAGCAGATCAAGGCAAAGAAGGCCGACAAAAGCTCCTACACCTGAATGAAAGCAATGATCATGCGGTGCTTTGTTGCAGCTCTTCTAATTGCACTTTCCACGCATGCGGCGTGGGCAGGTTCCAGGGGATTTACGGTGGTGTTCATGGATATTGGCAGCCCGAGCTTTTACGATACCAAGGTCTTCTTGGCGTACCGCGAGGGGGTCCTTGACTCCAAGCAAAGACGCGACTGCTGGAGCGACCGTGCAACTGGCGGAAAAGCTCTGGATCACATCATTAAGAAGGCTATTCCAGATGGCCTAACCCTAGACATGGCCAAGTCCATCTGGTCTGGCGATAAGAAGGTTGCCAAGCAGGCGCAGCAGATCATGGCCAAGACCAAAGCGCCGAACCGCCAAGGCATTGATGGCCTGTACGTGATCGATGCACGCGACGGCCACATCACCGTCATGGCCCTGGGCACCAAGGCCCCGTTGGGTGCTAAGAACCCTACGCGCAAACTGACCATTCCTTGGAACGAAGCCGACCCCGAGCAAGGGGCGGCGGACTTTGATCTGGTGCTGTGCCGGGCCTCCAAGCCGCTCGATTACCACTTCTCGCCTTGACCCATGCTGGCATGGGTGTCAGTTGGGTCAGCAGGCCTCGCCAAGGCCGTCAGCCAAGGCAACTGACCCGCCTCACCAACTTCCCGTATTCCCCATCCCCACCCACGGCTCCTGCGGCGCCAGCGCGGGCCCTGCCTGCAGCAACTCCACACTGATCCCATCCGGCGAGCGCACAAAGGCCATGCGGCCGTCGCGCGGTGGGCGCAGGATGGTCACGCCGTGGTCCTGCAGGCGCTGGCAGGTGGCGTAGATGTCGGGCACTTCGTAGGCCAGGTGGCCGAAGTTGCGGCCGCCGGTGTAGACCTCGGGGTCCCAGTTGTGGGTCAGTTCCACCTGGGCGGCTTCGTCGCCCGGGGCGCTGAGGAAGACCAGGGTGAACCGGCCATCGGGCACGTCGCGGCGGCGCAGCACCTGCAGGCCCAGGGCGTCGCAGTAGAAACGCAACGAGGCGTCCAGGTCGGTCACGCGGACCATGGTGTGCAGGTACTTCATGCGGTGCTCTCTTTCGTGCAGTCTCACGTGTTTTCGAAGGGGTAGCGCACGCCCAGCTGGCGGCGCAGTTGGTCCATCCAGGCCACCAGGGCCAGGGTTTCGGTGTGGGGCATCTGCGGGCTTTGCAGCAGGCCGGCGCGCACGCAGCGCATGGCCTCTTCAACCTCGTACTCGAAGCCGTTGATGGCGAAGGGCGCGTTCAGCGTTTCGGGCTCGCAGCCCGTGCGGTGCAGGGTGGCCTGCGTGGCCTGCCAGAAGTCGCGCGGCAGGGTGATGCTGCCGGCGCTGCCAAAGATGTGCAGCGCGTTGGCCGAGACGCTGTCGAAGGCGCAGGTGAACTGGGAGGTGATGCCTTGCGGGAATTCCAAAGTGGCGGTGACGCGCTGGTCCACGCCGGTGGGCGCGAGGACGCCCGTGGCCTGGATGCCCAAGGGCTCGGGGCAGTGGCCCAGCGCGGCCTGCAGCACCCAGCGCGTGGCGGCCAGGTTGTAGATGCCGATGTCGAGCAGGGTGCCGCCGGCCAACGCGGGGTTGAACACGCGCGACGCCGCGTCGAAGGGCACGGCGAAACAGAAGCTCGACTGGATGGCCCGCAACTCACCGATGTCGCCAGCGGCCAGGCGTTGCTTCAGCACGGCGTACAGCGGCAGGAAGCGGGTCCACAGCGCTTCCATCAGGAACACCTGGTGCTGCTGCGCCGTGGCCACCAGGGCCTGGGCTTGGGCCAGGCTGGGCACCAGCGGTTTCTCGCACAGCACGGGTTTGCCAGCGGCGATGCAGCGTCGCGCAAACTCGCCGTGGCTGCTGTGCGGCGTGGCGATGTAGATGGCGTCTATGCGCTCGTCGGCCAGCAGGGCGTCCAGGCTGGAAACCGCACGCGGCGCTGGCTTCCCGTCGCGGCTCCAGTGCTGCACAAAGGTCGCCGCGCGCGCGGCGTCGCGGCCCAGCACGCTGCGCAGGTGGGTGCCGGGCAGGCGGTGCACGGCGTCGGCGAAGCGGTGGGCGATGCCGCCGGGCCCGATCAGGCCCCAGGCGAATTCGGTCATGGCGTGCAACGGGTTTCGGGTGGGGGCGCCAGTATGGCAGCGGGCGCCATCGCCCTACACTGCCGCCAACACAACAAGGAGGTGAGGCATGGATCTGAAGACCACATGGATGTCGAACGAGGGCGGCGCCCGCGCGACGGGCCTGCTGCGCAAGGCCGCGCCGCTGCTGGTGGCAGCCGTGCTGCTGATCTGGATGTGGCCCTTGCGCACCGTGCCCACCGGTCACCGTGGCGTGGTGACGGTGGGCGGCGCGATCAAGGGCATCGAGTCGGAAGGCTTCCTGCTGGTGTGGCCGTGGCAGAGCCTGAGCATCTTCAACATCCGCGCCGAGGAGGCCTCGGTGGAGAACGCCGAGGGCAGCACCAGCGACACCCAGCCGGTGAAAGTGAGCCTGACGGTGCGCTACAGCATCCAGACCGACAAGGTGGCCGAGGTCTTCGAGAAGTACAGCCACGACGGCAACCTGCAGAGCTATGTGCAGACCGCGACGCAAGAAGTCTTCAAGGCCGTCACCGCCAAGTACAACGCGCCCGACCTGATCGCCAAGCGCGCGGCCGTGTCCAACGACATCGTGGCGGCGCTGCGCGGCAAGCTGGCGGTGTACGGCGCGCAGGTCATCAACGTGGACATGCGCAATTTCGCCTTCAGCCAGGACTACATGTCGGCCATCAACCAGAAGGTCACGCAAGAGCAACTGCGCCTGGCCGCCGAGAACAAGGTGCGCACGGTGGAGGCCGAGCAAAAGCAGAAGGTGGCGATTGCCGAGGCCGAGGCCACGGCGCTGAAGGCCCAGGCCGACGGCGAGGCCTATGCCGCGCTGAAGGCGGCCACCGCACAGGCCGAGGCGCTGAAGATACAGAACGCCGCATTGGCCCAGAGCCGCGAGGTGCTGGAGTTGCGCCGCATCGAGGTGGAGAAGATCAAGGCCGAGAAGTGGAACGGCGCGCTGCCGCAGAACGTCTACGCCGGCACACCCATTCCCTTCTTCAACCCGCAGGCGGGCAAGTAGGGGCGCGTTTCAGCGGCGGGTGAAGAACAGTGCCGCCATCACCAACCCGGTGGCGATCACCCCGCCGCGCAGCACCCGCGCCGGCAGGCGCCGCGCCAGGCGCGCGCCCCCGTAGCCGCCGGCCGTGGCCGCCAAGGCCATGGCCAGCGCCTGCGGCCACACCACGGCACCGGCCCAAGCGAAGGCCGCCACCGACAGCAGCGAGAGCACCAGCGAGTTGAAGTTCTTCAGCGCGTTGGCGGTGTTGAGGGCCGCCTCGCCGGTGACGGCGTACAGCGCCATCAGCAAGATGCCCAGGCCGCCATTGAAGTAGCCGCCGTACACGGCCACCGCAGCCAGGCCCGCCAGCCGCGCGGCCGGGTGCGCAGCCCCACCGCCGGTGCGGCGCGTGAGCCAGGGTGCCAGTGCGAACAGCGCGGTGGCAAACAGCAGCAGCCAGGGCACCAGGGCCGAGAACACGCGCGCCGGCGTCACCAGCAGCAGCGCCGCACCGGCCAGGCCACCCAGTGCGCACACGGTGCCCTCCACCCACAGGCGTTGGCGGGGCAGGGCGCGCAGCTCGTCCGCAAAGCCCAGCACACCGCCCAGGTAACCCGGGCTCACGGCCACTGCGCTGGTGGCGTTGGCGGCAATGGGCGGCACGCCGGTGAACACCAGCGCCGGAAAGGTGAGAAAGCTGCCGCCGCCCGCCATGGCGTTGAGCGCGCCGGCACCGAGGCCGGCTGCGAGGAGCAGACCCCACTCGCCAGGGGTGCTCATGCTGCAGCCGCCGCTGCCGCTGGCCGCTGCTCGCGGATGGGCCAGTGCAGCAGCGCCGCAGCCAGGGCCAGCACGATGTCGGCGTACCACATCCAGTTGTAGTTGCCGCTGGCCTCGAAGGCCTTGCCGCCCAGGTAGGCACCCAGGAAGCCGCCGATCTGGTGCGTCACCATCACCAGGCCAAACAACGTGCCCATGTGGGCCGGGCCGAAGAAGCGCGCCACCAGCCCCGCCGTGGGCGGCACGGTGGAGAGGAAGGTCAGGCCCATCACCGCAGCGAACACCAGCATCACCGGTGTGCTCTTGGGCACCAGCACAAAGACCAGCACGGCCAGCGCGCGCGTGGCGTAGAGGGTGGTGAGCAGCCGCTTCATCGGCCAGCGCCCGCCCTGGAAGCCGATGGCCCAACCAATGCCAAAGCTGCCGACGATGTTGAACAGGCCGATCATGGCCAGCGACCACGCACCCACCTCGGGCGGCAACTGGCACGAGGCCACCACACCGGGCAGGTGTGTGGCGAGGAAGGCCACGTGAAAGCCGCAGACGAAGAAGCCCGCCGCCAGCAGCCGGTAGCTGCGGTCGGCCAGCGCGCGGCGCACGGCCTCGCCGGTGGTCTCGGCCTTGACGCCCGCCGCTGCAGTGGTGGCCCCGCCGCGCCCGCGCAGCACCCAGGCCGCCGGCAGTGCCAGCAAGGTCAGGGCGGCCAGGGTTTGCAGGCCGGCCACCCAGCCCGCCGCAGCCGTGATGCCCTGCGCGATGGGCGCGAACACGAACTGGCCGAACGAGCCGCCCGCGTTGACGATGCCCGTGGCCATGCCGCGCTTCTCGGCCGGCACCAGCCGCGTGGTGGCGGCCATCAGCACCGAAGGCCCGGCCATGCCGGCGCCACCGGCCGAGAGCACACCGATGGCCAGGATCAGCCCGGCGGTGCTGTGCATCAGCGGGATCAGCGCGGTGCCGGTGGCCACCAGCAGCACGCCCAGCACCAGCACGCGGCCGGGGCCGATGCGGTCGGCCACCATGCCGGCAAACGGCTGGGTGAGGCCCCACCACAGCTGGCCGAACGCGAAGGCCAGGCTGATGCTGGCCAGCCCCAGGCCGGTGGACGAGTTGATGGCGCTGAGGAACAGGCCCATCGATTGGCGCGCGCCCATGGTGAGCGCAAAGACGCCACCGGCGGCCAGCAGCACCAGCCACACGGCCGGTGCCACGCGGGTGGATGGGGTGGGTTCAAGCATCGCCGTCTCCCGTGGAGCCGTCGTCGGCCATCAGTTGCAGGCACTCGTCCAGCAGCGCGTGCAGCTGCACCACGCGCGCTTCACCCAGCTTGTCGTTGAAGGCCAGCTGGGCCTTCTTCCAGGCCCGTTGGCCCTCGCTGCGCTTGGCGCGGCCGACCTCGGTGATCGTCACCTGGCGCGAGCGGGCGTCGGCGCCCGGGCCCACTTCCACCCAGCCCTGGGCCACCAGCGGCTGCAGGTTGCGGGTGAGGGTGGAAGGCTCCAGCCCCATGCGGGCCGCCAGGTCGGCCGGGCGCACGGGGCCCAGGGTGGCCACATGGCTCAGCAACGAGTACTGCGAGGTCTTCAGCCCCGCGTCGGCCACGTAGTGGTCGTAGTGCCGGCTCACCAGCCGCGTGGCCTGGCGCAGCTTGAAGTTGCTGCAGCCGCGCGGCGTGGCGCTGGGCACGGCGGGTGACGCCTGGGTGACAGATGGGCGGGTGCTGGGCATGGCTATTCCTTGCTGTGCAGAATAAAGTGTATATACAACCATTGCACCTGCAATCAACAAGGTCAATCCGGAAAGGGTCTCCACCATGAGCACTGCCAGCCACCAACTGCACAACGAAATCGCCGCCACGCTGATGATCTGGGAGCAGGAGGAAGCGGCCGTGCGTGCCAAGCTGCAACCGCCCGGCCTGGCGCGGCCCGAAGACCTGGTGCACCGCACGGGGCTGCAGATGTTCGAAGCCATTGGCAATGGCGAGCTGCCCAGCGTGCCCATCGGCGCCACCATGGACTTCTGGCCCATCGAATTCGAGCTGGGCCGCGCGCTGTTTCAAGGCCGGCCCAGCGCCAAGTACCTGAACCCCATGGGCACCATCCACGGCGGCTGGATTGCCACCCTGCTCGACACCTGCGTCGGCTGCGCTGTGCACACCACGCTGCCCGCCGGCAAGGGCTACACCACGGCCGAGCTGAAGATCAGCTACATCCGCGCCCTCACGCCCAAGACGCCGCTGGTGCGGGCCGAAGGCAAGGTCATCAACGCCGGCCGCCAGGTGGGCTTTGCCGAAGGCCGGCTCTACGGCCCCGACGGCAAGCTCTACGCCCACGCCACCACCACCTGCGTGGTCTTGAGTCCGCAAGGCTGAAGCAAGGCCTCGTGGACAATCGTCCGCGATGTCCTGGCCCTCCTTGTCCCCGGCGGAACTGAAAGCCGCCCACCTTGCCAGCCGCTGGCAGTTCTTCGTGCTGGGGGCGCTGATGGGCGTGTGGGGCGCCCACGTGCCCAGCCTCAAGTCGGGGCTGGGCCTCACGGATGGCGGCCTCTCGCTGGCCTTGCTGGCGGCAGCCTGCGGCTCGGTGCTGTGCTTGTTCATGGCTGGGCGCCTGGTGCATGGCTTGGGTGCGGCACGCTGCTTGCGCTGGGGTTGCGGCCTGGGCGCACTGGCGCTGGCCGGGCTGCTGCACCTGCCGGGCCTGGTGGCACTGCTGCCGGTGATGTTGCTGCTGGGCGCAGCCATGTCGCTGTTCGACGTGGCGGCCAATGCCGAGGGCTGCGAGCTGGAAGCGCGCAGCCCTCGCAAGCTGATGAGCGGCCTGCACGCCATGTTCAGCCTGGGCGGCGCGGCCGGCGCGCTGGGCTGCGCAGCGCTGATCCGCGGGGGCGTGCCCGCCACCGTGCAACTGGTGGTGTTGGCGGTGCTGCTGGCGGCCGTGTCGCTGCAGGCCAGCCGCCACATGCTGCTGAACCAGGCCGGCCATGCCGACGACGCCGAGGACGCGCACTGGAAGTGGCCCCGCGGTCTGCTGCGCGTGCTGGGCCTGCTGGCCGCGCTGGGCTTGCTGGCCGAGGGGGCGATGTACGACTGGAGCGTGGTCTACCTGCGCGACACGCTGGGCAGCCCGGCAGCCGTCGCGGCCCTGGGCTACGCCAGCTTCTCGGCCGCCATGGCCGCAGCCCGCTGGCATGGGGACGCGCTGCGCGAGCGTTTCTCGCCCGCCGCGCTGCTGGCCGTGAGCGGCTGGCTGGCCGCCACCGCCATGGCTGCGGTGCTGTGGCTGGGCACGGCCTGCGCGGCGCTGCCGGGCTTTGCGCTGGTGGGGCTGGGCCTGGCCAATGTGGCCCCGCTGCTCTACATCGCGGCCAGCCGCCTGCCCGGCGTCACGCCGGCCAGCGGCATCGCGATGATGTCCTCGGTGAGTTTCCTGGGCTTTGTCTCGGGCCCGCCGCTGGTGGGGGCCATCGCCCAGGCCAGCTCGCTGCGGCTGGGCCTGGTGGTGGTGGTGCTGGCCGCCGTGGCCCTGGCCCTGGGCGCGCGTGCCGTGCGCGGGGAGGTGGTCCATGCCATCTGAACTGCAGACCCTGCCCGACACCATCGCGGTGGTGGACTTCGAAACCACGGGCATGGGCCCGGCGCAAGGCGCGCGGGCCACCGAGATTGCGGTGGTGCTGGTGCAGGGCGGGCGCATCGTGGGCCGCTACCAGAACCTGATGAAGACGGGCGTGTGGGTGCCGCCGTTCATCACCCAGCTCACGGGCATCACCAACGCCATGCTGCGCGGCGCGCCGCCGGCGGAAGCGGTGATGCGCGAGGTGGCCGAGTTCACGCGCGGCGTGCCGCTGGTGGCCCACAACGCCGCCTTCGACCGTGGCTTCTGGCAGGCCGAGATGGCCCAGGCCGGGCTGGCGCCCGATGCGGCGCACGAGTTCGCCTGCACCGTGCTGCTCTCGCGCCGGCTCTACCCCGAGGCGCCCAGCCACAAGCTCAGTTCGCTCACACAGTGGCTGGGCCTGCAGCGCGACGGCCGCGCGCACCGGGCCATGTCCGACGCCGACGTGACCGCACAGCTGCTGCTGCGCATGCAGCGTGACGTGGCGGATCAATTTGGTTCGTGGCTGCAAGGCTGCGAGGTGGACCATGGCCTGCTGGCCCACCTGCAGCGCGCGCCGCGCGGGCAACTGCAGAAGTTTGTGGAGCGCTACGCGGAGCGGGAAGCGCGGCTGAAGACTGCAGCGAAGCAGACCACCTTGCTGGCCTGACCAGCGTTCACGCCGCCACCACCGCAATGCCCTTGAGCTGGCCGGCGCGTGCGGCTGGCGCTGGGCGTGGGTAGCGCTGCGGGTTGTAGCGGTGCAGCAGCTCGGCCTCGCGCGCCTTGGCCAGCGCGACGTTGGCCAGCTTCACGTGGCCGAAGCCGCGCATGCTCAGCGGCACGCGGGCGATCTCGGTGGCCAGGGTCTGGCGCCCGGCGCTCAGGTCTTGCAGCAAGGCATCCAACCGTGCCTCGTAGTCGGGGATCAATGCGCGCTCCATGCGGCGCTCGTCGGTGCGGCCGAAGACATCCAGCGGGCCACCGCGCAGCACCTTGGCCTTGGCCAGCCAGCGCATGGCGGTGAGCAGCCACGGGCCCATCACCATCTTCTTCGGCGGATGGCCGCTTCTGGGTTTGGCCAGCAGCGGCGGGGCCATGTGGAATTCGAGCTGCAGCTCGCCGTCGAACTGGGCTTGCAGCGCCTCGCGGAAGGCGGGGGCGGTGTAGAGCCGCGCCACCTCGTACTCGTCCTTGTAGGCCATCAGCTTGAGCAGGCTGCGGGCGGCGGCGCGGGCCAGGGGCAGCGTGGCATCGCCGCCGGGCAGGGCGGCCTCACGCTCGGCCACGGCGCGCACGCGGCCGGCGTAGCGCTGGGCCCACGCGGCGTTTTGGTAGGCCGTGAGCTGGGCCACGCCACGAGCGATCAGGGCCTCCAGCGGCTCGTCGTCGGCCTGCGGGGCCGCCGGGGCAGACGTGCCCAGCAGTTGCTGCAAGCCAGCGGGGTCGGCCGCCGCCAGCCGGCCGAGCGAGAACGCCAGCAGGTTGCTTTCCACCGCCACGTTGTTCAAACGGATGGCCTGCTGCAGCGCGGCCAGGCCCACGGGCACCAGGCCGCGTTGCCAGGCCAGGCCCATGGCCACGATGTTCGAGGTGATGGTGTCGCCCAGAAAGTCCTGCGCGAGCGTTTGCGCGTCAAAGGTGTGCACCTGCGCATCACCGGCCACGTAGCGCATCTTCTGCAGCAGAGCGTCCACGTGCAGGTCGGCATCGGGGTTGCGCAGCGATTCGGCCACCGGCACCTCGTGCACATTGGCCAGCACCTGGGTGCGGCCGTGGCGCACGGCCTGCAGCGCCTCGGGCGTGGCGCCCACCACCAGGTCGCAGGCCAGCAGCGCGTCGGCCTGCTGGGTGTCGATGCGCACCTGGTTCAGGCGCTCAGGTCGGTCGGCGAGTCGCACAAAGCTCAGCACCGCACCGCCCTTTTGCGCAAAGCCCATGAAGTCGAGCACGCTGGCGGCGTGGCCTTCCAGGTGTGCGGCCATGGCGATGACGGCGCCCACGGTGACCACGCCGGTGCCGCCCACGCCGGTGACCAGCAGGTCCCACGGCCCGGTCCAGTCGTGCGGGGTGGGCAGCGGCAGGGCGGCCACGCGGGCCTCAAATTCGGCACGTCCCGTGGACAGCGCACCACTGCGCTTGCGCAGCGTGCCACCGGTGACACCGACGAAGCTGGGGCAAAAGCCCTGGGCGCAGGAATAGTCCTTGTTGCATGCGGTCTGGTCGATCTGGCGCTTGCGGCCCAGCGGCGTTTCCAGCGGCAGCACGGCCACGCAGTTGCTTTGCACGCTGCAGTCGCCGCAGCCTTCGCACACGGCTTGGTGGATGAACAGGCGCTTGGGCGGGTCCACAGAATCTGTGAGCCCCCTATCGCCTGCGGCGATGCTCCCCCCGTGGGGGATTCCGGCCTCGCTTGGCGCGGCCCGGCGCTCGGCCGCACCCTTCTTGCGGCGGCGGCGCTTCTCGGCGGCGCAGGTCTGTTCGTAGATCAGCACGGTCACGCCCGGCACTTCGCGCAGCTCGCGCTGCACCGCGTCGAGCGCGCTGCGGTCGTGGAATTGCGTGCCGGGCGGGAAGCGGTGCTTCAGCGCGTCGTACTTGCCGATGTCGTCGCTCACCACCACCACGCGTTTCACGCCTTCGCTCTCCACCTGGCGGGCGATGGCGTCCACGCTGATGACGCCGTCCACGGGCTGGCCGCCGGTCATGGCCACCGCATCGTTGTAGAGGATCTTGTAGGTGAGCGTGGCCTTGGCCGCGATGGCCTGGCGGATGGCGAGAAGACCTGAGTGGTAGTAGGTGCCGTCGCCCAGGTTCTGGAACACATGCGGCGTGCGCGTGAACATGGAATGCGAGACCCAGTCCACGCCTTCGCCACCCATCTGGATGAGGCCGGCCGTGCTGCGCTCCATCCAGTTGGCCATGAAGTGGCAGCCGATGCCGGCCCGCGCGGTGCTGCCTTCGGGCACCTTGGTGGAGGTGTTGTGCGGGCAACCGGCGCAGAAATAGGGCAGGCGCTTCACGGCGTCGCCCGCGTTGCTCAGCAGCGCGGGCGGGGTGAAGTCGCGCACATGGGGCAACAGGTGGCGCAAATGGTCGCGGAAGGTGCTGCGGTCCGGGAAGTGCTGGGCGAACCAGTGCGCCACCACTTCAATCAGCCGCGAGGGCCGCAGCTCGCCCAGCGCGCTCACCAGCGGCTTACCCTGGCGGTCGTGCTTGCCCACGATGTGCGGGCGGGCATGGGCTGGGGCGTTGTAGAACAGCTCGCGCAACTGCGTCTCGACGATGGCGCCTTTCTCCTCGATCACCAGGATCTCGGCCAGGCCGTTGGCAAAGGTCTGCACGCGCGTGGTCTCCAGCGGAAAGGCCAGGCCCACCTTGTACAAACGCACGCCGGCCTCGGCCAGCATGGCGGGGCTGATCTCCAGCCGGCGCAGCACTTCCATCAGGTCCAGGTGGGCCTTGCCGCAGGTGACGATGCCCACGGTGGCGCCCACGCTGGTGATGACCTCGCGGTCGATGGTGTTCACCCGCGCAAAGGCGGCCACGGCGGCGAGCTTGTCGGCCAGGCGCGATTCGATGCGCAACGAAGGCAGATCGGGCCAGCGGTAGTGCAGGCCGTCGGCCGGGGCGGTGTGGCCGGTGAGGGCGCGCACGCTGTCGGCATCCACCCAGGCGGCCATGCGGGCGTGGACCAGGTCCAGGTCCACGGTGCCGGCGCTTTCCACCACCTCGCTCAGCGCGGTCAGCCCCACCCAGGCGCCGCTGTAGCGCGACAGCGCCCAGCCGTAGAGGCCGAACTCCACCAGCTCGGCCACGTTGGCGGGCGCCACCACCGGCATTTGCCAGGCCATGAAGGCCTGGTCGCTCTGGTGCGGCATGCTCGACGACACACAGCCGTGGTCGTCGCCCGCCACCACCAGCACGCCGCCGTGCGGCGACGAGCCATAGGCGTTGCCGTGCTTGAGCGCATCGCCCGCGCGGTCCACGCCTGGGCCTTTGCCATACCAGAGGGCAAACACGCCGTCCACGGTGCGCTCGGGGTCTGATTCAACCCGCTGCGTGCCCAGCACCTGGGTGGCGGCCAGTTCCTCGTTGATCGCAGGCACGAAGCGCACGCCGATGTCTTCCAGCCGCTTGCCGGCTTTCCACACCGCCTGGTCCACCATGCCCAGCGGCGAGCCGCGGTAGCCGCTGATGAAGCCGGCGGTGTTCAGCCCAGCGGCGGCGTCGCGTGCCCGCTGCATGGCCAGCAGCCGCACCAGGGCCTGGGTGCCGCTGAAGAACACGGTGCCGCGCTCGGCCCACAGGCCGTCGGCCAGGACGTAGTCGGGGCGGGCGAGGGCGGTGGTGGGGATGTCAGGCATGGGCGACGATTGTGGTTTTCCTGGTCGCGAAAGTCGTTCTTCTTTGCACTCGCCGGGCGCAGAATTCGACCGATCCATTCTCGAAAATCGCCATGATCGAGCAGAACATTTCTCTGGACCGCTACAGCCTGCACATCCTGGCCGAGTTGCAGCGCGACGCGCGGCAAACCGTGCAGCAACTGGCCGAACGCGTGGGTCTCTCGGCCACGCCGTGCTGGAAGCGCATCAAGGAGATGGAGGCGGCCGGCGTCATCACCGGCTACACCGCGCTGGTGAACCGCGAGACCGTGGGTCTGAACCTGGCCGTGGTGGTGGAGGCCAACATCAGCCAGCACAGCGAAGACCTGGTGCGCAAGTTCGAGGCCGCCGTGGCCGCCAGCCCGCAGATCGTGCGCTGCCTGGCCACCACGGGCCAGAGCGACTACATCCTCACCGTGCTGGTGGCGGGCATCAAAGAGTACGAAGCCTTTTTGCACGACACCATCTTCAAGCTGCCCGGCGTCACCCATGTGCGCTCCAGCATCGTGCTGAAGGAGGTGAAGGCGGTGGTGGCCTTGCCGGTGGGTGCGCCTGCCGTGGCGGCACCGGCCGCACCCAAAAAGCGCTCAGGCGCCACGCGACGGTAGCGGGCAGCCCACAGCACCACGCTTTTCTGCGGATTGGCGTGGTGGCGCTTCGGGTAAACCCTAGTCTGCGATTAACATCGACGACATTCCCCCCCGAATTCCACTCCCGTCATGACCCTCACCACGGCATCCTCCCGCATCCTTCACCCCGCCTTTCGCGCCAAGCTCATGTCGGCCGACGCCGCAGCGGCCCTCATCCACGACGGCGACAACGTCGGCATGAGCGGCTTCACCGGCGCCGGTTACCCCAAGCTGGTGCCGCAGGCGCTGGCCCGCCGCATGGACGAGGCCCACGCCGCCGGCCGGCCGTTCAAGATCGGCATGTGGACGGGGGCCTCCACCGCGCCCGAGCTGGACGGTGCCCTGGCCCGTGCCAACGGCGTGGACATGCGCATGCCCTACCAGAGCGACCCCGCCTGCCGCGAGCGCATCAACAAGGGCGAGATGGACTACATCGACATCCACCTCTCGCACGTGGCCCAGTACGTGTGGTTCGGCCTGTTCGGCAAGCTCAACACCGCCGTCATCGAGGTGGCGGGCATCACCGAGGACGGGCACCTGATCCCGTCGAGCTCGGTGGGCAACAACAAGACCTGGCTGGACCAGGCCGACAAGATCATCCTGGAGGTGAACAGCTGGCAAAACGCCGGGCTGGAAGGCCTGCACGACATCTACTACGGCACCGCGTTGCCGCCGCACCGCAAGCCCATCGCGCTCACGCAGCCCGATGAGCGCATTGGCGAGGCGTATTTCCGCGTCGACCCGGCCAAGGTGGTGGCTGTGGTGGAAACCAACCATCCCGACCGCAACTCGGGCTATGCCGAGCCGGACGAGAACTCGCAGGCCATCGCCCGCCACCTGATGGACTTTCTGCAGGGCGAGGTGAAGCTGGGCCGCTTGCCGCCCGAGCTGCTGCCCATCCAGTCGGGCGTGGGCAACATTGCCAACGCCGTGCTGCAAGGCCTGAACGAGGGCCCGTTCGAGAACCTCACTGCTTTCACCGAAGTGCTGCAGGACGGCATGTTCGAGATGCTGAAGTCGGGCAAGTTGAAGAGCGCCTCGGCCACCGCCTTCTCGCTCAGCCCCGAGGTGCTGGAAGAGCTGCTGCAAGACCTGCCGCGCTACCGCGACCGCATCCTGCTGCGCCCGCAGGAGATCAGCAACCATCCCGAGCTGATCCGCCGCCTGGGCCTGATCGCGATGAACGGCATGATCGAGGCCGACCTCTACGGCAACGTCAATTCCACGCACGTCATGGGCTCCAGCATCATGAACGGCATCGGCGGCTCGGGCGACTTCGCCCGCAATGCCTATCTGTCGATCTTCATGACGCCCAGCACCGCCAAGGGCGGCCGCATCTCGTGCATCGTTCCCATGGTGAGCCATGTGGACCACACCGAGCACGACGTGCAGGTCATCGTCACCGAGCAGGGCCTGGCCGACTTGCGCGGCCTCTCGCCCCGCCAGCGCGCGCGGCTCATCATCGAGCGCTGCGCGCACCCGGATTTCCGGCCCGCGCTGTTGGACTATTTCGGCCGCGCCGAGACCGGTGCCCCAGGCATGCACACCCCGCACCTGCTGCAGGAAGCGCTGAGTTGGCACAGCCGCTACGTGGCCGAAGGCCACATGTGAGCTGAGGACTGGAGCACCCGGTTGCGGCGTACCGCAACCACCCTCCGAGAGGGCCGCAGGCCGCTTCGGAGCGGCCGTGCGCTGGCCTGCGGGCCGCCCGGCTCTAGAACACCAGGGCTGCCTCGCCGATGCCGTCGAAGCTCACCTGCACGCGGCTGCCGCGCTGCAGCGGCGCGAGGCCCGACCAGGTGCCCGTGGTCACCACGGTGCCGGCCGGCACCGTGGCGCCATGGCGCGTGAGGTGGCGCAGCCAGATCGGCAGCAGCCACTCGGGCGTGCCCAGCGGGTGGCTGCCGGTGAACTGCAGCGGGGTCTCATCGTTCACCTGCAGATGAAGCCGCTGGCGCGACCAGTCCACCGCGCGCCACGGCCGCCAGGCGCCCAGCACCAGTGCCCCGTGCGACTGGAAATCGGCCAGGCGCAGCAGCGGCGGCAGGGCCCCGTCGTCCACCCAGCGGCAATCCACCACCTCGATGGACACGGCCATCGCGTCCACCAGGGCGGCCGGGTCGTCGGCATGGCCCAGCGTGGCCGCCTGCTGTGGCGTCACATCGCGCGCCAGCCGCAGCGCAATCTCGCATTCGACGCTGGGCCGGAAAAAGTGCTGGGCACGCAGGTCGGCCGGCACTGGTCCGTGGCTGCCTGTCTTCACGCCCGCAGGCATCAGCGGCGCATGGGTGAGCGTGGCCGCGCGGTGGCCGGCGCCCGATTTCCAATACCCCGGCACCTCGCTCAGTGCCCAGGCCTGCAGGGCCACGCCGGTGGCGTGCTGCACCGCGCAGGCGGCGTCCACGTCGGGCAGGGCGGCGGCATGGGCGGCGGTGGGCACCAGGGCCTGCTGCTGGCGCCGCGCGGCCAGCAGGGCATCGCGAAGTTCGGTGGGGGTCATGCGCTGCATTGTCGGGCGCCCCGCCACCCCCCGCAGGCCCCGCCGATAATGCGCGCACTCGCACTCTGGTGTGGCCACCCGCCACCGCAAGACACCGATGGACCGATCAACGCAACCGCGTGATGCCGCCCGCCGCCTGTGGCGCCCGCTCACCCTCGCCGTGCTGGCTTGCTGGGCGCTGGCAGGGTGCTTCACTGTGCCCGCCAAGAAGGTGACGGTCTACCAGAACGAAGGCTTCGAGGCCGACGAGACCTATTCACGCCTGTTCGACGCCAGCCCGGCCGCCGCCTGCGAGGCCGCGCGCCGGGCGCTGCTGGGCCAGGGCTACCTGATGAGCAAGGTGGCGCCCGACGCCATCAGCGCCACCAAGAGCTTCCAGCCCGAGGGCGATGTGCATGTGCAGATCGTTTTCAACGTGGTCTGTGTGCCCGAGGGCAAGGCGGCCAAGGTGGCCACGGCCTACGTCAACGCCATCCAAGACCGCTACGCGCTGAAGAAGACCAGCAACTCGGCCTCGCTGGGCGTGAGTGCGCTGGGTTCGGTGTCCATCCCGCTCTCGTCCAACGACGACTCGCTGGTCAAGGTGGCCAGCGAGACCATCCCCGCCGGTCAGTTCTACGACCGCTTCTTCGCGCTGATGCAGCGCAACCTTGACGAACAGGTCAAGGAAGACTGAAAGAGCCCTGTGTCCGAGATCTCTGCATGCCCGCAATGTGGCCTGACCAACACCTACCCGGATGGCGACAACTTCGTCTGTGCCGATTGCGGCTTTGAATGGCCTCAGGCCGCCGCAGCCAGCGCCGATGACGAAGCCGACGCCGTGGTGAAGGACGCCAACGGCACGCCGCTGGCCGACGGCGACGCGGTGGTGCTGATCAAGGACCTGAAGGTGAAAGGCTCGTCCACCGTGCTCAAGCAAGGCACCAAGGTCAAGAGCATCCGCCTGGTGGGCGGCGACCACGAGGTGGACTGCAAGATGGATGGCGGCAGCTTCATGCTGAAGGCCGCGTTTCTCCGCAAAGCCTAGTGTGGTTGCAGCCTGAAGGCTGCCACCACCTCGGCCAACCGGGTGGCCTGGTCTTTCAGGCTGTCGGCGGCGGCCGAGCTTTGCTCCACCAGGGCGGCGTTCTGCTGCGTGGCGGTGTCGATCTGGCCGACCGATTCATGCACCTCGCCGATGCTGAGCGTTTGCTCATGGGCCGACGTGGCGATGTGCTGCACCACGTCTTGCACGCGTTGCACGCTCTGCACGATCTCGGCCATGGTCGAGCCGGCTTCGGCCACCTGGCGTATGCCGGCGGCCACCTTGTCCACGCTGCCGCCGATCAGGTCGCGGATCTCGCGCGAGGCCTGCGCTGATCGCTGGGCCAGGCTGCGCACCTCGGCGGCCACCACCGCAAAGCCCCGGCCTTGCTCGCCGGCGCGTGCCGCCTCGACGGCGGCGTTCAGCGCCAGGATGTTGGTCTGAAAGGCGATGCCGTCGATCACGCCGATGATGTCGGCGATCTTTTTCGAGCTGCCGTTGATCTCGTCCATGGTGCTGACCACACTGGCCACCACCACGCCCCCGCGCTGCGCCACCTCACCGGCCGAGGTGGCCAAGCTGCCGGCCTGGCGGGCCGCGTCCGCCGAGGAGCGCACCTTGCCCGTCAGCAGGTCCATCGACGCGCTGGTTTGCTGCAGGTTGGCGGCGGTGCGTTCGGTGCGGCCGGACAAGTCCTGGTTGCCCGAGGCAATCTCGGCGCTGGCGGTGCGGATGGTGTCGGCGCTGTCGCGGATCGAGCCGATGGTGTGCGCCAGCTTGCACCGCATGCCTTCCAGCGACTGCAGCAAGGCGCCCAACTCGTCGTTCGTGGTGGCCGCCTGCGCGGTGTGCAAATCGCCCGCCGCCACGCGCGCCACGCTGTGCATGGCCATCTTCAGCGGCACCTCGATGGAGCGCGCCAGCCACAAGCAAGCCAGAGCCATCAGCACGGCCGCCACCACCGCCACCGCGACGATGGCGGCCTTGACCAGGGCCAGTTTGGCCACCATGGCATCGATGTCCTGGGTCAGCGCCTCGGTGCTGTGGGTCACGAATTGGTCCACATGGCCCTGCAGCGCCAGGCTGGCGTCGTCAAAGGGTTTCATCAGCGCGTTGCCCTGGGCCGGTCCGCCGGCCACGTAGGCCTGGGCCATGGTCACGCCGGCCGTGTAATAGGCGTCGAAGGCGCTGTGGATGCGGCTCAGTTCGGCTGCGGCGCCGGGCTGTTGCTCGAAGTGGCCCAGACCGTCCAGAAAGGCCTGACGCTGCTTGGCAGCGTCTTCAAAACCATCGTCCAGCCCGTCCAGCGCGCGGGTGGCCGACACGTCGCTGAGGAACTGCTGCACCTGCACCACGTTGCGCTGCATGTCCTTGGCCAGCAGGGCCAGGTTGGTCTTCTCGCGTATGCCTTCAGACAGGTCTTGCGCCACATGGGCCAGGGTCAGCCAGACCCAGCAGGCCAGGGCCAGAAAGGCCGCGATGGGCGTCATGCCCACCATGAACAGGCGGCGGTGGATGACGCGCGGCATCCCCGCAGCGGTAGGCGGCTCGGCAGGCGCGGTGGCAGTCCATGTCATGGGTCAACCTCGAAACAACGGGTTTGCGGCCATGCGCACCCGCTGCCGTGGCACAGGCCCGGCACGGTGCAAACCGCACACGTGGATGGTCGAGGGGACGGGGCGGTGCCTAAGCCCCGAAAAGCGCCGGATTCGCCGGCTGAATTGGTGGCAGGCCGGGCTTCAGCCCATCCCCGGCGGCAGCATGCCCTTCATGCCGGCCATGCCACCCATGCGCTTCATCATCTTCATCAGGCCGCCGCCCTTCATCTTTTTCATCATGCTCTGCATCTGGTCGAACTGGTTCAGCACCCGGTTGACCTCCTGGATCTGCACGCCGGCACCGGCGGCGATGCGGCGCTTGCGGCTGGCCTTGCTCTTGCCGTCCATCAGCAGCGAGGGCTGGCGGCGCTCCTTGGCGGTCATGGCGTTGAGGATGCCCTCCATGCGCCGCATGTCTTTCTCAGCGCGGTCCATGTCGGCTTGACCGGCCTTGGCGGTCATCTGGGTGGGCAGCTTGTCCATCAGGCTGCCGAGGCCACCCATCTTCTTCATCTGGCTGATCTGCGCCAGGAAGTCGTTCAGGTCGAAGCCCGAGCCCGAGCGCAGCTTGTCGGCCAGCTTTTGCGCGGCCGCCACGTCCACGCCCTTGGTGACTTCTTCCACCAAGGCCACGATGTCGCCCATGCCCAGCACACGGCCGGCGTGGCGCTCGGCGTCAAACACTTCCAGGCCGTCGATTTTCTCGGAGACGCCGGCGAACTTGATGGGCGCGCCGGTGATCTGCCGCACCGACATGGCCGCGCCGCCGCGTGAATCACCGTCGAGCTTGGTGAGGATCACACCGGTGAGTGGCAGCGCCTCCTTGAAGGCCTTGGCGGTGTTGATGGCGTCCTGGCCCTGCATGGCATCCACCACGAACAGCGTTTCCACCGGGTTCAGCACCGCGTGCAGTTCGCTGATCTCGGCCATCAACGCCTCGTCGATCGCCAGGCGGCCAGCCGTGTCCACCAGCAGCACGTCGAAGTAGTGCTTCTTGGCCCAGTCGAGGGCGGCCAGCGCGATGTCCTTGGGCTTCTGGTTCGGCTCGCTGGGGAACCACTCGGCGCCAGCCTGCCTGGTCACCGTCTTGAGCTGCTCGATGGCGGCGGGGCGGTAGACGTCGGCCGAGACGGTGAGCACCTTCTTCTTGCGCTTCTCGATCAGGTGCTTGGCCAGTTTGGCGGTGGTGGTGGTTTTGCCGGCGCCCTGCAGGCCGGCCATCAAAATCACGGCCGGCGGCTGGGCGGCCAGGTTGATGTCGGCCACGCCCTCGCCCATGGTGGCGGCGAGCTCCTTGTGCACCACGCTGACCAGCACCTGGCCGGGGTTGAGCGAGCCCACCACTTCCTGGCCCAGGGCCTTTTCTTTCACGCGGGCGATGAAATCCCGCACCACGGGCAGGGCCACGTCGGCTTCGAGCAGGGCCATGCGCACCTCGCGCAGCATGTCCTGCACGTTGTCTTCGGTGATGCGGGCCTGGCCGCGCATGGTCTTGACCAGGCGTGACAGGCGGTCGGTGAGGGTGGTGGCCATGGGGGTGCGCTCCTTGGCGCGTCGCAAAGTGCTTGCGAACTTCAGGGGGTGGCGGCGGGTTGCCGCCGGTAAACTGTGGCCATGATTTTATCTGCCGCCCCCGAGACGCTGTTCGCGCTGCTGGCCATGGCGGGTTACCTGCTGGCCTGCGTGCCCGCCGCGCCCGAGCAGCGCTGGCCGGCCCAGGTGCTGACCGGGGCCTGGCTGCTGCACGCCGTGGTCATCACCGCCAGCGCCGGCCTGGCGGGCCCGGATGCCCAGGGCCTGCGCCTGGGCTTCTCGCCGGTGCTGTCGTTCACGGTCTGGCTGGTGCTGCTGGTGTATGGCATCGAGAGCCGCTTCGTGCCGGTGACCAGCGTGCGCCGCGTGATGGCGCTGTGCGGCGCCGCCGCCGTGCTGCTGGCCTGGGCCTGGCCGGGCGAGGTGCGGGCCGTGGCCGCGTCGCGCTGGGCACCGCTGCACTGGGTGCTGGGGCTCACCTCCTACGGTTTGTTCGGTGCGGCGGTGTTGCACGCGCTGATGCTCGATTCGGCCGACCAGCGCATGCGCACCAAGAAGACAGGGCCACCCACCGCGCTGGGCATGCCGCTGCTGAAGCTCGAGCGCATGACCTACCGGTTTGTGGAAGCCGGCTTCATGGTGCTGACGCTGGCGCTGCTGATCGGTCTGGCCGAACCCAACTGGCGCTGGGCCGACCGCAAGACCGTGCTCTCGCTGCTGGGCTGGGGCACCTTCGCGGCGCTGATCGTGGGCCGGCAGTGGCGCGGCTGGCGCGGCCGGCAGGCCACGCGCTGGTTGTATGCCGGTGCGCTGCTGCTGCTGTTGGCCTATGTGGGCTCGCGCTTTGTCACCGAGGTGGTGCTGCAGCGCGCGGCGGGCTGAGCAGCGCCCATGGTCAAGTTGTTGCTCATCGTGGCCGCCGTGGTGCTGGGCCTGATGCTGTGGTTCGGCAAGGGCCGTGACCGCACCCCGCCCGGTCGCACACCCGGCCGCGCAGGCCAGCCGCCCGAGCCTGTGGCACCCCAGGCCATGTTGAGCTGCGTGCGCTGTGGCCTGCACCTGCCCCAATCCGACGCCTTCTTGGATGACCGTGGCCGCGTTTACTGTGGCGCCGAGCACCGGCGCCTGGGCCCGGGCGCCGGGCCGCAGCGGTGAAGCCCGCGCGCGATCCCACGCGCCTGCACGGCGCCGATTCGCGTCTGGGTGCACTGGGCCTGGGGGAAGACACCCGGCTGGACATGCTGGCCGACGCGCTCTCGGGCTTTGAAGCCACGGGCTACGGCCGCAGTGCCGAGGGCGACGAGATGGCGGCTGGCCTGCGTGGTGTGAGCCGTGGCACTGCCGCCGACGCTGGTGCACGCCGCCGCGTCTTCCGCACCTATGTGGCCGCCCGGGTGGCCTTGGCGGTGGCCCTGCTGGGCGTGCAGGCGGTGGCCATTTGGGCCGCAGCCCGGCCCATGGGTGTGATGCTGTGGCTGTGCCTGGCCTATGGCCTGGAGGCCGTGCTGGCCTGGGGGTGGGCTTGGCGCACCCAGCGCGAGTTCGAACGCGCCGGTGTCACCAGGCTGCTGTGGTGGATCACGGTGGGGGCTGACCTGATCGCCTTCGGCACCATGCATTGGGTGGACGTGGTGGGCAGCCTGAACCACGCGGCCTTGCTGGTGCTGCCGGTGCTGATGGCGGGGGTGCTCAATTCGCGGCTGAACGGCCTGGCCACCGCCGCTGCCGTCACCCTGCTGCTGCTGGGCACGGCCTGGCAGCGGGCCCTGCTCACCACCGATTTCGCGGGCCAGTTGTCGCAGGCGGGCCTGGCGGGCATTGGCCTGTTCGTGATCGTCGTGGTCACCGGCGAGATGGCCGCGCGCCTGGCCCGACAAGAGCGATCAGCCCGCAACAACCTGGCGCTGGCGCTGCAGCAGGCCGAGCTGAACCGGCTGGTGATTGACGAGATGAGCGACGGCGTGCTGGTGGTGGACGCCGGTGGCGGCGTGCGCGCTGCGAACCCGGCGGCGCGCAGCTTGCTGGCCGAGTCCGACCGCTGCCCGTCGGCACCGTTCTCGCTGCGCGAGCAGCCGGGCTGGAAGCCCCTGCAGGCCGCCATCGACGCGGCTTACAAGACCGGGCGCTGGCCCTTGGAGGGCCAGGACCTGAGCGTGAGTTTTGGCAGCGAGGTCCCGCGCTCCATCCGCTTGCGGGCACGCTTCACGCGGCGGGCTCGGGTGGCCGATGCGCAGGCCGGCCGCAGTGAAATGCTGGCCGTGCTGTTCATCGAGGAGCTGCGCAACGTGCTGGCCCGGCAGCGCCAGGAGCGGCTGGTGGCCATGGGGCGCATCTCGGCCGGTGTGGCGCACGAGATTCGCAACCCGCTGGCGGCGATTTCTCAGGCCAATGCCTTGTTGCAGGAAGACGCCCTGCGCCCCGACCAGCAGCGCCTGGTGCGCATCGTGGCCGACAACGTGGAGCGGCTCAAGCGCATCGTCGACGACGTGATGGAGGCTGCGCCGGGTGGCGCCACGCCGTCACGCACGCTGGACGCCTGCGCCGAGGTGGCAGCCATCTGCAGCGAGTGGGCGCGCACCGTGGGCCTGACGCTGGGGGCCGAGAGCCGCTTGCGCGTGAACCTGCCCAGCGAGGCGGTGGGCGTGGCCTTCGACCCGGACCACCTGCGCCGCGTGCTGATCAACCTGCTGGAGAACGGCCTGCGCCACGCCTCAGCCCAACCCGGTGCGGTGCAGCTGAGGCTAGAGGCGCTGGACGCGCCGTTGGTGCGCCTGACCGTGGCCAGCGACGGCGAGCCGATCGCGACCGAGGTGGAGGCGCACCTGTTCGAGCCCTTCCACAGCACGCGCAGCCGTGGCACGGGGCTGGGCCTGTATATTTGCCGCGAGCTGTGCATGCGCCACGGCGCCAGCATCGACTACCTGCGCCGCCCGGGCGAGCCCCATGCCAACATCTTCCAGGTGGTGATGCGCCGCGAGACCATTGCCTCACCCGACCGCCTGCACCTATGACCGATTCCCATCACTCTGCGCGCGTCCTGGTGGTGGACGACGAGCCCGACCTGCTCACCCTGTACGAGCTGGCGCTGCTGCGCGAGGGCCACGAGGTGGAGACCGCCGACTGCGTGACCGCCGCCTGGCAACTGCTGCAGGAAAAGACCTACCGCCTGGTCATCACCGACATGCGCATGCCCGACGGCACCGGCATGGACCTGATGCACCGCCTGCAGCAGGCCAATCGCGCCGAGAAGGTCATCGTGGTGACGGCCTATGGCTCGGCCGAGAACGCGGTGGAGGCGCTGAAGGCCGGTGCCTTCGACTACCTCACCAAGCCGGTGGACCTGCGGCAGTTCCGCGCCGTGGTGGCCTCGGCCATGGGCCGGCAGGGCGCACCAGCGTCGGTGCCGAGTGCGGCTGCGCAGGGCGACAGCGGCCCGCTGCAGCGCCTGGTGGGCCGCTCGGCGGCGATGGCCCAGGTGCGCGAGCTGATTGAGAAGGTGGCGCGCAGCATGGCCCCGGTGCTGGTGCATGGCGAGTCGGGCACCGGCAAGGAGCTGGTGGCGCGCGGCATCCACGACGTGAGCGCGCGGGCCGGCCAACCCTTCATCGCCGTGAACTGTGGCGCCATCCCCGAGAACCTGCTGGAGGCCGAGTTCTTCGGCTACCGCAAGGGCGCTTTCACCGGTGCGGCGGAAGACCGCGAAGGCTTCTTCCAGGCGGCCAACGGCGGCACGCTGTTCCTGGACGAGATCGGCGATCTGCCGTTGGCCATGCAGGCCAAGCTGTTGCGCGTCATCCAGGAGCGTGCGGTGCGGCCGGTGGGTGCGGTGGCCGAGGTGCCGCTGAACGTGCGCATCGTCAGCGCCAGCCACAAGGACCTGGCGGCCGAGGTGGAAGCCGGGCGCTTCCGGCAAGACCTGTACTACCGGTTGAACGTCATCCGCATCACGGTGCCGCCGCTGCGCGAACGCATGGACGACCTGGTGGTGATCTGCAACGCCCTGCTCACCCGCATCGCGCGCGAGGCGGGTGTGTCGCCCACCCCGGCACTGGCCTTGGATGCGCACGCGCGCCTGGCCACCTACAGCTTTCCGGGCAATGTGCGCGAACTTGAGAATTTGCTGCACCGCGCAGTGGCCATGTCGTCAGGCGACCTGATCGTCGAGCAAGACCTGGGTCTGCCCGATGCGGCGCTGAAGGACGCCGAGCCGGCCCACGATGCGGCGCCTGCCGATGTACCGGCCCCGGCGCCCGCCGCCGCCGACGCGCCGCTGCCCTCCGACCTGGCAGCCCATCTGGACGAAGTGGAGCGGGCCATCCTGGTGCGCGCGCTGGAGTCCCATGGCTACAACCGCACGGCGGCAGGGGCTCGCATGGGCTTGTCGCTGCGACAGATGCGCTACCGCATGGCGCGGCTGGGCATCACCGAAGGCGAGACCACCTCGGTGCCCCCCGCAGACGACGCCGCACCTTGACCCACGGCACCATGTCAACACCCCCCCGCAAGGCTTGGCACCGGGGCTGGTGGCATGGCGCGGCGCACATCCCTTCGCCCAATTTCGGGCCGCGCCCTGCGAACACGGCGGTGGGTTTGGCCGTGCTGCACTCCATCAGCCTGCCACCAGGCGTGTACGGGGGCGATGCCATCGAGCGCCTGTTCACCAACCGGCTCGACTGGGATGCGCACCCGTACTTTCAGTCCATTCGCGGCCTGGCGGTGTCGTCGCACTTTGTCATCCGGCGCGATGGCGCTGTGCAGCAGTTCGTGTCGTGCGACGAGCGCGCCTGGCACGCCGGCCGTTCGTCGTGGCTGGGGCGAGAAAACTGCAACGACTGGTCGGTGGGCATCGAGCTCGAGGGCCTGGAGGGTGAGGTGTTCGAACCAGCCCAGTACGAGGCGCTGGTGTCTGTGTTGAAAGCGTTGTGCCAGCACTACCCGATTGCGCATTTGGTGGGCCACGAGCATGTTGCGCCTGGCCGCAAGATCGACCCGGGGCCGGGGTTCGATTGGCACCGTTTGGGCCTGTCCCTGAAAGCGCAGGCCGTGACGCTGCAATTGCCGCCCGATCCGGGGCGCTGAGGCAGGCCCTGCCGACTCAATGTTGGCGCGACCTTGCGCGTCATTTCGGCTGGCGGGCCGCATGGCCATTGGATGGCACGGTGCACACCCCTTGAAAGAAGGCCCCGCCGCCGGGTTGGTGTTGTCGAGTGTCTTGGCGCAGCCCGAAACAGCTTCCGCGTCAAGAGGGTCATCACGCTACAGGTAGTGCTTGAACCTGGCCGAGGCCCCAGATATAGTGTGTCCCTTGCGCTGCCCATGCAGTACTCGAATCCGTCCATGACCCAACTCCCCGGCCTGCTGCTCCTGCCCTGCTTGCGCTCGCAAGTGATCCGGCAGAACGCTTTTGGCAGCGCGGTCCAGGTCATCCGGCCGGTACCCACGCGACGACGAATGCGCCTTGCTCTGCCCACCGCAGAGTGACGCGTCCGCCGTGAGCCCTGGGGCGAGCGCACGACCACGGTGGACCCAGCCCGCAAACGACGGGCGGACCACGATCACTGACATCTCAAGAGGGGAACCCATGCAAGCTGTCCAAGCCACTTCCGTCGACGCCGGCCTGAGCGTTTTGCCCGCTGCCGCCTTGGCCACCAGCACGCCGTCGGCCAACGCCTACCAGGGCTACCAGATCATTCGCCGCAATGGTGCGGTGGTTTCGTTCGCGCCCGACAAGATCGCGGTGGCGTTGATGAAGGCCTTCCTGGCGGTGCATGGCACCCAGGGCGCGGCCTCGGCCAGCGTGCGCGAGACGGTGGACGCGCTGACGGAATCGGTGGTGCGTGCGCTGTTGCGCTCGCGGCCGGGCGGCGGCACCTTCCACATTGAAGACGTGCAAGACCAGGTGGAACTGGGCCTGATGCGCGGCGGCCACCACGAAGTGGCGCGTGCCTATGTGCTGTACCGCGAGCGCCGCACGCAAGAGCGCGCCAAGCAGGGCATCGCCGCCAAGGCCGCCACCCCCAGCGCACTGAGCGTGACCGACAACGGCCTGCGCGTGCCGTTGGATGAAGCGCGCCTCAGCGCCATCATCGAGTCCGCCTGTGCCGGCCTGGGCGCCGACGTGAAGGCCGAGCCCATCCTGGCTGAGACGCACCGCAACCTGTACGACGGCGTGCCGCTGGACGAGGTCTACAAGGCCGCCATCCTGGCCTCGCGCACCTTGATTGAACAAGAGCCGGCCTACACCCGCGCCACCGCGCGTCTGCTGCTGCACACCATCCGCAAGGAGATCCTGGGCCAGGAGGTGATGCAGACCGAGATGCCCGCGCGCTACGCCGAGTACTTCCCCAAGTTCATCAAGAAGGGCGTGCAGGCTGAGCTGCTGGACGAAAAGCTGATGCAGTTCGACCTGGCCAAGCTGGGCCAGGCGCTGAACGCCGAGCGCGACATGCAGTTCGACTACCTCGGTCTGCAAACCCTGTTCGACCGCTACTTCCTGCACATCGATGAACAACGCATCGAGATGCCGCAGGCCTTCTTCATGCGCGTGGCCATGGGCCTGGCGCTGAACGAGATTGACCGCGAAGCCCGCGCCATCGAGTTCTACAACGTGCTGTCCACGTTCGACTTCATGTCGAGCACGCCCACGCTGTTCAACGCCGGCACGCGCCGGTCGCAGCTCAGCAGCTGCTACCTCACCACGGTGGCCGATGACCTGGACGGCATCTACGAGGCACTGAAAGAGAACGCGCTGCTGAGCAAGTTTGCCGGCGGCCTGGGCAACGACTGGACCAATGTGCGCGCGCTGGGCTCGTACATCAAGGGCACCAATGGCAAGAGCCAGGGCGTGGTGCCCTTCCTCAAGGTGGTGAACGACACGGCCGTGGCGGTGAACCAGGGTGGCAAGCGCAAGGGCGCCGTCTGTGCCTACCTGGAAACCTGGCACCTGGACATCGAAGAGTTTCTGGAGCTGCGCAAGAACACCGGCGACGACCGCCGCCGCACCCATGACATGAACACGGCGAACTGGATTCCCGACCTGTTCATGAAGCGCGTGATGGAAGGTGGCGACTGGACCCTGTTCTCGCCCAGCAATTGCCCCGATCTGCACGACCTGGTGGGCGCTGAGTTCGAGAAGGCCTACACCGCCTACGAGGCCAAGGCCGACCGCGGCGAGTTGAAGCTGTTCAAGCGCATGCCTGCCAAGGACTTGTGGCGCAAGATGCTCTCGATGCTGTTCGAGACCGGCCACCCCTGGATCACCTTCAAGGACGCCTGCAATGTGCGCTCGCCGCAGCAGCACGTGGGCGTGGTGCACTCCAGCAACCTGTGCACCGAGATCACGCTCAACACCAACGCCGACGAGATCGCCGTCTGCAACCTGGGTTCGGTGAACCTGGCCCAGCACTTGAAGGATGGAAAGGTCGACCACGCCAAGCTGCAAAAGACCATCGCCACCGCGATGCGCATGCTCGACAACGTCATCGACATCAACTATTACGCGGTCAAGAAGGCGCGCGATTCCAACCTGCGCCACCGCCCCGTGGGCCTGGGCATCATGGGCTTCCAGGACGCGCTGTACCAGCTGCGTACCCCCTACGCCAGCCAGGCTGCGGTGGAGTTTGCCGACCAGTCGATGGAAGCCGTGTGCTACTACGCCTACCAGGCCTCATCGGAGCTGGCGGCCGAGCGCGGCCGCTACTCCAGCTACCGCGGCTCTCTGTGGGATCAGGGCATCCTGCCGATCGATTCGCTGGACCTGCTGGCCCAGCACCGCGGCGGCTACGTGGAGGTGGACCGCAGCAGCACGCTGGATTGGGCAGCGCTGCGCCAACGCATCGCCACGCACGGCATGCGCAGCAGCAACTGCGTGGCCATCGCGCCCACGGCCACCATCTCCAACATCATCGGCGTGGACGCGTCCATTGAGCCGGCCTTCGGCAACCTGTCGGTCAAGTCCAACCTGTCGGGCGAGTTCACCGTGGTCAACGAGTACCTGGTGCGCGACCTTAAAAAATTGGGCCTGTGGGACTCGGTGATGGTCATGGACCTGAAGCACTACGACGGCTCGCTGCGCCGCATCGACCGCGTGCCCGACGAGTTGAAGAAGCTCTACGCCACCGCTTTCGAAGTGGAAACGCAGTGGCTGGTGGAGGCTGCCGCGCGCCGACAGAAGTGGATCGACCAGGCGCAATCGCTCAACATCTACATGGCCGGTGCCTCGGGCAAAAAGCTGGACGACACCTACAAGCTCGCGTGGGTGCGTGGCCTCAAGACCACCTACTACCTGCGCACCATGGCCGCAACGCACGCAGAGAAATCCACCATCTCGACCAACTCGCACAACGCGGTGTCGAGCTCGGGCGGTGCTGGCCACGGCATGTCGGCGATGGAGGCGGCTGCGGCGCAAGCGCAGGCGATGCTCGCGGCAACGCCGGCCACCGACATCAAGTTCTGCGGTGTCGACGACCCGACGTGTGAAGCCTGTCAGTGAGCGCATGGCAGCACGCTTCCACACGCCATGCACTCACGATGAGACGCGATGATCACCACGCACGCAACGACATCGACGCGTGATGCGTTGTGCGATGGCGCTGCTGCAGCGATGCAGCACCGCAACATCGCACGCGCTTTGATGTCAAGAAGTGCTTGGTGTTTCAACACAACACTCCGATAATTTCACGCCATAGGAAACACGCACATGCTGGTCTGGGAAGACGACGTTCGCCAACCGCCGAAACCTGTTCAACGCGCTGCACCCGAGGCCTTGCCTGAAGTGCGGTTCGTGACCCCGTCACCGATCACTGCCGCACCTGCGCAGCGCGTGTCTCTTGCTTCCACCTCCGCCGACACCGCCGCCATAGCCGCCGCCTCTTCCATGGTGGCCCGCAGCGACCGCCGCGTGAACGCCGCCGACAAGCGCATCATCAACGGCCAGACCGATGTGAACCAGTTGGTGCCGTTCAAGTACAAGTGGGCCTGGGAAAAGTACCTCGCCACCTGCGCCAACCACTGGATGCCGCAGGAAGTGAACATGTCGCGCGACATCGCGACCTGGAAGGACCCGAACGGTTTGAGCGAAGACGAGCGCCGCATCATCAAGCGCAACCTGGGCTTCTTCGTCACCGCCGATTCACTGGCCGCCAACAACATCGTGCTGGGCACTTACCGCCACATCACGGCCCCCGAGTGCCGCCAGTTCCTGTTGCGTCAGGCCTTTGAAGAAGCCATCCACACCCACGCCTACCAGTACATCGTCGAGTCGCTGGGCCTGGACGAGAGCGAGATCTTCAATGCCTACCATGAGGTGGGTTCGATCCGCGATAAGGACGAGTTCCTGATCCCGTTCATCGACGCGATCATGAACCCGCTGTTCAAGACCGGCACGCCCGAAGCCGACCAGACGCTCTTGAAGAGCCTGATCGTGTTTGCCTGCCTGATGGAAGGCCTGTTCTTCTATGTTGGCTTCACGCAGATCCTGGCCATGGGTCGGCAGAACAAGATGACCGGTGCTGCCGAGCAGTACCAGTACATCCTGCGCGACGAATCCATGCACTGCAACTTCGGCATCGACCTGATCAACCAGATCAAGTTGGAGAACCCGCACCTGTGGACGGCTGAGTTCAAGACCGAGATCCGTGCGCTGTTCGAGAAGGCCGTGGAGCTGGAATACCGCTACGCCGAAGACACCATGCCGCGCGGCGTGTTGGGCATGAACGCGTCGATGTTCAAAGGCTATCTCCGCTACATCGCGAACCGCCGCGCCACGCAAATTGGTTTGGAAGCGCTCTTCCCGAACGAGGAGAACCCGTTCCCCTGGATGAGCGAAATGATCGACCTGAAGAAGGAACGCAATTTCTTTGAGACCCGCGTCATCGAATACCAATCCGGTGGCGCACTGAGTTGGGATTGAGTGCTGGCGCGAGCTTGCACCGCAGTCCTTTTGTGAGATCAAGATACTCGGCTCGCCGAGCACTGCCGAACAAGAAGCAGTGACACGAGCCGGTTCCCCATTCACCGCACCGGGGGAGCCAGCGGCCGCGAAAGTGGCCGTGACAACACCACCGGGCGGTGGATTGCCAGGATGTATCGAGCCTCCTGGTGTTTTTCAACTTGATCAAGGAGTTTGAAATGGCAACTGCAAAGAAGGCTGCACCCAAGAAGGCTGCTGCGAAGAAGGCTGCTCCGGCGAAGAAGGCCGCTGCACCTAAGAAGGCTGCTCCGGCGAAGAAGGCCGCTGCACCTAAGAAGGCTGCTCCGGCGAAGAAGGCCGCTG
>WBZX01000227.1_pt2 | contig 50911 bp, 41 predicted proteins | sample 5204211 | NCBI WGS metagenome assembly WBZX01 (sample SAMN12344362, study PRJNA552823) | activated sludge metagenome | biome: Activated sludge suspended growth; feature: Nitrification reactor; material: Wastewater; isolation source: activated sludge from nitrification reactor of wastewater...
AATGGCAACCTCGACTGCATTGTCGATTTTCAGGACGGTGGCTGGTACGATGTAGCTCCTTCGCAACTGGTGAAAGCTTCTGATCAGCAAAGCGCAGCTTCACGGTACCAAGCGAAGAAGAACAGCGCTCAGCGAGTGCCAGTACGACAGGGATAGCGGATCATTTTGTAAAAGAATATTGCATTCCCTGCTCGCAACTGGCAATCTAGCCAACGTATCAGTGTGCAATCACAGGTCTGTTCATGGCTCAGACTCGATCCAACTGGTTAGTGTTGCAGGAACTCCTGGATCAAGGCGATCCCACATTCGTTACCGAGTTACGCCAGTTTCACGATCCTGAGCGACTCAAAACCTTTGCAGCAGGTTGGCATGCAGACAGCCGCCTGCAGGCGCGACGGCTACTCCTGGCCTATCTGGATGAGCCGATGAATGCCTATCGGCATGAACCGTTGATCAAGCGATTGTTCAAACTGGCAGAAGCGGCCAACGATGATGAAGCCATGGCACGGTTTCTGGTCATGTTCGATCGCTCACTGAGCCGCAGAAGGCGAACCATCTTTCGGCACATGTCTGAAAACAACGTGACCGAGGCAGTGGCAGAAGTGAAGATGGCGGAGTGGCGGGCTGCTGGGGCATCAAGTGTGGACAAATGGGGCAGAGGATCATTCTTTTCCGTGGTCGGCCGGTTTGAAGGCGAACAACTATGCACTGTCAGTGATTCAGAAATGCCGAAGAACTTGCCAGGCAAGTTCACGGAACGAATGACCCGTGGCAAATTCCTCTTCTCCGTCGATACCAGGCGCTACCTGCGCCGGCGCGCCTGGCGATACTTCCGCAAGCTAGGAAAGGAAAACATCAAACGCTATCAACGTGCTGTATTACCTGCACTCTTGCGCTATACCGATGAGGATGTTGTTGATGGCATGGGCCTGCTCGATAAATGGGGATTGATGCACGTCCTTTTCCATCATTCAGAGGTCGTCGAAGCGAAACGATCGGGCTGGGTGCCCAAACAGGGAGCGTCTTTCAACAACCTGAAACCAGCGCCTGCATTCCCAAGTGCTTGGGATGATCCGATACTGCTCATGAAGATCATTCAGGAAGCGCAGTGCCGACCTGTCAGACAGTGGGCAGCCAAGCTACTTCGAGCTATGCCAGCAGAGGCCTGGAATCGTATCAGCCTCGAATCATGGCTACAACTTCTGCAAAGTCCCGATGCCGATATCTCTACTCTTGCTGGTGAGGTGCTGGAGAACTCACCATCGCTGGCAGAGATCAGTGTTATACGCTGGATTGATCTGCTGCAAACCTCCAGTCCCGAAGTGCTCGATACCATATCGAGCCTGGTTGAACTCTATGTGAAGCCTGATTCGCTGACGTTGGCTGAAGTGTGCCAACTCGCCATACAGCATCCGGTTCCGGTGGTCAAGCTGGCGATGAGTTGGCTGGCTGCAAAAGCTCCTGGAAGCCAGGAAGAGTGCAGACTGCTTCTGGGGCTGGCAGAATCGAACTGCTCCAGCCTGCGTCTTCCGCTGTTGAAAATGGTTCAAGACAAACTGCTGGGTTCGTCTTTCTTTGAGCCACTCTGGCTGCTCAGCTTCTTCGATAGTCGTCACATCGAAGTCCGCGAGCAGGCCTGGCTGTGGTATGAAGCAGAGCCACGAGCACAGCACGATGTGGAATTGTGGAAGAGACTACTCGAATCACCGTACGACGATGTGAAACTGAAATTGATTGCCCTGTTGCAGCAACATTCCCAACAACCTTCGCTACTTCAGCAACGAACGGAGCTACATCCTCAGCAGCTTCGTTTTCTCTGGGCTTCCGTGCTGCTCAATACCCAGCGCGGTAACCGGACCAAGCCATTTGTTGTCAGACAACTGGTGGAGCGAATACTCCATCATCCAGAAGACTGCCAGCTATTGCTTCCCCTTCTAGCAGTGGCCATGAGATCAGTACGTGGTCCCGAATGGCGCGCAGGTCTCGCAGGATTAGTTGAACTGGTAGACAAACAGGAATCACTCCGGCCGCTCATCGCACAGAACTTTCCAGAAATTCAGTTGCAATTGTCAACGACGTAAGGCATCTTGTCCCGTGGGAGGCGTCCCACGACGGACGAGACTATCTTGCTACGGTGTTCCGCCGTGGTTGCGTTTGGCCTGCGTTGCTTCCCCAAGGCCGTTGTTCTTTAGCCCGGTGTGACTACCACCGCAGAGGCTGAGTCAACGTGGTTCCTCTGCGGTGGTAGTCACACCGGGCTCGGTGAACGTCCTTGGTCGGTACGACGAAGTCGTCCCGGGGCGCCTCCTTCTTTCAGGATTCCCTATGCAAATGCAGGTGGCTTACAGCCGGCGCAGCACCGTCATGACGACGCCCACTGCCATCGCCATGGCTCTTGCACCCAACCTGCGTCGTGATCGTGTCAGTTACGTTGCCAATCTGGTTGATCCGGTTCGATTCCGCGAAGCTATCAGCGCCCTGCATGATGTAGTTGTCAGTGATTTTCGATACAAGCCAAAAGACAAGTCAGCGTATGAAGCCTATCAGGTGATGACGCAACAGCGTGAAGCAGCGGTGAGACAAGGTGCTTATTCCGGTGCCATGCAAACCTTACACAAGGCTTTGCCTGAAATACCTGAAGGACTGGAATCTAGGTTTCATGAGTCTCGGAAGTTGTACTGGTCGAAACGTGACACCTATGCCAGGTACCTGGCGCAGCATGATCCCGAGATATGGAGACTACTGGTCCCATGTGATCCAATCATCACTGTATCGCCGGATACCGTCTTCTTTGAGTGTTTCAGCGCCGATGAAAGCAGTTACGGCTGTCTTTCCGTTGACAGGCAAGCATTCACGAACGAACGTGATGTAGCTCTTGGCACGACCAATGTTGACTACTCCTGGGATCTGTATGAACACTTTCAGCAGCTTCGCAGTTATCGCCAGACCGAGTTCTCGATAGATCCATCTGGTTTTGCCAGCAAAACGGAAGGAACCAGTGGCCATCGGGAAGAGAAGATCGATCTGCCTCCCAGTTGGCTGCGTGGCTTCATGCAAATCCAGGCAGCGATGGGTCTGCCTGCTCGCAAAGTACCTCTCTCGAAAGAAGCTCTTTACAGTATTCTTGCCTTCTTGAAACGGAACAAGGCTAAGAAAAGCCCACGAGCGCTCCGCTTCGATCTTGATCCGGGCAAGCCCATCAAGTTGACATTGGAACCTTGGAACCGTGAGATTGCCTTACCCACCACGCTTTACCCCGGTCAGCGAGCTGAGACCATTCGCATCTGGGGACGCAATCGTCTGCATCTCTTAGCCCGGTTGCTTCCATTGATTGACCGTGCTGAAGTACATCTTCTTGGAACAGGTTTCCCCAGTTTCTGGGTCATGCACCTGGGAGGCTTGCGGTTGACGCTGGCCCTTTCCGGATGGACCAGCAATGACTGGACAGGCGCTTCCGGGCTCGATCAATTGTTGCCACCAACTGATCCAAGCCCAGATTTACTTGGTGATCTGGCCAATGTATTCCGAAGCTCCCCAGCTTTAACCTTTGAACATCTGCGAAGCCGTGTTGGCGCCTCTGCACCATCCACAGCTGCTGGTCTCAATCGATTGGCCTTACTGGGGCAGGTCATTTACGACATCCCCGCAGGGATCTATCGCTGGCGGCAGATTATGCCTCCTGAAGTCTCCCTGGAACAAGTGAAGTTCGATAACCCTGAAACAGTTGCAGCCAAAGAGTTACTCGCTCAACGGCGAGTCCAACTGACCACGAACGACAAACGCAGTGATGGCTTGCAGGTGATCGCAGGTAAGGTGGGTGATCGGCCCATCGATTTGATGCTCAACGCAGAAGGCCAAATGCTTCGTGGCAAATGTACCTGTTCGCATCACTTTACCGGTGGCCTGAAGCGAGGTCCCTGCCGACACCTGCAGGCAGCTCGTTCGGTAGCATTGGGCTTAGCTCCTGAACAAAAGCGTTCACTGGATCAATGGTTTGCGAATGTCTGGGGTGCCTCCGTATGAGCTTGTTCAATTGGCTCAAGGGCCTCTTTGGTTCATCACCAACTATCACGCCAACCAAGCCGTCTGATCCATTCCGCACATCGTCGCCGACAACTACTTTACCGCCTGCAAGCGTTCAGCCGACTCAGCCTGATCCATCCAAAGTGAAGAAACCTGCACCTCCCCAGAAGTTCAATCTCGATGCAGATGACTTCCTGCCCATCTCTCGAGATGAATTCAAAAGACAGGCTGGTTCAGTCGGACGACTGTGGTTTGGGGCCTGGTTTGGCTTTCGTGATCGCATCCCACCGGCTACGGATCGACGCACCAAGCTGATTGACCGGGGCATGGTTTCACATGGTTTACTGACACCTGAACAACTGGTGGAAATACACCACGTCGGCGATGAAATGGAGCGGCTTCGCCCCACCATTGATTCGATGAGAGCGCAGGCTGGCCAGATTGGTGCGGAAGCAGTTGAAGCAGATCGTGAAGCTCGTCGATTACGCAAAGAACAAAAGAAGCGCGAAGCCGCTGATCGAAAACTGACACGAGCACAACTCGTTGCCGAACGTAAACGTAGCGACATACTCTTTCTAGGCCGCGGGGTCTCCGAGAAACTGTGCGAACGCACTTCCGATACAGAACGACTCACCACGTCAGGTCTACCAGTACTGGCAACACCAGCTGAACTGGCTCAGGCACTTCAGCTGACCATTCCCCAACTTCGGTGGCTGGCATTCCATACTGATGTTGCCAGCCGAGTACAGTACATCAGCTTCTCCATCCCCAAGCGGCATGGAGGCACCAGACAACTGTCGAAACCACATCGACGGTTGGCAGCAGCACAGCAATGGATACTGGACAACATCCTGAACCGATTGCCTGTCGAGCAGGCTGCTCATGGCTTTGTCAGGAAACGTAATGTGCTGACGAATGCCTTGCCCCACACCAGGCAAGCTGTTTTGCTCAATCTGGATCTGGAAAACTTCTTCCCCAGTATCACCTTCCCCCGAGTACGCAGTGTCTTTCGTCGCTGTGGCTATTCTGGATCGGTGGCGACCATCCTTGCACTGTTATGTACTGAATCACCGAGAAAGACAGTGCTGTATCAGGGGAAGACCTATCATGTTGCAACGGGCAAACGAGGGTTGCCACAAGGTGCCTGCACCAGCCCGGCACTGGCAAACCAGGTTGCCCGCCGCCTCGACAAGCGATTAAGTGGATTGGCTACCAAGCTGAACGCATCTTACACTCGCTATGCCGATGATCTGACTTTCAGTGGAAACGACGAGTTGAGAGGCAGGACTGGGTACACTCTGGCCCGCATACGTCACCTTGTTGCTGCAGAAGGATTTGCAGTCAATGAAAACAAGACCCGGGTCTTACGCCGCAACACAGCCCAAATAGTGACCGGCCTGGTGGTCAACGAGAAACCACGCTTGCCTCGCAAGCAGTTGAAACGACTGCGAGCCATCCTGCATCGTGCTAGGACGGAAGGGCTCAGCAAGCAGAACCGTGAAAACCGCCCCGATTTTCGCCAGTGGCTGGAAGGCATGATTGCGTATGTGAACATGGTGCAACCCGAGCTAGGCATCAAGCTCCATGAACAGTTCTGCAAAGTAGCAGATTGATGTCGAATCGCGGGAAGGTCATACGACTATAGTTAGAACAAAAACAGTTAGGAGCCTTTCATGCCTTCTCGCAAGCTCGTTATCACCGGTTGGGTGCTTAGTGTACTGGTTACCTTGTTCCTCATCGGTGCCAGTGGTGTTCCTAAGTTTATACAGTGGGATGGTAAAGAAGAGATGATGGGGAAACTCGGGCTACCCCTGAGCGTTCTTCCGTATATCGGTGTAGTGGAAATTGCCTGTGCGGTGCTGTTCATCATCCCGCGCACCTGCTTCATTGGTGCCATTCTGCTCACGGGCTACCTCGGCGGTGCTACCTTTGCTCATGTGCGCATTAATGACCAGTTCTTCATGCCGATTGTGATGGGCGTCATTGCCTGGACCAGTCTCGGCTTACGGTACCCCGTCATCTTCCAATGGGCCTTCAATGGTCCACCATCTAGTGGCAAATAGTAGATGCTGGTTGAATGGGTGGTCGAATTAATCCACGCTGCCACTCAGTATTCTACTGATGACATAGATAGTCAACACCAACAACAGTAACCCCAAGGCACCGACAACCAGGATTACAGAAAAGGCTGTCGATATGACAGAACCCAAAGCGTTGCTCAATGCTGCACCAGTTGTCAGCAGCAAGGCAACGTAGATCATCAGAGGTGTCGAAAACTGCCACATCGGTGCATGATACCACCAGGCACCCACATCACAATACAGAACAACAAACCACAACAGGTCGCCTGGGTTCCCAGGCAACCTTGATGTGGTTTTGGTTATTGTAGCAGGGCTACTGCATTTGCCCCGCGGCCATCCAGAGCATCCATGCTACTCTGGCTCGCTTGGCTTCCAAGAGTAGTTTTTGTCGTCGAAGTTCCAGAGCTCGCCACACTCCATAGATTCCGCAGATGGCGACGATCGCATACAGATTCGTGTCCATATCTCTAACCACCCAAGCTGCTGTAGGCGGCAGCAAATCCATCAATCTCGGTACTATCCAACCTTACATCACAATCCTCAGAGGATCAAATCGCGTCGGAATTATTCTTGCCTTCAGTAAACATCCGAGTGCTTTTACATCAAAGGTGCTGGTGTTGCTTCTGATGCTTCTTGACTTGGTCTTCGGCGATGTGCCAACCACAGTCGTGGCATGATGAGGCCTTGGTAAAACAAGGGTGACAGTAGAACGGCCCGCCGTGAAAGAACTGTTCCAGGCGTTCACGATCATCAGCTTGCAGTTCAACTGCACTGTTGGCAAGTACAGCAGTCTTGTCACCGCACTCATCACATGCCTTGCTATTGAGCTTAGCCACGAGCGGTGCGAAGTGATCGTGCAAGCCCTTGGGAAGCATGCCTGCCCCGGAGCAGAGTGGGCAGGCCATATCGAGCTGATTCACAATGGCCTTACGGATGAAGGCACTCTTATTAGGAAGCTTGTTCAGGATGTCAGCCAGTTCAGTCTCTACCTTGAAGGCGACTACGGCGGTCTTGGCGTGCTTCTTCGACATGTGCTGAACTCGCTACGAAGGTATTACTTTTATCATACGCTGCCTCATGAACGGAAGCAATCTACTTCCTGGCCTGAGCTTCCGCTTGTTCTCTTATCTGCTTTAGCGCCACACTCGCCCCACCAGCCTTCCTGCTGGCATCAGCTGCTTCCATGAAAGTGAGCATCTCCAACGTTTCAGCCAAGGATATGGGAGCTTTACCGGTTCGAAAGAAGCGGGCAATCTGCTCCACCAAAGGATCGTACCCAGTGAAGCTGCCCGTGCTGATGTTGGCCTTGGTGCCAAAGACCAGCGCTCCAAACTCGGCCTGCCCCTGCCTGATTCCTCGAAAGGTACCAATGCGGCCATCGGCCCAAAGCCCTGTCACCACATCCGTACCTTCAGAATGGGTTCGCTGCACCGAAACACAACCCGGCCCCATGATGGTATAGAGCGTTTCCACTCCGTGGATGCCATACCAGAAGAGATCAGGATGCATGGCATTGATCTCGCAAGGTGAGTAAGCCACGCAGCCTACTACCTTACCAAGCTTCTCGTTTCGCTGAGCGTTGGCGATATTGGGGGTAAACCGCAGAGCGGAGCTGCTGAAGCAAGGCGTTCCCGTCTCTTCTGCCAGTCTGAAGATCCTGATCGCATCCGCAAGCGAGCCTGCCATTGGCTTATCAATGAACACAGGCTTCTTTGCCTTGAGTACCGGCAGCACCTGTTCCCAGTGTGGTCGACCATCAACACTTTCCAGCAACACTGCGTCGACCTTGGTCAAAAGTGCAGGAATGCTGTCTACAATCTCGACCTGATATTCCTTCTGCAACTGCTCAGTGTATCCCTTCACTCGATTGATACTCGAAGGGATGTCGCCACTCCCACCCGGATACGCGGCCACCACCCGAACGTTCTTGAGGGTACCAGTGGCATTCGGATTATTCAGTATCTTGGTGAATGCAATCACATGTGAGGTATCACATCCGATGATGCCCACTTTGATGAGTGGTGGCTCGTCTTGGGCATTTGCTATGCTGCTGGTGATGAAGAGAATACCGAGGAAGAAAAGCCTAGAGAGGAACATAGTAACTCCAGAATACCAACCCGAAGCGTGAGCGAAGGACGCATAGTGATTGCGAGACGTCCCTCACTAATGCTACGGGTTAGAGTGGAACAGCATACCTTGCAACGATGGCTTTCGCAGTACGAAGTCCATCCACAGCAGCCGAGATGATACCACCCGCGTACCCTGCCCCTTCGCCCACGGGATAGAGGCCATCGGTTCCGGGGGCGATGCGTGTGACGGCATCACGGGGAATACGAATTGGTGCGCTGCCTCGGGCCTCTGGGCCGACGATGGTAGCTTCCTTGAGGAATCGCCCCTGCCAGCGACGGTCTACCGCTGGAAGCGCCTGCCGTAATGCCTTGGTAATGATCGGTGGTAATACTGCGGCCACATCGGTACTCAGCGTCTCGCGTGGATAGCTGCTAGGCAAATTGCCTTCGCTCTTCTTCCATTCGATGAAATCCTTACCCCATTGAATGGGGCAGGCATAGCGTCCCTGGCTCAACTGATAAGCCAGGCCTTCGTAGTGCCGTTGCAGGTGCATGCCCGCTAGGGGATGGGTGGAGCCGAAGTGTTCGGAACCCAGCGTCACCACCAGGCCACTGTTGGCGTACGGCGAATCCCGTTTGCTCATGCTCATGCCATTCGTGCAGAACGATGTGGGATCGCTTACGCTAGGCATCACATAACCACCGGCACACATGCAAAAGCTGAAGACATCTAGCCCGGTGCTGGTTTTCTGCACAACCGAGTAACTGGCGGAGCCTAGCTTCTCTTCCAGCTTGCGTGAACCGTAACAATGGCGATTGGTGTTGGATTGCGGATGTTCAATGCGGATGCCAATCTGGAACGCCTTGTGTTCCATCGGCACCCCACGGCTGTGCAGCATTTCGTAGGTATCACGGGCTGAGTGCCCGATAGCCAGCACTACTAGTGATGTAGCCAGGTAGCCTTTGTTGGTGTGAACGCCCTTGATGCGACCATCCACGATGTCGATGTCTGTCACACAGGTATGGAACTGCACCTCGCCGCCAAGTTCCTGAATGCGTTGCCTCTGGGCTTTCACGACAGCAGGCAGCCGATTGCTACCCAGGTGAGGGCGATGATCGTACAGGATTGAAGGCTTGCCCTTACACTCGGAGTAGAACTGCAAGATGCGTTTAACATCCGGGCCTGACATCCTGCAGGTCAGCTTGCCATCAGAGAAAGTGCCTGCTCCGCCTTCACCGAAGAGATAGTTGCTCTCTTCGTTGTGGGGTCCACCTTCATCGAAAGCTCGCACATCGCGGATGCGTTCATTGACGGGCGCTCCCCGTTCCAGCACCAATGGCCTATAACCTCGCTCAGCCAGGAAATAAGCGGCTGCAATACCACCGGGGCCGGACCCGATGATGATGGGTCGTTCTTTGAGTGGCTCGTGCCCAGGATCAGGAAAGACGAACGCTTCCTCAACATACTCGCTGACTTGGATACCACCCCGAGGCAGCCGCTTACTCAGCAACAGCTGTTCATCAGGCGTTTCGATCTCGGTTGCATAGACAAACGCCAGATCATCTGCATCACGAGCATCAAGGCTCTTGCGCAGGATACGCCACTGTTTCAGATCGCCTTCACCTACCCCGAGCGCCCCCGCAATATAGCGAGGCAACTCGCGCTCATCCGCATCCACACCCAGCCGAAGATTGGAAACTCGTAGCATGCAGGAATGATATGGACGATGCCTGTTCAGAGATAAACGTTTTCCTATTCGCTCCTAGGCAACTGCAAGAACCTGAGGTAGAATACCAGCACACTTCGAAGCAGCTCTTTGGACGCTGCCTGCCTTCATGATGGATCGAATGGCATTTTTCACGAGGAGGACCCCAGAGCATGCAGCCTAGACCAGCCGATGATCGGTCGTCGCTGTCATCCTCTCCGGAGAATGTTCTCTACCTCGATTCCGCGCAGGCCAATAGTTCCACATCGTCCAGCAAGCTGAATAACCCTGACCCTTTCGCCGTTGACGGTGGTACGACCATCAAGAGTGGCGGTCTGCCCGATACCGCCTGGCAGGCCAGCGCAGCAGAACTCGCCAAGCTCTTCGTTGGCAAACAGCTAGGTAACTTCTTCATCGAAGAAGCCCTCGGTACCGGAGGCATGGCTGCTGTCTTCAAAGCCATCGATCCTTTGCTGGACAGACGGGTTGCTCTCAAGATATTGCCACCAATCCTTGCTGCGGTTCCAGAGCAGGTGCAACGGTTTGAACGCGAAGCCAGGCTTGCTGCCCAGATGGACCACGAGAACGTGGCCCGGGTGCATCTCTATGGCCAGGATCAGGGATTGCACTTTATCGCCTATGAATATGTCGAAGGCATCAACCTGCGTACATTGATGGAGAAAGAAGGAGGCAAGCTGAAGGTTGCTGATGCCACGAAGTATCTGCATCAGGCTGCACTTGGTCTTGCTCATGCAGCAGCCCGAGGGGTAATCCACCGCGATATCAAGCCATCGAACCTCGTCATCAATACCGATGGCAAACTCAAGCTCGTTGATCTTGGCCTAGCTCGTAACTCCCTCGATATCTCCAGCGATGCTTTGACTCAAGCCGGAGCAACGCTCGGAACCTTTGACTACCTCTCCCCCGAACAAGCCATCGATCCACGCCTGGCTGATGTCCGCAGTGACATCTACTCGCTGGGTTGCACCTTTTACCACGCGTTAACAGGCATTCCCCCGGTTCCCGAAGGTACTGCTGCACGGAAACTACAATCGCATCATCAGGAGATGCCCCGCGATCCGAGTGAACTCAACCCGGAGATACCGGCAGCGATGGTCACGATCCTAGGGCGGATGATGGCCAAGAAACCAACGGATCGCTATCAGACAGCAGAAGAGCTTGCCAACGATTTGCAGTTACTGCAGAAGCCTGACGCTGTTCCAACTTTGGCGATTCAGCGACAGAAGCACGAAGTCCCCCCTGCCCTGCCTTGGTACTGGCAGGCAATAGCTCTCGTTTTCCTCGTGGCTGGCATCATTCTCTGGGAAAGCCTCTCAACTCCATCCAACAACAGTTCGCCTCCCTCGCTTTGGGCTGAGTTTGCTGAACCAGCTTCGAGTAATCCCCTGCCCAGTGCATCAGCTAATGACAAAACCAACACTGTAGTTGAAGCACCTGTCACTCTCGAAATCGACACGCTCGACGATCTGAACCAGGCTCTTAGACGCACCAGTGGCGGAACGTTGCTCCTGAAACGACCTGTCTACGAAGTACGATCAGCCAATGCACTCCAAATCAAGCAAGGCAACTGGACAATCAAACCGGCAGGTAACAAGCCTGTCACACTGCGCCTCCTTGATACTAGCGACACCAATCTCATCGAAGTAAAATCAGGTTCATTGCAACTTCAGCGACTGCACCTCGAACTTACAGGGCTAAGCAGTTCAGGAATCCAGTCTTATGCAGGCAGCCAAGTCATCCTCGATCAGTGCGAACTCATTCGTCAAACAGGCAGCAACCTGACCACCCGCAGTATCGCCCCTGCTGCATTCATTCGCGTCAGTTCCACCAACGATGCGAGCGCTCCAGGCAGTATCGACATCAAAGGGTCAGTCTGGCATCCCAGTATTGGTATTGGCATCCTCTTCGATGCACCGGGCTACATTCAGATCGAAGATAGTTGGATTTCGCCACAGTACCAGCTACTCGTTCTTCCCGGCCTCGGTAGCAGTTCACCCAAACGCTTGGTCACCATGCGACAGACATCGGTTGCGATGCCTAGCGATGCCTGTTTCAAAGTGGTAGGCAAGAGTCCGGTCCATCTTGAATTGGAACGCTGCATCTTCAGTCGCATGAGCAGTTCAATGGTTGATGACCCCACGTTATTAGTGATGGAGGATGCATCTGTCATCGATCTGCAAAGCACTGATAGCCTGTACCATCGCATCGGCCACTATGGGGCGTTGCAACGAGCTATCAATACTCGCGATGTCATCGCTCGCGATTGGCGTCAACTTCGCCAAACGCTGGGTCGCTGCAAGGATGAAGGGACCAGCCTTGTCACTCGTTCCCCCTGGCTCGAATCTCGTCCCTGGCAACGGTTTCAGGATGGTCACAAGATACAGGCGCTTGCTCCCAAGAATGATTATCAACAATTCGGCCCTACTGAACTGCTAGGCACTCGCTTTACTTTCAACGATACAGTTGCCAGGAGCAGTAAGAGCAATGCACCAAAAGGCAAACGGGTGCTGGTGGTAGATGGTGTTGGTGAAGATCCTAATACTTACAGCACATTGAACAGTGCTATCGGTTCCATTGCAGATGAAGAAGAAACAACGATTCAGATTGCCATGCAAGGCACGGTGACTGTGAAGCCCACCGAACTGGGCAACAGCAAGATCATTCTGCAGGCAGCCGATGGCTTCAAACCCGAAGTGACCTTCCATCGCGATACCGTTGCTGGCCCCGATGGGGAAACGCATCTCTTCCGGCTGCATGATGGCGATCTCACTATAGAGAATCTCAAGTTCCGCCTGGAAGCTCTGCGAGACCCTGCCAAAGCACTCTCACTGGTAGCTGTCACCGGTGTAGGCAAGTGTAAACTCAAGGAATCTATTGTTACCCTGAAAGGCAGCCTGGAACTCGTCACTAACGTATTTTCGATCAATGACCCGACGGGCATGGCTTCGCCACAGAATAGTAGCAAACCTGCTACGATGGGCACTGCCCGACTGGAATGTACCGACTCCATCATCCGTGGCCACGGGCAAGTGCTGCATGTTCAAACTGGTCGGCCGTTTGCCATGCATCTGCAACAGACCGGCATCGCACTCGAAGGAACCGTCTGTCTCCTTGAAGGTAGTCGAAGTGATATGAGTATGCCTGTAGAGTCAGCCGTTCTGCAACTCGACCGCTGTACTGCCTACCACACTCGTGGGTTGCTGCAATTGCGCACTTCGTTGGCCATGCCGCAATTGATGCCCCTCCGTGCTATCATCAACCAGACGGTGCTCGGCATGGGCGATAGTCAACCGATGGTGAAGGTGGATCTGCAGCAATCCGAGACCGATCTGAAGCGCAAGCTTTTCTGGCAAGGCAAACGCAATCTGTATCTGGGTGCCACCAGTTCACTGATGACCTATCAGCAACTCGACCGCGACACCAGTGCCACGCTATACGATGCCACCCTCTGGAGCGAATACTGGGGCAGCGAAGATGAGCAGGCCCAGATTATGAAAACGCTCCCCCTCGCTGGCCTTACCAGGCAAGTAGCGCTTCATGAATGGGAAGCAGTCGACTTTTCCGTGAAGCTCGAAGGCAACAACAACTTCGGCACCCGTGACATGGGCCTGCCGATGGAAAGCATGCCGCGAGCACCATAGTATTGTTGGAGTACCGGCTACAGCCGGCCAGCACTCACAGATTTGGTGATGTACTACACCAGGATATCCCTTATCACATGCCCATGCACATCGGTCAGGCGCCGTTCGATGCCGTTGTGGTAATATGACAGCCTTTGATGGTCCAGGCCCAGTAAATGCAGTATCGTCGCATAGAAATCGTAAATGGTCGTTACCTTCTCGACAGCCTTGTGGCCAAACTCATCGGTGGCACCGTAGCTGAACCCTTTCTTGACCCCAGCTCCAGCCAGCCACACAGTGAACCCATGCGGGTTATGGTCACGACCTTCCGCACCCTTCTGGAACGTAGGCATCCGGCCGAACTCGGTTGACCATATGACCAGGGTGTCATTCAGTAGCCCACGCGCTTTCAAATCGATGAGTAGTGCTGCAGCGGGTTGATCCAGGATCGGGCCATGCCGGTCGTAGTCTTTCTTCAGTTGCTTGTGCCCATCCCAGTTGCCCACCCCTTCGCCCATAGCATAGGCACCGTTGAACAGTTGCACATAACGAACACCGCGCTCGATTAGTCGACGAGCCAGCAGGCAGTTTCGTCCGAAGCCAGCGAGGAATTTGTTACTTGAATCCAAGCCATAGAGTTGCTGGGTCGCCTTCGATTCCTTCTCTAGATCAGCTGCTTCCGGTGCGGAAAGCTGAAGCTTGGCTGCAAGTTCATAGGAAGCAATGCGGGCACGGAGTGAGCTATCGTTCTTCCTTTCTTCAAGGTGAGCTTCGTTGAGCATCTTCATCAAATGCCGTGAGGCTTCATCTTCTTCCTTCCGAAGTGTTCGCGACGGATTCAAATGTGGGATCGGTGTCGATGCATTGAATGGAGTGCCCTGGAACACCCCAGGCAGAAACCCGTTGCTCCAGTTCGCTGGCCCGATCTGCGGAATGCCTCGCGGATCAGGGATGGCCACAAACGATGGCAGGTTCTGGTTCTCAGAACCCAGTGCATAGGTTACCCAGGCCCCGGCACTTGGAAAGCCTTCGAGAGTGAAGCCCGTGTTGGCGAAGCTTTCCCCCGGGCCATGCGTATTAGTCTTGCTTTGCAGCGAATGGATGAAGCACATCTCATCAACCAGTTCACCCAGCTTGGGCAACAGACTGGAGGTGTACTTGCCACACTGCCCCCGCTGTTTGAACGCATACGGGCTTTGCTGTAGCGATCCATTCTCCCCTTGAAACGTCACCAGCTTTTCGGTGGCAGGCATCGCCTGCCCATGCCGTTTGATGAGTTCCGGCTTGTAATCCCATGTATCGAGATGACTGCATGCCCCGGAACAGAAGATGTGGAGTATCCGCTTGGCCTTGGCAGGAAAGTGTGGCTGCCTCGGTGCATGCGGCTGCTGGGCATCAATGTTGGGACGGATGGGAGTGGGTTGATCAGCGAGGGCTGCACCCTTCAGTAGATCAACGAGCGCAATACTAGCCAACCCCGAACCCATACTGCCGAGGAACCCACGCCGATCAAGGAGAGAATGAAGCATGTTGATTCCTTGCTGGAGTACCGCCTTCAGGCGGCTTGGCTCTCGCAATCGCTTGCCGCCTAAAGGCGGTACTCCAACCTCAATCTACAAAGACGAGTTCGTTGGTGTTCAGCAGCGCCCGGCAGAACGCTGCCAAGCCATGTTGCTTCACCACTGCCACCGACGCTGCCAGCTCCTTCTTGGTTGGTTCACGGATAAATGCCAGTTGAAAACAACGTGTGACCTGAGCAGTTGCATCTACCCCCACATCGGATGTTAATCTTTCCGCAAACGCCTTGCTCTGATCCAACATGAATGCACTATTGAGCAAATTGAGCGCCTGCAGGGCCGTGGTGGACGTGTTCCGCCGGGGCATGGTCATCGTGCCATCCGGACAGTCAAAGGCCCCGAAGGTCAGGTCCTGCTGGGTGCGAGGCTTGAACTGGTAGACCATCCGTCGATAGGCTTCAGCAGGCAGCGGCTCGACTGGTTCAAAGACCACTACATAGTTTGAATACTTCCACAGATCGTATCCTGGGCCACCCATCTTGAGGTTGAGTCTGCCAGTGATAGAGAGGATGGAATCACGAACGATCTCTGCTTCCAGTCGTCGCCTGGGGAATTGCCAGAGCAATCGGTTCTCAGCATCTTTGCTGCTGCCCAAGCGTTCTTGTTCTCGCGTCGTTATCGAAGCCTGTCGGTAGGTGGCGGAGAGCACGATCATTCGATGAAGAGGCTTGAGTCTACCTCCATTGTTTTGGAACTCGGCGGCTAGCCAGTCGAGCAACTGTGGGTGTGAAGGCTTACCACCATTAAATCCAAGGTCACTGGGCGTGTTGACGATGCCTGTACCGAAGTGGTAATGCCACAGCCGATTGACCATGACCCGGGCAGGCAGCGGATTGTTTGGATCAGTGATCCAGTTCGCCAGAGCCAGCCGGCGTTCTGCATCACTGGAAACGGCCTTCACATTCATAGGCACATTCAGTGAAGTGATGGCGGTGGGAGATACTTCATCCAGCTTCTGCATCGGGTCGCCCCGCTTCAGTAGATACACTTTCTCCGGTTTCTTGAAGTTGCCACAGTAGATGGTGATTTCAGCGCGGAGTTTGTCGATCTCCTGTTGCTTGGCTATCTGTTTATACCGCATCACATTCAATTGCTGTTGTGCAGCTTTGGCATCATCGGGCACTGGGCGGGACAGCCGGTCAGTCTCGGTGCAAAGCAGCTTCCAGATTATGCCATCGATCGATGCTTCGATCTTGTACTTACTGGGAAGGCGATCGGTAAACCGCCGCAAGCGATCGCGACCCCAAACTACTCTGTCGATTGTCTGTTCCTTCGCGAACTCGATCTGTGCCCAACCCGATGCTGTTTCTTTCGAAATCCAGCTGTGGCTGTTCCCCACTTTCCCATCATTCAAATGGGCAATCCGGTGAATATCCGAGTTGGGGTACTCCGACGAAGCAGTAGCCTTGCTACCCAGCGAAGCCAGAGCCACATTCTTGCCATCGGCGTAGACTTCGAGTTCATCAATGCAGGGATCATCTCCTCGTTCGGTAGCCATTACCGTGAAACGGACAAACCGGGCCGTTGTCTTCGGGAATACTTCGGTGTTGAGGCTGGCGACCGGCTTACCTGTCATACTGGTGGCTTGTTCAAGCAAACTCGACTGTGCCACCATCACAGCTAACTCTCCTTCCAGCACCTTCACCTGTTTTGCCTTCACCGGATCGTTGATCGTTCGCGAAGTATGCTCTACACCGGCGAAGATGGCCTGCATGCCATAGTAATCCCTCTGGCTGATCGGATCGAACTTGTGATCATGGCAACGGGCACAGTTAACGGTCAGCCCAAGGAATGTCGCCCCTGTGGCCGAAACCATATCATAAAGATCGTCCTGCCGCTGCTGGGCCATGCCTTCGGGAGTCTGGTTGCCCACGATGTCATGAGTGCCTGCCACCAGGAAGCCCGTGGCCACCTCGTTGAGTGCATCACCCTTGGCTACCACATCACCTGCCAATTGCTCCTGCACGAATCGTCCGAAAGGTTTGTCTTCATTAAATGAACGAATCACCCAATCGCGATATGGCCAGGCGTTGCGTCGCAATTCGTTGGTCTCGTATCCATGACTTTCCGCAAACCGCACTACATCTAACCAATGTCTGCCCCATCGTTCCCCATAGTGAGGTGAAGCCAGGTAGCGATCCACCAGCTTCTCGTAGGCATCAGGCGATTGATCTTTCTGGAAGATCTCTACCTCCTCTGGTGTTGCAGGTAACCCCAGCAAATCAAACTTTAGCCGACGCAGGTAAGTTCGACGATCCGCTTCTGGCGAAGGTGACAAACCATTAACTTCGAGTGCCTTCGCAATAAAAGCATCAATCGGCGAACGTACCCAGGTTGCTTGCTTGACCATAGGTACCACGGGTCGACGGAGGGGCTGCAGCGACCACCAGTCTTTCCCTGCTCGCTGAGTTGTTTGATTGGGAGTAGGTAACTCCAGTGCTGGGCCTTCCCATCTGGCACCCGTTTCCAGCCAGCGTTTCAGTGTCGCCTGCTCAGCATCTGCAAGCCTCTCCTTCGGAGGCATTTTGCGTTGGTCGATGACATCCCACATCAATCCCTTCGTAGCTGTACCAGGTAGAACGCTTCCCGTGGAACCCCCTTCACGCAAACCTTTGCTCGATGTCAGATCCAGATTACCTTTGGGAGAATTGCCGCTGTGACACTTGATGCACTTATTTACCAGCAGTGGTGCTATCGACTGGATAAACGAATCATCTGCGCGTACGAGTGTCGCTGAGATCAGCAATATCAATAACGCAAAACAACGCATCGACAACTACCGTGGGAGGGTTGCTGGCAGGATTGCATTATGCGTCAATTATGTTCTTGATTCAATGGGAAAGTACGAGAGGCGAAGCTACGGATGAACTTCAAGCGCCAAGACGGAACTCTTGGCGAATTTCGCTACAGGAATTTACGCAGCCTTGCTGGTGTTGGCTGGCATGAGACTGATAGATGTCATCAGTGGATGCAGTCGGCTGAATTCATGGGCGGTCATGATCTTGATGACCCGTTCCTTGGCTTCGACCACTACTCGCAACTCTCGATACGCCATGCCAACCGGATGTCGTTGAATGTCAATCCGCTGCAGTGCCCTGCCTACCTTACCAAGCAATATGCTTTTCTCCTGCTCACTTAGGAGGAGCCGTGCCGAGCGGGAAGTCATCGTACAGTATGGCAGCGACATGACAAACTCCTGTCATTGATTCATCTATCGCAAGCTTAGCCGATGAGATGGTGTACAAGTCAAGGGAAGTATTCTTCACTTGGTGAATTGATTTGTTTTGTCCCGTTATGGTCAGCAAGGGCCGCAGGGAGGTTACAATCAATGGATCGCCTTAGGACTGCACAATCCAATATTTATCAATCACAGCCATATTGTTTTGCCTTCATCCGTCAGGAAGATACAGTGGAATATCGAGAAGCATCCATCTTTCTTAACGCCCCCTCACGTCAGCTGACACTGGAGCCTCCGTGGAAGACATTTTCGTGTATGCCGCCAAGTGTGTGGACAACAAAGGTGTTCTTGCAAGAATCGGTCACTCTGCGAAACTGCATAGCCTGCGAAGCGCTGCTTCATCAAAGGGTTCAGCCGCCAGCAAGGCCGGTGCCCTCGTGGGTGCCGGGATACGTGCCACTGTCAATGCGATGCCAATTCCTGTCATTGGCGGCTTGATTGGTGCCCTTGAGCAGAAGGTAGAAAAGGCTATTAAGAGCAAGATGCACGGTCGCAGCCTTCAAAAGGCCACATCTGTCACCGAGAAAGTGAAATTCACGCTCAAGGAACTCAGTGTTGAAGAATTGGATCGTTATCGTTGGAAGGTGTCGGAAGCGATTACTGAATTCAATAAGCTCAATGGTCAAAAGGATGCCAATCTGAAGAAGCAGCAGGAAGCCCATGCGACCTGTGAAACGTTCCTTCAGTTAGCCATGGCTGCTGAGCAGGTGAACCGTCGTCTCCTAAAGCTGAAGACAGCCTGCCTGGGAATCTTTGCTGCTATCAAAATTACCGGTGAATGGATTGAGGACTGTCAGAATGGTGCAGGTGCTACACCTTTAACCATGGAGGGTGGTACCCGTACAGTTGCCGCCAATGGAGGTGTGAGTAAAACCATCGGTGAACTGAAGACCTGGATTGCTGCTGCCGTGCAGGCAGAACTCGATCTCCACACCCGTGCCGGCACCGATGCCATTAAGGAAGCGTTTATCACCGAGTACCATGGCAAGTGCGACAAATGGTGTTGCTTCCGTGCCGCGGGTAAGCCCGATAACTGGGCCAACTGTAAAGACAACGCTGCATTCGTTCTGAGAAACCTTGCCGATCCCTTCGTTCCCGACAGTTTTAATAACAACCTGGGCGTACTTTGGAAGGACGAATAACTGGAAAGAGTTCCGTTCTAGCTAGACTTCGCCAGGTCAAGAAAGACGATGTGCGATGGATTGCCTACCGGAGTATATTGGCCAGCAAACTGTAAAGCACCGGTCTGTCGATCCACTCTGAACTGGGTGACATTGTCGCTGCGTTGGTTACAACAGTAAAGGAACTGCCCTGTGGGATCAAAACTGAAGCTGCGGGGATAGTTGCCTCGTGTCCATTCCTCACCCACATATTTCAGTGTGCCATCACCGGTGATGGCAAAGATGGCGATGCTGTCATGCAAGCGATTGCCCCCATAGACAAACCGACCATCAGAGGAGAGCAAAATCTCCGAGCAGAAGTTGCTACCAGTGAAGCCTACAGGCAAGGTCGAGATGGTTTGCCTCGACTTCAGCCCACCTGTAATGAGATCGAAGTCGAAGAGAACGACGGTTGATCCTTCTTCCTGAATGGAGTAGAGCCATTTGCCATTCGGGTGGTATTGGAAGTGTCGCGGCCCATCGCCGGGAGGCAAGGCTACACTTGGAACATCAGCAGGCTGTAGCGCACCATTCTCAGCATCAAACTTCCAGATGTAGATCAGGTCCAAGCCGAGATCAACATGTAGAACAAATCGCCCGGAAGGATCAGCTTGAATCATGTGGGCATGGGTGCGATCATGGCCGCTGATGGCGAAACTCCCCGGTGGTGCATGGGCAGCCTTGGTCGGGCCTACTTTCCCGTTATCTGTTTTGATACCGCTGGCTTCACCCAGTCGCCCATCAGGAAGTATGGGCAGCACTGCGATAGAGCCACCGAAGTAGTTAGCTACCAGGATGAACTTGCCTGATGGATGCAGGCTGACATAGGTTGGCCCTGCACCACCAGAGCGTACGGTATTTAGCAGTTTCAAGGAACCATTTGCGCGATCAATGACAAACGCGCTCACAGTGCCATGCTTCTGATCACCCGCCCGGTCTGTTTCGTTGGCTGAATAGAGATGGGTACCGGTAGCGTTGATCGCCAGGCAACTGGGGCTTGTGCCCATCACGTGGATACCAGCGGGGGTGAATGCTCCCGTTGTTCGATTCACCTGAAAGAGATGTATTCCACGGCCATTCCCAGGCGGCAGGTCAACCTGAGTTGGTAGCATGTCTCGCAGGGGAGAACTGAAGGTGCCGACATACGCCAGCAGAGGTTTGCTGTTATCGTTATCTGCATTCAGCATGGTCGCTCCGACTAAAGCACCTGATCCAGACAGAAACATTCTTCGGGAAACGTGAGAGTTGAGCATGGAATCGTTCTCGATCGCAAGTTTGGATTGAAGTGAATTCCAACCGTTGGACATAAAACGGCTTCGTATAAGTAAAGGTTCCAGCGTAGCTGGAACGAGGCAGTCAGGCCGTTGTCGCCGCTGGCGGGCCAGTTAGGTGGCGACGCCGACCGGAGCGGAGAGCAGCCTCGCCACCAACTCATGATATCGTTCATCCCTCCTCATTCATATCACACCTCTCGCATACACCACCGCTGGGGTCTGGTATTTCAGTGACTGATGCTTCCGACTCGTGTTGTAGAATCGAAAATACTTCCCCAGCTCCGCTTCCGCCTGCCACCCGTTCTCGTACGACTTCAGGTACAACTCCTCCTGTTTCGCGCTTCGCCATAACTCTCCACGAACACGTGTCCAACGCCCGGCCCTTTCCATCCATGCTGATCTGCACACCACGCTTCTCCAGGACTTCCGTGAATGACCTGCTCGTGTAGTGCACGCCCTGGTCTGTGTTGAAGATCTCCGGCCGACTCTTCGTCAAGCCGCCTCCAATGCTTCAATGCAAAAGCTCCCCTCCAAACTATTCGACAATCGCCACGTCAACACACAGCGGCTGTACCAATCCATCACCACCGTCAGGTACAGAATACCGCGTGCCATCGGAATGTAGGTCGATGGGTACGACTATCTCCTCCCCGCAGGCTTCACAGATGTAACTGGCTTGATCGTCCATGACAACATTGTAGACAACGAATAGTGTAACGAATCCTTTTCAAGGAGCATCAGAGCCCGACTGCAGTGCCTTCTGAAGAGGGCAGACATGTGAGGAGGGTTCACCCTGTCGGTATCGAGCCAACAACTCCTTGGAACGCTGAGCCAGCATACGGCGAACCTCTCGCCTCTTCCCTTTGACTCGTGGAATGACCATCGAATCGTAACCAGTTGTCTGGTGTCGCATCCAGGCGATCACTGCAGCTTCGGCACGTTGCTCGACAGGAATCCGTTTTGTTCTGGCGACCGTTCCACTACCCACAGGCGTGGCATGATGGGTAACAGCATTGGCCAATCGGACCGCCACATCAGCGTGGTTCTGATGGAATGCCAGAAACGTGACCACGGCACCGTGGAAGTCCTCAACGTATACAGCTTGCACTTTCTCACGTCGCTTGGCAGCAGCCAATTTCTTCTTAGCAAATCCCTCTGTAGATCGCTCTGCTTCGAGTTCAGCACGAATCTGGTCGATGTTCGCAACTGCAGACCAGATACCTTTGGAGAAGACCTTTCGCCCCTTCTTCTCGGCCACAATCCAATGATCGCCAGCCGCTTTCACACGACGGGTAAGCGCAGCATCACCAGGCGGAAGGAGAACCCATCCATCGGGCACGGTTTGAACTTTGCCATCTGGTGTACGAACTGTGTTTGGAGTGGGGCCTGGCGTGTATGTAATAGCAGTGCTTGCTTTCATTCCGTTACTTCCTTGCTCGTACAGTCTTCACAATATTGAGAAGGGATGGCAAAAGGCTGTTCTGTCCCAACCTAGAATAGGCATTATCTGTTCCCCAACGTCATTCGCCCAAACCATAAGTGTCGAACCGTGCTTAGCCATGACGCAGAAGGTAAATCCCTACAAGACCTTGTTTGAGAACCAGTTTGATTCCGCACCTCGAAAGTAATCTGCTATTTCCCATTCCACCAGGCATTGAGAACATTCTGCAATGACTGGGCCTTGTCCGGATGGAGAGTGGCGAGGTTCTTGGACTCCGCAGGGTCTGTGTTCAGATCATAAAGTTCAACCAACTGGCTTGGCACACGATCCAAGTTTGGAACAATAAGTTTCCATTTGTTCTGAACCAGCCATCGATACTGCAGATTCCGGGCAGGACTGCGGATGTCAATGGCGTTGTGCTCGAAGATTTCTCCAAACACTGCAGACCGGTTCATTACTGCCTGTCGGTCGAGAAGATTGACCCCCTGCATGGATGAGGTGGGTTTCAGGCCGCAGGCGAGCAAAACTGTTGGGGCCAGATCAATTGAACTGACAGTCTGGTAAACTATGTCCGGCTTCACGTGGCCGGGCCAGCGAATAAGTATGGGTGTCTGCACGCCGGTCTGATAGGGGGATCGCTTCGAACGGGCAGCGTATTGAGGCTTGTCTTCACTTTGAATCCAGCCATTGTCATGGAGAAAGACGACGATGGTATTCTCATAGAGCCTTCGCTTCTCTAAATGCTGCAGCAAGTCTCCTACGGTTTCATCGAACCACTCGCACATGGCCCAGTACTTGGCTACATGCAGGGATGGGTGTTTTGCCTTATACTTTTGCAACAGGCGATTTGGAGGGTTGTGGGGCTGGTGTGGCATCATCGGTGCATACCACAGGTAGAACGGCTTGCTCTTCTTTTGAGCATCATCGACAAAGGCAAGTACCGAGCTAAGCCCCTCCCGCCCGATGGTAAGGCCTGCGTCGCCATGACGGCCACCTCTGCCGATTTCACCATGAGTCATTCCTTCGGTGAATCCTCCACAACGGCAGGCATTCCCTTCCCACCATTTGCCAGCCTGCATGCTGAGGTAGCCTCGTTCACCGAGGAGCTTGGCCAGATTGGGGGATCGCTCAAAGAGATTCACCATCTCCAATCGCTGCTTCTGCCATATTTCATCATTCTTAGAATTGCCTAGCATCTTACCAGTCAGCAGCGGTGGATCGTTCGAGGTAATTAGGTGCTGATGCGGATACAGACCAGTAATCATGGTCGCCAGACTGGCTCGGCAGAGGCTGGTGGGGACGGTACCGTAGTGAAAGGCCAGGCTTTCAGAGGCGAGCTTATCCAGGTGTGGCGTCTGAATATGTGGGTGCTTCAGGAAGCCATAATCAAGGGCACCTTGATCATCACCAATAATGAACACAACATTGGGTGACTCAGCATGAGAAACTGACACGAGTAACACACAACACAATACCAAGGTGTACCGCATTGATTATTCCAATAGGCTACATCACACCCACTATCCCCTCGCCCCCGCCCCACGTCAAGCGGGAGGGGGGGCGGAGGCAAGCATTTAGATCAGTGTCAACGCGGCGCTGCATCACGGCTTGTGCATGCCGAATACGAACGGTTTGGCCTTCACGAACTGGCTCGTCACATCGCCGTGAAGCTTCAGGATGTTCTTCTCCACCTTCAACTCCTGCTCGTCCAATCCTTTGCTGAAGTCGAGTCTAGTCGTATCGATCCATACCACGTTCGGAGCCAAAGTACTTTCAAAGTAGTATCGCCCGCCATTCAGTTCCATCACGGTCCGGAAGTAGGTCGGTGAGATGTTTGGCCTTTCGGGGTCGCCGAGGCCAAATGGCACCGACACGTTCGCATCACGCTGAAAATATAGGCAGCCCCCTCCACTTGATCGGTCGGCTTGGGGAGCGCATTCACGTACACCGCCGCACGCACGAATCGATCCATCGACTTCCGCTCGCCGGGAAGAGGCTTGTCACCGCCGAACGTGCGATACTGCTTCAGGTTCTCGATCTGCTTCTGATAAGCCGGTTCGTTGGTCATGACGGTGTACCGCTTATCGTGGTGGATTTCGGCTTTCCCACCGATGTACTCGATCACCGCGGAGTCGCCGGATTTATCCTCAATCGAAACGTGTAACATCGACTTGGCACCGTTCGGCAGCACCAGCGGCTCAATCTGAAATTGGATCGTCTTGTGCGCCTCGACCGCCTCGGCGACCGTTGCAAAGTTGTCTAGGTAGTACTGCGGCCATTGCATGATCCCGATTCCTTCCCGCTTGGGATCGCGCTGGCCGAAGTCGCACACCTCGGCTAGGAAGAGGACGTGGACGCTCAGCCCCTTTTCGTTGATCCCCTCGTGGGTACCCATGTCGTAACCAGTCAGGGCCACGCTGCCGTACTTGGAAGACCACTTATGGGGATTCTCCGCAACCGCGCCTACTCGGTCAATTCCCCGAGGAAAGAGTCGATACGTGGAATCAACTTTGCCAGTCCAATCATTGGTTCGGCCTACAAACACCAGTCCGTCCTTTGGAGCCCAGAGGACGCGACTGCATGGGTATGCGGTTGAAACCGTGAGCAGCCCAACGAACAGCACGGCCAATAAGAATAAGGTCTTGCGCATGTCCCCCCCTCGCGATTGTAAGGTGCCCAGCGGATAGTTGCTGTCTCAAATACAGTTCAGATAGTCCAGCTACTACCATCTCATGTCAAGTACCAAATATCGACCTCCTCCTCACCCTCGGCTACGACTTCAAAACTAATGTATTCATTTCATTAGTGGAAATTGTTTGCCGATAAAGAGAATTGTCGGGTTGGTTCATCCCCGCATCGCTGTCACAGCCGAGTAGCTCATCATCTCATCAGGGCTGTGACCATGCTCAGTTGTTTCGTTATATCATTCGTGTTGTGCGATATCCCTTCGCAAGAATCTGCCTGTGAACCTGCTACCCCAGAACCGGGCTTCCTCATGAAGGCCTTGGCTGGTACCCGTATGGGTTGCTGGCTGGAAGAACACAAGACAACCATCAGTGGCTGGAGCAATTTCTCGTTCACTGGTAGTTCGGCTGGTCAGGATCAGTTGCCGATGGGGTTCAACTATCGGGCGAATGAGTTTTTGTTACAGCAGAACTGGCTGAGGATCGACAGGTCACTCGATAAAGATTCCAAGTCTCCCTCATGGGGATACCACGCTGATCTCATCCTGCCCGGAAGTGATTATCGCTTCACCGTGGCACGGGGTCTCATGGACAATCAATTAACAGCGAACAACGGACAGCCCAACACCTATGGCATTGACCCTCTCCAGTTTTATGCTCAATGGTACCTGCCCGAGTTTGGCCAGGGACTAGAGATCAAAGCAGGCCGCTTCTTCGCCCAGTATGGTCTGGAGAGTATTGATGCATCGCTGAATGCCCTGGCTTCGCGTTCCTACACGTTCATCTACAATCCGTTCACGCACACTGGTGCAGTCACCACGCTGAAACTAAACGACGACTGGAGCGTGCAGAACGGCATCGTCACTGGCTCTGATGTCTTTATTAACTCCGCATCTAACCCCACCTACATCGGCAGCATCAAGTGGGCACCCAAGGATGGCAAAGCCAGCGCACTCTTCGCTGTGATCCTCGGCAATGGCCAGTTCGATGCCTCAGAGAACTTCCATAACCCACAAATCTTCGATCTCGTGCTTACTTACAAACTGTCAGAGAAACTCTTCTGGACAGGCGAAGCGCTCTATGGTTTCACCAATGATGTCCCAGGCACCGGTTACGCTAACTGGTATGGCATCGTCAACTACCTGACTTACCAGTTCTGCGATACACTTTCTTCTACCACGCGTGTTGAGTTCTTCGATGACATCCAGGGACAGCGAACAGGCTACGCCGGACTCTATTCAACAGTAACGATGGGTTTCACCTACAAGCCCAAGCCCTGGCTCTGGATTCGCCCTGAAGTGCGGTATGATCATAACGATGCCAAGCCGTTTGAAGGGGAAGCAACTCTGATCAGTGCTGCTTTTGATGTACTCATCCGCTGGTAGCAAAATCTAGAACTCAAAAACAGCAAGAGATGATCACGATGATCATCTCTTGCTGTTTTCACGTTAGAGATTTTAGAACCGCATGGTCACATCAAACCCACCCATGAGCATTTCCTGGCTCTTGCCGTTATCGAAGGCAGGATTATCCCAGTTACGGTAGTAACCAATCTCAGGGCGAACCTGCAGCACTGAGTTGACGTTGTAGGTGAATCCAATGCTGTTACTGGTGTAATTGCCCGCGAAGCCGTAGCGTGTACCGTTCTCGTCATACATCCATTCATTGCGAAATGTCATGAGGGCTTTGTCGGAGAGTTTAAGAACAGTGAAATTCAGCAAACCGTACGTCAGTGAGGTACCAGGAACGGTTGGCCCCAACCCACCGCCACTATTGAACTGCACTGGCCCAATGCTGGGGGTGCCACCCACCGGGGCATTGCGTTCCCACATCAGATAGCCTTCGGTCTTGGTGACAAGTTCATCACAGAACTTGTGCTGCCAGGTAGTCTGGATGATGTTGTAATTGTGGTGCCCAGATGGAACGCCCCGCACGGTAAAATACTGGTACTCTGCAGTATTGATCGCATTGAGCACCGTGTAGAACGAATCCATATTGTCTTTCGACACCCAGCGAATACCCACCATTCCAGTAGGTACGGCGCCCTCATACCAGGGAGCCATGTCTGCACCGGCATGGATGGCTGCCTGTACGGTCCACTGCTCATCCAGCATGACCGTCGCCATGATGCCTGTCTGCGTGTAGACATCGACGGTGAACTGCAAGCTGTGCGTTGCCATGTAATTATCTGGAGCGAACTGGGTCTCGATGTCTGGTGTAGCAATCCATCGACCTGCAGTTAGAATCAGACCACGGGCCACGCCAGGCACATAGAGTTGTACATACTGCTCGGTGGGGTCATACCCATAGAGCCGATTATTGACAAGCAACTGATCGCTGAAGTAGCCACCGGCAGTCGTGTAACGATAGTCGATGCCGTAGAAGTGAGTGGAGCGGAAACCCCAGTCCATGTGGTCGGTCTGGGCGGTATCGAGTTCTCGTTCAAATCGAATCAACCCCTGATTCAACACGAAACTGTTTGGCTGCACCCAGTACGAAGAAGGTGTATTCGATTCCTTGGAGGTGCTGAAGTTACCTGAAGCATTGACCCATCCATAAGTCTTGATGCGCGACTCTTTGATGGCATCGCCATTGGGGCCAGCGTAGATCGCCTTCATCAAGGGGTACACGCTATCACTCGATGGAACACCTACCAGCGGGAAGCCCTGCCATTCACCGGATGGAAATGGAGGGGAGCTAAACGGAGCAGGCAACGCCCGGCGGTAAGGTTCAGGCTTCGCTTCACTCGGAGCATCATCCTTCGAAGGGAAGAACTCCTCGTGATAGGCTTTCCACAACCGTTTGCCAAAACCATCGTTTGACGAACAACTGGCTGACTCACATTGAGCCACGGGTGGCAATACTGGAGAAACAGGCTCTTGCGAATGAATGATGGCAGCAGGAACAACAGCAACCAAACCCGACAACAACAATCGCATGACTGGGACCTCCCTGTCACAGAACTAGTTCTGCGATGGCAGATAGCAGTCAGGCTGGTGACAGTAACGAGAGTCCACTCGTCAACCTAACTCAGATTGATTTGTTATCGACTTTGTGAAAGAGGAAATACATTGAAGTCAAATACATCCATTTGTTTTTATCACTCAAGAAAGTCAAGCAGGTGGCCGACTGTCACGACGACCACCTGCTCTTGGGGCGTTGGTTTCCCAACCGCCTTTTCACTTCGTATTGGGGACAGTAATCGGGAATCGTTGACTCAGTAGCAGATTGAGTTCCAGCACTGGCACCAGTTGTTCCTGAGTCAAAGGAATGGCAAACTTCATCTCATCCACTAACGCTGTCAGTTGTTTGTCATCCATTCGTCGGGCCGCCGCAATCCGCTTCACTTGCATTTGAGCATTAGCCAGGGTGATATGGGGATCTAGCCCCGAACCAGATGCAGTTACAGCATCGGCAGGTACAGTGCCGGTTGACTGGATGGTCTTGAGCGCAGCTACCACTCGTTCACGGAGTTTGGGATTGTTCGCTCCCAGGTTGGAACCACCCGAGCCAGCAGCGTTGTAGTCGACCGCAGAAGGACGAGGCTGGAACCACTCATCTCCCTTGAACGGTTGAGCGATGAGTCGGGAGCCGATGATAGTGCCTTGGCTATCAGCGAGCAAGCTACCTGCCACCTGACTGGGGAATAGTCCCATTCCAATGAGCAGCAGCAAAAGTGGATAGCCGATGCAGCACAGCAGCACCGTACCGGCCACGAGAATCAGTTGTGCACGGAGATGGCTTATCATTGTGGTATTCCTTCTTCAGCAAGAGTATTGTTCGTGTCGATTTCCATGGCTCCACCGGTGATGGCAGCAACTGCCGTCCCAAGAATGATCATGGCGACATAGTCCCAGTAAATGGAACCCAGACACAGCATGAACGCGAAGAGCAGACCAGCCATCCCGCCAATGCCCGACCAGAGTACCATCACCGCCAGCACTTCAACCTCACGGGTAAGCTGGCTCCAGATACTGGCAGGAGCATTCTGAGCATCATTCCAAGTGGTCGAAGAGTCCCAGGTAGAAGGCGTGATCATCAGGCACCCCATACTCCAGCTAGAACCATGTCAATAAGCTTGATACCTACAAAAGGCACCAACACCCCGCCCAAACCCCAAACAAGCAGATTGCGTCGTAACAGTGCATCGGCTCCGACGGGGCGATACGTCACCCCCTTGAGTGCAATCGGGATCAGGCAGGGGATGACGATGGCATTGAAGATCACCGCTGACAGAATGGCTGACGTTGGTGAGGCCAAATGCATAAAGTCTAGCGATTTGAGCCAGGGCAGTGTGCCGGCAAAGAGTGCGGGCACGATGGCAAAGTACTTGGCCATGTCGTTGGCGATGCTGAACGTGGTGAGGGCGCCGCGGGTCATCAGCAACTGTTTACCTACTTCGACAACTTCGATGAGTTTGGTCGGATCGCTGTCGAGATCGACCATATTTCCCGCTTCCTTCGCTGCCTGGGTGCCACTGTTCATGGCCACGCCAACATCAGCCTGAGCGAGTGCTGGTGCATCATTGGTACCATCGCCCATCATGGCTACCAGCTTACCGCCCGCCTGCTCGCTCCGAATGTAGGCCAGTTTGGCTTCGGGAGTAGCCTCGGCAATGTAGTCGTCCACGCCAGCTTGCTCGGCGATGTGTTTGGCAGTCAGCGGGTTGTCACCGGTCACCATCACGGTGCGAAGCCCCATCTTGCGGAGTCGCTCGAAACGATCACGGATGCCGGGTTTGAGGATATCTTCAAGCACGACCATGCCCGCGATCCGATTTCCTTCACAGACCAGTAGTGGCGTAGCACCCTGTGCCGCAGCCTGCTTGGCTTGCTCTTGAACTACATCGGGTGTGGCGCCGTGATTGTGCTTGATGTATTTCAGCACCGCATCGATCGCCCCTTTGCGAATGCTCTCGCCGTTGGGAATATCGACCCCACTCATTCGGGTTTGAGCGCTGAACGGTACAAAGTGAGCGCTGGCAGGCGGTTCCGCTGCCATGATGTTGCTGCCAGGCAATCGGCGATACAGGTCAACAATGCTCTTGCCTTCCGGCGTCTCATCAGATGATGAGGCCAGGGTTGCCAAGCGACCCACTTCGACAGCGCTGTAATCCCCAAAGGGCACGAAGCGGGTCGCCCGGCGATTTCCCATCGTGATGGTACCAGTCTTATCGAGCAGCAGCGTATCGACATCGCCTGCCACCTCGACAGCTTTACCACTCTTGGCAATGATGTTAGACCGCAAAGCCCGGTCCATACCGGCGATACCGATAGCTGCCAGCAAGGCACCAATGGTCGTAGGAATCAGACAGACCAGCAATGCTACCAGCGTGGGGATATCAGTACCCAGACTGGAGACAGCAGGCACACCTTTGAAGTCAGCCATGTACTGTTCGGCATGACGTGCCAGTGGCCAGAGCGTTGCGGTGACGATGAGGAAGATCAATGTGAAGGCTGCCAGCACGATGGAGAGGGCGATTTCATTGGGCGTACGTTGTCTTTTGGCACCTTCGACAAGAGCGATCATCTTGTCCAGGAACGATTCACCTTGCTTGACGGTGACCTTCACCAGGATGCGATCAGAAAGCACACGCGTGCCACCGGTCACTCCGGATCTGTCGCCACCCGCTTCCCGTACCACCGGGGCTGACTCTCCCGTGATGGCTGATTCATCGACAGATGCAACACCTTCGACGATCTCACCATCAGCAGGGATGAGTTCACCTGCCACCACCAGCACGACATCGCCCTCTGCCAGTTGAGTGGAGACAGTCTTATCCAGATGCTGATCGCTTACAGCCATCAGTGGAACTGCCTGCTTCAGTCGCACAGCTGGAGTTGCCTGGCGGGTCTTTCGCAAAGCATCTGCCTGGGCTTTACCACGTGCTTCTGCCAGAGCTTCTGCGAAGTTGGCAAACAGGAGCGTAATGATCAGCCAGGCATTCAGTGCGATCAAATAGCTCAGCGGCACCTGAGTGGTACCAGGATTCACTGCAGCAGCGATGGTGTAGAGGATGGAAAGGAATGTCCCCACCTCGACCACAAACATCACCGGGTTCTTCCAGAGAATGTCCGGCCGCAGCATCACGATGGAACGCCAGGCGGCGATCTTCAGTAACTCTGGTGCAAAGATGCTAAGAGTACGGCTCTGGCGACGAGCCACCTTGGGCTCGACTATTGAATTGGCGGTCATGATCCGTTACCTTTCCGAACATTGCGTACACGCTGGATGGGCAGTTCGTGGCGGTGCTTCTCGAAGAAGCAGATTTCCACCAGCGTTGGCCACAGTTCAATGGATGCCCGAATCAGGCTGACAACATCATCCACCATGCGGGAGACATTCTGCTGAAAGAAGTCGGGCTCGAAACCATAGAAGGCACGTTCCAGGTTCACTGCAAATTCGTTCAACACCTGGCGACGATCAGCATTGGTCGTCTTCTTCGCTGCCTGCTGAACACGCTGGTATAGCCCTTGAATGCGTTCCAGAATCAGTGCAGTATCTTCCGCAGTCACTTCGCCTTCGTATTCAAAGGTGACTGTCAGTTCGTCCATCTTCGAGACGCTGCCCAGGAACTTGCGTTTGAGGAGCGTGCAGATCTCTTCGTTGAAGATCTCCGCTGCTGGCGGATTCCGCATATAGTTGCTTTTGGTATGCGTCTGCACCGCATCGACGTGAGCAGCAGCCAGACCACGCTGCTGAATCCAGATGCGGTAGATGAAATCCTCGAACCGCAAGCGAGTAGGAAAGAACGGAGGTAAGCCGAGCGTGTTGTCATACCCGGCCACGCCGCAGTCCATCCGCCAGTTCTTCTTGGTCACTACCGGACGGAAGTTAACGAGGACATACAGGTCATTGAGACTATCCAGTGCTGTCTGATCCGGATCGTCCAGGAACAGATTGACATAGTCGATGGCATCAATGTCGTTGGTGCCTGATCGATAAGTTTGTGCCATACGGATATGCGATGACTTCCCGACCTTGCCCGGCTGCAGAGAGAGTGAGTTCTCTCTTTCCGTACCAGTGCTAACGTTGGTCTCTAGGTCCATCGCTGAGTCAATCAACAATTCGCCTTGTTCAAAGTTGTCAGGCAATTGATTACAGGTCTTACCAAGTACATCACGAAAGGCTAAGAGCATATCAAACGAACGCGTGGTGTATCCTTTCGCCTGAGGCTTCACCAGCTTGCCTCGTGCGACCTCGTTTTCGCTAAGTGATTCCGGACTGTCTTCAACCAGTGCGTAAGGCCGCATATCGTCATCGGAACTGACCATCAGGTTGCCGAGCGTATACATCAAGGTGAAGTTACGATTGCCACCATAGCTGGGACGGAACAGGTTTCTCACGATCAGATCGAGCTTGCGATCACGCAGGCGACGACTGAGAAAACCCAGGAACTGCTCCTTCTCACGTGGCCCTACATAGTAGAGATCACAATGGGTTTTTGTTTTCTCCAGGAGAGGAAAGTACTTCTCCTGGGTGGCTATGCTGGAATCATCAAAGATGATCATCCGTGGTGCATGGCCATTGCGCCAAAAGTTTTCGTCGTACGCTTCGATGGTTTCATTCACATCGCGCAAGCGGTACGTTGGTATCACAAAGTCGAGTTCAGGTTGTTGCATGACAGTTCTCCCTGGGCCTTATTTGCCGAATGGCAGAGGGCCAAGGTGTTCTGCAACTGGTCCCAGCGCTGCGACGGGAAGGAACAGTAACGCACCGACGAGGATGATGGTGCCTAGCAGGACGAATCCAAAGGTGAGCGTTTCGGTACGCAAAGTACCTGTGGTAAACGGCGTTCGTTTCTTGGCTGCCAGTGATGCAGCGAGAGCAATCGGGGCAATGATCGGCACGAACCGGCAGATGAGCATCACCAGCCCCGTTGCAATATCCCATACGACTGCTCGTCCATTGGACACAGCTTTCTCGGGATTCCGGAAGTCATCTGCGGTACCGACGGTATCAGCCAGGCCTTCAAAGCCTGATCCATTGTTGGCGGAGGCAGAAGAGAACTCGTAGAGCATTTCACTCAGGCCATGAGGCCCGGGGTTGTTCACCGCTCCCGTACCCCAGTCGCTGATGGCTGCGATACCCGTCGGAGCCAGGATCATCAGTGGATGGATGAGCAGCGCCAGCATGGCCAGCTTCATCTCACGAGCTTCCACTTTCTTGCCCAGGTATTCGGGGGTGCGTCCCACCATCAGGCCAGCCAGGAAGACGGCGACAATGAGATAGACGAAGAAATTGATCAGTCCGACACCCACTCCACCGAAGATGCAGTTCAGCCACATGCCTGAGAGCGGTGTCAGCCCAGCGAGAGGGTTCAGGCTATCGTGCATGCAATTGACGGAACCGTTCGACGTGCAGGTAGTAATGGCCGACCAGGTTGGGCCAGCGGAAGGACCGAACCGAAGTTCTTTCCCTTCGAGGTTGCCATTGGATTGGTCCAACGGCAATGAATGCAAACCTGGGTTAGGCTGAAGCGTATCCGTTGCGATTCCCCAGATGATGAAGGTCGCCAGGAAGAGCAGCATCACACCAAAGAGCAGAGTCGCATGTCGTTGTGCTTTCAGCATGTTGCCAAAGAGGAACACGCAAGCCATGGGAACAAGGATGATCGAAACACATTCGACAATGTTCGTCCAGAACGATGGGTTCTCAAGCGGATGACACGAATTCGCACCAAAGAATCCACCACCATTAGTACCGAGTTGTTTGATAGCCACGATGGCTGCAACGGGGCCACGGGCGATGGTTTGATCACCACCAGCCAGTGTCTTCACTGCCGCAGCACCTTCCAGAGTCATCGGCACACCACCAGCCAGCAGTAGCACGCCAACGATGATGGACAATGGTAGAAAGACATACGCCACGCCACGCCAGAGATCGACATAGAAATTTCCTACGTCTGAATCGCCCCGTAAAGCACGGATGATGACGAGCAGTGCAGCCAAGCCGATGGCAGGAGTCACGAACTGCTTCCAGCAGATGAAGAAGAGTTGGCTGAAGTACGAAAGATGCACTTCACCTGAGTAGTGCTGCAAATTGGTGTTGGTCAGGAAGGATGCAGCCGTGTTGAAGATCGTTGTCGGTGCCAGCATCCCTTTGTTATCAGGATTGAGTGGCAACCATGGCTGCAGGAAGAGCACGAGGAAGCCGATAACGAAGACGAGCACATTGAAGCTCAACATCGCCAGACAGTATTGCTTCCAGTTCTGTGCACCAGTATCGAGCCACTTTTCCAGCCAGCCTTGTACAGGACGATCAAGCACTTTCGTGAGGTAACGACCCAGCGGAATCGAAAGAACCACAGCTACGAAAACTATCAGCAATGGCAAAAGCCACATGAGATCAAGCTCCATATGTTCTGTAGCGGAAGTCGCCAGACTTCCGTTTGCTCGATGGAACTCTTGGCGAGGTCCGCTACAGTGGAAGTGATTTAGAACCACTCTGGGCGAAGCAAGGCTGCCACCAGATAGGCCAGTAGAAAGAGAGTCAGAACGATGGTGATCCAGATCATGTCCGCACCTTAAACCCGTTCACAGAATCGAACGAAGGCAATCATGCCAGCGAGGGCGACAAGGCCCAGGATGAACATGGCTGCATACCAGGGAAGGAAGTCCATGCGTTACTCCAGTTGAACGACTTGATGAATGCATGGAGCGTGCCAAAGGCCTGCAGATATCGAAAGGTGCTTGTGTACAGGGTGGATTGATGTGGAGTGAGCCAGGCACATCGTGCAAGTTGCATTATGGATCGTGCGAGTTGCATGATGTCGAAAACAAACTGTTTAACACAAGCACAGATGCGTCACCTCCAAGCCCTTCTCCCAGTGGATAGAGGGGAGCCAGAGGAATATTCACTCCGCTGGCATAAGAGTCGCATAATAAGGGAATGCACTGCGAGGGTCTGCGTTGCGTCTTTTGATCGTTGATGATGAAGTCAGTCTCCGGCGAACCTTACGACTGACACTGGAGAGCATGAAGCATCAGGTAGCGGAAGCTGCCAGCGGCTCTGCTGCGCTCCATCTCGTCAGCAAGGAAGACTTCGATCTCATCCTCGTGGACTTGAAGTTAGGCCGTGAGTCAGGGCTGGATGTGCTGTCGCAATTGTTGCAAAGCAATCCCACTGCAGGCATCGTGGTAATGACGGCCTACGCCGGTATCGATACAGCCGTGGAAGCGATGCGGCGCGGAGCATTCGACTATCTCCCCAAACCGTTCACACCCGAACAACTGCGACTACTACTGAACCGCTGGCAGGAACTGAGGGGCTTGCGCAGCGAAGTCAGCAATTTGCGCGAACAGATTCGGCGAGCACTACCCGAAGTCGATCTTCATACCGTTGTGCCTGCCATGCAAACCGCCTTGGATACGGCGTTCCAAGTGGCGCCATCGGAAGCAGCGGTGTTGCTCCGTGGCGAAAGTGGCACAGGTAAAGGTGTTCTGGCGCGAGCCATGCATGCCAGAAGCAAGAGGGCTGAAGCAACATTCATCACCGTACACTGCCCCAGTCTTTCGGCCGAACTTCTCGAAAGTGATCTGTTCGGCCACGTCCGGGGTGCCTTCACTGGTGCGGTCGTAACCACGCAAGGTAAAGTCGCTGCAGCGGAAGGTGGTACTCTCTTCCTGGATGAAATCGGCGACTTGCCTCTGGCGCTGCAACCTAAGCTGCTTCGCTTTCTGCAAGAGAAGGCATACGAACGAGTGGGTGATACCCAGACCCGCATCGGCGATGTACGCATCATCACAGCAACCAATCGCGATCTGGAAGCAGCAGTTCGTCAGGGCAAGTTCCGTGAAGACCTGCTCTATCGGCTCAACGTCATCGAGATTACCTTACCTGCACTTCGTGAGCGTACACCAGATATTGCTGCACTGGCAAAACATCTGCTGGCTTTCTTCTCTGAACAGGCAGGCAAGCAGGTAACAGGTTTCACCAATGAAGCACTAGCTGCACTCGAACACCATCGCTGGCCCGGCAACCTGCGTGAACTTCGCAATGCCATCGAACGCGCGGTGATCCTCACCAGCGACCATGAGATCGGCCTGGCGCAACTTCCCGCACAGTTGGGCAAACCCCTGCATGAAGAAGAGTGCGAAGTCGGTGCCAACGTTACCCTCGAACAATTGGAAGCAGAACACCTTCGCCAGATACTCTCGCGAACCGATTCACTGGACGAAGCAGCCAGCATTCTCGGCATCGATGCCAGCACACTGTATCGCAAACGCAAGAAGCTAGGCTACTAACGGAGGAGCAGACGATGTCCACCACGCTCCGCCGCCGAGTCATGCTGGTGATTGCTCCCGCGTTCCTGCTGCTTGCACTTACCGGTGGCTTCGGTGCCTGGCTGCTCATTCTCCTCGGCCAGCGAAGTAGCGCCATTGTTCGCGAAAACTATGACAGTGTTCGGGCAATAAATCGACTCCTATATGCACTACATCAGATTGATGAATCCCACCGACTGGCACTAGCAGGTCAGGAAGAACCAGCCCTAAGCATCAATCAATCTGTGTGGGAAGAGTATCAGAAACAGTACATCATCGAAGAAAATAACATCACAATCATCCCTCAAGAACAAGAACTCTTCACGAAGCTACAGCTAGCCACAGCAACGTATCGCCAGCTGAACGCAAAGTTCTTTGCTTCAACCGACCGACCCGCGATTTATTCCGAGCTACTACCGGTACATCAGCAACTGAACAGCATTGCCCAGCAGATTCATGATCTGAACGAAACCCATATGCAGGATGCCAGCCGTGATGCCCAAGTGACGGCCCAGCGATCCATCATCGGCTTTAGTATCGGACTGCTCATCTCCCTAATTGCGGTATTGACAGCGATCTGGTGGCTGGATCAGACCGTGGTGGTCCCCATCCGGAGTGTCCGTGATGCAGCCAAATCCATCGGCACCGGGCAACTCCACTTGATGGTGCCTGTGCATTCGCATGATGAAATCGGCGAACTGGCACAGGAGTTTAATGCGATGACCAGCAAGCTTCGTGTCTACAAGCAGTCAGACATGGAAGCTCTGCGGCGAGCCCAGCAAACCCGGCAAGCGACTATTGATTCCTTCCCCGATCCAATCATCGTTCTCGATCCCGCAGGCTACGTGGAATCAGCCAACCCGGCAGCTCAGCAACTCTTTGGCTTTACCACTCCAGTGGTCGGCCAAACGGGTGAGAAATGGAACGCACCGGAATCGATGCAAGGTCTCATCCAACAGGTCCTGGTGCAAAAGCTGAATCTGGAAAGCAATTCCTTCGAGCAGGTTATCACCTTCCGTTTCCAGAACGAAGAGCGGGCCTATCTGCCCCAGGCACGTCGCATCAACTCTCCTTCAGGAGAATACCTGGGGGCAGCCATCGTCCTCAGCGATGTCACCCGTTTCCGTTTGCTGGATAAGTTCAAGACCGACTGGGTCGCCACCGTCAGCCACGAACTGAAGACCCCCCTCACCAGTGTTCGATTGGCCGTCCATGTGCTGCTCGAAGAAGTCGTTGGGCCACTGGAACCCAAGCAGGTTGAACTCCTGCTTGAAGCTCGTGAGAACACCGAGAGGCTCTTTAAACTCATCGAGCAATTGCTGGCTTTGGCGAAACTCGAAGATGGCAGGGCGCTTCTCGAATTCGAACCAGTCAATCCACGTGTGCTGCTGCAAAGTGCCATCGATGATGCCCATGCCAGGGCAGAAGACAAACGCATTGAATTGCAGCTGGACATGGGTGCAGCGCTTCCTTCCATCAAAGTTGATCCCATGCGGCTGGGACGGGCACTGGCGAACCTGGTTGACAATGCCATCACCTACACACCATCGGGGGGCACTATTACCCTGGGAGCAACAAAACGGTCTGATCACACCATCACCCTCTTCGTCCGTGACACCGGGATCGGCATTCCTGCAGAATATCAGCCTCACATCTTTGATCGCTTCTTCCGCGTGCCCGGCAGGGATGAGTCGCCTGGCACCGGCCTCGGCTTGGCCATTGTGCAGGAAATTGTACAGGCGCACGATGGCGTCATTCGCTGCATCAGCACGGCACAGCAGGGAACCACTTTTGAAATCGATCTACACGTGGAAGGAGTTCCATCATGACTCAACCACGAACCGATCGCCCTGACCCCGAACACTTCCTCGGCCTCATTCGTTCCCAGCAGCGAGGCAAACTCAAGGTCTATCTCGGCTTCGCCCCCGGCGTAGGCAAGACCTATGGCATGCTTCTCGAAGGCCAGCGACTCAAGAAGCAAGGCATTGATGTCGTCATTGGTATCATCGAAACCCATGGTCGTGTTGAAACCTCAGCCCAGTTGAGTGATCTGGAGGTTATACCCCGTCGGACAGTTGAATATCGTGGTGTTCAACTCGAAGAGTTGGATTTGCAGGCGGTGCTTCAGCGCAAACCCACCGTCGTACTGGTAGATGAACTGGCTCACACCAATGCCCCCGGCTCTAAAAACAGTAAACGCTATCAGGATGTGGACGTAATATTGCGAGCAGGAATCCACGTGATTACCACGCTTAACATTCAGCACATTGAAAGTCTCTACGATGTCATTGAACAGTTCACCGGGGTCAAGGTGAAGGAACGAATCCCTGATCATGTCCTTGCACAGGCGGATCAGATCGTCAACGTTGATGTTGCTGCGGAGGATTTACAGGAACGATTACGGCAAGGCAAGGTCTATCCCCAGGAACGAGTCGAACGGGCACTGGATCATTTCTTCACTGCTGACAATCTCAGCCGTCTGCGCGAACTCACTCTCGAAGAGATAGCGTCAGCTCTGGATCGCCAGCGGCAACAGAAAGCTGGGGTGAATGTCAATGCTTCTGACCGGGTAATGGTTTGCCTCAGTTCAGGCAGCCCGAATGTGCATCGACTGCTTCGCAAAGCTGCTCGGCTCGCAGATCGCTTCAACGCACCACTCTATGCTGTCTATGTGCAGACACCCAATGAAGCAGCAGAGAAGGTGGATGCAGCCCGGCAGCGACAGATCGCCGAAGCACAAACCCTGGCCCAGCAACTGGGCGCCATCCCCATGCAGTTCAAAGGCCCCACCTTTGAAGCCACCGTAGCCTCCTTCGTGGCTGAGTACAACATCACCCATATCGTCATAGGTCGTTCACTGAGGCCTTGGTACCATCATTGGTTCAAGCAGTCACCTCTAGAACGATTGCTGCAAACCGTGGCAAGAGTGGACATTACACTCGTTGATGTTAGATAAGGAACTATTAACGCGGCACCAAGCTTCATTTATCAATATCGCTCCCCCACTATTCAGCTTGGACTTTCTCACGGCGCTTGGCAGCAGCCACTCTCTTTTTAGCGAATCCTTCTGTGGAACGTTCTGCTTCGAGTTCAGCACGAATCTGGTCGATGCATGAAGCATAGGTCCAGATACCTTTAGAGAAAACCTTTCGCCCTTTCTTTTCGGCCACAATCCAATGATCGCCAGCGGCTTTCACCCGGCGGGTAAGAGCAGCATAACCTGTGGAAGGAGGACCCAGCCATCGGGTACGGTTTGAACTTTGCCTTCAGGTGTACGAACGGTTCTTGAAGTGGGGCCTGGTGTGGTATGCGCAGCAGTGCTTGCTTTCATTTCCGTTGCTTCCTTGCACGTACATTCATTCACAATAACGAGTAGGGGTGGCTAAAGGCTAGGCTGTCCCGATATACATTTTGTTCGTGCTTCCTACCTCGGCCCCTCTCTCCAGAGAAGAAGATAGGTATAGGTACGCGCCGTTTGAGATCGGTCCGCAGCGACTCACAGAGTCTCCTTTTTATACCGACCGGATCAAGGCTGATGTAGATGCAATTGTTATGCCTCGTTAATTAAGTAAGAAAAGGACTGCACAAGAGCGATTTTTTGCTTGTTGTAGAGTCTTTTACAACCAAAGCGTCACGATAGTCACGGAGTGCTTCGGCGACCAATAGCTGAAGATGATCAATTCTACCATTTGCTTGCATTAGCACCGCTAGTTGGACTCGTTCGCGCTTCAGATGCCATGCTTCAGTGCCATAGTTATGTATGATAGAAAGAGCTTCTGCAGTGTTCTTGGGGAAGCAGTCGTGAACCTTCTTGAGGACGAGCTCTCGGGAGGGTTTTAGGGGCATAACAGAGTTCCCATCCACAAAAATGATCATCCCCTCGCCCCCGCCCCACGTCAAGCGGGAAGGGAGAGTTGATGTTGTCACATACAAGGTAAGAAGTGGTTCCGGAGCACAGCTTATTTGCCCTCAGCTCTATCGCCGTACAGCGCGATGCGACCGCATTCCCCGCACAGATACGCCTGCACCACACCTTGCGTGGGGTATTTCCCCGTCCAGAAGCTTACGCGGTCGTCCGGTAAGCGGTACGTCAGTGGCCCAGCTACCGCATGCTTAGACACACTTGGGGCTACGTCCATTATTAGGATTGGGCGACATCGACCCTTTGCACTCTACACACGGACGTACTTCGTCTGCCATCTGATACTCCCATCACTGTTTCTGTTGGTTCATCCCACACACGCCACTATCCCCTTGCCCCCGCCCCACGTCAAGCGGGAATAACATCATTGTTGAGCCAAGTGGACGAACATAGAGTCTTCTATCTCCTTTTGTGATGAGGCCGAAGAAAGCCCTGCAATGCTCATTGCATCAAAAAACTTGCAATGCTCAAAGCATGAAATAGACTGAACAGACCCACCACTTCAGAGAGGATCACCCTATGCGTCGTCTGCTCGTCCTTGCCCTCGCTCTGCTCGCAGTCGCCCCAGCGAGTGCCCAGACGTTCGGGCTAAACAATGGCCTACTAGACATCCAAGTTCGCAACGACAACGGAGCGATCTTCTCCGCCACGTTCACGGGCAACGAATTTTACCGCTCGGGCTTCTTCGCTTCTGACTTCGGCTTTCAGAACGGCACGGACTCCAGTTCCTTCGCCCTGGTTGACACCAACGGCAGTACGCCAGCCGGCGTCACCTTAGGGAGCGTGACTCAGCCAGGTGGCGCGAACACGGCCGTCATCGCAGCTGGCACCTACAGTGGCGGCGGAGCCAACGTAGCCTACACTCGCACCTACACTCTGGTCCCAGGCCGTAACCTTCTCTCGGTCTCCTCGTCATTCACCAATAACGGCGGCGCACCGGTCACGCTACGACTGTTCGACTCGGCCGACCCGGACCAGGTCGACACGACAACTACCAACGACGTGACCACCGTCAACGCGTTCACCGTCGCCCAGGCCAGTAACAATATCAACGGCCTGACCGCGATCTACGGGTTCAACTCCTCGGGCGGCATCATCGGCTTCGGCGGCGGCACTAGCCCGTTCGGCCTGACGATGGGCAGTGGGGATGACCTCAACACCTTCTTCACGACTCCGTACGACCCGAACAACGACCCCGACGACATTGGCTTCGCCGTCGCCCGCGAGTTCACTCTGGCGGCGGGCGCGAGCGCCGACTTCACATACCTCAATGCGTTCGGCAGCACGCTCGACGAAGCCCGCGCCGAGTTCGCCACCGCCGTGCCCGAGCCAACGACCATTGCCTATATAGGCTTCGCGGCCTGTGTTGGTGGCTACGGCGTCTGGCGTCGTCGGCAGAAGCAGAATGGTGTGAAGGCTGCGAGTCGCCGTTTTGCTCGCAAAATGGCCTAAATCGCAAAACTGTACCCAAGCTCGCGGAGAGCCGCCGGCAGCCCCGGCGGCTTTTTCGTTTGGTTTGATGGAAATCGGGACAGGCACATTTTGTTCAATCATTTCTGTGGGACGTCAGATGAGGTCGGACGCATTAAGACTGACAAATTGACGGGTCGTTACGACAGGTGCCTGTCCCCTTTTCCTTCTTGATCCCATCTACTTGTTCTTCAGAGAGTAGTCCCCCTACTTATGCCCCACCAGCCCCAAGTCAGCGCCAACCCGCCGCGCCGCGTTAACCATCTTGTCCCCTCTCTCCCAGCCACCAGAGAGATTTCTGCCATCTCCGAATGAGGCGCGCTTCAAAACATTCTCTGCTCTGAGTAGAGAGAAATAGGGTCAATGCAACATGTTGAAAGATAACGACTTACAGAAGGTATCTGGAAAAAAAGCTGTTAACCGTGAGACTTATCTCTTTAGGTGTAGGAGAGATATTCTGTGTCGAAACCTCTCTCCAAGGGCATTAGCTGTCAACTGCCATGTCTGACTGCTGAGAGGGAAGCCGGTACAAATTTCACGTTGTATTCTCCAGACGATCTCGCTTAGAGAGTAGACCTTCAGGAACTTAACATGAGTATCTCTCAACGAAACAACTATCCCGTCGCCTCAGTCACCTGTGCAATATTTTACGGCATCACCGCAGGACTTGCGGGAGGACTGTGGTGTGTTGCTGGAGCGGGCATGTATGGCTCACCATTCATGTCAGAAATGGGCTGGGAGAATCTCTTCTATGCCCTCATGATTTTGGTAGGGCCTGGGCTATCTCTGATGGCTGGCCTCCTGGCACTTGCTCGTCCTCGACAGGCGGGCTGGGTCCACCTGATCGGTGGCCTACTCTCCCTCGCCATGTCTTTGTCGGTTATCACTACCGATACTGGGCCGCTGCCACTGGTCCTGATCGCGGTGCCGATGCTGACTCTTGGAGGTTTACTTCTCAAAAACAGTCACACTGTGATTGAGGAGGGAGTAAGAAGTACTCAAGTAAAACAAGTACGTGCCATCTCGATACTTTTGAAGGCGGGACTCTTCCTGATAGGGTTTGTTGGTATGTTCGTCGTAGCCAGTTATATCAACATCGAAAATGTGTTCGGCTTCCGACAGCAACCGGTCATGTTTGGTTATGATGGCCAGAAGCCTGCGGATACTTACGCCACTCTAGTATTGCTTGGAGCGACGTTTGTGTTGATACCTGTGGTGCGCTGGTTGAAGCTGCAATGGGATGCTTTGATTGGTATGTGGATAGCGTTGGCTCTAAGCCTTATCGTTATCTGGATGCGATGAAGGCTACTGGCACCTACCCTCAGTCAGTGCCTCCCGTGACTTCCTGACGCAAAGTAAGTCGAAGCATGGGGACATGCGACATTTCGCGCAACTAAGAAGATGTTTGCTGCCTGTGGTGCTGAGGAAGATGGATCAGCATCCTTAGGCTTAAAGGTAGGGCATGACCGACAGGAGCAGTTATTGTAGGACTCGAGATTCTTCCCAACTCCCTACACTGCTCATCTAGGCTGGGTCTCACTCACATTACAGCCTAAGATGGATTGGATGGAAGTCACGGCGCTCATCACCGAAGCATATCGCCAGGTAGCAATCAAACGGTTGAAAAAGCAACTGGAAATGCAACAAGCTTGACTACACGATCACCTTTGTATGATAGTCGAACCCTTACTTGGTTGCCTTTGAACGCGTGGCTTCCCATTCTCCTCGAAAGACTTCCGTACCATCAGATAGTAACATCTTCCACGTCCCTACAAGTCGCCCTGATTGTAGTCGCGCGTCTATTCTTACTGTTCCCTTGGTTGTGACTATACCCGATTCAACTGCGGATGGAGCGCTTTCCTTTGACCATAGTATGTCGTACTCAATGCTCAGTCGATCATCCGTCAAGGTAACTGTTCGAAAACGAGCCTGAGATTTCTCTTCATCGTTCATTCTTGCGTATCCGGTCAAGCGACCTGTTGATTCCGAGATGTTGAGTGTTGCTTGACGCTTCCGTACTCCCTGCTGCTGTTGGAAAACGCTGGCATAGGACACGTGGCGGTCGGTGCAGTCCCAGTTCCCGACAACATCCTGGGGTTTGCTGACGCCAATATAGTACAGGTCGGTAGCGACTTGAAATTTGTCTTTTCCAACTGCGGACTTCATTGTCTGCCACTCAGTCGTTGGGGTTATGAGCTGCCATTCAGTCGGAATGCCCACACGAACGGGCATGGCAAATTCCTTAACGTCCGCGAGCCATCGGTATGACACTTCGCCTATTGCATCATCAAATTTCAGTTCAAGTTTTGGTATGGAGGGGAATCGTAAGTACTGATTGAACACAGGAGTCAGGTCTTTACCAGTGCGTTCGTTGAAGAATCCCACAACATCTTCAGTGAGTATGTTCTGGTATTTGAAACGTTGGTAGAAGTCATGAATCAGCGACTTCCACTTCTCATCATCATTCACCACACTCCGGAGTGTGTGAAGAAATAGTGCTCCCTTGAAATACTGATCGACCGGAGGATAGGCGTTGACACCCCGTTCTGCAAGAATCGGTTGCTTGTTTTGAACTTTAGGCCGATATCCATTGAGGTACTTCAGCGACTCCAGTTTACCCCAGTGATACTCGACATAAAGCCCCTCCAGGTAGGTTGTCCAGCCCTCTTGAATCCACATGTCTGCGCGGTCTGCAGCGGTGATGCTATTCCCAAACCATTCGTGGCCACTCTCGTGAATGATGATGAAGTCAAACCGTGGACTGATGCCAACACCTGTCCAGTCTCGTCCCAGGTAACCGTTTCTAAACCCGTTTCCGTAGGTGACGGCGCTCTGGTGTTCCATTCCTGAGTACGGTACTTCGATTAACTTGAAACCGTCTTTCTTGAACGGATACTCGCCGAAGTAGTGCTGAAATGCATCCAACATACCCTTCACTTGTGCGAACTGGGCTTTCGCCTTCACAACGTTCTCGGGCAAGACGTAATAGTCGAGATCGAGACCACCATGTTTGTCGGAGAAATGGCTATACGTTCCAACATTCAGCGAAACGCAATAGTTGTTGATGGGGTAACTGATGTGCCAGTCCCAGCGAACATACCCATCGCTAAGTTCCTGCTTCCCTGCAAGTTTGCCATTGGAAACGGCAACCAAACCTGCTGGAACACTTAAACTGATATCCATCGACTCTACTTCATCGCGCCATTGGTCTTTGTTAGGCCACCAGACACTGGCACCCTGGGCTTCACAGGAGGTATACACCCACGGGCGTCCTTGAGTATCTTTTCCAAAGGTAAAACCACCAAACCGACCGCGCTGATCAGGAGTACCTTGATAGTGAAAGACTATGGTAACTTCTTGCCCCGCCTTGAGCACTGTAGGAAAATCCACAAACACTGCTCCACTGTCTCGCTCATATTTGAGAACAGTTTCACCATGGACGATTTTGTCCACTGACAATACAGAGTGAAGATCAAGCTGGATGCGACTGCCGTCTTTCAGCATCTTGAAGCGGATAGTGTTTTTGCCACTGATAGTTTTACGATCAGGATCAACTCGCAGGTCCAGATGGTAGTAAAGCAAATCATTGTTCGCTCGGTATGTTGCGTACTCACCTCGGAGGAGATTGGCCTTCGATTGAGCATATCCTTGGGCATGTGGCAAAAGGCTAATCCACATACAAGTTAGAAACATGTATCCAAAGCATCTTGGGGTGCGTACAGTTTGTCTCTGAGGATTCTGTCGCATTGACGTGACCTTATTTAAGCATGACAGCCAATTCGGCCCGTTTGTAGCATATCTAACCGTCTTAAGATACAGCATTCATTTGCCAGAAGTTACAAGCCAGTCTTGTCCGAGTGAGTCACAGTTTTCTCACCTCCCATGATTTTACCAAACAACACAACGCATCATGATGCTCACGTAGACAAGATTGAACAAGACGCACTGACGCGATTGGAAACTACACCTAGCAATTATGTCCGAGCGAACAGCAGCTTCAGGAAATGCAGCCTACCCCTCTTCGCGGGGAAGGCAATGGGGAAGCGAGTCGGTTCAGTAGCAGTGGATTGAACTGAAAGCCAACCAACCCCTCGGTCTGTGCTCGCGTGACTATGCCAGACAATACGGCAACCGGTACGACGCTGTCTGATGCCCTGAAAGTGTCGAGAATGAATGCGATTTACAGACTGATCTGACTCACCGGCACACTAACGGTAGTGGAGGAATGATTCATTTCGGTTCACCTCTCCATTTGCTCAAGCCAGCGGATATTGCTTGCAGGCATATCCATGTCGTACATTATTGAATAACTCGGTTTGTTATTTTCTACCTAGAAGCTTCGGTCTTAACCACATGGGCGATGTTACGTTACTCATCGATTCCATGAAGTCAGGTAATACCGAGGCATCTACTCAACTCCTGCCGCTCGTTTATGAGGAGCTTCGTCGTCTGGCTGGGCATAAACTCGCTCAGGAGCCGCCGGGGCATACGTTGCAGCCTACTGCGCTGGTGCATGAGGCATACCTTCGGCTGGTTGGTACCAAGGGTGATAGTCATTGGGATGGTCGTCATCATTTCTTCGCAGCAGCAGCGGAGGCGATGCGGCGAATACTGGTGGAGAATGCCAGGGGCAAGAAGCGTCGCAAGCGTGGTGGCCAGATGGTGCGACGTGAGCTCGAAGAGGCAGAGGTGCTGACTCCTGAACCGGCGGAAGATGTTCTGGCACTGGACGAATCGCTGACGGAACTGGCAAAGACCGATCGTGAAGCTGCTGACCTTGTTCAGTTGCGATACTTCGGCGGCTTGACCATTGAAGAAGCTGCCGGTGTTCTTGGTGTTTCCGTGAGTACAGCCAAGCGGATTTGGACCTATGCCCGAACGTGGCTCTACGGTCGCCTGAAGGATAGCGATCAAGGTGCCACGAATCCTGAGCCAATTTAGATACCAATGACGCATTAGGAATAGAGGTTGTCTGTGCAACAGGCTGAAGGCGTCGCTATGACGGAGCGTTCCGTATTTCTTGAAGCACTGGAGTTACCCAGCGCCCTTGCACGCGCCGCTTTCCTCGATACGGCCTGCGCCGGCCAGCCTGCCTTTCGAGAGAGAATTGAGTCTCTGCTCAGAGACCACGCTGAAATGGATGCGTTCCTGGAAGTGCCTGCCTTTGAGCAGATGTCAGCAGCAGATCAATCGCTGGTGTTTCTCGATCCGCCTCGCATCCCCAACGCCTTGGGACGACTGGATCATTACGATATTCTCGAATTGGTGGGGCGTGGTGGCTCCGGAGTTGTTTTCAAGGCAAGAGACACCAAGTTGCAACGAATCGTGGCGATTAAGGCGCTCAGCCTCCGGCTTACATCCAGCGTGACGGCTCGCGAGAGGTTTGTTCGGGAAGCCCAGGCGGCAGCTGCTGTGCGGGATGACCATGTCGTTGCCATCCATGCGGTGAATGACGAACGCGCTGTTCCTTACCTGGTGATGGAGTACATCAGCGGAACTACTCTGGATGGGCGGTTGCGACAGGATAAGCCATTCGATTTGAAGGAAGTGCTGCGAATCGGGATGCAGATCGCAACCGGGCTGGCTGGGGCACATGCACAAGGCCTGGTGCATCGCGACATCAAACCGCACAACATCCTGCTGGAGAACGGTGTACAGCGGGTGAAGATCACCGACTTCGGGCTTGCCCATCTAACAGCGGAAGCAGATTCCAGCCAGGGTGTTGCCGGTACACCTCTGTATATGTCGCCAGAGCAGGCCCGTGGTGAAGCGGTGGATCAACGAACCGATCTGTTCAGTCTGGGAAGCGTTCTGTATCGGATGTGTGCTCAAAAGCCGCCTTTCGAGGGAGAGAACGTCGCAGCGATATTGAAGAAGGTAGCGGAAGAGGAACCGCAGCAGCTGCGAACGATCAATCCCGATGTGCCTGAGTGGTTGTGTGAACTGATTGCCAGATTACACAGCAAGCAATTGCGTGATCGTAACATCACCGCCAGCGATGTGGTTGAAGTGTTGAGCACCCAACTTGCACGTCTTCAGCAGCCTGTACTTCCAGTCCAGAAAAAGAGTCTGCCCCTGCTTCGCGACTGGAGGGTGGGGGTATTGGGTCTCGTGGTGTTTCTAGCTGTTTTCGGGTTAGGTCTCTATTTGTCATTGCGTCAATCGAAATATTCGCCTGACGCTGTCAGCGAATCGTTCCTGCCAACGGGTGCGATGGAACTGAGGCGAGAGGACGTACTGCCCAGCCAATTGAAACTGGCAGGCCAGGGTGATCCGGCACAGGCCCCGAAAGAACTCGTAGCGGTTCTCGGAGATGGTCGATTTAACCTGCCCTGGACAGGTCGGGTTGGAGAGATGGCAGCCAGTCCGGACGGTAAGTTACTCGCAGTTCCGTTGGACTTTGATATCACCCTCTTCAATACAGCCAGTGGCGACTATCTCAGGACGCTCAAGGCATTTGGGGATAAGGTCGATTGTTTGGCCTTCAGCCGAGATGGCCGAACACTGGCAGCTACGACAAGGTATCAGAACGTTATTCGTGCCTGGGAAATGCCATCGGGGAAGGAACTGTTTTCCTGCAAAGTGACAGGCAACAAGATTTCTGCCAGAGTAGCTTTCAGTGCCGATGGTAAACGACTCTATGCCGAAGGAAATCAGGCGATCCTGGTTCTTGACGTACCTTCAGGGCGTGAACTTCAGACCATACCACTGAAGTCGGGGATCAGTTCGTTAAGTGTCAGCCCCAATGGCCGATACCTTGCTGTTGGCTTGTGGGATGCCAAGTGCGTGAAGGTCTTTCAGTGGGACAAGGATGCAATGGAAGAGGTAGAGTCTCTGCATTCCTTTAAGGACGCTGCAGCTTCGGTAGCCTTCAGTCCGGATGGCAAGTATCTGGCAGCAGGCACTTACGTTGAGCTACGTTGGTTTGATGCTGAGACCTTCGTGGAAACCAGGGCGATACCAACTTCCGCTCAGGAACTCTATTTTTCTCCAGATAATATTCTCTATGCAGGCAGCGCATTAGCAGCAGGCAAGTCAATTCATACCTTCACTCGATGGAAAGGAGATGGATCGGGAAGTCTCCCTCCTCTTTCTGTCGAAGTTGCAGCACGACGGGTGATAGCCCGTCATCTCCTCGGGAATGATGGTGCAGTGTACTATGTGGCTCGGGTAGAGAATTGCACTCATATTCGAGCGATCAACACCTCTACCGGGCTGGAACGATTTCCTCGTGAGGGGCATAACGATGCCCTCCATGCGGTGGCAATCCATCCCGGCGGGCGGTTGGTAGCTTCTGCGGGTGAAGATAGGGTTGTCAGGCTTTGGGATTTGAACACTCGTGGTATTCTGCACACATTCAACGATCAGAACGATGCGGTTTACGGGCTGGCCTTCAGTCCCGATGGCAAGCGGATTACCACTTGTTGCAATGATGGCGTGATCCAGGTTCGTGAATTACGCCAGGGCGCTGAAGCACTTGTACTGCATGGTCATTCCAAATCACCATCACGTATTCGCTTCAGTCCCGATGGGAAGAATCTGGCTGCTGGAAGTGAAGCTGGTGAGGTGCTCATCTGGGATGCCCACACAGGCAAGAAGGTGGCTTCCTTGCCAGGACACAACGGAGTGGTTCGTAGTGTTGCATATAGTTCAAACGGCAAGCTGCTTGCTTCCGCAGGCGACGATCGAAGTGTACTTATTCATGATCTGTCTGCCAGGACGTCGCGCACGTTATCGACATCACAACCTGTGAACGATGTGGCTTTCTCCTCGGATGGGTCACTACTTGCAAGTGTCGAGGATAAGTCGAATGAAGGTGTGCTCGTTTGGAACCTGGTAACTGGTGAGAAGACTGCATTGGCCGGCCACAAAGGACCAGTATGTGGTGTAGCATTTTCACCATCTTCACACTTGATGGCTACCTGTGGAGAAGATGGTACTGTCCGTTTGTGGGATTGCTCTCATCCCGGTAAGACGGCAAAGCGGGTATGGGGACCCGATGTCTTTGGTGGTGCAGTACGGTCCGTAGCCTTTACGCCAGATGGCCGTTACCTGTTGACCGCAAATGCCAATGGAATGGTGTATGTGTTTCAGATGAACGATAGATGATCTCTCAATGACTGTAATATTTTTTGAGCCATTCCACTTCAAATGTCGCATTACAGTTAGGATGCATGCATTTCGCGAGCAATTATTCGCAAATGTCGAAGGTGGAGACCCAGTACACGTGGAAGACATGTTCGCCCGAGGATGGCACGAACTCATAGCCAGGGACAGCGGTCCCTTGCATTTACGTCTCCTGCTTCAGCCCCTGGTTGCCAGCATTTTCGCGATCCGATCTGGCTGGAAGGACGCCCAGCAAGGCCGTCCAGTCTTTTTCTGGACCCTGGTTGGCGAACCGCTCCAGCGAGAAATACTGATTCGGGAGTTATGGAAGGACATTGGCAAGCTCTTCCTCGTGGCAGTTATCCTGGATGCGATCTATCAGGCCATTGTCCTGCGCTGGTTCTATCCGATGCAGACACTGATTGTGGCTACGATACTTGCCATTGTTCCGTACCTGGTGGTTCGAGGACTGACGAATCGCTGCATTACTCTGCTGCATCCAAAGAAGCCACAAGAGTGATGAGAGGATGATGGCATGGCTGATGGTAAAACAGCTCCGGCACCAGATCAGATGACTCTTGCTCTGGAACGTACCTACCTTGCCCATGAACGAACCCTGATGGCCTGGACGCGGACAGCTACGTCATTGATCACCTTCGGCTTCACGCTGTACAAGTTCTTCGAATACCTGCATGAACGTGGGGAAGCGGCCAAGAGTTCGCAGGCCTTCGGAGCCAGGACGTTTGGCCTGATCATGATAGGCATCGGGGTGTTGACGCTTGTTATCGCCAGTGTGCAACATCACCTGCAGATGCGACAACTGCGTGCCCATTACCCCAACGCTCCATTTTCGTTGTCACTGCTATTGGCCTGCTTGATCGCTTGCCTTGGGATTCTCGGATTCATTTCGGGAATCTTTCACTCGTAACCCTTTTTAGGAGATTGCCATGTACTTCACAGACGACTCACTGCTGCCTGAGAATATGCCCCCACTGATGATCACAGCAGCCCCCTATGGGCCATTATGGATGCCGGAGGACTGTACCCCTGAACAAAAGCTGCCTGTTACCTGGGATGAGCAAGTTCAGGCGGCGGTCGACTGCTATAACGCCGGTGCGACACTCTTGCACATCCACGTCCGCGATCCTGAAACCGGTCACATTGTAAACGCCAACGTAAAAGTGTAGCGCGTGCCAGTCTAATAGTGCAGCGCTAGTTGACAAAGATAACCACCCGCAGGGTGGTTGTCGAGTTA
>WBZX01000247.1_pt1 | contig 50823 bp, 50 predicted proteins | sample 5204211 | NCBI WGS metagenome assembly WBZX01 (sample SAMN12344362, study PRJNA552823) | activated sludge metagenome | biome: Activated sludge suspended growth; feature: Nitrification reactor; material: Wastewater; isolation source: activated sludge from nitrification reactor of wastewater...
CTCTGTCCGAAGGCACCACCACTGCCCTGCAACCACCAACGGTGGCGGCCCACCGGGTGGGGCGCCGCGGTGCCTGGCGGGGCAGGTGGTTTGGGGTTCGGGCGCAGGGGCCATTCGCGGGACGCTGGGCAGGCGGGCGCGTCGGGAAGTGGGGGTTGCCCAAGCCCATCAAGGGCACGGGCCATGTTCCGCGAGCCCGACCCGGAGAACGAACCCCGGGCCACCTGCACCATCGCACACAGAGCTGGGGCGCGAGAACCACCGGCGGCTATGCGCCGCAAGCTGCCAACAACTCATGAGGAATCGCTGCCGTGCCAGCCGCGCAGCAGCCGCCGCGCCAGCCATTCGAAGCAGAGGTGGATGGCCACACCGGTGGCCATCACCAGCACCAGGGCCGCGAACATCTTGGGGATCTCGGTGCGGAACGCGGCTTCGAGGATGCGCGAGGCCAGGCCGGTGTTGCGGCCAGCGGCACCGGCGGTGAACTCGGCCACCACGGCGCCGATCAGCGCCAGGCCCCCAGCCACCTTCATGCCAGCCAGAAAGTAGGGCAAGGCCGAAGGCAGCAGCAAGAAACGCAGCGTCTGCCAGCGGCTGGCGCGGTACAGGCGGAACAGCTCCACCAAGCCCCGGTCGGCACTGCGCAAGCCGGCCAGCGTGCTGGCCAGCACCGGGAAGAAGGCCACGATCCAGGCGCAGATCAGCACCGTGGCGGTGGCGCTGTCGGTGAGGATCATGATCAGCGGCGCCACCGCGATGATGGGCGTCACCTGCAGCACCACGGCAAAGGGCGTGAGGCTCCACTCCAGCCAGGGCGAGAGCGCGAACAGCGCCGCCAGCGCCACGCCGAACACCGTGGCCAGCAGCAACGCCGTGGCCGTGATGCGCACCGTCACCCACCAACTGCCGGCGAGCGAACCGAAGTTTTCAATGAGCGTGCGCAGCACCAGCCACGGGCCGGGCAGCAGGTAGGGCGGGATGTCGAAGGCGCGCACCGCGCCTTCCCACGCCACCAGAAACAACAGCACCGCCAGCAGCGGTGCCCACCAGCGCCCGGCCTGCGAGCGCTGATGTGGTTCAGCCAAGCGCGGGCTCCGCACTGGCCTCGGCCAGCGCAGAAGAGAGCCGGTTGCAGGCGGCCGTGAAGGCCTCGCTGCTGCGCCAGGTGGGCGTGCGCGGGTAGGGCGCGTCCACCACCACCTCGTCGACGATGCGGCCGGGCCGTGCGCTCATCACCAGCACGCGCTGGCTGAGGTTCACGGCCTCGTAGATGCTGTGCGTGACGAACACGGCCGTGAAGGCCGGGGCCTTGGCGCCCTCGGGCCGCCACAGCTGCAGCAGCGATTCGTTCAGTGCGAAACGGGTGATCTCGTCCAGCGCGGCAAAGGGCTCGTCCAGCAGCAGCAGCGAGGGCTTGGTCACCAGCGCACGGGCCATGGCGGCGCGCATCTTCATGCCGCCCGAGAGCTCCTTGGGCGCAGCGTCGGCAAACTCGGCCAGGCCCACCTGGGCCAGTGCGGCGCGGGCGGCGGCGTCGCGCGCTGCGGGGGCCATGCCACCACGCAAGCGCAGCGGCAGCTCCACATTGGTCGACACATTGGCCCAGGGCATCAGCGTGGGCTCCTGGAACACGAAGCCGGCGTGGCCGGTGGGCGCCTTCACGGCCTCACCGTCGCTGAGCACCTGGCCGGCGCTGGGGCGGTCCAGGCCGGCCAGCAGGCGCAGCACGGTGCTCTTGCCGCAGCCCGAGGGGCCGATGAGGCTGATGAATTCACCGGCGCGCAGCTGCAGGTTCACACCTTGCAGCGCCTGCAGGCCGGTTTCGTAGCGGCGGTCCACCGCTTTGAGTTCGATGAGGGGAGTTGAGGACTTCACGGGGCGGAACTGTAACCGCCCGCCCATGGCCATGAGGCAACATGCTGGTTTTGCACCCTGGGTGCTTCTCGGGCATTCGCAGTTCCTGGCATGTTGTTCGGTTCCTTGTTCGCGCTCGCCGCCGGCCTGATGTGGGGCCTGGTCTTCGTGGGCCCGCTGCTGCTGGCCGACTACCCGGCCGCCATGCTCACCTTCGGCCGCTACCTGGCCTTCGGCCTGATCGCGCTGCCCCTGGCCTGGTTGGACCGCGCCGCGCTGCGCCAGCTCACCCGCGCCGACTGGGTCGAGGCGTTGAAGCTCTCCATCGTCGGCAACGTCGTCTACTACCTGTGCCTGTCGGCCGCCATCCAGCGCGCGGGCGGGCCGCTGCCCACGATGATCATCGGCACGCTGCCGGTCGTCATCGCCATCACCTCCAACCTGCGCGACGCGGCGCGCGACGGCAAGCTGCCGTGGCTCAAGCTGGCCCCTTCGCTGGGCCTGATCGCGGCCGGCATCACGCTGGTGAACCGGGTGGAGCTGCAGCAGCTGCGCGCCGACCCGCACGCCGACCTGGGCCGCTACGCGCTGGGTGCGTTGCTGGCCCTGTGCGCCGTGGTGTGCTGGACCTGGTACCCGATCCGCAATGCCGATTGGCTGAGGGCCCACGCCGACCGCAGCGCGCGCGGCTGGGCCACGGCACAGGGGCTCACCACCCTGCCCCTGGCCATCGTGGGCTTTGCCGGCACCTGGGTCGTCTTCGCGCTCACCGACGCGCCCTGGCAGATGCCCTTCGGCCCACGGCCCGCAGCCTACGTGGGGCTGATGTTCGCCATCGGCCTGCTCGCCTCGTGGGCCGGCACGCTGTGCTGGAACGAGGCCAGCCAGCGCCTGCCCACCACGCTGGTGGGCCAGCTCATCGTGTTCGAGACGCTCTCGGCGCTGGCCTATGCCTTTGCGCTGCGCGGGCAGTGGCCGGCGCCCAGCACGGCGGCCGGCATCGCGCTGCTGGTGGCCGGCGTGCTGTGGGCACTGCGCGTCAAGCCCGAACCGGTGGATGCGGCGCTGCCGCCGCATTGAACCCGCACACGCTGCCGCACAATCGCCGCTCGCATCCAACAGAGGGAGAACCCATGTTCCGCAGCACTGTCTTTGCCATCGCCATCGCCCTGCTGGCCCCTTGCATGGCCCAAGCCGAGCCGGCCAAACCCGAGACCATCGAAGAACTGCTGGTGGTCAGCAAGTCGCAGGACCTGATCGAGTCGACCTACAAAACCGTCGACGAGAACCTGCAGGCCAACATGAGCCAGGCGCTGTCGCAAATCCCCGGCGACACCGAAGAGCGGCGCGCCTATCTGGAAAGCTTCAGCCGCAAGGTGGGCCAGATCATGCGCGAAGAGATGAACTGGAACACGCTCAAACCCATGTTCATGCGCATCTACGGCGACAGCTTCACCCAAGAAGAACTGGTGGGCGTGCTGGATTTCTACAAGACCCCCGCCGGCCAGGCCATGATCAACAAGATGCCGCTGGTGATGCAGAAGAGCATGGCCGAGATGCAGCAGCGCATGGGCCCGATGATGCAGCGCATCAGCGTGGCGGCCAAAGAGGCCATCGACGAGGCCAAGGCCCGCCAGGCGGCCAAGCAAGAAGCGGCCAAGCCGGCCGACAAGCCCGCCGCCAAATCGGCCGCCAAATCGGCCGCCAAACCCACCAAGAAGACCGGCAGCAAGTGACCCCCACCGACCTGCTCGACCCGCTGCTGGGCGCCGGCCTCAAGGGCTACCCACCGCTGGCGCCGCCGCGCCGCCGCTCAGAGCTTGCGGCACAAGGCTGGAACGTGCTGGCCGGTGATTTGCCGCTGCCGTTGGCGGTGCTGAGGCGTGCACCGCTGCAGCACAACCTGGGCTGGATGCAGCGGCTGGTGGCCGCGCAGGGCATTGCGCTGGCGCCGCATGGCAAGACCACGATGTCGCCGCAGCTGTTTCAGCAACAGCTGGCGGCCGGCGCCTGGGGCATCACCTTCGCCAGCGTGCAGCAACTGGCCATCGGTGTGGCCAGCGGCGTGCGCCGCGCGCTGATCGCCAACCAGGTGGTGCAGCGGCAAGACCTGCAGCACCTGGCCGCGTTGCAGACGCAGCACGCCGATCTGCAGGCCATGTTCCTGGTGGACGCGCCCGAGCAGATCGCCCTGGTGGCCCAGGCTGCCCTGCCCCGCCCGCTGGATGTGTTGGTGGAACTGGGCCTGGCCGGTGGCCGCACCGGCTGCCGAACGCACGAGGCCGCGCTGGCGCTGGCCCGCGCGGCGCAGGCCAGCCCGGCGGTGCGGCTGGTGGGCATCGCCTGCTACGAAGGCCTGTGGGGCACCGGCGAGACCGAGGCCGACACCCGCATGGCTCGGGGCCTGATGCAGCGCGTGCACGCGCTGTCCACGGCCTGCGACGGCGAAGGCCTGTTCGAGGGCGCCGAGGTCATCGTCACCGCTGGCGGGTCGGCCCTGTTTGACCTGGTGGCGCCCGCGCTCCAACCCGCGCTGAGCAAGCCCGTGCAGGGCCTGCTGCGCTCGGGCTGCTACCTCACGCACGACGACGGCTTTTACCGCCGCATGGTGCACGTGGCCAACCAGCGCCTGGGCTGCGCCGAAGGCGATGGCCTGCGCGCCGCGCTGCAGCTGTGGTGCGTGGTGCAGTCGCTGCCCGAACCCGGCCTGGCCATCCTGGGCTGCGGCAAGCGCGACATCTCGTTCGACATGGGCCTGCCCGTGCCGCTGCTGCGCTGCGCCGCCGGCAGAACCACCCCTCAGCCCGTGCCCGAAGGCTGGAGCATCAGCGCACTGAACGACCAGCACGCCTACCTGCGCACCGGCGACGCCCCGCACCACCTGCGGGTGGGCGACCGACTCGCGCTGGGCATCTCGCACCCTTGCACCACCTTCGACAAGTGGCGCTGGATGCCGGTGGTGGACGAGGCCTGGAACGTGGTGGACGCCATCACCACGCAGTTCTGAGCGACCCATGCAGCCGGCCACCCACCTCCCCGGGCAAGCGCTGTGGCTGGACCCGCCCCCTGACCTGGCCAGCTTCGGCCGTCGGCTGCTGGCCGAAGGCGATTCGTGGTTCACGCTGGGCACGGCCAATTTGCTGAAGTCGTCCAACCTGCTGTTCCACCTGCGCAGCAGCACCTCCACGGTGATCGTCAACTGCGCCATGCCTGGCGACACGGTGCAGCACATGGGCAGCACCAGCGCCGACCCGCTGTTCGAGCGCCTGCTGTGTGGGCCGCGCCAGGCCCGTTGCTGGGACGCCGTGCTGTTCTCAGGCGGCGGCAATGACCTGGTGGACGCCGTGCAGCACGCCGCGGTACATGCCGACGGCAGCCCGGCCGATCTGGAAGAGCGCTTGCTGCTCACACCGGCCGAAGCCGCGCAGGTGCACCCTGGCGAGGCCAGCGCGCTGCGCTACGTGAGCGAGCCGGGCTGGGCACGGCTGGCCGACTTCATGCTGCGCAACCTGGTGGCCGTGGTGCAGCGGCGCGATGCCGGCCCCAGCGCAGGCCGGCCGCTGGTGCTGCACACCTACAGCGTGCCGGTGGCGCGGCCCTCGGGCAACCTCAACACACCGCAGGGCTGGCTCTACCTGGCCTATGTGCAGTACGGCATCCCCGCGATGGACCATGCCCCGCTCACCGAGTTGCTCTTCGGCCGCTTGCGCACGCTGTGGCTGCAGGCCGCACAAGCCTTGCCACAAGTGCATGTGTTCGACAGTGCCGCCGTGCCCTTGGTGCCTGCGGTTGCTGGCGCGGGCGGTGAATCGGGCGACTGGGTGAACGAGATCCACCCCACCATCGCGGGCTACGAGAAGATCGGCCAAGCGATGAGCGTGTGGCTGGATGCGCTGCTGAAGGGCTGATGCGCGCTTCGGGTTTTGGCGCATAGCCGACATTCCCGCGCCCTGCCGCTCCGTCATGCCCGCGCAGGCGGGCATCCATGTCTTTCAGCGTCGGCTGCAGCAGCGCAGCGGCGGTGGCGGCCCACCTGGTGGCGCGCCACCCAAGGCGAAGACATGGATTCCCGCCTTCGCGGGAATGACGGAGCTGAGAAGCGGGAATGACGGCGGTGGCGGGGATGGCCGCTATGCGCCGAAAGCGACCGCTCGGGGTCAGCTGCGCAGCGCCAGGTCCAGCACTTCCACCCAGTGGCGCACCGGCCGCTCGCTGCCCGACTGCAGGTGCTGGATGCAGCCGATGTTGCCCGAGACGATGACCTCGGCTTCCACCGGCGCCAGGGCCTTCAACTTGCGATCACGCAATTGCGTGGAAATGGCGGCCTGCAGCACCGAATAGGTGCCGGCCGAGCCGCAGCACAAATGGCTGTCGCAGGGCGCGGTCTGCACGTTGAAGCCCAGCTCGGCCAGGTGCTTTTCCACGCCGCCGCGCAGTTGCTGGCCATGCTGCAGCGTGCAGGGCGGGTGGTAGGCCAGCGGTGTGGGCTCGAAATCATCGGCCTCTTGCCGCGTGCGCTTGGCCTCCAGCTGCGCCTTGAGCGGGGCCACGAGTTCGGGCAACAGCTCGCTGATGTCCTTGGTGAGCGCGCTGATGCGCGTGGCCTTGTCGGCGTACTCGGGGTCATGGGCCAGGGCCAGGCCGTACTCTTTCACCGTCACGCCGCAGCCGCTGGCGTTCATCACGATGGCTTCGACCTTGCCGGCGTCGGTGAGTCCTTCCACCAGCGGCCACCAGGCGTCAATGTTGCGGCGCATGTCGGCCAGGCCGCCGTGGTGGTCGTTCATGTGCGTGCGCAGCGCGCCGCAGCAGCCGGCGTCGTCGGCCACCAGGGTCTGGATGCCGGCGGCGTCGAGCACGCGGGCGGTGGCCGAGTTGATGTTGGGCATCATGGCCGGTTGCACACAGCCCAGCAGCATCAGCACCTTGCGCGGGTGGCTGCGGGTGGGCCACAAATGCGCGGCCGGGTTGGCCTTGGCGGGCACCTTGTGCTGCAGCAGCTTGGGCAGCAGCGGGCGCGCCAGCTGGCCCAGCTTCATGGCCGGCGCGAAGGCGGCCGAGGTGAGGCCCTCTTTCAGCACCCAGCGCAGCAAACGCTCGCCGCGCGGGCGCTCGACCTTGTGCTCCACCAGGCGCCGGCCGATGTCGATGAGCTGGCCGTACTGCACGCCGCTGGGGCAGGTGCTTTCGCAGTTGCGGCAGGTGAGGCAGCGGTCCAGGTGCTGCTGCGTGGCGCGCGTGGGCGTGGCGCCTTCGAGCACCTGCTTCATCAGGTAGATGCGGCCGCGCGGGCCGTCGAGCTCGTCGCCCAGCAACTGGTAGGTGGGGCAGGTGGCGGTGCAGAAGCCACAGTGCACACACTTGCGCAGGATGGCCTCGGCGGCTTGGCCGTCGGGCGTGTTGGCGTATTCAGGGGCCAGGTTGGTTTGCATGTCAGCTCCGCCCGGCCGCCCGAAGGTGCTGACGCGCCCCTTGGGGGCCGCGAACACAGTGAGCTTGGGGTTGTTTCATTTCAGATGAATTTCAGGGCAAGCGGCAGCAGCAGCGACACCAGCACCACCTGCAGGCCCAGGGCCATGCCGGCGTAAGCACCGGCGTCGGGGTGCACCTGCATGGCACGGGCGGCGCCAATGCCGTGGGCGGCGGTGCCCAGCGCAAAGCCGCGCACCTCGGGCTCGGCAATGCGCAGGGCGTCGAACAAATACTTGGCCAGCAGCGCGCCGGCCAGCCCGGTGAACAGCGTGAACACCGCCGCCAGCGCGGGGATGCCGCCCAGCTGCTCGGCGATGCCCATGGCCACTGGCGCAGTGACCGATTTGGGTGCCAGCGACTTCAGCACCTCGGTGGGCAGGCCCAGGGCCCAGCCCAGGCCCACGGCGCTGGCACTGGCTGCTGCGCCACCGGCCAGGGCCGCCACCAGCACCGGCACGATGCGGCTGCGCAGTTGCGCGCGGCGCTGCCACATGGGCCAGGCCAGCGCCACCACGGCCGGGCCCAGCAGGAAGTGGATGAACTGCGCGCCGCTGAAGTAGCGCGGGTAGGGCGTGGCGGTGAGCATGAGCATGCCGCCGATGCACAGCACGCTCCACAGCACCGGGTTGGCCCAGGGTGCGTGGTGGGCGCGCTGGTAGAGCATCTGCGCCAGCACGTACACCGTCACCGTGGCCGTCAGCCCGAACAGCGGCGTGGCCGAGAGGTAGACCCACAGCTGCACGAAGTCTGCGCCGTTCATGCGCCCTCCGGCACGCGCCGCAGCAGTGCGCGCAACACCAGCGCGGTGACGGCCAGGCCGATCAGCGTGGACAGCACGATGGCCACCAGCATGCGGCCACCGTATTGCGACACCAGGGCCAGGTGGGTGATGACGCCCACGCCCACCGGCACGAACAGCAGCGAGAGGTGGGCCAGCAGGCCGTCGGCCGCCACGCCCACGGGCTGGCGCAGCGCGGGCACATTCAGCGCCCCCAGCAGCAGGCCCATGCCCAGCACCGGCGCCGGAAAGGGCAGGCCCAGCAGCCGCACCAGCACCTCGCCCAGCGATTGGCACAGCAGCAGCAGCGAGAAGCCCTTCAGGAGGTCCATGGTGACGTGCGCCGTCATGCCCGCGCAGGCGGGCATCCAGATGCATCGGACCGTGGCCACGGATGCCCGCCGGCGGGGGCATGACGGGCGGCGTGTCGGGCGGATGTCATGACAAGGCCGGGTGCAGGCGCTGCGGGTTGAACACGCCCGCCGGGTCGAAGGCCTGCAGCACCTGGCGGTGGATGCGCAGCAGCGGCGCACTGAGCGGCGCAAAGGCCTCGGCGCCATGGTGGCGGCCGCGGAACACGCTGGCGGTGCCTCGGGCATCTGCGGCGGCGGCGTGCATCAGTTCGGGCTTGGCGTCACTCACCACCCAGCGCTGGGCGCCGCCCCATTCGATGAGCTGCTGCACGCCGGGCAGGGCCAGCTTGGGTGCGGTGGGCGCCACCGAGAAGCGCCACAGCGACGCACCCTGGGCCAGCGCTTCTTCGGCGCCGGCGAAGAACTCGTCGCGCTGGTCGCGCAGGCCGCGCCAGAAAGCCTCGGCCAGGTCGTCGGGGATGGCCTCGCCGCCCAGCTTCTGCGCCGCGCTGCTCACCGCCGCCTGGGCGCCGCGCAGGCGCAGCACCAGGGTGCCGTCCCACCAGGCGCTGGCGTTCAGCGGCAGCGGCAGGCCGGCCCATTCGTTCAGGCGGCGCAGCGCGCTGGGCTGGTCCATGTCGAAGCGCAGCGTGCGCGTGGCGGGCGCCACCGGCAGCACCTTGAGCGAGACCTCGCAGACCACGCCCAGCACGCCCATCGAGCCGGCGAGCAGGCGCGAGATGTCGTAGCCGGCCACGTTCTTCATCACCTGGCCGCCGAAGCTCAGCACCTCGGCGCGGCCGTTGAGCAGGGTGGCGCCGAGCACGAAATCGCGCACACCGCCCTGGCTCACGCGCGCCGGGCCGGCCAGACCGGCGGCCACCATGCCGCCCACCGTGGTGCCGCCGCGCTCGCCGTCTTCAAACCGGGGGGGCTCGAAGGCCAGGCACTGGCCCTTGGCAGCCAGCACCTCTTCCACGTCGGCCAGCGGCGTGCCGCCGCGTGCGGTGATGACCAACTCAGTGGGTTCGTAGGACGAGATGCCGGTGAGCTGGCGCGTGTCGAGCACCTCGCCGTGCAGCGGGCCGCCCAGAAAATCCTTGGTACCGCCGCCGCTGATGCGCAGCACGGTCTTGTTGGCCGCCGCCTCGCGCACACGGCCCATCATCTGGCGCAGCGGCGCGTTCTGAGCCTGGTCGATCGTGGCCATCAGAAGCGCTCCAGTTGCGGGAAGGGCAGCAGCCCTTTCTTCACATGCATCTTGCCGTACTCGGCACAGCGGTGCAGGGTGGGGATGACCTTGCCGGGGTTGAGTAAACCGGCGGGGTCGAAGGCGTGCTTCAGCGCCATCATCTGCTCGCGTTCCTCTGGGCTGAACTGCACGCACATGGAGCTGAGCTTTTCCACGCCCACGCCGTGCTCGCCCGTCACCGTGCCGCCCATGGCCACGCTGGTTTCCAGGATGTCGGCGCCAAACAGCTCGCAGCGGTGCAACTGGTCGGGGACGGCGGCATCAAACAGGATCAGCGGGTGCAGGTTGCCGTCACCAGCATGAAAGACGTTGCAGCAGCGCAGCTGGTACTTCACTTCCATGTCGGCGATGGCCAGCAGGATGTCGGCCAGGCGCTTGCGCGGGATGGTGCTGTCCATGCACATGTAGTCGGGGCTGATGCGGCCCGACGCCGGGAAGGCGTTCTTGCGCCCGCTCCAGAACTTCATGCGCTGGGCCTCGCTGGTGCTCACTTCCATGCGGGTGGCGCCCGAGGCGGCCAGCACGTCCATCATGCGGCCGATTTCTTCTTCCACCTCTTCGGGCGTGCCGTCACTCTCGCACAGCAGGATGGCGGCGGCGCTCAGGTCGTAGCCGGCATGCACGTAGTCTTCCACGGCGGCCGTCATGGGCTTGTCCATCATCTCCAAGCCGGCGGGGATGATGCCGGCGGCGATGATGTTGGCCACGGCGTCGCCGGCGCGGCGCACGTCGTCGAAGCTGGCCATGATGCAGCGCGCGATCTGCGGCTTGGGGGTGAGCTTCACCGTCACCTCGGTGACCACGGCCAGCATGCCTTCGCTGCCCACCAGCACGGTCATCAGGTCCAGGCCGGGCCCGTCCAGCGCGTCGCCGCCGAAGGCCACGGCCTCGCCTTCCACCGTGTAGCCACGCACGCCCAGCACGTTGTGCAAGGTCAGGCCGTACTTCAGGCAATGCACGCCGCCGGAGTTCTCGGCCACGTTGCCGCCGATGGTGCAGGCGATCTGGCTCGACGGGTCGGGCGCGTAGTACAGGCCCAACGGGGCCGCCGCCTCGCTGATGGCCAGGTTGCGCACGCCGCACTGCACCACCGCCGTGCGGCTGTACTTGTCGAGTTGAACGATGCGGTTGAACTTGGCCAGGCCCAGCGTCACCCCCATGGCATTGGGCATGGCGCCGCCCGAGAGCCCGGTGCCCGCACCGCGCGCCACCACCGGCACCTGCAGTTGGTGGCACACCTTCAACACCGCGGCCACCTGGGTTTCGGTCTCGGGCAAAGCCACCACCAGCGGCCGCTCGCGGTAGGCGGTGAGGCCGTCGCACTCGTAGGGCGTGGTGTCTTCGCTCTGCCACAGCAGCGCGTGGGCCGGCAGCACGCCCTGCAGGGCGGCCACCACCTGGGCCTGGCGCGCGGCGCGCTCGCTGGCGGTGGGCAGCGCCGGTGGTGCAAAAACGGGTGTGGGTGTGGCGATGTCGGACATGTCGGGCTCGCTCGGGAGCACCGGGCCGTGGCCCGGGTGCGGGGTGTCTGGCTACTGTACTGCCCGGCCTGCACCCGGCTGGGCCACGGCGTGTAAAACGGCTGTGACCCAGGTGAGGGGAATGGGCGGGACATCACCCCCTCCTCCAACCCCGTCATTCCCGCGCAGGCTCAGCGGGAATGACGAGAACCAGGCCTCAGTTCACCATCAGCTTGAACGGCCACACATAGGCCTGCAGCGTCACCAGCACGCCCACCAGGCTGGCCAGCGCGATGGAGTGGAAGAACACGTAGCGCAGGATGTCGCCTTCGTGGTGGAACCACTTGGTGGCGGTGGAGGCCACGACGATGGACTGCGCGTCGATCATCTTGCCCATCACGCCACCCGAGCTGTTGGCCGCGCCCATCAGGTTGGGGCTGAGGCCCAGCTGCTCGGCCGCCACCTTCTGCATGCCGCCAAACAGCACGTTGGAGGCGGTGTCGGAGCCCGTCATGGCCACGCCGATCCAGCCCATCAGCGTGCCGAAGAAGGGGTAGAGCGCGCCCGTGCCGGCAAAGGCCAGGCCCAGCGTGGTGTCGGTGCCCGAGTAGCGGGTGAGCGTGCCCAGGGCCAACATCAGCACGATGGTGAGCAGCGAGGTGCGCACCAGCATCAGCGTGCGGAAGAAGGTCTTGACGATGTCGCCCACCTTGTAGCCCATCACCAGCGCGCCCAGCACGGCCGACAGCAGGATGCCGGTGCCGGTGGCCGACAGGCCGTTCAGCACGTAGACGGCCGCTTCCTTGTGCGGGGTGGGCACCACCGGGGGCACCTTCTCGATCAGGTTGTTCAGGCCGTCGATGGGGAACTTGGGCGCCCACAGGCCGTTGAGGTAGGTCTTGACGACCGGCAGGCCCCAGATGAACACGAAGATGGTGAGGATGAGCCAGGGCAGCCAGGCGCGGAACAGCGCGGCGCGGCTGTGGGCCACCATGCTCACCGGGCGCGGCGGCGTGCCGCCGTCCGACTCATGGCCCTTGAGCGTGGGCGAGGTCCAGACCGTCTTGGGTTGCCAGACCTTCAGGAACCCCACCAGCGAGGCCATGGAGACCAAGGCGGCGATGATGTCCACCAGCTCGGGGCCGATGAAGTTCGACACCAGGAACTGCGGGATGGCGAAGGACAGGCCAGTGACCAGGATGGCGGGCCAGATTTCCACCATCGCCTTGCGGCCGGCAAAGGCCCAGATCAGCCAGAACGGCACCAGCAGCGAGAAGAAGGGCAGCTGGCGGCCGATCATGGCGGTGACGGCCATGACGTCGTAGCCGTGCACCTTGGCCAGCGTGATCACCGGCGTGCCCAGCGCGCCAAAGGCCACCGGTGCGGTGTTGGCGATGAGGGACAGGCCCGACGCCGCCAGCGGCGAGAAGCCCAGGCCGATCAGGATGCCCGCCGTCACCGCCACCGGCGTGCCAAAGCCCGCCGCGCCTTCAAAGAACGCACCGAAACAGAAGGCGATCAGCAGCAACTGCAGACGCCGGTCTTCGGTGATGCCCGAGAGCGAATCCTGCAGCACCTCGAAGCTGCCATTGCCCTCGGCCAGCTGCTGCAGAAAGATGATGTTCAGCACGATCCAGCCGATGGGCAACAGGCCGGTGAGGCCACCGTAGAAGGCCGCGTTGGCCGCCATGCCGGCGGGCATGCCGTAGGCGAACACCGCCACGACCATCGCCGCCGCCAGGCCCAGGCCCGCCGCGATGTGGGCCTTGATGTGCAGGAAGCCCAGGCACACCAGCATCACCACCACCGGCACGGCGGCCAGCAGCGTACTGATGAACATGTTCCCAAAGGGGTCGTAGACCTGTTGCCAAACCATGCTTGTCTCCAAGATTGCCAAAGAACCGCGCAAAACCCGCAGCGGAGGGCGGGCCAGTCAATGGGGCGCAATGGTGGTGGCGCAGGCCGGCCGGCGGTTGAAACTTGCCGGCAACGGTTGTGAGGATTTTTCAAACGCCCCTGAAACCAATGGAAAACCCTGAGAAAATGGCGGATTCCGGGCGCTTCAGGCCCCCTTGGCCCGCCACTCGGCCAGCGTGGCCCACAGCAGCCGGGCACCAAAGGCCCCCACCACCGCCGCGCACAACTGGTTCAACGGGTGCAGGTGCCGCAGGTAGGCCCGCTGCACCACCGGCTGCGAGAGCGCCAGGGTGAGGCTGGAGTGCCACACCACCGAGTTGAGGAACACCATGGCCACCGCGCTGGCCGAGAGCAGCGCCGAAGGTTGCGCCGGCATGGCCGTGGCAAACACGCTGCCGTAGAACAGCGCGATCTTGGGGTTGAGCATGCCGGTGAAGAACCCGGCGCGAAACGCCCCGCCGTGCGTCATGGTGGCCGTGGCCGCCGCACCCGGCTGCTGGCGCGAGCCCCACAGCCGCCAGGCCATCTGCAGCAAATACAGCCCACCCGCCACCTGCGCCACCAGACGCAGCACCGGGTGCACGCTGAACACCACGCCCACGCCCAGCACCGCCAGCAGCGCCCAGCTGAGCGTGGCCAGCGTCATGCCCGCCACGGCCGAGAACGCCCGGCTGCGCGAGCCCCCGGCCGCCAGCTGGGTGATGAGCACGAAGTTGAAACCCGGCACCAGCAACACCACCCAGTGCAGCACAGCGATGGTGAGGAGGGTGGTGAGCATGAGGGGGTCAGCGTGGCATCAAAGCCGGCCCATGATAGGGGCCAAGGTCGGCGGGTCTGCCTTGACGCGTGGGCCTACCGCCCGGCCCGTTCGATCCACGAAAGGAGTCCATCATGTTCAAGCATGTGTTGATACCGACCGATGGTTCCGAGCTCTCGCAAGCCGCCCAGCTCACAGCCGAGGGCCGCGCGGCAGGCCGGCGGCATCCACGCCACTGGCCCGCCAGCGCCAGAACACACCCAGCAACAGCAGCGCCAGGCCCCCCAGCCAGGGCCAGCGGCCGGCCAGAAAACCAGGCACCAGGCCCGCCATCGTGGGCGGCGGCGCTTCGGCGGACTGACTGGCCGGGGTGGTGGTAGCGGCGACGGCGACGGCAGGCGCAGCAGCCGGAGCCGGCTCGGCCACCTGGGACAACAGCAAGGGCGTCGGTGTGGAGGCCGGCTCAAGCACCGGCGCCGGCAGGGCAAGCGCCTGGGGCGCGGCGGTTGGCGCCGGCGTCACCACGGGCTCGGGTGCTGGCGCGGGCACCGCCTGGGCTGACGGTTTGGGCTCAGGCGCAGACGGCTTCCTGGGCACAGGCGTTGCAGGGGCCGCCTTGGGTGCCGGGGCGGGGGCCGCAGCAAGCTCGGGTGAGGGCTCTGGGGCAGTTGGGGTTGCGGCCTCGGATACCAGGGGTTGCGCTTGCGGCAGCGCGTAGCGGCGGTAAACCACCTTGCGCGCACCGCCCATGCAGGTGCCCACCACTTTGGCGCCTGCCAGCGATGTGCCAGCCGGCACGATCTGCAGCGAATAGCCGCGCAGGCCTGCAGCGCCCATGCCCTCGGCGATGTCGGCCTTCAGCTCCTCGCAGGTTCTGGCGTGCACACCGGCCCCCAGCCCCAACAACAGCCCCCAAACCAGAGCACGGGCCTGCCGCTGCAAACCGTGCCCGCGCACCACCAAGGCATCCACCGAATCTTTCATCCGGCCACGATAGGCCAAGCCGGACGGCGCAGGCGCTGATGAGCTTGGGGGTGTTTGTAAGCGCCTGAATCCGCCGCGCAGCGTTCAGCGCAGCCGCGTGAACTGGTGGGTGCGCACCACGGGCTTGCCGTCGTCGGTGAAGTAAGCCGCCGTCTCGGTCATGCGCTGGCCGTCGGCGGAGACGGTGTAGATGCGGGTGGAGCCCGGCACGCCGCCCTTCGATAGCTGCATCACCAGCACGCCCGGCGCCGGCAGCGTGGTGCCTGCCAGGTCGGCCTCCAGGTTGCCCGAGACGGCCGTCGGCGTGCCGTCCAGCAAACCGCTGCCTTCGGCCACCAGGTGGTTGCCGCCGCCGTCCACCACCTCCACCCGGGTGGCCCAGTGCGTGGCATCGGGCTGGGCGAAGGTGATGGTCACGCTGCGTGGCCGCGCTTCGGGCGGCATGGGCAGCCCGGCCAGGTCCACCGCCCAGGTGCCCACCAGGGGCGCACGTGCAGGGGTCTGGGCCTGGGCCGTGCCGGCGCACAGCAGCGTGGCGGCGAACATCAAGGGCATCAGCAACTTCATGGGTGTGGCTCCTTCCACTTCGTCAACAACAGGGCGAACACGGTTTCCAGTGCAGCGCCAGCCAAGGCCGCCAGGTGGGGCGGTGCCTTGGCCGCCGCCAGGCCATAGGCGGCCAAGGCCAGCACCGCGCCGCACACCCAGTACAGCCTCAGCCCGTACACGGTGTGAAACGTGAGGTAGCGCCCGCCGATGACCAGCAGCATGGCCGGGAAGAACCACCCCATGTTGAGCAGCGAGACCGCAAAGGCCAGCGGCAGGCTGAACAGCAGCCAGCCGGTGTTTTCCAGCGTCAACGGGCCCAGCGGATTGCGCGGGTCGTGCCGACCACTGCGGCCCAGCAGCCTGCACAGCAGCACGCCCACCGGGTGGATCAGCATGCCGCCCGCAAACAGCGCGAGCACCCCCGCCCGGGCCGACACGTGCACGGTCACCCCACCCGCAACCGCCCAGGCCAGGGCCGAGGCCAGCATGCCCGGGCCGCCGGCGAAATAGGCGTCGCGCATGTCGCGCTGTGCGTCTTCGGTGTTCATCCGCTCCCCTGGTCGGTTGGCTGCGCAACCGGCCGAATGGTAGCGGCGGGCAGCGGCGCCACTCAAGCCGCGGCGGCCCCAGGCCGCACGCGGAAGATGAAGTCCAGCTCCACCACCGCGCCCTTGGGCAACTGGGCCACCCCCACCGAGGTGCGGCTGTGCACGCCGCAGGGCCCCAGCACCGCCACCAGCAGGTGCGAGGCCGCGTCGGCCACCTCGCTCTGCTGCGTGAAGCCTGGCGCCGAACGCACGTACACCGTGATGCGCGGCACTGCCGCCACTGCGGCCAGCGAGCCCACCGCCTGCTGCACCAGTGCCAGCGCGCGCAGCACCGCGATGCGCGCACCATGCTGCGCCTGGACCAGCGTGGCGTCATCACCCGCCGCGCCCAGCGCCACGATGGCGTCGCCCACGCGCGGGATCTGCCCGCTCACATAAACATGCTCGCCGTCCACCACCACCGGGGCGTAATGGCCGCCGATCTTGATGGGCTCGCCCAACGGGAAGGCGAGCGCGGCGGCCTCGGCAGCCAGGCGCTGGTCGGCGGTGGGGGTCATGCTCACATCGTCACCTGCACATGCGGCAAGGCCTTGCCCCAGGCCAGCAGCCGGTAGGGGCGCGGGCAGGCCTGCTGGTAGGGGTCGGCCTCGATCAAGGCCACCGCGCGCTCGCGGCTGGCCACCTCGAACACCCACAGGCCGCCCACAAAGCCGGCCTGCCCTCCGTCGCGCAGGCCGCCGGCCATAGGAATCTCGTCGTGGTGCATCTCCAAGTAGCGCAGGTGCTCAGCCTCCTGTTGGCGGCGCACGTCGGCCATGGCGGGCAGGTCATCGAAGATGGCGATCAAGCGCATGAAAATCCTTCAGAGGTATGCACAAGTGCAGCACGGGTGAAGAGGGCTGGGGGTGGCGCCATGGAGCGTGACAAGGCGCTCAGGCTCGGTAGCCGGTAGAGACCAGCCAGAACTCAAGAGCAAAGACCATTGCGGCGAAGAGCATGGGAAACGCGGCGACCAGGAGGTTTCGATCCTGCGGGTTGGTGAGTTCGCGCCTGTGCTGTCTGTAGGCCTTGACCCCAAGAATGAAACCGACAGGCGGGAAGATGAAGATGGTGACCATCAACAAAAACGTTGGGAAAGCAAGGAGCGTGCAAAGAATAGACGCTCTGGCCAGGGAGGATGTTTGCATCTTCAGCGTTGGCGACCAGCCGCGCGCTCACGCCCGGGGGCTGGCAACCTGCAACGCCAGCGGCAGGTAGGCCGCCAACTGCTTGCTCTTGATGTCATCCAGCGACCTGAGCTTGAGGTGGCGCCGGCCCTTGCCCCTGCCTTCCAGGAAGCCCAGCGCATCGTGGAAGGCGGCTGGCCACGCTCAAGCCGGCGGCGTCTGGACGAGCGGCCTGCAGTTCGCCTTGCGCTCAGCCCAATAGACCAGGTTGCCCACGAGGGCGATACTGCCGGAAATCACGGTGGAGGTGGCCAGGACCACACCCAGTCCCAACAGCTCGGGCCGGCAGTCTGGCCTGGCGGCCTTCAGGCACTTGTCCAGGCTCTGGGTGTCCTTGATGTCCACCACGACGCGTTTGGTGAAGACCTGGCACTCCTCGTCGAACTCGCGAACCACGCGCGGGTAGGCGCAAGCCGTGAGGGCCAGCACGATGGCCATCCAGATGGGGTGTTTGGCGAGCATGCGGACATTGTCCACAAGACAAGGCACCAGGCCCGGAGTCGAAGGGTCAGCCCCCGCCCCGGCGCGACTGGACGGTGGCCGACACCAGTTGCTCCAGCACCCGCAGGTCCAGGTCCGCCAGGCGCTTGAAGTACGGGCAGGCCTTGCCCGCCTTGTGCTTGCCGAGTTGCTGCAGCCACCCGGCCTGGCCCGCAGCATCTTCGGCCAGGTAGACCACCAGGTCGGCACCCCGGATGGCAAAGCCCGTGAGGCACGACTCGCCGGTGCGGCCGCTCTCGTGGCGGTACTGGTACGTGCCGAACCCCACGATGCTGGGTCCCCACATCCTGGGCGGCTCGCCGGTCAAGCGGCCCAACAGGGCCAACAACGCCTCGCAATCGGCCACCTGGCTGCCTTTGGCGCGGGCCGCGATGCAGGCCGCGATGCAGGCCGCGACGCTGGCCTCGGTGGGGGTGGTCTTTGCAGCAGTCATGGCAGGGGCCTCCACAGGCAAGGGCACACTTCGAGACGTCGGCGCCGCACCCGCCTACAGCTCAGGCGACGGGTTTGATCACACGCTTGCGCAGGGTGATGCTGGTGGGCCGGTTGTAGCCGGGGTGCGCGGTTTCCGCGACCTTCTGGAACCCAAGGGCGGCGAACGTGGCGTGGTTCTCGGTGAGTTCCACACGCGTTTGCAGCTCCAGAAACGCCAGCCCGTTCTGCCGTGCCAGATCCTCGGCGGCCGCGAACATCGCACGCGCAACGCCACGCCCACGCGCCGATTCGGCCACCGCCACCTTGCCCACATAGATGCAGTCGGCGCGCACCGCCGCGAACGCGCAGCCCAGCAGTTGCGTGCCCTCGCGCGCGAGGATGAGCGTCTCTTTTGCGGCCTTCGCCCGGAATTCTTCGATGCCCATGCTGGCCAAGGACGACGGCGGATCGATGCGGTCGTCCATGTAGGCGAATGCGTCGCGGAGCAGATCGACCAATGGCTGCCAGCCGGTGAAGTCGACTGGGGAGGCGGTGATGTGCATGGGCGGCATCAGCGGGAGCACCACTGCTGCTCACAAGGAACCCCATCCCGGTCGCCGTCCATCTTGACGCCGGGGCAGTTGGCCAGGAAGAACTTCGCCTCTTCGCAAGACCGCATCTGGGTGCAGTACTGCCGCACATCGCAGCGGAAGCCGCCTTGCACAGCGGCGGGCGCGGGGGTGCGCGGCGCTGCCTGGGGCGCAGAAGCGGCCACGGCACGACGCTGCTTCTCTGCAGCATTCAACTCTGCAAGCGTGGGCTCCTTGCGCTCCTGCTTGGATGGGCAAGGCCCTTGTTGGTAAGTGATGGTGCCGTCCACAACACACTTGTGGAGGGCTGCGGCCTCGGACGCTGTGGCTGCCACAACCAGGACCGCCGACGCGACGAAAACTGATGTTCGGATGCGCATGGTGGTGCGTCCTGATGTCCAAGGGGTCGTGCCAGAAATGGTGCAAGCGATTGGGTGCCTTGGCATCAAGCTCCATGCGACCGCGCCACGGCGGCCCTAGTCCTTTGCCGAAGGCGGCCAGTCCTCCAGCCGATTTCCAATCGTAAGGCCACGCGTGGCAAGGGCCGACTGGATCTCCTGGACGCACGCCGAGGGCACGCCCAGTCCCACCAACTCGGACTCCGCCCGTTGGATCAGGTCTCCAACGTAGAAGACACCGCCGGCTGTCAACGCTTGGGCGGCGGCGATGGAAATCGGAAGCTCTGTGACAGGCTCCAACCTGGGGCCCACGTGAGCCCACCGCCGCCCAGACTCGCGACGGGCATAGGCGGCCGAACGAACCACCCGCAGGCCTTGGGTGCGAAGTTCATGTTCTTCACGGTAGTCCTCAACAAGCACGACCAGTGCTGTGCACTTGGGGCAGTACCTTGTTGTGACCAAGCCCGCCAAGGGGGACAGCGACTCCCAGGGCGTTGCGCAGGTGGGGCACTCTTGAATCATGAAGGTGGGCGCTCAACGCGGACGACTCGTGCTCCAGCCACCACTCACACCCTCAGGCCAGCGACGCCTGCAACCAATCCGCAAACGCCGCGCACTCCCAGCGGTCCATGGCGCCTTCCTTCCAGCACAGGTGGTGGTGGTAGGGCGAGCGCACGCTGTGGGGCGAGAGGCGCACCAGGCGGCCGCTGTCCAGCCAGGTCAGGCCCAGCTTGAGGCGCATCAGCGCCACGCCAAAGCCGGCAGCGGCGGCGTCCAGCACCAGGCCCACGTCGTTGAACTGCGCACCTTCGCGCGGCTCGGGCAGGGCGATGCCGTGGGCTTTGAACCAGGTGCCCCAGGGCTCCAGCGGGCTGCGGATCAGCTTGGCGCGGGCCACGTCGTCGGCATTGTCAAAACGGCCGAAGGGGCCGAACTCGTGCAGGTATTCGGGGCTGCAGACCGGGGTCACTTCGTCGCTCAGCACCCGCACCTGCTGCAGGCCAGCGTAGGGGCCGGCGCCGTAGCGGATCTCCAGGTCGACCTCGTCGTTCTTCACCTCGAACAGCGGCACGGCCACCTGCAGGATGAGCTCGATCTCGGGGTAGGCGTGGCGGAACAGGGCCAGGCGCGGCAGCAGGATCTGCCGCGAGAAGGTGGGCGGCACGGCCAACCGCAGCCGCACGGCCGAGGGGTTGGCCGAGCCAGTGGCGCCGGGCACGCGCTGCAGCAGATCGAGCCCCTGGCGCACCGAGACCAGGTAGGTGGCACCGGCTTCGGTGAGGCCGAAATCGCGGGTGAAGAGCTTCTGGCCCAGCTGCGTTTCCAGCTGGCGGATGCGGTGGCTCACCGCGCTGGGGGTGACGCTCATCTCCTCGGCGGCCTGGCTCACGCTGCGCAGGCGGGCCAGGGCTTCGAAGGCCAGCAGGCACTGGATGGGTGGGATGCGAACGCTCATGTCAGCCCCTCGTCTGCGGGGTACCGCAGCCGGTCCCCCGAGGGGACGCGGGCCGGCTTGGGGCGGCCCGGCGCTCGGCCCGCACGCTCATGCTGACCCTTCCCCCACGAACACGGTGAGCACGCCGGTGTAGCCGTAGAGGTGGTGGCGGGCGATCTCGCCGGCCGCAAAGAAGCCCACCAGCGGCACGTCACCCAGGGCCTGGCGCACGGTGCGCAGCTCGGCCGAGGGGCCGCCGAAGTGGGCGCCACCGCGGCCGCTGCAGCTCACGTAGATGGCGCCGGCAATCTGCCGGGTGGGCGCGGCACCCAAGGCCGGTTCGGTGAGCAGCGCGGCTTCGTCGGCGCCGGCTTCCACCTCTTCGCGGATCTCGGCGCAGATGCGCACCAGGTCGCGCCGCGCGGCTTCCACGTGGCGGTCGCAGAAGGCGAGCTGCATGCCGGGTTCGATGTCGCCTGCCACGGCCACGGCGTCGCGGGCGGGGTCGAAGCCGATGAGGTGGCGCACGCGCGTGTCGGCACCAAACTGGCCGCCGCGGCCCAGCGCGTCGTCGTTCGCGTCGGTCAGGCCCACCAGCACGCCCTGCAGGCGGCGCATGGCCTCGCGCGGGTGGTCCAGGCTCACGCCGGCGTCGGCCAGCAGCAGCGGCAGCGCGGGCTGGCCGTCCAGCGTGATGACGACGTTGCGCTCGGCTTCGGTGATGCTGCGCGTGGGGCCCAGCGGCTGGCAGCCCTGGGTGACGCGCGAGATGACCGAGACGCCGTCCATGAAGGCCACGCCCGAGAGCCCGGCGCCAAACACCTCGCCGGCCGACCACTGCAGGCTTTGCGTGCGCGACGCGGTGAGGCCACCGAAGAGGTAGCGGGTCTCGGTGCGGTTGGCCAACTCGTCCAGCAGCTCGGGCAGGTCGGGTGTGCTGGGGTCGGCGTGCACCAGCGCGGTCCACACGTCGTCGCCAGAAATGTCTGCCCCCATACCTGTCGCCTCGCGCCAGGCCCCCCGAGGGGGACGGGTCAACTTGGGAGCGGCCCGGCGTTGACCCGTGAGTGGTTGCCGCCCGTGGAAGCAGCGGAACTGCTCACGCGGCAAATGCATCATCAGCAGCACCAGGGCCGGCTCCTGGTCGTACTCGACGCCACTGGCGCACACGCCCACACCCACGGTGCCTGCGAAGGCCACGCCGGGCCAGCGCTGCTCGGCCTCGGCCACGATCTCGGCGGCCTGGTGGGCCAGGGCGTCGGTGAGGTAGAGCAGGCCCAGGGTGGCGGCAAAGTCGGGCCGCGCGGCGCGCTGGGCGTCGATCTGCGCGGCCACCAGGGCCAGGGCCATGCGCCCGTCGGGGTGGGTGGCGTGGGCCTGCAGGAAGGGGCCGTGCATGGTGGGGTCAGCCCGGCAGAGGTGTTGCGGTGATGGTGCGGTGGGCGGCGCGGGGCGCGCTCAGCCGGCTCGGCGGCGTGCCGTCTTGGCCGCAGCCTTCTTGGCGGCGGGCTTGGCCCGGGACTTCGCGGCCGGGGCCGCCTTGGCGGCGGCGTTCACGGCCGCACCGGCGGCGCTGGCGGCCTTCTGGGCCACGGCGGCGGGCATGGCCACGGCCTTCTTCAGGGTCTCACCGGCCACGTCCATCGACTGCTTCATCATCTGGCCGGCCAGGTTCTTGGCGGCATCGGTGGCGGTGTCCTTCACGGCCGCAGCGGCCAGCTCGGTGAACTGCTTGGTCAGCGCGCCCCACCACTGCATGGGGTCGACCACGCCGGGCATGGCTTCGGCGGCATCCTTCTTGGGTGTGGCCTTCTTGGCAGCCGGCTTGGCCGGCGGGGCCTTGGGGGTGACGAAGGGGTTGGGCTTGGCTTCGGGCTCAGCGTCCTCCACCTCCGCCTCAAGCTCGGGGGTCTTGAGCGTCATCGCGTCGCGCAGCTCGCCCATCGACACGTTCATGGTCTTGAGGGTGGACAGCGTCATGCGCTGCACCTCCATGGCCTGGATGGTGGCACCCAGCATGCGGGCGTTTTGTTCCAGCCAGAACTGCACGGTGCGCAGCTCCTCGATCTTCTTCTCCAGCTCTTCGGGGTTGAGCGTGGGGGCCACCCACTGGCCGATGTTGGGCAGGGCCGAGCCGGCGTTCTTCACCAGGCCCTGCAGGAAGTCAAAACCCGGGACCATCTTGGCAAAGTCGGTGGTGGTTTTCATCGCGTCGTCTCCAGTGGGTGCATGTGGCAGAAGGTGCAATCCATTGTGCGCCCGGGCCCTTGCGGGTGCCTGTCGGGGTTGCCCCCGTCTTGTGGGGCACCCGGCAGCGGGGTACCGCTGCCACCCGCCGGGCGGGTTGCGCAGGCCGCTTGGGCTGAGGCTGGACGTTGAACTGTCCCCGCGGACAGTTCAACGCCTGCCGAGGCGTTTGGGCTTGCAAGCCCAAACGTGGACCGGCCCGGCGCTGGCCTGCGTAGAACTGGTGAGCGCTCAGCGCGGCAGCAACTGGGTCAGCTTGTAGCCGCGTGCCTGCAGCAGCGCTGGCACGCCCTGGGGCCCCACCAGGTGCAGCGCCCCCACGGCCACCAGGGTGCGTTTGCCGGCGGTGTGCAGCGCGTGGATGCGGGCGGCCATGGTGAGGTTGCGTTCGTCCACCATGCGCTGGTACAGGCGGCGCTGCGAGGGGGTGTCCATGCACTCGCACCACTGGGCGTACTTGCTGAGGTCGGCCAGGTTGCTTTGCGACCAGCCCCGCGCCATGCGGGCCAGGATCTCCAGGCCGTGGGGCCGCTCCAGGTCGTCGAGGATGTCGCTCACCTGCGCCTGCGTGGCGGCGGGGTCGTCGTGGGTCAGCACGGCCAGCTGCTCTTCGGGGCTCTCCAGCGAAACGGCGGGCTTGCCAGCGCCTCGGGCCAGGCCTTCGAGGAACAGGTCCACCCCGTAGGCGGGCTCCAGGCCCAGGCGGCGGCCGGCCAGCGCCAGCAGGGTCATGGCCTGCATCTCGGGGCGCAAGGCATCGAGCGTGTTGCCGGCGCACTGGGCGCGGGCCTGGGCCGCCAGGCGCTGGGCCAGGGCGGGCGGCAAAGGCGGCTGGCCAGCCGGGGCCAGCATGCCCTTTTGCAAGCGGGCCAGGATGGCCGGGTCGGTGAGGTCGAGCTCGAAGGCCAGCTGGTCGGCCTCGCGCAGGGCCTGCAGCAGCGCCGGGCCGGGGAACATCCAGCCGCGCTCGGCGATGTGGATGGTGCCGTAGAGCCAGCTGCTGCGGCCGTCCTTCTCCACCCGCCACAGCAGGCCATGGTCGCGGGCCTGCTGCATGCCCTCGCGCACCGCCGCCTCGTCCAAGGGTGCGGGCTGGGGCGGGCATTCGGGCTCGGCCGCCGGGGTCTGGGCCCAGGCCGGGCCGGCCAACAGGGCCAGCGCCGCCAAGGCAGCGTGCAGCCAGCGGCGCAGCGGGCGCATCACAGCGGCTCCGAAACGGTTTGCTCGATGGCACCGAACAGGCTCATGCCGTCCTTGCCCTTCATCTCGATGCGGATGGTGTCGCCGTACTGCATGAATTCGGTCTGCGGGGCACCGTGCTCGATGGTCTCGATGGCGCGCTTCTCGGCGATGCAGCTGTAGCCCTTGGCCCAGTCCTTGTTGCTCACCGTGCCCGAGCCCACGATGGCGCCGGCGCGCACGTTGCGCGTCTTGGCGATGTGGGCGATGAGCTGGCCGAAGTGGAAGGTCATCTCGGGCCCCGCCTCGCACTGGCCCACCTTGCGGCCATTCCAGGTGCTTTGCAGCGTCAGGTGCACCTTGCCCTTGAGCCAGGCGTCGCCCAGCTCGTCGGGGGTCACTGCCACCGGGCTGAAGGCCGTGGCCGGCTTGCTTTGGAAGAAGCCGAAGCCCTTGGCCAGCTCGGCGGGGATGAGGTGGCGCAGGCTCCAGTCGTTGGCCAGCATGATCAGGCGCACGCCCTCCAGCGCCTCGTTGGGCTGGGTGCCCATGGCCACGTCGCCGGTGATGACGGCAATTTCGGCTTCGAAGTCGACGCCCCACTCGGTGCTGGGGAACACGGCCGGGTCGCAGGGGCCCAAGAAGTCGTCGCTGCCGCCCTGGTACATCAGCGGGTCGCCGTAGAAGCTGTCGGGCACTTCCGCGCCACGCGCCTTGCGCACCAGCTCCACGTGGTTGATGTAGGCCGAGCCGTCGGCCCACTGGTAGGCGCGCGGCAGCGGCGCCATGCACATCGCCGGGTCGAAGGGGAAGGCATGGCGGGCCTTGCCGTGGTTCAGCGTGGTGTACAGGTCTTGCAGCTGCGGCGAGAGGAAGTTCCAGTCGTCCAGCACCTGCTGCAGGCGGGTGGCGATGCCATTGGCGTAGTGGGCCTGGCCGAGGTCGCGCGAGACGACGACGAGCTGGCCGTCGCGCGATCCGTCCTTGTAGGTGGCAAGTTTCACGGTGGGTGCGGTGTGGGTTTGGTGGCAGCATTGTGCGATGCCCGCGACCCCGTCGCGCCGGGCCACGGCTTTGGCGCCCACCTCCCGCAAGCTGCCCACCACGGTGCAGCGCCGGCTGGCCTTTGCCGCGCTGGGCCTGGCGGTGTGGCTGGGCCACCGCTGGCTGCTGGACGGCCTGGGCGCCTGGGTGGTTCGCCCAGCGGCCACGCCGGCCGCCTCGGCGCCCGTGGCGGTGTGGCTGGTGCCGCCTGCGGCACCCCAATCCACCACGGCAATTCAGGCACCACAGGCCACCGTCGCTCCACGGGTCGCGCCGCCCGGCACCCGGGCCGCACCACTCACCCTGCCGCGCGTGGCCACAGCCCCGACCACCGCCACGCTGGACCGCACCACGCCCGCCCGCGCCGATCAGACCTCCTCCGCCCCCATCACCGTTGCGCAAGGGCCCACCGCCTCGGCGCCATCTGCACCCGCAACACCACCCTCCGCGACGGCCGACGACGGCGCCGCCGCCGCCCCCCCCACCTACCCCACGCGCCTGCCGCCGCCGGTGCGGCTGCGCTTTGTGGTGCAGCGTGGCGACCAGCAAGGCGAGGCACAGTGGCTGTGGCAGCACAACGGCCAGCAATTCGTCTCGCAGCTGCAGTCGGCCCTGCCCGGCCGCACCGCGCTGGACCACCAGACGCGGGGCGAATTCGATGCCGCCGGTCTGGCGCCGCTGCGCATGCTCGAATCCCAACGCGGCCGCGCGGTGCGGGCGGTGAACTTCCAGCGCGACAAGGGCGTGGTGAGCTTTTCCGGCAGCAGCCGGCAGTGGGCGCTGTGGCCCGGTGCGCAGGACCGCGCCAGCTGGCTGCCGCAGTTGCTGGCAGTGGTGGCCGGGCGCAGCGGCTGGGCGCCTGGCCAGCAGGTCGAGCTGGCGGTGGCCAGCCCGCGCGGCGAGCTCGACCGCTGGGCCTTCACCCTGGCCGACACCGACGGCCCCGGTGGTGACGGCCCGCCCAGCGCCCTGCACTGGGTGCGTCAGCCGCTGCGGCCCTACGACAGCCGGGTGGACCTGTGGCTGCAGCCCGCCGCCCCGCACTGGCCGCTGGCGCTGCAGTGGCAGGTGCTGCCCGGTGGCGAGCCGCTGCGCTGGCGGCTGTTGCCAGACGGAACCTCTGTGCCACCTGCGCCTTGATGAAGGCTTGAAGCCACGCCCGCAAGTGGCGCAGTGGGCCTCAGGCGGCGGCGGGCAACTCCACCCAGCTCACCAGGCCGCCCCCCTCGCGGGCCGCGAGCCCAGCCTGCCAACCCTGGGCCTGGGCCAGTTGCCGCACGATGGCCAGGCCCAGACCCCAGCCGCCCGTCTGCGGGCTGCGCGAAGCCTCCACGCGCTGAAAGGGCCGCCACACGGCCTCAAGCTGCCCGGGCGGGATGCCGGGCCCCCGGTCGAGCACGTTGATGCGTGTGCCTGTGGTGCCCTGAACCACCTGCACGCAAACAGGTCCCGGTGCGTAGCGCAGCGCATTGCCCAGCAGGTTGTCCAGCACCCGCGCCAGCGCGCCGGCAGCGGCGTGCACGGTGGCGTCCGCCGCGCAGTCCACGGTGAGCGTGGCGCCCGCCGTGGCCGCAGCGGCGGCCTGCAGGCCCAGGCGCTGCGCCAGCCAGGGCGCCAAGGCCAGGTCTTGCGGGGTTTCGTGGTCCAACCCGCGCGCCAGGGTGAGCAGCTGCCCGATCAGGGTGTTCATCTCGTCGATGTCCTGGGTCAGCCGCGCGATCAGCTCGGGTTTGGGCTGCAGGGTCAGCATCTCCAGGGCCAGGCGCATGCGCGCGAGCGGGGTGCGCAGGTCATGCGAGATGCCCGCCAGCAGCGTGGTGCGCGCCTCCAGCAGTTCGCGCAGTTGCAGCGTCATCTGGTTGAAGTGGCCCGCCAGGTCGGCCAGCTCGCGCGGCCCGGTCTGGGGCAGCAGCGCCGGCTTGGCGCCCGCTGCCAGCACGGCAGCGGCCTGCTCCAGCCGGGCCACGGGCTGCGCAATGCGCCGCGCCAACCACAGCGCTGCGGCGCTGGCCAGGGCGGCGGCGGCCAGCAAGGCCACGGCCAGGGCCCACAGCGGCCGCGTGCTCATGCGCTCGGGCGCATAGCCCACGCCCATGGTCTGTTCGCCGGTGTTGATGCGGGCCCACAGCCAGTCGTCGCCCTGGGGCCCTGCCGCCAGCGTGAGCCCGCCAGGCGCCCCGCTGCGGCGCTGCAGGGCGCGCTCCACAAAGCCCACGTAGAAGCCGTGCACCAGCTCGGCCTCGGCCGTTGCAGGCGGGTCGGTGCGCAAGGCAATCTGGTGTTCGCGCAGCAGCTCGGCCTCGAAGGCCGGCCGTGTGTCGGGCGGCAGCTCGGCCCAGGTCTGGGCTGACAGGACCATCAGGCCGGCCAGGTCGTCGGCCGAGCGTTCGGCCATGGGCAGCATCACCCAGCCCAGCACTGCGGTCAGGATGACCAGGGTCAGCGACAGGCACAGCGACACCAGCCAGCGCAGGTAGACCCGTGCCAGCGTCGCTGGCCGGCGGCTGCCCCTGGCCCTCGTCACGGTGCCTCGCCGCGCGGGTTGAACAGGTAGCCCTCGCCGCGCACGGTGCGGATGTACTGTGGGTGGGCCGGGTCGGTCTCGATGCCACGCCGCAGCCGGGTGACGCGCACATCGATGCTGCGGTCGAAGGCGTCGCGGGCATAGCCCTTGAGCCAGGCGATCAGGTCGTCCCGCGTCAGCACGCGGTTGGGGTGTTGCACGAAGGCGCGCAGCAGGTCGAACTCGGCGCCATTGATGGGCACCTCGGTGCCGTTCCGCAGCAGACGGCGCGCGGTGTTGTCGAGCAGGTAGGGGCCAAAGGCGTACTGGCCCGGCGGAAGTGTCTGGGCTGGCAGGTCGGCCGCAGTGGCCGCCGCCCGGCGCAGCAAGGCACGCAGGCGCGCCAGCAGCTCGCGCGGGCTGAAAGGCTTGGCCAGGTAGTCGTCGGCGCCCACCTCCAGGCCCACCACGCGGTCGATCTCGTCGCCACGTGCCGACAGCATGAGGATGGGCAGGTTGGACTGGCGGCGCAGGCTGCGTGCCAGGCTGAGCCCGTCCTCGCCGGGCAGCATGATGTCCAGCACCAGTGCATCGGGTGCCACCTCGGCCAGGCGCTGGCGCATCTGTTCACCACCGTCGGCGGTGTCGACCACGAAACCGCTGGCGCCCAGGTAGTCGCGCACCAGCTCGCGCAGTGCCGGGTCGTCGTCAACCACGAGCACGCGGGGGGCGGTGGAGAGGGCCATCGCAGCCAGTCTAGCGCCGGGCCCCAGGCGTGCGCCGGCTGGTGAAACACAGTGAAACCGAGTGACACCGGCCGACCCCGCCATGACATCGCGCGGAGACACCCAGCGCTCAGCATGGAGACCTCGCAGCCACCACCCCGAAAGGTCCGCCATGAAGCCCCTCTTGCTGTTGCAACGCACCGTGTTGGCCAGCCTGCTGCTGGTCGTCGGCCAGACCTGGGCCCAGGCCCCGGGCCGGCACGCAGGCTACGGCGCCGGCTACCACGCCCGCCAGACGGCCGCCTCGGCTCCCCGTGGCCCCAGCCTGCTGACACCGCAAGAGCGCGACGCACACCGCGCCGCCCTGGCGGCCACGCCCAACCAGGCCGAGTGTCGGCTGGTCCGGTCGCGGCAGCGCGAGCAGGCCAGCGCCCTGGCCCAGGAACGCGGCCTGCCCTTGCCCACGCCTCGCCGCGACCCCTGCGCCGCGAAGCAACCTTGAACCCAAATGCCATCACCGAAGGAACACCATGAACACCCCGAACACAACACACCGTCAGCCCCAGCCCCAGCCCCAGCACCACGCCTTGCGTTGGCTGCTGGCCTCTTGCCTCGCCGCTGGCCTGGTGGCCTGTGGTGGCGGTGACAGCCCTGGCCCCAGCATGGGCGTGAACGCAGACGGCGTCTCCAGCTTCAACGCCAGCACCTTGGCGGCCACGCTGGCCAGCTACCCGGTTCAAACGCTGTCGGCGGCAGAGTCCGAAGGCCTGGTCTACATGCGCGAGGAAGAGGAGCTTGCGCACGCCGTCTATGTGGCCAGCGCCGCACGCTGGCCCACCCTGCCGAGCTTCGCCAACATCGCTCCGAGCGAGGCCACCCACACGGCGGCCGTGAAGACGCTGCTGGACCGCTACCAACTCGCCGACCCCTTGTCCGGCCTGCCTCTGGGCAGCTTCCAGGCCCCCTTGTTCCAGACGCTCTACACCCAGCTCACCACAGCCAGCGAAGCGAGCCAGGTGGAGGCCCTGAAGGTGGGGGTGCAGATCGAGGAGCTGGACATCAGCGACATCGCCGCGCGCCAGGCCAGCGTGGACAACACCGACATTGCGCTGGTGTACGACAACCTGCTGCGTGGCTCGCGCAACCACCTGCGCGCCTACATGAGGGTGCTGGTGCAGCAAGGTGGCAGCTACACCCCGCAGTACATCAGCCAGGCGGCGTTTGACGCCATCGTCAACTCGCCCATGGAGCCCGGTCGATAGGCGCCCTTGAAAACACGCCCGATGCGGCCATCTGCAGTCTGACCCGCCCTTCCGCCGGGCCGTTCAGACTGCGAGGCCACCCCATGATCGTGCTTTACAACTCCGACAGCTTTGCCGTGATGCAGGTGACCCTGCCCGACGAGCCCGCCACGCCGGGCCAGACCCCCACGGGCGGGCGCAGCGGGCTGGAAATCGTGGACAAGGCCTCGCGCAAAGGCATCTTCCTCGGCGGTGACCTGGCCGCGAGCTTCATGGCCGGTGTGGAAGCGCTCACCCAGCAGACCACCGACATGGACGACATCGACGCCCACCTGGCCCGCTACACCGGCCACAGCGACGAGGGCGGGCAGGCCATGGTGTTGCACTGACGAGACCGCCTTCCGATCGTGTCGGCATGTGACTGAGCGGGGCCGCTCTGAAGCGGTCTGAGCCCCCTCACGGAGGGTGGTTGCGGTACCCCGAAACTGGGGGCGCCGGCTCGGCGGCACCCGCTTACACATTTGCCCGCGAGCTTGCTGCGGGGGCGCTTGGGCAGAGTCCAATACCGCACTTGCTGTTTTGGAGCTCACCCTTTTGTCTCTCGCCACCCCGTCTCCCCTGTCCCGCACGGACGCCCCGCTGACATCCAACACCGCGCTGGACCGCAGCCACGCGTTGGCCATGGCCCCGCAATACGCCAACCCGCGCAAGGCGCTGCCCCGCAGCTGGCTGGCTGCCGGCCTGCTGGCCCTCACCGGCGTGGCCGGTGCCGCCTACTGGGCCGGCCGCAGCACCGCCCCGGTTGACCTGCCCACCGCCACCACGGGCGCCAACCTGCCGGCGCCGCTGTACAGCCCCACGCCGCCGGCTGCCACCGCAGCGGCCGCCCACAACCCCGCCGCGCCGGCACCCCTGGCCAACACCGGCACCGGTGGCCACGGCAGCTCGGCCATCGCACCCGCTGCGGCGCCCACCACCGCCGCGCCCGTCGCCCACAGCGCCGCCCCGGTGTGCAAGCAATGCGGCGTGGTGGCGTCGGTGCAGACCGTGCAGCACAAGGGCCAGGCCAGTGGCGTGGGCGCCGTGGCCGGCGGTGTACTGGGCGGCGTGCTGGGCAACCAGATGGGCAAGGGCAATGGCCGCACCGCGATGACCGTGCTGGGCGCCGTGGGCGGCGGCATGGCCGGCAACGAGGTGGAAAAGCGCAGCAAGTCCACCACCAGCTACCGCGTGCAAGTACGCACCGACAGCGGCACGGTCCGCACCGTGGAACAAGCCACCGCGCCGGCCGTGGGCCAGCGCGTGCGCATCGAAGGCGGCAAGTTGCACAACCTCGCGTCCTGAACCGCGGCCCTGGTTGACCCCAGCCCGCCCAGGGCTTGCCGCCCGACGGGCCATGGGACAAGATCGGCGCACGGATTGGCCGACGGTGGCCAGCCCGCCAGACACAGGTGGCGCAGGCGCATGGTCAAACGGATGGTGGACGCGAGGGTGGTGTTGTCGCCCGGCCTGGCCGAGGCGCCGGTGCTCGACCGCATGTGCACGCACTTCGTGCTCACGCTCACGCTGGCCCAGGCCGGGCGCTTCAGCGTGCGGCGCGACTGGAACAGCCTGCTGGGCCTCACCGGCCGGCACCTGGTCTGGCCGGTGGCCGTGCTGCGGCGCCTGCGGGCATTTCTGGAGCGCCGCTGCGAGAGCAACGAGCACTGGCGCGGCCACGCAGCGCTCAGCGACCACGCCTTCATGGACCGCCACGGCCAGTGGCGCGGCCCCTACGAAGAAGGCTCGCTGTACTTCTACATCGACGAGTACATCAAGGACGCCCCCAAGGACCTGATGGCCGTGCTGGCCGCCACGGCCGATTGGCTCTCGCAGAACCTGAAGAAGCAGTCCACGCTGGTGGAGGACAACATCACCGCACTGGCCAGCTTGCTGCAGCTGAACCCGGCCGAGCGGGCGCTGCTGCTCTACGGCACGCTGGCCCGCTACCAGCGCGAGCTGCGCGGCCTGCTGGTGGAGTTCAAGGTGGGCAATGCGCAAGAGGCCTATGCCGCCCTGGCCAAGGTGGCCAGCGTGGACGAGCGCGAGGTAGCGGATGCCTTGCGCGCCGGCAGCCGGCTCGAGCGCATCGGCATGGTCGAGAACCTGATCTCCGAGCACAACATCACCGACCTGTCGGACCTGATGAAGGTGAGCGAGCAATTGCCGCCGGTGCTGATGCGCGAATACCGCGACGCCGGCGAGCTGATGGCCGTGTTCACCCGGCCCGCCACGTGCACCGAGCTCACGCCCACCGATTTCCAGTTCGTGGCCGAGGACGTGCGCGTGCTGGGCGGCCTGCTGAAGAACGCCGTGGCGCACAAGGCCGCCGGCGTGAACGTGCTGCTCTACGGCCCGCCCGGCACTGGCAAGACCGAGCTGGCCAAGGTCTGTGCCCAGCAGGCCGGGCTGGAGCTGTACGAGGTGGAATACGCCGACCGCGACGGCCACTCGCTGGCCGGGCGCGACCGCTACCGCTCGCTGCAGATCAGCCTGGTGTTCCTGAAGGGCAGCCCCAACGTGGCGCTGCTGTTCGACGAGGTGGAAGACGTGTTCCCGGCCATCCCCAGCGACACCGCCCAGCTGATGGCGCGGCTGGACGCCGGCGACAACGGCTCGTCCAGCGTGAGCGGCAAGGCCTGGGTGAACCAGATCCTGGAGAGCAACCCGGTGCCGGTGATCTGGATCACCAACCGCATCGAGCAGATCGACCCGGCCTTCCGCCGCCGCTTCCAGTACCACCTGGAGCTCACCTCGCCACCGCCCGGCGCCCGCGAGGCCCTGGTGGCCCGGGCGCTGAAAGGCGTGCCGGTGAGCGAGGGCTTTGCCGCCAAGCTGGCGGCCCGGCGGGCGCTGACCCCGGCGCAGATCCGCACCGCCGTGCGCTTTGCCGAACTGGCCGGCGGGCCGGAAGAACTCGAAGCCCTGGTGGAGCGCCAGCTGGCCCATGCCGACAAGGCCCTGGGCGGCGCCACGCCCGAGCGCGGCGCCCGCCGCGTGGTGACGAATTACGACCTCTCGCTCATCCACACCGAGAGCCGCTTCGAGATCCCGGCCGTGATCGAGGCGCTGCGCCGCCGCGGCCATGGTGCACTGTGCTTCTACGGACCGCCGGGCACCGGCAAGACCGCCCTGGCCGAGCACATCGCCCAGGCCCTGGGCAAGCCGCTGCTGATCCGCCAGGCCAGCGACTTGGCCAGCAAGTTCGTGGGCGAGACCGAGCAGAACATGGCCCGCATGTTTGAAGAGGCGCAGACCGAAGAGGCCGTGCTGCTGCTGGACGAGGCCGACAGCTTTTTGCGCAGCCGCCGCATGGCCGAGCGCAACTACGAGGTCACCGAGGTCAACGAGATGCTGCAGGGCATGGAGCGCTATGCCGGCATCTTCATCTGCACCACCAACCTGTTCGAGGAACTCGACGAAGCTGCACTGCGCCGTTTCACCTTCAAGATCCGCTTCAAGGCCTTGCTGCCGGCCCAGCGCGAGGCCATGTTCGTGGCCGAAGCACTGGGCGGCGACGCCAGCGCGCTCAGCACCGAGCAGCGCCAGCGTCTGGCCGCGCTGGACCACCTGGCCCCGGGCGACTTTGCCGCGGTGCAGCGCCAGGTGGACATCCTGGGCCAGCCCTTCGGCGCCGACGAGTTCCTGGCCCAACTGGAAAGCGAGCACCGCGTGAAGCCCGAGGTGCGCCAGCGCCGTAACATCGGCTTCACCCATTGACCCTCCTTGGCCGCAGAAATTCACACCCTGGGCGGATGCCTGGCACCCGCGCCGTTGAAAGACCTGCTTAAGGCGGCACACTGCGGGCTTCAGGCAGGGTCCCACCAGGCCGATACCTGGGTCTAGAACCAAACTCTCGATGGAACCTGCTCCCACGCCAGCCCTGTCTTGGTTGGCACCCCTGTTTTCTGCCGCCGTCTCGGTGCTGTTCTTCCCCTTGCTGGGCCATGGCCTGCGCAAGGTGCGTGGCACCGACCAGGTGGCGGCCGTCAGCTGGTGGGCCGTGGCCGCCGTCACCGGTGGCAGCGGCCTGTGGGCGGCGCAGTTCGTGGCGCTGGGCGGCCTGGGCCTGATCTGGGACATGCGCTACAGCCCCGCCACCATGGGCCTGGCCTGGGGCGGCGCCATCGCCGGTGTGGCCTGCGTGCTGGCCACCGCCCGCCTGCCCTGGCGCGGCGGCGTGCGCCTGGGCCTGCAGGTGGTGCTGGTGACGGCCCTGTGGCTGGGCATGTTCCTGATGGCGCGCAGCAGCCTGGGCATCCAACCCCTGGGCGAGCCCCTGGGGTCGCTGTGGACACCCTCCTCCCTCATCCTGATGGCCACCGCCTTGGGGCTGGCGCTGATGTTTGACGCCCGCGCGCTCAAGCTGGGCCGGTTTGCCAGCCGACAGTGGCTGGCGGCCAGTGTCTTCGGCCTGGTGGCCGGCATGGCGCAAGACCTGGCCCTGGGGGCACTGAAGTTCAGCACCGACAGCGTGGTGCGCCCCGACGCCTCGGCCGACACCGCCACCATCTGGCTGGCCGTGGCCGCCGGCGCCACCGTGATCGTGCTGGGCCTGTTGGGTGCCCTGGTGGACGGCCGCGCCCATGGCCGCAATGCGCTGCTCGCGTCCTCACTGAGCGAGGCCAACCGCCGCCTGCGCGAGCAGGCCCTGGCCGACCCGCTCACCCGCCTGCCCAACCGGCTGATGTTCGAAGAGCGCCTGGACCACAGCCTGGCCACCGCCGAGGACCACCCGGGCGAGTTGGCCGTGCTGTTCATCGACCTGGACGGCTTCAAGCCCATCAACGACTCCTTCGGCCATGTGGCGGGCGACTCGGTGCTGGCCGAGGTGGGCAAGCGCCTGGCCAGCATCACCCGCCCGTCCGACCTGGCCGCGCGCGTGGGTGGCGACGAGTTCCTGCTGCTGCTCCAGCGCCCCGGCACCACCGAGGCCGTGGCCCATGTGGCCCAGCGCGTGCTGCAGGCCATCGGCAAGCAATACCGCCTGCCCAATGGCGTGGACGTGAACCTCTCGTGCTCCATCGGCATCGTGATGTACCCCGAGCACGGCCCCGGCAAGAAGCTCATCGCCAACGCCGACGCGGCCATGTACGCGGCCAAGCGCGCCGGCGGCAACACCTTCTCGTTCTTCGCGCCCAGCATGGAGCAGGACGCCCGCGTGCAGCTGGAGCTGCAGCACGACCTGCGCACGGCACTCGACCGCCACGAACTGGAGCTGTATTACCAGCCCAAGGTGCATGCGCTGTCAGGCCAGATCACCGGCGTCGAGGCACTGGCCCGCTGGCGCCACCCGACGCGCGGGCTGATCATGCCCGATGCCTTCATCCCCGTGGCCGAGCGCTTCGGGCTCATCGGCACGCTGGGCAACTGGGTGATCGAAGAGGCCTGCCGGCAGATGCGCGCCTGGATGGACGACGGCCTGCGCATGCGCGTGGCGGTGAACCTCTCGATCCACCAGCTGCGCCAGGACGACCTGATCCCGCGCATCCGCAGCGCGCTCTCGCGCCACCGCATCGAACCCGAGCTGCTGACCTTTGAAATCACCGAATCGGTGGCCATGGAGGAGGTGACCATGGACGCCTTCAACGCCCTGGCCGGTGTGGGCGTGTCGCTCTCCATCGACGACTTCGGCACGGCCTATTCCAACTTCGCCGCGCTGCGCAAGCTGCCGGCCAAGCAGCTCAAGATCGACCGCAGCCTGTTCACCGACATCGACCAGAGCGGCGACGCGCTGGCGGTGGTGGACGCCATGATCAAGATGGCCCACGCGCTGGGCCTGAAGGTGGTGGCCGAAGGTGTGGAAACCGAGGCCCAGCGCGACCTGCTGCTGGCCCTGAACTGCGACGAGCTGCAGGGCTACCTGTACGCCAAACCCATGTCGGCCAGCACGCTCACGCTGTGGGCCATGAGCGACGAGGGCGAAACCCACCCGGTGGATTTCCGGCCCTCGCTGTACTCGGACGAGCCGGCGACGCTGCGTTAGGCCCGCGCTCAGGCCAGCGCCGGGCCAGTCCACGTTCGGGCTTGCAGGCCCGAACGCCTCGGCAGGCGATGATCTGTCCGCAGGGACAGTTCAACGTCCAGCCTCTGCCCAAGCGGCCTGAGGGTGCACTATTTCCGGCGTTGCTGGACGGCGGCGGCCAGCTCGCGCAGCAGCGGCTCGGTGTCGCCCCAACCCAGGCAGGCGTCGGTGATCGACACGCCGTGCGCCAGTGGCTGGCCGGCCACCAGGTCCTGCCGGCCTTCGTTCAGGTGGCTCTCGACCATCACGCCGGTGATGCGGCGCTCGCCGGCCGCCATCTGCGCCGCCACGTCGCGGCCCACGTCGATCTGGCGGCGGTGCTGCTTCTCGGAGTTGGCGTGGCTGAAGTCGACCATCACCTGCTCGCGCAGGCTGGCCTTGCGCAGCACGGCGCAGGTGGCCTCCACGTCGGCCGCGCTGTAGTTGGGCTGCTTGCCGCCGCGCAAGATGACGTGGCAGTCGGTGTTGCCTCGGGTCTCAAAAATGGCCGCCTGGCCCATCTTGGTCATGCCCATGAAGGCGTGCGGCGCGCTGGCCGCCACGATGGCGTCGGCCGCCACCTTCACGCCGCCGTCGGTGCCATTCTTGAAGCCCACCGGGCACGACAGGCCCGAAGCCAGTTGCCGGTGGCTCTGGCTCTCGGTGGTGCGCGCGCCGATGGCGCCCCAGGCGATGAGGTCGGCGATGTACTGCGGCGAGAGCAGGTCGAGGAACTCGGTGCCCGCCGGCAGGCCCAGCTCGGTCACGTCCAGCAGCAGTTGGCGGGCGCGGCGCAGGCCCTCGTTCATGCGGAAGCTGCCGTCCAGGCGCGGGTCGTTGATGTAGCCCTTCCAGCCGACGGTGGTGCGCGGCTTCTCGAAATACACGCGCATCACCACCAGCAGTTCGCTCTGCAGCTCATCGGCCAGCACTTTGAGCTTGCGGGCATAGGCCATGGCCTGGTCGTGGTCGTGGATGGAGCAGGGGCCCACGATGGCGATGAGGCGGTCGTCGCGGCCGGCCAGCACGGCCGACATCGCGTCGCGCGCGCCCTGCACCAGGGCCTGCGCGGGGGCGGGCATGGGCATGTCGTCCTGCAGCAGCGCGGGCGAAATCAGCGGCCGCACGGCCTGGATGCGGGTGTCGTCCACACGGGTGTCGTCCTGGGTGGCGGGTGCCGTGGCCAGGCCGGCCTCTTGGTCGTGTTGCCAATCATCAGGACGGTTCAATGGGTGCTCCGGGTTCGCTGCGACAAAGGCGCAATTATCCCGGCTATGCTGGCAGCCCTTTCCCTCACCCGCAGTGCACGCCATGATTCTCGAAATCGCCGACATCCGCATCCAGCCCGGCCAGCAGGCCGCGTTTGAAGAAGCCATCCAGCGTGGCCTGGCCACGGTGATTGCCCACGCCAAGGGCTACCACGGCTTCAAGCTGAACAAGGGCATCGAGAACCCCGAGCGCTACGTGATGCAGATCTTCTGGGCCACGCTGGAAGACCACACCGTGGGCTTCCGCCAATCACCCGCCTTCACCGAATGGCGCGCCATCGTCGGCCCCTTCTTCGCCCGCCCGCCCGAGGTGGAGCACTTCGAGCTGCTGGCCAAATCCTGATTTGGCCTTGCGGACAGGGTTGCGGCGGCAGCTTGCGGTCCATCCCGCGTAGGGGGGAATCCAGATTTTTACTTGGTTGGCATGCAGAGGGTGTCGGGGACGCGCCACCCAAACCAAACTCTGGATGCCCGCCTTCGCGGGCATGACGGTTGCCGGTCACCGCCGCCACGTCGCTCCCAGCGAAAAGCCGCCCGAGGGCGGCTTTTTCATTGCGGCCAGCGGGCTGCTTATTGCTTGACGGCTTCGACCTGGATGATCAGGTTGACGGCGTCGGGGAAGCCCCAGTCCAGGCCGTACTTGACGTCGTACTGGCTGCGCACCACGGTGGCTTCGAAGTCGCCGCCGCACACTTCGGCCTTGAGCATGGGGTTCATGTAGCAGTTGAAGTTCTTGGCCTTGAGGGTCAGCGGGTTGGTCTTGCCATGCAGGGTCAGGCTTCCTTCAATGGCCGAGACCTTGTCGCCGTTGAAGCTGAACTTGCTGCCCACGAACTTGGCGGTGGGGAAGGCCGTGGCGTCGAGGATCTCAGCGCTCTTGAGGTGGGTGTCGAACATGCCGAAGCCGGTGTTCACCGAGCCCACGTCCAGGGTGATCTCGACCTTGCCGGTCTTGCCGGCGCGGTCCAGTTGCACGGTGCCCTGCTTCTTGTCGAAGCGGCCACGGTTGGTGGAGGTGCCGAAGTGGCCGATCTCGAAGGTGGCGTAGGTGTGGGTGGGGTCGATCGCGTAGGTGGCGGTTTCGGCCTGGGCACCCACGGCGGTGGCGAGCAGGGCGGCGGCGAAGAGGGCAGATTTCATGGGGCAGGACTCCTGAGCATTGGTTTGAAGCGGGAACGGGGAAGAAACGGGTGGGAACGGGATCAGAGCGGCGCCACGCCGGTGACGGTGAGCTTGAACTTCACCACCACGTCGTTGGCCACCATGGAGGTGTCGGCCCAGTCACCTTCACCGATCTTGAAGTCCAGGCGCTTGATCGTGAACTGGCCGCTGGCCGTGGTGTTGGCACCGGCTTGCGTGAGGGTGACGGGCACCACCACGTTGCGCACATTGCCCTTGATGCCCAGCTGGCCAGTGACCTCGAACTTGCCGCCGCCCAGGCCCTTCATGGCGGTGGACTGGAAAGTGGCCTTGGGGAACTTGGCCACGCCGAACCATTCGGGCTTGGGCACTTCGGCGTCGGTCTCGGCCGAGCCAAAGCTGGCGCTGCCGGTCTCGATGGTGAAGGCCACTTTGCCGGACTCGGGCTTCTTGGGGTCGAAGGCAAGCTGGGCGTCCCAGCGCTTGAACTTGCCCTCCACGGGCACGCCCATCTGTTTCGAGACAAAGGCGATCTCGCTCTGGGCGGGCAGCACCTTCTGGTCGGCCTGGGCCAGGCCAGCCAGCAGGGCCAGGCCGGCGAAGGTGACGGTGCGGGCAACGGTGTTCATGTCGTGTTCCTTGGCGGGGTTCAGTCGCGGCCGGGGCGCATGCGGCTCAGCAGCCCGTCGCGGTCGATGAAGTGGTGCTTGAGGGCAGCGGCGATGTGCAGGGCCACCAGCGCGGCCATGGCCCAGGCCAGCAGTTCGTGGCGCTCCTTCATCAGGTCGGCCAGGGCCTTGTCCTTGCCCACGAAATCAGGCAGCGGCAGCACGCCGAACCACACCACCGGGAAGCCGGCCGCCGAGCTGTAGGCCCAGCCGGCCAGCGGCACCAGGAAGAACAGCGCGTACAGCGCCCAGTGCGTGGCGTGGGCGGCCGTGTTCTGCCAGGCGGGTGCCGGCAAGTCGGCCGGCGGGCGGTGGGTAAAGCGCCACAGCAGGCGCAGCACCGAGAGCGCCAGGATGGTGATGCCGGCCCACTTGTGCCAGTTGAAGAGCTTGAGGCGGCTGGGCGACATGGGAAGGTCGGCCATGTACAGGCCCACCGCGAAGGCGCCGACGATCATCAGGCCCAGCAACCAGTGCAGGGCCATGGCCACGCCGCTGTAGCGGGGGCTGGGGTTGAGCGGGATGTTCATCTGGGGTCGGTGCGCTGGGTCAAACAAGGACGCCAGTGTGCAGTGCGACCGCCGGCCCGCAGTTCAGGGTCATGCACGACCCGCTTCAGATTGTGTGAACGATCAGGCTGGATCGAAGCAACGGCTTTGCACGGCGGGCACGCGCAGCGCGTCCAGTGCCCGCGCCAGGCCGGGGTCGACCAGCAGGCCGTGGCGCAGCGCGAAGTCCAGCGTGGCCAGCGCCGCGTCGACGGTGAGTGCGCCGGCCGCCGCCAGGTCCAGCGCCAGGTCCACTGGCACCGCGCGGTGCTGCGCCACCTCGCCGTCCTGGTTGCAGGGCTGCACGCCGGGCGGCAAGGCCAGGTCGTAGATGTGCAGCCACTCGTGCTGCAGGCCTTCGGGGATGTCGCAGCGCAGTTCCAGCACGCTGCCGCGCTGCAGGCCGGCCAGATGCTCGGGCCGCAGGCCGGCCTCTTCCCAGGCTTCGCGCAGCAAGGCCTCGCTGGGCCTCTGGCCCCACGGCACCCCGCCGCCGATGAGGTTGTCGAGCATGCCGGGGTCGGTGGGCTTGTCCAGCGCGCGCTGGGCGATCCACAGGTGGGTGGGCCGGCCTTGGGCGTCGGCCTGGTAGCCATTGCAGTGCGCACCCAGCGTGAGCGAGCCCCAGAAGCGCGCTGTGGCACGTTCGATCTGCGCGTGCGAGCGGCCGGCGGCGTCCCACAAGCCGTAGGGCTCGTCACGCCAGGCCCGCACCAGACCCTGATCGCGCAGCGCCCGGCCCATCTGCGCCAGGGCCGCGGTGCGCTCGGCGGCCGGCACGGTGAGGTGCAGGGCGCCGTCGGTGTGCCGCCACGCATCTGGCCATTGCGCCAGCAGCAGGGGCACGCGCTGCGCCTCGACCGACCCCACCGTCACGGCGCCGCCCTGCCAGGGCAACTGCCAGGCCACGCGCGCCCCCCCCTGGGTGCGGGCGGCCACCAGGCAAGGCCAAGGTGGCACCGCCGGGTTGGCGGCCACGCGGTAGGGGTCGGCCGGGACGTGCATGCGGGACAAGGTGCTTCGGGTGGTGGCCTGAATTCTAGAAGCGCCCCCACTGTGACGGGCTGCCCGCCGGTGTGGCGAATCCGCAGGGCCTGGGGCGCGAAATTGGTGCAATGGTTCTCGGCCCGGGCCGGCGATGCAAACCTGGTCGCCCCGCCGCAGTGGGCAAGCCACACAATGCGGCCCCTCACTGAAAGCCCGCCATGCCCTTGACCACGATGAACGTCCCGCCGGACATGCAGGACACCGCCGAGATGGAAATCAGCCTCGCCAGCGCCCTGGAGCTCTCGTGGCTGGGTCTGGGCACGCTGGTGGATGTGCGGCAATCGCTGGAGATCGAGCACAAGGGCGCCATCCCGTCGTCGGTGCACATCCCGTTGTTCGAGCAGCACCTGCCTGGCACCACGCTGGGCCGCACCGAGCAGGTTCGGCTGGATGCCACGCACCCGACCGACGCCGATGTGCAGGCCTTCCTGGGCATGATCGAGGAACTGCCGCACGTGCGAGACCAGATCGTGCTGTGCGTGTGCAACGACGGCCAGCGCAGCCTCTATGCGGCGCACCAACTGCGCCAGTCTGGCTACCCCAAGGCCCTGGCCGTGACGGGCGGCTTCCAGGCTTGGTTGCGCTTCCAGGCCATGGCCGCGCGCTGAGGCGTCACCCGGCTCTGTTAGGCTCGCGGCCCATCAAAATGAACTTGAACCCGGGAGCCCGTTCCATGTACCGCCCTTCCCTGCCGTTGGCCGCCACAGTCAGCGCCTTGCTGCTGTCGGCCTGCAGCAACACCAGCCTGCCGGCCCTGCCCTTCATCACCCCGGCCGCCCCCGCATCGGCCCCGGCGGAGGCCGCCGCGGCCCCCGCACCCGCTGCCCCGGTCAAAGCGGAGGAGCCCAAGCCCCCCAGCGCACTGGCCGAGTTCGAGGCCGCCGTGGCCGGCCTGGCCTCGGAGTCGGGTGTGAAGCTCGAACGCCAGGCCGATGGCGCCTTGCTGCTGCGCGCCGTGGGTGACGCGGCCTTTGCCCCCTCGGGCACCGCGCTCACCCCGCGCTTCAACGGTTTCCTCAAACAACTGGCCGGCAGGCTGGCGCAGGCTCAAAGCCTGAACGTCAAGGTCACCGGCCACACCGACGCCACCGGCAACGCCAAGCGCAACGACAAGCTCTCGGAAGGCCGTGCACAGGCCGCTGCCCGCGTGCTGACCCAAAACGGCGTGGCCGACTTCCGCGTGAGCGCCAGCGGCAAAGGCAAGCGCGAACCCGTGGCCAGCAACGACACCGCCGTGGGCCGCGCCAGCAACCGGCGCGTGGACATCGCCATCACCGAAGGCCGCTGAGCGGCCCGCGCGGCGGGCCCGCCTCGGGACAGCCTCAATACCGCACGAGCACCCGGTACTTCAGCGTGCTGCTGGCGCCGGCCGGCACGGCGATCTTCCACTCGGCCGTGCCCGCCTCCACCTTGGTGTGGCGGTGTGATTCGTCCAGCATGGTCCAGTCGCCGGGCACCGGCTCGCGCACCGTCACCACCACCGCCTCGGCTTTGGCATTGCGCAACACGATCTCGTAGGCGCTCTCGCCCACGTAGCTGGCCTTGTTGTTGGGCTCGCGGCGGCGGAAATCCGTCTGCTTCTTGTCGGCCGTCACGTCAAAGGCGTCGCCCAGGTGCAGACGCACCGTTTCGTTTTTCGCGGTGTGGGCTATGCGGTCCTCGCCCACGAACTGCGCGTTGCCCGCGCTGTCGCGCTTGTACACGCGCACCACGCCCTTGGGCAGGGGCAGGCCGAGGCGGGCGGCCTCGCGGTTGTCGAACTGCACGTACACGCCAGCCTTGATCTTCTGGCCGATCTCGCCCGAGCTGGCGCGGTAGTAGTAGTCATTGCCGCTCACCAGCAGCTCCTTGCGCACTGGCACGGCGCTGGCGTTCAGCAAGGCCACCTGCTTGGTCTGCCGGTCGGCGATGGTGGTGGGGCGCTGCAGCGTGTAGAGGTGGTACTCGAACAAAGCCTCCTGGGCCATGGGCGCGGCGGCCGGCGCGGCCAGCGTCATCTTGTCCATCCTCGGTAGGGCCCGTGCCATCTCCTCGCGCACGCGGTTCACGTCGCCGGCCACCAACTGCAGCTTGGCGTTGTTGTAGCTGGTGCCGCTGAGGTTGTTCAACGTCACCCAGCCGCTCAGGTCCAACGTGCTGTCGTCGGCGCCCAGTTCGGCCACGTAGTCGGCCTTCCATGAGAGGCCACCGGTGAGGTAGGAGAGCTCCATGTCCTGGGCACCGGCGCGCCGGCTCTGCAGCGTGGTGACCAGGGTGGGCCGGTCACGCAGGTTGCTGGGCACGCCATCAAACACGATGCGGCCAGGCACGCCGGTTTCCACGCGGTTGCCGATCTGCAGCACCACGCCCTCGTTGGCGCTGAGCACCTGGGCGGTCTCGGTGGTTTCCACGCCGGTGGTGGGATGGGTCTTCACTACGCGCACCTCACGGCCCACGTACTTTTCCAGCAGCTTGGTCGGCGTGAGCAGGTCGAAATCGAAGTTCTGCTCCAGCAGGTCGAACGAGCCGGGGTTGGAAAGGCTGCGCAGCTGTGCCGTCTCGGGCCGCATGCGCGCGCTCACATCGCGCAATGCGAGCTGGTTGGCACCGCTGTCCAGCGTCACCCTGCGGGCGTCCTTCACCAACGCCAGGTCTTCGTTGTAGATCGTGATGGCCACGGCCTGCTGGTCGTCCAGCGTGCTGCGCCGCTCATGCGGGGCGCCGGCGGGCTCGGCGGCGACCTGCAGTGTGGTGGCCGACAGGGCCAGGGCCGCCAGAGCGGCGGGGGTACGGGTGTGGCGTGAGCGCATAGGGTCTCCTTCCAGGGGTGCAAACAGAATGATCACACCCTTGATACGCACGGGTCACCCCAACGGGGTGACACCCCCGTGCACCGGCCCGCCGCGCGCAGAAATGATCAGGCCAGGGGCGCAGGCGCCACAGTGCCGGCAAGGTGGCGCCTGCAAACGTGGGATGGCCCCCACCCTGCCGCCAGCATTGAATGTGGGCTATTTGGGCCAGGCGCACCAGGCCCACCAACCCCAACGGAGGAACGGCATGGCCTCATGGATTCCCGCTTCAGACCTTTTCCAGGGCGGCACCCAGCAGGTGAAGAAGCTGGTGGGTGCCCGGGTTCGCACCCGACGCCCCTTGCTGGACGCACGCCTGTACGAACCGATCGACCACGCCCAGGAGACCACCGAGGTGCGCCGGCACACCGAGGGCTACATTGCCAACCCGCTGGGGCCGGAGATTCTGATCGCCCTCAGCACCCACGGCATCCACGCCCCGCCCTCACTGAAGGCGCTACAGCGCTCAGGGAGGGTCCAGGTGCTGGTGATCAACGCCCCCACGTTCAAGAAGCAGTTCGAGATCGAGCAGGCCTGAAGCCGTTGTGGTTCGACATGAAAAAGCCCGCTTGAAGCGGGCTTTTGGATTTTGGTGGCCTGGGGTTTTACCAAGAGACCCCTTCAGCCCCTGAAAGAAAGCCATCATCGACAAATGTCACCCTCGGGTACTGCACGCGACTTTGCTTGAGAAAGCGCCCTCGAGCCACCGACAAAGACGTGAGACATGGACGGGTGTGCCCATGACCGTTCGACGGCGAACTCCCACCGGGGTCACGGCTGGGCAGCCACCCACGGCCCTGTGCGCGCCAAGGGCTGCCCCCAGATGGCGGTGTACACGCTGCGACCAAAGAAGAACGGCATGCCCAGCACCATCATGTCGGGGTTCTGGCCGACCGAGCCCGCCAGGTTCGCAAAACCAGTCGCTGCAGTGCCGGCAGGGTTGGTGGCGCCGAACAGCGACTGGGCTTCCACGATGCTGAGCGAGAAGCTGCCCGAGTGCCCTTGCGCATCGTCCAGCCTGAGCGAGCGGGACAGTACTTTCGGCGGGCAATACCAGCTGCTGCCGGTGCAGGTGGGAATGCCGCCGGGGTCGTCGAAGAAGATGGCGTTCGAGCCCGAATCGATCTGGCTGTCGGGATAGGTATGGGTGCCCAGGGTGGCTGAGATGCTGAGGTAGTACGGGGCCAGATCGTTCACGTTCAGGTAGTACCAGGGCGACACCGCAGGGTCGGGCGGCTGGTTGTTGGTCTGCGTGCCTATGCCAAACACCAGGCGGCCTGTGGTCTTGACCGAGCCCAGCAATGGCAATGCAGGCAGCGTGATGATGGTGCCGTTGTTGTTCTCAGCAAACCTCGCCACGGGGTTCTGCAGTTGCAGGGCACTGCGAATGGGCGCGGCTTGGCAGTGCGTGGGGTCGTTGTCAGGGCAGGCGTAGTACTGGATATGGGCGCCGGTGTAGTCGCCCAGAGCACACACCACGCCGCAGTCCACACCCACCGGGCCTATGCCCAGCACACCATTGGCCTGCAACTCGCTGACGCTGGCCAGCAATTGGTTTTGCGCTGCGGCCTTGCAATCCGTTGTCGGCGGCAAGGCGGGGCTGGCGCTGTCGTCGATCACTTGGATGGGCAACCCGCTGGCCTTTTCTTCGGCCATGCGGATGTCGGCCAATGCCAGCGGCCCCCAAAGCCCGCCGATCACGAAGGGGTAGCACTCCACAGCGGTGCCGGCGGGTAAGTTGGCCTGCGCGGGCAAGCTCACAGGCGGCAGGTTCAGCCCCCCCAGCTTGCTCTTGAACAGCCGCAAGCCGTAGGAGCCGGTGTCCAGGATCAGGTGGTCAATCGTGGTGCAGGCCGTGCCCGAGCCAGGCTCACACACCGTGACGCTCACGTACGGGATGTTGGCAACCCCCAACGAGAAGCCGGAACCCGGCCCCCGGTCGACCACGATCTCGGTGGTGTTGGGGCCCGAGGGGCTGGGCTGGCTGACCAGATCGGCGCTGTAGCACGACTGCTGGTCTGGCGCTTGGCAGGACGTCTCCGTGGTGCTGCCGCCGCCACACCCAGCCAGCGTCGCCACCAGGCTGGCCAACGCCAGCCACCCGCGCATCTGAGCGCGCTGCAACTCAGCGCAGCGCATCGGCATCAACCCCCGGCGGCACCAGCGAACGAACCACCGCCATCCCGGCGTAGGCGCCTGGCCGCCCGGTCTCGCGCACCGACAGGTCGGCCAACTCGACGTGGTGGACGCGCACCATGCCCCGGGGGCCCGCAGGTGCCTGCATGGCCTGTGCATAGCCGGCAAAGTAGCCGCCGAACAGGTCGTCGAGCTTGAGTTTCAAGTGGCTGCGCCAGGCCACCGCAAAAACCCGTCCTGAGGGCGTGGCGTATTGCGTGATGCGGGCACCGTTGGGCAGCGCGATCTCGTGCGCCTCAAAGCGTGGGGCTGAGCTCACCTTGCGGCGGCCCTGCAGCCGGATCTGGTCGCCCTGCACAGAGGCCACGGGCTCGCCCAGCACGGCATGGGCCGGTGTGCCACACAGCAGCCAGGCCACCAACACCAGCATATTCTGGTGCGCGCGCATCAGAACAAATCCATGCGGTAACCCACGTAGAAGAACACCGAGTTGATGGTGTCGCGATTGCCGCTGGAGGTGGTGGACCTGGACCGCTCCAGCAGGCCTTCGCCCATCACGCTGGATTTCGCGGAAAGGCGGTACGACACGCGCATGCCTGGCGACAGGCGCAGCATCTTGTCGCCCGTGGACTGGCTGGTGGTGGCACTGGTCGTGGTCTGGGTGTAGATGCGCAGCGAAGGTTCCAGCGTCACGTCGCTGTTCATCACGCTGGTGAGGTTGTTGATGGCCAGTTGGTAGCCCTTCAGAAAAGGCGTGCTCAAGACACTGAAGTTGACGTTGTTGATGTCGCGCTTGGAATAGAGGTTGGATCCGGTCAACTGCACCGTCAGGCCATATTGCTTGCCGGTGGCCAGTGCGGCCTCGAAATCCCCCACGTGCGGCAGCGCGCCCACTTCGCTGACTCGCATGTCGCCAGTCACCTGCCATTTCTCGGACACGGGCTTGGACACGCTGAGCATCACCTGCCTGGCATTGGCCGTGACCTTCTTGGCCTCAGCGATCATGTCGGCCTGGGTGAAGCCCTGGGCTTCGGCATTCTTCAGCGTCCCCCAGTCAGAGTGGGCAATCAGGGCATTGCTGAGCTGCAGCGAAGGTGCCTTGCGGGTGTCCACCAACAGCGTGACGCTGGTCTGTCCAGGCCCCTGGATGGAGCCTTGCAGCGAGGCCGCATTCAGCACACGAAACCGAGTGTCGTAGTCCAGCAGGGCATAGGCCGAGCCGACATCGTCCGAGTACCGGATCTCGGTGCCCAGCCCGCTGCGGTTGACATGGCCCTCCACCGTCTGCTGCACCATGTAGACATTGCCGCCCCAGTGCTCGGCGATGTTGTCGGCCTCCAGCATGGCAGCCGCCAGGCGCTCGGCCGGGGCCGACACCAACGAATTCGCGGGCACCCCGCCCATCAGGTTGACGGTCATGCCCTCGGGCAGGGGGTAGGTGAGCGACAGGCCGTCGAACAGGCCCAGCAGTCCGCCGCTGATGGCCGACTGGCGGCCCAGCCGCATGGCCGCGCCGCTGGGGCGTCGGTAGTCCATGTAGATCGCGTTGATGTTGCTGGCGTTGTGCGAGTTCTTGGCCAGATTGCTGGCACCAGAGCCGCGCACGGCAAAGCGCATGTCGTGATCACCGGTGACGTAGCGGCCGCCCAGGTCGAGGCTGGTGACGATGGCCGATTCGGTGGTCTTGGTCAGCTGCGACTGGTCGATGCCCGAAGGCAAGGTCACCAGGGTCTGGCTGCGGGCCTTGCCACCAAAGTAGTACTGCGCCACATTGCCACTGAAACGGTTCTCGGGTCGTTTGGCCACGACGGGCTCAAGCTGGGAGTCAGCGGTTCGCTGCGTTGAAGAAGGCGGCTTCGTGGGTGTCAGGGCGGCCATGCGTTGGGTCACCCGGTTCGCGCCGTCGCCCTCAGGGTGCAGCTTCAGGTAGACCTGGTACTCGGTGCGGGCACGGTCGAGATCGCCGGCGCGCTCCCAGGCCAGGCCAATCAGCTCCTGGGCTTCCTCGCTGGCCTTGTTGGGCGGCAGGCGCAGCAAGCGGTTGAGGATCTCGGTAGCACGGTCGTTCTGCCGGGCCGCCAAGGCCAGCTTGGCCTTGTCCAGCAGTTCCATCGCCTCGGCGTCGTAGGGGCTGGCCTCGGTTTCGCCAGCACCGGCAACCGCTGCCGAAGCGGCAGGCAGTGGCGAGGAAGCCGCCAACTGCGCCGGGGCAACGACAGGCGCTGGTGGAGGTGTGGGCAACGGGGTCGGTGTCGGCACCGCATTGGCAACCAGGGTCTGGCTGAAACTCAAATCGATGCTGCGGTTGTTGGGCCCAGGGCGGGCGCGCATCAGCCACGGCTCGGCCAGTTGCAGTTGCATCATCTTCACCCGCTGCCGTGGTGAAGCCTTGATGGTCATGCTGAAGCCGGGCACCCCCAGCACGCCGGCTTGCCTGCGCACTTCGTCGACGGGTTGACCCAGCATGGCCGGGGTCGCCCCGGTGAACTCCAGGCGCACCTGGAAGTTCTGGGCGACGGTGGTGGGTGCCTGTTGCAACAACCGAACCGAAGCACTGAAGGTAATGCGTGTGACCGCATCCGGCCCCTGCTCCACCACTTCCACGTCTTCGATGATCTGAGCCTGTGCAACAGGCATGGCCAGGCAGGCTGCGGCCATGCAGAGCCAGCGGACCAGATAGCTTCGCCAAGGCGTCGGTTTCATCTTGCAGTTCTCAGGCGCACCGACAGGCCGGGCGCTCGCTTTCCATGGTCATCCATCCAGGTACTCACCCGCGCCGGCCTCATGGCCGTGGCGTAGGTGGCTCAGGCACCGGCTTGGGCCGTGGGCCGCCGCGCATTTGGCGGGGCACCACTTCGCCATTGGTCAGGTGACAGCTCACGCACAGCGGCTTGTCGGCCTGGAACACATAGGCCGGCGAGGTGTGGTTGTAGGTCACCGGGTTCCAGCCCACCACCTGGTGGCAGGCGTCGCAGGAGCGCGCGGTGAGGAAGTGGCGGCCCGACTTGCCGGTGGCACTCAGGCCGTTGTGGCAGCTCTGGCATTGACCGTAACCCACACCATCATGGCTGAACTGCGCCGGCTTCCAGACCGTGGCGCGGTGGCACACGTCGCAGGACACTCGGGTCAGCAGGTGGCGCGGCGGCAGGCCCTGCGCCGCCTGGCCGGTGTGGCAGGTGAGGCATTGGCCGCGGACGGCACCACGGTGGTTGAAGCTCGCGGCGCTGTCCTGGCCGGTGGCTGGGTTGATCCCGTCCGGGCTCAGGCGCGGGCGCGCGCCTATCGTGGCCGAGCGCAGCACCGGGCGGATCAGGCCGCGGAAGCCGTCGTACTTGTTGGCACTGTGGCAACCCGAGCCCACACAGTCCTTCACGCCCACCGTGCCGTTGTGTTGCGTGATGCCAGAGCGCCGGGTGGTGATGGACACGCCGTACCAGGCGTAGTTCTGCTCATGGCAGCTCATGCAGGTTTGTGCGTTCACCGAGGTGTGTGCGGTGCTGTTGGCCTTCATGTTCATGCCGCTGAAGGTCGTGAAGGTGGTGGTCTTGTGGCATTTCTCGCAGCCCACCGTTCCCACCGGAACATGGGTGGCTTTCGACGGCGAGGTCGGCGAGCCACCGGCCGCCAGCGGCATCACCATGGGCTGGTAGTAGACGGTCAGCGGGTTGGTGCAGGTGGCTTGCGTCTTGCAGCCAACAAAGGGGCCCGCGCCCACCCCGGCGGTGTGACATGCGTTGCAGCCCGTGGTGATGCCAGTGTGCAGCTTGGCCTTGTCGGTGGTGAGCCCGGCTTCCGAGAAATCACCCGCCGTGACGTGGCAGTTGCTGCAGTTCTGGTTCGCCGTCAGCGGCATGTGGCCGGTCGGTACGCCTTGTGGGCTGAAGTAAGTGGTGCCCGAGTGGCAGTCGCCGCAATCGCCCGTGGTGGGGTGGGCTGCGTCGGCCACCGCGTAGGTGCTGGCGGTGGCCTTGGGCCGGGTCTGGAAGCCCTTGTACTGCGCGCCCGCCACCAGCGTGGTGGGCGAGATCGGGTAGTTGGTCATGCCCATCCACACATCGTTGGTGTCATGGCAGGCGCTGCAGCCGGCCGTGATGCCGGTGTGGATCTGCGTGCCGGTGGGCGCCGGCGTGGCCCAGGCCGTGCCCGGCGGTGTCTTGGTGGCCACACCCGGCACCAGCGCGGCGGGCTTGGAGCCGAGGTGGCAGGCCTCGCAGGTGGTGGATGAAGGAATGTGCGAGGTCACCCCCACCGGGGCGGTGGGCGGCATGACGCTGATCTTGGTCACGCCCGCGAAGGTGGTGCCGGTGATGCTGGGGCCATGGCACTGCGCGCAGTCGGTGGTGATGGCCATGTGGCTCATGGCCGAGCCGCTGAACTTGGCGCCGTTGGGCACCGGCAGCGTGGCGACGCTGGAACCACTGCCCACGTGGCAGACCTCACAGCCGGTGGTGCCGAACGGCAGGTGGTTGGCCGGCGGGCCGACGATGGCGAAGTTGGCGGCCGGAATGGCGAAGCCGGCCACCACATTGGCCGCGTGGCACTGCGCGCAGTTGGTGGTAGTGCTGGGCGCGTTGGCGTGGATATTGGCCAGCGTGGGCATGACCGAGAAGTCGGTGCTGGTGTGGCAGGCATTGCACTGCGCGTTGGCGGCGTAGGGGATGTGGTTGGCCGGCTTGAGCTGACCGTCGAAGTAGACGGTGCCGCTGTGGCAGTCCGAGCAATCGCCGCTGCTGGGGTGGGCCGGGTCGGCCACGTTGTAGGTGCCGGCCGCCGACTTGGGCCGGGTCTGGAAGCCCTTGTACTGCGCACCGGTGGTCAGCGTGGTGGGCGAGATCGGGTACTGGTTCACGCCCATCCACACCATGCTGGTGTCGTGGCAGGCGTTGCAGCCACCGGTGATGCCGGTGTGGATCTGCGGGCCCGTGGGCACCGGTGTGGCGAAGGCGCTGCCAGGCACCGATTTGGTGGCCACGCCGGGCACCAGGCCCGCCGGCGTGCTGCCCAGGTGGCAGACCTCGCAGCTGGTGCTGGACGGGATGTGCGCGATCAAACCCATCGGCGAGGTGGGCGGCATCACGATGATCTTGCTGACGCCGGCAAAGCTGGCGTTGGTGACCGCGGGGCCGTGGCAGACGGCGCAGCCGCTGGTCATGCCGGCATGGCTCATGGCCGAGCCGCTGAACTTGGCGCCCCCCTGCACCGGCAACGTCGCGATGCTGGAGCCGGTGCCCACGTGGCAAGCCTCGCAGCCGGCGGTGAACGGCAGGTGATTGCTGGGCGGGCCGACGATGCTGAAGCTGGCCGAGGGGATGGCAAAGCCGGCCACCACGTTGGCGCCGTGGCACTGCGCGCAGTTGGTGGTGGTGCTGGGCGCGTAGGCGTGGATGTTGGTCAGCGTGGGCATCACCGCGTAGTCGCTGCTGGTGTGGCAGGAATTGCACTGGGCGGTGGCCGCGTAGGGAATGTGGTTGGCCGGCTTCTGCACGCCCTGCCAGTAGTTGATGTTGGTGTGGCAGTTGCTGCAGTCGCCGCTCAACGGGTGGGCCGGGTCGGCGATGTTGTAGGTGCCCGCCGAGCTGCGCGGCCGGCTGTGGAAGCCGGTGTACTGCGCACCGGCGGTGAGCGTGGTGGGGGCCATCGGGTACAGGCCCATGCCCATCCACACCATGTTGGTGTCGTGGCAGCTGTTGCAGCCGCCGGTGACGCCAGCGTGGATCT